>WNGL01011681.1_pt1 | contig 15427 bp, 11 predicted proteins | sample 5400591 | NCBI WGS metagenome assembly WNGL01 (sample SAMN13153377, study PRJNA577476) | soil metagenome | isolation source: 80 cm soil or saprolite under Garry oak tree replicate 1 | place: USA:California | collected 2016-06-15
GGCAGCTGCGCCCCCTGGTCGAGCTCCCCGGTCGCGATCGCCGCCCGTATCGCTCTGTCGAGCTGGGCATAGATCGGAGGGGGGCTCCTGGAATCCACGACGAACACGGACATTGTCTGCTTGTACTATCACATTAGGACAATACGGGGGCAAGGGGGGAATGGTTTCGGGGCGGGTTAAGGGCTTGAACTACAACTGAACGGGCGGGAGGCGTCAGCGCTGGAGGCGCGAGGTTCGAGGTCACGACGTCGGGACGTTTCTGACCGGCGTCTGGCCCAGGCAGTTACTTGTGCTCAGAAGGCCGCTGGTGAAGTCCTGACGTAGTGACCTAACGCCTCGCGCCTCCAGCGCTGACGCCTCCCGCCCGTTCAGTTGCAGTTATCAGTTTATAGACGGGAGTTACCGGCTATGCGTGTACATGAGATCAACTATCTCATCGTACATCTTGTCAGCGTCCTCTCCGCCCGTCCGAATGGCCCCGGTTGCGCAGTGCTTGAGATGATTCCGCATCAACTCCCGCCCGACGCCGCGAAGCGCTTCGTGGACCGACGATATCTGGGTCAGAATGTCAGCGCAGTAACGGTCTTCCTCCACCATCTTCTGCAGCCCGCGAACCTGCCCTTCGATCCGGCGAAGTCTCGTAAGGTTCCGCAATTTCACTTCCGGATCGACGGCAATCGCTTTTCTCGAGCCGGGTGACGCATCACGAACGGCGCAGCCGCACTCCGCTCCGTTAGTCGTGGCGACCTTCGACTGCCTGGCCCTTGTTGGCATCTCGTTTCCTCATAGTTATGACAGGCGCACCCTGCGGAGGCGCAGACTATTCGTTACGACGCTCACCGAGCTCAGCGCCATTGCAGCGCTCGCGATGATTGGACTCAGCGTCAAACCGGTCACCGGATAGAGCACTCCCGCGGCGATCGGAATTCCAATCACGTTGTAGACGAAGGCCCAGAACAAGTTCTGCTTCATCGTTGCCATCGTGTGACGCGACAGCGAGATCGCGGTCGGAACTCCGCGCAAGTCACTCCGCATCAGCGCAATGTCGCTGGCCTCGATCGCGATGTCCGTTCCCTTGGGCATCGAAACGCCCACATCCGCCTGAGCGAGGGCGGGCGCGTCGTTGATGCCGTCACCGACCATCGCTACAACTCTGCCGGCGTGCTGCAACTCACGAATCTCCATCACCTTCTCGTGCGGCAGTACCTCCGCAACAACTCGGTTGATTCCTGTAGCCTTCGCCACGGACTCGGCCGTTGATTGCCGGTCGCCGCTCAGCAGCAGCACATCGATTCCGAGATTCTCGAGCTTTTGTACTGCCTCACGGGATGACGGCCTGATCGCATCCTCCACGACAATGATTCCAGCGATAGCGCCCTCAATCGCAACAAACAGCTCGCTCGTCCCGGCTCGCGCGCGTGGCGGGACGGACTTTTCTGCGGTGGCGTCCAGCTCCAATTCGCGCATCAACTGCGCATTGCCCACCGCTACTTCCCGTCCCGCGACGACACCCGTCACTCCGCTGCCAGTACGCGATCGGAAGTCTCTGACGTGCTCGAATCGAACGCCGCGCTCACCAGCCGCGCGCACTATCGCAGTGGCAACCGGATGCTCGGAATGCCGCTCGAGAGACGCCGCGGCCACGAGGACTTCAAGCTCATTCGCCGGCGGAATCGCGATCACCCCTCCCCCGCCCACGGCGGGAACACCCTCGGTGACAGTTCCGGTTTTGTCGAGCACGACTGTGTTCACATCGCCGGCGCGCTGCAGGATCTCACCCCCCTTGATCAGCAGCCCGAGCTCGGCTCCTCGTCCGGTGGCAACCATCACCGCGGTAGGAACCGCAAGGCCCATGGCGCAGGGGCAAGCGATTATGAGCACGGAAACAGCCGCCGCGATCGCGCGTGGCAACGCGGCCGCGTCGGCGAGGAAATACCACGCAATGAATGTTACCACCGCGATCGCCACGACGACCGGCACGAACACGGCGCTCACCTTATCCGCGAGATGTTGTATCGGAGCGCGAGAGCTCTGTGCGTCCCGCATCAATTTCACGATGCGCGCGAGAACGCTGTCCTCGCCTACGCTCGTGGCACGGTAACGGAACGCGCCAGTCGTATTGAGCGTTCCGCCAACGACCGTCTCGCCAATCGCCTTGGCAACCGGAAGCGGCTCGCCAGTCAACATCGACTCATCGACCTCGCTTGTCCCATCGATGATCTTCCCGTCCACGGGGATCCGCTCACCCGGGCGAACTACGACCGTGTCTCCCGACACGACCTGTGACAGCGGCTTGTCTATCCAGGCGGCTGCTTCCTCGACGTGCGCGGTTGGGGGCAGGAGGGTAACAAGTTTCCTCAGCGCCTCAGTGGTCTTGCGACGAGCACGCGCCTCGATCGCTCGCCCCGCCAGCACGAGTCCGATGATAAAGATCACCGCTTCGTAGTAGACATCGGGCGCGATCCCATTTCGCGCGAACAGGCTGGGCGCGACCGTAGCAACGAAGGAATAAACGAAGGCGGCTCCGGTCCCGAGCGCGACGAGCGTATTCATGTCGGCCGAGCGGTGGCGCATTGCTTTCCAGGCACGGCGGTAGATGTCGCGGCCGGCCCAGGCGAGAATCACCGTTGTGATTGAAAGGAGCAGGTAATTCACGACAGCGCTGCCGGCGCCGACCATCGAGAGCAGCATCGCTATGACACCCGCCACTACGCTGACCGCGGCCTTGATGGCGAGCGAGCGAGCTTCACGCGCCTCGGTATCCTGTGCAAAGTCGAGCGCCAGCGAGTCGCCAGTCGACGGAAGCTCCGCATCGTAACCCGTCGCCCGCACGGCATCGATAAGACGTTGCGGGCTCACGCTAGAGGGGTCGTAGCGGACCTCAGCGCTCTTCGTCACGAGATTCACGGACGCGTCGACGACGCCGGGCTCCGCAGACAGCGCACGCTGCACGCGAGCCTGGCAGGCGGCGCAGGTCATTCCCGTTACCGGAAACGAAATCGCGGCATCCCGCTTCGCGGTGCTATCCGTTCTGACTTGAGTAGCCACGTTCGTTCCTCCCACGCAGCTAAATCAATATACCCCCCTCCCCTATGTCAAGTCTGGCGCCGCTGTGGGCTTGCTGACTGTAACTACAACTGAACGGGCGGGAGGCGTCAGCGAAGCAGGCGCGAGGCTCGAGGTTACGACGTCGGGACGCTCCTACTCGTTGTACGGCACAGGCAGTTGGTTGTGCTCCGAATGGCGCCCGTGAAGTCCCGACGTGGTGACCTAACGCCTGGTGCCTACACCGCTGACGCCTCCCGCCCGTTCAGTTGCAGTTCTAGTGCAGTTCATTTCCGTCTCCTGCTACTGAATTACCCGATCGAACCGCAACGGATTAGGTACGTCGAAGCTGAAGTGCCACCACTCCTGGTCATAGTTGACGAAGCCTTCCTTCTCCATCGCCGTCTTCAGCATCTGCCGATTCAGTGCTACCTGACCGGAAGCGTTCGCTGTGTGCGCCGCGGTGGAGAACGTGTCGAACGGAGTACCCATGTCCAGCTCGCGCCCAGTGGCAAGATCGATGAGTGTGCAGTCGATCGCCAATCCCAGATTGTGGCGCGAGCGGCTCGCGATGTAACCGTCTTTGAGCAAGTCTGGGCGATTGACGCGCTGCGTCCAATCAACCATTGCCAGTGTCGCCCGCACCGGACGGTACGCATCGAAGACTTTTATGCCGAGCCCTTGCGGCCGGAGGTCGCGCTGCACGCGAGCGAGCGCGGCCGCGGCTTCACGTCTCAGAAACGCGCGGTTGGCGAGATATCCCGGAAGCGGTGCGCCGGTAAAGTTGTTGGCGGTGGCGTAGCGGAGATCGACCACGATACTCTGATCGAGCGTACGAACATCGGTGAGCAGAGTATCAGCAACGAAGTCGGGCGCGATTTCCGTCTCGACGGTGTTGACAGGCGGAACGACCGTCGCTGGGCGGGTCGCAGCAGGTGCGGCCGCGCATCCGATGAGCGCCCACGCCAAGCTGAGGGCGAGCATCGACCGGGGAAGAGGTTTTAGCATTTCAAAAGAATAACTCCGGCGTTCGGCGCTAGACGAGGCATTCCTGTAGAATCTCCATTCGCGCATATTGCCGCATGGCAAGCACTGACGCGATCAGTCCTTCGTCACTCGCCAGCGCGGCTCCACGCGGCCATCGCTCTGCCGTCTTCGCCAGCTTCCTCGGCTGGACGCTCGACGCGTTCGACTTCTTTCTTGTCGTCTTCGCGCTGACGGCGATCGCGAAGGATTTTCATAAGACCGACGCTCAGCTTGCGCTGACGATCACGGTGACGCTCGCGTTCAGGCCGATCGGCGCTTTCATCTTCGGGCTGATGGCCGACCGTTATGGTCGCAAGCTCCCCTTGATGATCGACCTCGTGTTCTTCTCGATAGTGGAAGTGCTGTCCGGACTGGCTCCCAATTACGCGGCGTTCTTCATCCTGCGCGCTTTATTCGGAATCGGGATGGGCGGTGAATGGGGCGTCGGTGCGTCACTGGCGATGGAAAAAGCGCCGACGCGTCGTCGCGGCGTTTTGTCGGGTCTGCTGCAGGAAGGCTACGCGACCGGGTACCTGCTCGCTGCAGTCTGCTACTTCTTCGTGTTTCCGCGCTGGGGATGGCGTCCGATGTTCTTCATTGGCGGACTGCCGGCGCTGCTTGCGCTCTTTGTACGCTATCGAGTTCAGGAGTCGGAAGTCTGGCAGCGCACCCGCCACAAAGATTGGAGCAGCCTCGGTCGTGGCATCGTATCGCACTGGAAGCTTTTCCTCTACATCACGCTGCTCATGGCCGGAATGAACTTCGTTTCGCACGGAACGCAGGACATGTATCCGACATTCCTCCAGCGGGACTGGGGGTTCTCGCCGCAGAAGCGCGCGGCGCTCACCGCGTTCTCAATGGTCGGAGCGATCATTGGGGGAGTGAGCTTCGGCTACCTGTCCGATAAAATCGGTCGACGGCGCTCGATTGTGCTCGCGCTGGTGCTCGCGATACTCATCATCCCGGTCTGGGCGTTCTCACCCTCACTCACCGGGCTCGTAATCGGGGCGTTCGCCATGCAGTTCATGGTGCAGGGGGCGTGGGGCGTTATCCCAGCCCACATCACCGAGCTTTCGCCCGATTCGGTACGCGGATTCATGCCGGGCTTTGCGTATCAATGCGGGGTGTTGATCGCGAGCTCGGTTGCTTACCTCGAGGCACTTTTCGCGACGCGAATGAGTTACGCCCAGTCGATGGCGATTGTAGCCGTTACCGTGTTCTCCACCGCCGCTGTAATTGCGTGGGCCGGTCGCGAGCAACATGGAGTGGAGTTTGGCCGCGTCGTTGATACCGACTTCGAGCGCGCGCAGCGACTCGCGCGATCAGGATGACTCGATCTCTTTGGCCTTCGCCGCGAGTCCATCGAGCAGGGCACGTACGTGCGCCTCGCGGGTTCGCGGATTCATCATCGTGACGCGAAGGACCGGACGCCCATCGAGAACGGTAGCCGTGATCCAGCCACTCCCTTCTCTGTTGTAGCGTGGACGCAGCTCACGATTGAGATCGTCGATGCGCCGGCGATCTTCTTCGCTTGACCCCTTTGCTTTGCGATTTTTTGCGCGGCCCCCGACACCGAGATAGCGAAAGCAGAGGATGTTCGACTCTGGCTGATGCAGATTCTCGAAATCGTCCCGCTCTTCGATCGCGTCGTGGAGAAGCTGGGCGGTGTTGCAAAGGTGGTCGTACAGCCGTCCCAATCCTTCCGAGCCGAAACGCTGTATGACGAACCACAGCTTGAGAACATCGGCGCGACGCGAGCATTGAAAGCTCCGGATCCCCTGATCGATGATGCGAGTCGACTTGCCTCCGTGAAAGAGATATGGCGCCTGTTGTGCGAAGGCGCGCTCCAGATCACCTTCTTCGCGCGTTAGCACCATTCCGGTGGCCAGCGGCAGCAGCATCATCTTGTGCGGATCCCACGCCAGTGAGCGCGAGTGACGCAGCCCCGAGAGCGCGCGCGGAGGACGCGAAGATAGAAGAGCGCTGGCGCCATGTGCTGCGTCGACGTGCAACCAGATCCCACGTTCGTCACAGATTGATCCGATTGCTTCCAGATCATCGAACGCGCCAGCCGCAGTGGTACCCGCGGTTGCGACAACTGCCATAATGCTCTTGCCTTCTTCGCGCAGGCGATCAAGTGCGCCAACGAGTAGATCGACGTTGATCCGATAGTCACGCGATGGGATGGAGATTCCACGGCGACGGCCGATACCGAGTTGTCCGATTGCTCGCGTGACTGCGTAGTGCGCGTGCTCGCCGTAAACGACCACCGGCGGATCGGCGCCGAGACCTTCCTCCCACGCGTTCGGCAGGACCGAATTTCTGGCCGCGAGCATTGCTGTGAAGTTCGCTTCGGTTCCTCCGGATGTGAGCGTGCCGCCTGCGCCCGCACCGTAACCCGCGAGCGTCGCCAGCCAGCCCACGATCTGATGCTCGATCATCGTAGCGGTCGGAGACATCTCCCACACCGCGAGCGATTGATTGAGCGCGCCAATCACGCTCTCCATCCAGATGCCAACCGGAAGCGGCGCTGATGTCTGGTGGCCCATGTACATCGGGTGGTAATACTTGTTGGCGTCGGCCAGTACCTCGCGTTCGAGGCGGGCGATTATCTCGGCTACCGGACGCCCCTGGCGAGGAAGCTCTTCACTGAATCGTTGCGCCAGCTGTTCCGGAGTGTGCGGCGTCGAGACCTGTCCGGCGCCGGCTCGAGTGTTTTCGAAGTACCGCGCCGTTACTGCCGCGAATTGTTTTCCGACTTCGAGCGAGGTATCTGCTTCGAGCTCGGCGAGAATGTCATCGATCATGCCCGCAAATTTAGTCGCGCTTGCGAGCCGGGCGCGGCTATCCGTCGAGCAAGTCGTTCAGCCTGACGAAATCCGCGAGCTCGCCTCGCGATCCGACGCTCAGTTTGAGAAAGATGTTGGAGAGATGAGTGCTTACCGTCCGCGCCGAGATCTGCAGCGCGCCTCCGATCTCCTTGTTGGATTTCCTGCTCGCGACCATACGAGCGATCTCGATCTCGCGGCCCGTCAGGCCAGCCGCGCCCGTGGTGATTGTCTTTGGGGGCGGTCTCACTCCGCGCTCCCGCATCTCCTCGCGCGTTCCAGTCAATTCTTCCGCGGCTCCCAGGCGGGCGAGCACATCGTGGGCCCTTCGCAGCTCCCGCATGCCTTCTTCGCGTTCGCCTACCTCCATCAGCGCTCCGGCGAGCCGGCGTCTGATCCGGGCAGCCTGTGGTGGGAATGGAATTGCCTCGAGCTGATTCACCGAAGATCTCAGGAGATCGATAGCGCGCCGGGGATTGCCGTCGCGAAACCAGGCCAGCAATCCGTCGCAGGCATCCGCATACGCAAGTCCGAGTCGATGGTGCAGGCGACCCGCATCCCTCCTCATCCTCGCGGAATGCCGGGCGGCACGATCGAAATCTCGCCCGGTCAGTGCTGCTTCACCGACGACCGGTAGCAGCCACTGAAGCGCCCAAACGACATACCCGGTACGGTCTGCGATTGCGAGACCAGCCTCACCAACACGTACGGCCTCTTCGGGATCTCCGCGTGCGAGATGATACGAGGCCAGACCGAGATGCGCAGGCACAATCGACGGAACATCGAGCGGTTGTTCACCCGCCCCCTTGAGTGGGCCCGCCTGTTCACCACCTGCAAGCTTCCACGCAAGATCGAAGTATTCCTTCGCCTTGTCCTCCGAGCCTCGCCACAAATAGATCAGCCCCGCCCACACGTAGAGCCGAGGCAGCAGCGTTCGCTGGTTGAGGCCTTTTGCAAGTGTGATGGTCCTCTCCGCTGTCTCTAGAGCGGCATCCCAATCCCCGATTCCCGACAGGTATTGCACAGTCAGTTCGGCGGACCAGAGGGGAAGAATCGGCGAGCGCATTTGATCGGCGAGCTTGTCGCTCGCGGCGATGTGCTTCACCACGGCCTCGGCGTCGCCCGACACCCCGGCGAGAAGCGCCATTCCCCAATGCGCTGTCCACTCCAGCATTCGCTGTCGCGCTGATTCAGCATGAGCGATCGCTTTGGTCCCATGCTCACGCGCGAGCTCCAGCGGGCCTGTCCAGGCGTACAGGAGGAGCAGCGCCCTGTGCGCGCGCGACGACAGCGAGTCATTTTCGATTCCGCTCGTCGCAGCCAATTCGAGGGCACTCTCCACTTCCGCTTGCGCTTCTTCGAGCCGCCCGAGGTCCTGCAGAACGATTCCCTTCGCGAGGCGGAGCCGCACTGTCGTCGCGGGATCGACGTGCTCGACCTCGGCGAGCCCGGCGTCATAGTGAGAGAGAGCATCGGCGTACTTCCCGCTCCAATAGCAGGCGAGTCCCATCCGATGGTCGATGTCCGCCAGCGCGCCTCTCTCGCCGCGAGCAGCAGCTTCCTTGCGCGCGCGCTCCCACAGAGTCATCGCCGCGTCGTACTCTCCGAGCCGCTGTCGCGTGCGGGCCAGCGTCGTCACGATCTCTTCGCGGGGCGCGTCGATTATGGTCGGGTCCTTATCCAGTTGCTCGAGGGCCGCGGCGAGATAATTGGCTGCCTCGCGGTTGGCGTATTTTTCCAGCGCGCCGCGTCCGGCCGCGTGCAGGTACCTGACGGCCTTCCGGCCAAGCGCCTGCGAATGCGCTCGCGCAAAGTGGAGAGCCAGCTCGTCGGCGTGCGCGGGGGCCGAATCTCCATAAAGACTCTCGAGCGCCTCGGCGATGGTAGCGTGCAGCAGCCGCGCCCTCGCCTGCCCGAGTTCCGAATAAATGACCTGCTGAAGAAGCGGATGCGTAAAATCGTAATGGATCGCGTCAACGCTTCCCGTCTCGCCCAGAATGCGCTGAGCGAGCAGCTCGTCGAGCGCGCTGATGATCTCCTTCTCGGACAGACCCGAAACGGTAGCCAGCGTATCATGCGGAGCGCGGGTGCCAATCACAGCGGCGAGATTCGCGAGCGTCCGCGCATTCGGTGAGAGCCGGTCGACGCGCGCCTTTATGACATCGCGGATGGTCGGCGGAAGCTCGAGGGTCTCCATCTCCCAGCCCGTCCAGCGTCCGTCCTTTTGCGACAGCGCGCCAGATTCAACCAGAGACTTGAGCGTTTCTTCGACAAAGAACGGATTGCCGCGAGTCCAGTCGTAGAGCATTGCCGAGAAATGCCGTGTGGCATTCTTGTCCACGCCGAACATCTGCCCGACTATCTCATCGACTTCCGCGGCGCCCAGCGGAGCGAGCTTCTGAACGACGAGAGCGCCGATCCGCAGCAGCGACTGTTCGGTGCTGCGCAGCACGGGATTCGAGTCGCGCTCGGATTCATTGTAGGTGCCAAGCAGAATAACTTGCTGCCCCTCTATCTGTCGGGCGACGAAATGCAGGAGCTCGATCGAAGAGGCGTCGGCCCATTGCAGATTCTCGAGGACGACGAAGAGAGGCTGCTTGGCTGAAAGACGCCAGAGGAACTGGGTAAAGTTCCACAGCAAACGCGCCTTGATCTCCGACGGATCGGCACCGGCAGCTGTTCGATCGCGCTCCGCAGTTGTTCCGAGATTGGGGAACAGCTGCCCGAAATCCGCGGCGCCGCCTCGCGTCAACACCGTCAAGGTTGAGGCATCCAGCTTTCGGACGAGCGGCAGCAAAGCATCCGAGAACAGGGCGTACGGTACGCCGGTCTCGACCGGATAGGCGCGACCGACGGCAACGTTCCATCCGCGCTTGGCCGCACGCTCGGCGGCGGCGGCGGCAAGACGCGTCTTGCCGATTCCGCCCTCCCCCACAATGAAGACAGAACGGCCGGCACCCTTTGCCGCTTCGTCGGTTGTTTTTGACAGGAGAGCGAGCTCCGCGCTCCGCCCGACGAGCGGCGCCTCATCAGGCCTTCGCATTGAAGGCTAATGTACGAACGCCATTTTTTTCGAGCCAGCCCTTTGTTTTGGTGGACAGATCGTGCGGAGCGCGCGCAGCTGGTTCATTCATTGCGACTTCGCCGATTGGCCCGACGCATACCGGGTGAATCGTTTCGTCCGCGGCGAGGGCGATGACCGCGACGCCAACGAGGCCCTGAGCGGGTTCGAGCGATTCCCGACCTGGATGTGGCGGAATAAAGTGGTGCTCAGTTTCGTCGAGTGGCTCCGCAACGCGAACTCGAGTCGGACCGAGAATGCGCGCACCGGCTTTTTTGGACTCGACCTCTACAGCTTGTTCAATTCAATGCGGACAGTTATCGCGTATCTGGATAGTCTCGACCCCGAGGCGGCGCGACGTGCGCGTTATCGCTACTCGTGCTTCGAGCAATTCGGAGAAGACAGTCAGGCCTACGGGTACGCGGCGAGCTTCGATCTCTCACAATCCTGCGAGGACGAAGCAGTAAACCAGCTGATCGAGATGCAGCGGCGCGCGATGGAATATGCGGCGCGCACTGGAGGCGAGGACTTCTTCGACGCAGAACAAAATGCCCGGCTGGTCAAGAATGCAGAAGTCTATTACAGGTCGATGTTCCGCGGTCGCCAGTCATCGTGGAACCTTCGCGACACCCATATGGCCGAAACGGTCGATGCACTCGTCGGTTATCTGAGCCGGCACAAGCGCCCGGCGAAGATCGTCATCTGGGCCCACAACTCTCACCTCGGAGATGCACGCGCCACCGAGATGGGAGCGCGAGGTGAGCTGAACGTCGGGCAGCTGATTCGCCAGAAATACGGACCCGACGCGCTCCTGGTCGGGTTCACGACGTACACCGGCACGGTTACGGCCGCGACCGACTGGGATGATCCCGGCGAACAAAAACGGGTGCGCCCGGCACTAGCGAACAGCTACGAGCTGGGTTTCCACGAGACCGGGATCCCGCGCTTCTTCCTCAACCTTGGAAACAGCATCGCCGCGACCTCGCTCATGTCGAAGCCGAGACTCGAACGCGCGATCGGCGTGATCTACCGGCCGGATACGGAGCGCGTGAGCCATTACTTCCTGGCCGACATGCCGCAGCAGTTCGACGCTGTCTTTCATTTCGATGAGACACGCGCGGTCGAGCCCCTCGAGAAACCGGAGCGCTGGCACGACGTCGAGCCGCCTGAAACGTATCCGTCGGGAATCTGAGCAGACCGTCTACTTTCCTTTGTTCCTCACTCCTTTTTTCCTGACCTTTAAAGCCGGCTTGGCCGACAAATCGAGCATTTTTCGCTCGCCCAAATAGTCGACCGTTTTCGGCTCACCCATCTTGCGGAGCCTCTTCACCGTCGCGGCAATTCTGTTTGACGCAGCCAAGATCTCCGAGGCTATCTCAGGGATCTCGTCTGTCGGAACATCGTGCGCCAGCAGCTCGGCATTCATTACCAGCGCCGTGAGCACATTATTCAATTCGTGAGCAACGGCGATTGTCGTCTCAGAAATTCCAGCGCGCCGTTGCGCCTCGCGCAGCGCCTGCTCCATTTCCGCCCGTTTGCGGATGTCGCGTATCAAACCAAGGAGCGCTTTCTGCCTGTCGAACAGGATTGGAACCGACACAATCTCGGCGGGCATCACCTCGCCGTTTCTAGACACGAAGCGGACTTCGAGCGGCGGGCCTCCCTCGCCCGTCTCGGTGAGCTGGCGAATCCGCTCGACCACGGCCGGCAGCGACTCAGGATGGACGAATTCCATGATCGGATGGCCGATGAGCGATTTCGGATCGGCGCCGAGGCGTTCCGCCGCGAAACGGTTCACGAAGAGGAACTTCTCTGGCGTGTAAACGATGATCGCTTCCGGCGCGGATTCGATCATCGTGCGATAGTCAGCTGCGGTTGGGATCGACATGCTTCAGTTCAATATACGGGGCCGAAGCAAGCGGCTGCGATGTCTCAAGGTGCTTCGGGGCTGGACGGTGCGCTAGTTCAATGCATTAGCTTCCAAGCTTCAAAAATCACTCCCATCTCGGCCACAAGGGTACGAATCTGAAGAAACCCACCCGCAGGTCTGGAAAGCACAAGCCTACGGCGAAAGAGCTCGATCTCGCGGCGCGGACTCGCGACCTCGAAGACGCAAATAAAACTGCCAGCTTTGTGGCTCACGAGCTGAACAATCTTCTCACCGTCATTCAAATCAACACCGAGTTTCTGCTCGACTCCGTAGGGGAAGACCCTTCTGGTCTCGAGGAGCTGGACGAAATCCAGCGCGCATCCAGACGCGCGTCGATTCTAGCGCGCCAGCTTCTCGCATCCTCGAGGCTCGAGCCATTCGACGCCAGCCTTGCCGAAGCCGCGCTGAAAAAGAAATCGACCATCGCGCGCGCGAAGGCGATGGCGGCAGTTCAAGGAACGCCGCGCGTTGCCGAGACGATTCTTCTGGTCGAGGATGAAGCGGCAGTAAGGACTTTGGCCAAACGCGTCCTGTCTCACAAAGGCTATCGCGTGCTCGAGGCGTCGGATGGCGCAATTGCCTTGCGACTCGCCGCCGGTCATGTCGGTGAAATCGATCTGGTGCTCACCGATGTGGCGATGCCGAATCTGGGCGGACGCGGTTTGGTTGAAGAGCTGAAAGAGCTAAGTCCGGGAATGCGCGTTCTGTTCATGTCCGGGTATCCGAAGGAAGAGGTTTTCCCGGACAAGGGCGCGAATCGGGTCCCCTATCTCCAGAAACCGTTCACGAGCGAGGCGCTTCTCGCGGAGGTGCGCACAGCTTTCGGCTACGCACCCTGATAGCCGCCGGCCCAACTGATCGGCGAGACTTTCAGCGCTAGCTCAAGCCGCCGCGAGCTGACTCGTGCAATGCGGGCAACGCGTCGCAGCTGCGTCGATCGACATGCGGCAGTACGGACAAACCCGCGTGGGCTTTTCCGCCGCGGGCTTGATGAAGATCTTCGAGATACGCCACGCGACGAAACCAATGATGATGAAGTTGATAGCCGCGGCGATGAAGTCACCGACGCCGAACTTCACCGAGCCCACGCTCCACGTCGCTTTCTGCCACTCACCGCCCGGTCCGATCGCGATGACAATCGGCATGATGAAATCGTCGACGAGAGCTTTGACCAGCGTGTTGAGAGCCGTTGCCACGACGACAGCTATTGCCAGCGCCACGACGTTCTGCTTCAACAAAAACTCTTTGAACTCCTTCATCATTGGCATCGGGTAGTCCTGTTGGGAGGGTTCAGGTCGACAGCGACAAGTTAGAGGTTCGCGCCGTGGCCGCACGGAGAGCGGCAAGCCGCCGGATCGCCGCGATCCCAGCGATAGGGCCGAGAGCCAGGATAACAAATCCCCAGCGCCAGCCCGCGTGCTGTGCGACCAGCGGCACGATCTGCATGGGCAACATAGTCAGCAGGAATCCCAGTGAAGTCTGAACCGTGAGTGCCGTCCCAACCGTGTGCGCGGGAACCGACTCGGTGACCAGGGTGCTGAATTGTGCGCTGTCCGCGATGACAAAAAATCCCCAGGTCATCGCCAGAGCGCCGAGTACCCAGAGTGGGCCGCCGAAAAGGAGTCCGCTGAGAAGACAGCAGCTGCCACTCATGAACAAGGAGATGGCTACCAGTCGCTCCCTTCCTCGTTTGTCGGCGAACAGACCGCCCCAGACCGATCCGATTCCGCCGATGGCAATTGTTGTGAACGCGAGCAGCGAAATCAATCGCGGACTGCGAAATCGGCCACCAGCATTCGCGGCCACGCTGGCAGCGAGAAACGCCGGGGCCCAGGTCCAAAACGCGTATAACTCGAACATGTGACCGAGATAGCTTCCTGTCGCGAGCCGCCACTCACGCACTCGCACGACATCTCGGACGTGACCCCACGAGAACGGACGTGACGCGAAGGGAAAGGGCCCGTCACGGTAGCCAACGGTAACGAGCAAAGCGGCTGCTACCGCCGCAACGCTGCTGGTAAGCACCACCGGTCTCAAGCCAACGTGCGGAATCGCTCGCACCAAATAGGGAGTCGCTTTGCCAACGGTGAGCGCTCCTACGATCACCCCGATCGCCAACCCGCGCTCCGAACGGAACCACGTCGCCGTCATCTTCATCGCGGGCGGGTAGACGCCGGCCAGGAAGAAGCCGGTGAGAAAGCGGAGGACCAGCGCCGACGGGTACCCAGGCGCCGCGAGAATCGCCGCGTTGGCTGTCGCACCAAGCAGTGCACAAGCGCTGAAGAATCTCCCGGCCGGAATGAGATCGGCAAGGTTGAGGACGGCGGCCACGGCCGTTCCGCAGACAAACCCGAATTGGACAATTGTCGTCAGCCAGCCAGCCTCCGCCGTCGTCAGACCCCAGATCGATCGGAGCTGTGGGGTAACGGCGCTGGCCGAAAACCATAAGGACATGCCCAACAATTCGGCAAAACCGAGTAACGCCAGCACCCGCCAACGCGTCGAGTATGTGTCAGCAGACATCGTGAAAAATTAGCCTCCGCCAGGCGCAACTTCGATGTTGCGGGGTACGAGTACAACTTGACCATTTGCAATGCTCCAGCGACGACCTTCACAATCCGGCCGGGCCTGAGACGTCCGCGCACGCCTCACGCATGACGAATCCGTCCCAGGCGGCCCCGCCGTCAACTCCAACTGCGCCACCAACTTCGGCGCCGGCAGCAAAGCCGGGCGTCGCAACGCTGTCGCGTGACCTCGCCGATTTCCTCGTAGAGCTCTCGATCACGCTGAACAAGCATGCGATCTACCCCCAAAGCCACCCGCTCCTCGACGTGGCCGTAGACGGAGTGGCAAATCGCCTGGCAATGCTGTTCGTTGGCGACCGCGATTCGCTCTCGATCGGGGTCGCTCGACGCCAGCTGATCATCGAAGGTGTCGCGACCGATCCGTTGAATCCGGTACTGAAGGAGCTGGCGCAGCGGCTACACGAGCATCACGTCGGTGCAGTGAAAGTCGTACGCGGTATCAGCCGTGAGGAGCTCGCACAGGCTTTGGCAGCGCTCGCAATTGACCCGGTCCGAGCCGAGAAACCGATTGGACACGACACCGAGCGCGTAGGCGAGCTTTGGCCGCACGTCAGATTCTTCCCGCTGACTTACGACCGGCTACAGCTGATCGAAGACGACCCCAGCGGCGAGGCGCGAAGCGTCGACCAGATGGCCGCTGGACGTGCGACCCAGCTCTGGATCGGGCTCGCTCGTGCCGCGCTCGTTTCGGACACTTCTCAACCTGTTCCTGGAGGCGAAGAGCCGGACGAAAGTACCGCCCTCGAGCCCGCGACAGTCGCCCGCGCAATCGACGAGCATCAGCGCGAGGAGGCTTACGATCAGGTGATCGTGGGCTATCTGCTTCAGATCGGTGAAGAGCTGAGGACAGCAGAGGGGCCCGAAGCTGCCGGATTGCAGCGGCGCGTGTCGCGCCTTGTCGGCTCACTCAGGGAATCGACCCTCGAGCGGCTACTCGAGATGGGCGGTGACA
>WNGL01005234.1_pt1 | contig 15426 bp, 12 predicted proteins | sample 5400591 | NCBI WGS metagenome assembly WNGL01 (sample SAMN13153377, study PRJNA577476) | soil metagenome | isolation source: 80 cm soil or saprolite under Garry oak tree replicate 1 | place: USA:California | collected 2016-06-15
GCGCGCGCGCCGCACATCGCTCAGAGCCGTCCGAGCAGGCGCAGGAGCCCGTCCAGGAACGTGATCGGATGCGGCGGGCACCCCGGCACGAGCAGGTCTACGGCGACGTCCCCGAGCGCCGCCTGTGCGCCACCGGCCACGACCGGGCTCCCGCGGAACGGCCCCCCGGAGATCGCGCAGGCACCCACAGCGATGACGAGCTTCGGCGCCGGGACCGCCTCCCAGGTCTTCCGAAGCGCGAGCCGCATGTTGTCCGAGACCGGTCCCGTCACGACGATTCCGTCCGCGTGACGCGGGGATGCCACGAACTGGATCCCGAACCGCCCCGCGTCGAACTGGATGTTGCCGCTCGCGTTGAGCTCCGCCTCGCAGCCGTTGCACCCTCCGGCCGAGACTTGCCTGAGCTTCAGCGAACGGCCAAACACCCGCCGCATCTCGGCATCCAGCGCGCGGGCGAGGATCGGCTCGTCGCGGGAGACGAGGAGCTCGGCGGGCGCGCGTGCGGAGAGCCGGTGGTCGTCGGTGAACCGCAGGGCCGCCGGCGGGCACGCGGCCGCGCAGTCGCCGCAGAAGAGGCATCGGCCGAGGTCGATCGCCATCGAGGGGCGACCCGCGTCGGCGATTGCCTCGGTCGGGCACACGTCGGCGCACGCCTCGCAGCCCGGCGGGCAACGCGCCACATCCACCGCGGGACGGCCGCGGAATCGCGAAGGAAAGCGCGCCGGACCGTCGGGGAAGGCGACGGTCTGCCCGCCGTAGCGGAGCCGGAACGCGAGGATGTCGATCATAGATCGTGGCCTGCGTAGGAGAGGTTGAAGCTCTTGTTGCAGAGCGGGAAGTCGGAGATCTGGCCGTCGCGCAGGGCCATCGCGAGCCCGAACCAGTCGTGGAACGAGGGGTCCTTCACCTTGTACAGGTCGAAGCGACCCCGGGCGTCTGTCGACACGACGTGCGCGATCTCGCCACGCCACCCCTCGACGAGGGAGACGACGAGTCGGCCCGGAGCGAGCGTGCCCGGCACCGCTCGAGAGACGCCGTCCGGGAGGTTCTCGAGCTGGCTCACGACGAACTCGGCGCTCCGCTCGGCCTCGAGGAGGCGGACGAGGGCGCGCGCGAGCACGTCGCCCGTGTCGGCCGTGGTGACCGGCACGTGGACGAACCGATAGATGCCGAACGCGTGATCGCGCCGGACGTCGCGATCGACGCCGCTCGCGCGCGCGGAGGGGCCGACGAGCCCGAGGGCGAGCGCCGTCTCCCGCGTCACCGTCCCCGTTCCCTCGAACCTCGCCCGCACCGAGGGCGCGTCGAAGAGGAGGGCGGCCGCGTCCTTCGCGCGCCGCCACGACGCGCGCACGCGGGCGGCGAGGGCGCGGGCCTCCGGCGCGCCGAGGTCGTGCTTCACGCCGCCGGGCACGAGCAGGCCGCGCCCGAAGCGGCTGCCGCAAAGCTCGGCGGAGGCGTTCAGGAAGTCGGCCCGCAGCGCGCCGCAGTACGAGGCGGTCGGAAGGAATCCGACGTCGTTCGCGAGCGCGCCGAGGTCGCCGACGTGGTTCGCGATGCGCTCGAGCTCGAGCGCGATCCCGCGGAGGGCCATCGCCCGCGCCGGCGGCGCGAACCCGGAGAGCGCCTCCACCGCCTTCACGTAGGCGAGGCCGTGGCCGACGGAGGTGTCGCCCGCGATCGACTCCGCGATCGCGAGCGAGCGCCGGTCGGGACCGCCCCGGAGCGCGGCCTCCACGCCGCGGTGCTGGTACCCGAGGACGATCTCGAGGTGGAAGACCCGCTCGCCGTGGCACTGGAACCGGAAGTGGCCGGGCTCGATGATGCCCGCGTGCACCGGGCCGACCGCGACCTCGTGCACCTCCTCCCCCTGCACCACGAAGAACGGGTACTCGCCCGGGATCGTCGCGCGCGGATCCTTCCGCCCGAACGCGTCGGGCGCCTCGCGACGCGGCGGCTCGAACCGGAGCGGCTTCAGCCAGGGGTGCCCCTCCGGCCGGACGCCGAGCTGCTCCGCGATCTCGCGCTCGAAGCCCTGCGCCGAGGGCGCCTCCGTCGAGAGCGCGGGATACGCGTCGCGCACGTCGGTGGCGAGGAGGCCGAGCTTGCCCTCGGGATCGTCGGCGAGCACCGCGAGGAGGCGCACCCGGCCTCCCTCGAGCGGCGTCCCGAGCAGCGACGCGAGGCGTCCGCCCGCGCGGACCACCTCGAGGACGACGGATCGGAACCGATCGACGGGGAGCACCGGCACGTCGGCGGCGTCGACGGCGACGCCGTTCCAGGTCTCGAGGAGGAGCGCGCCGCCGGGCTGCTGGACGGGATGGGCCATGGTCAGTCCCACTTCCCGCCGACGAGCGCGGCGGCGGCGCCGAAGAGGTCCTTCAGCGCCTGCGGGAGGAACAGTCCGAGGAGGAGGACGACCGCCATCAGCGCGAGGGGAGGCGCCGCCATGAGCCAGTGCTCGCGGCCCCCCCGCGCGCGGACCGCGTCCCCGGGATCGCCCTGCACGACCGCGAGGACCGTCGTCCCCATCCCGACGAAGATGACCGCCAGGAAGGCGAGGAAGAGCGCTCCGATGCCGAAGCGGCCCGCGCTGAAGGCGCCGTTCAGGATCGCGAACTCGCTGAAGAAGGGGCTGAACGGCGGCGATCCCGTCACCGCGAAGAAGCCGGCGAGGAAGAGCGGCCCGGAAACGGGCAGGAGCCGCGCGGCGCCGCGGACCTCGTCGGTCGTCTTCGACCCGAACGCCCGGTGGATGTTCCCCGCGGAGAGGAAGACGACGCCCTTCGTGAGGCCGTTGTTGAGGCAGTGGAAGAACGCGCCCGCGGCGGCGCCGCCCCCGAGCCCGATCCCGAGGGCGAGGATCCCCATGTGCTCGACGGAGGAGTACGCGAGCATCCGCTTGAAGTCGCGCTGGCCGACCACGAACACCGCGGCGAGCGCGATGGAGAACATCCCGAGCCCGACGAGCGCGTCGCGCGCGAAGGCCTCCTCCCCCGCCGCGCGGGTCACCTGGAACACGCGCACGACCGCGAGGAAGGCGAAGTTGGTGAGGCCGCCCGCGAGCAGCGCGCCGAGCAGGCCGGGCGCCTCGCCGTAGGCGTCGGGCTTCCAGGAGTGGAGCGGCGCGAGACCCATCTTCGTCCCGTACCCGACGAGGAGGAACACGAACGCGGCGCGCACCCAGGTCCGGGAGAGGTTCGGCCCGGCGCGGATCAGCTCGTCGACGAGCAGCGAGCGCGGGCCACCGGGGCCGGCGCCGGACAGGGCGAGGAAGAAGGTGCCGAGGAGCGCGAGCGCGATGCCGAGCGAGCCGATGAGGAGGTACTTCCAGGCCGCCTCGAGCGAGCGCGCGTTCTGGTTGAAGTAGATGAGCGGCGCGGTGGCGAGCGTGCTCGCCTCCATCGCAACCCAGGTGAGCCCGAGGTGCCGGGAGAGCGCGATGGTGGTCATCGTCCCGAGGAGCCCGAGGAGCCCGCCGACGAAGACCCGGTGGTCGCGATCGGGGCGGAGCGCGAGGTAGCCCTGCGCGTACACCGCGGCGGCGGCGAACAGGATCGTGGTGGTGAGGAGGGTGATCTTCGCGACGGGGTCGACCCCGAGCCAGTCGCCCGCGACGAGGGGCGGGGGCGAGGCGAGGAGCGCGGCGACGCCCGCGGCGTGGACCGCGGCGCCGGCCACGAGCAGGAGGGGGCGCCACCGCCACGGGATGGCGAGCGCGATGGCCGCGAGCGCGAGCGGGGCGAGGATGAGGAGCGCCATGGTCAGTCCCGGAGCGCCGAGAGCTTCTCGGTGTCGAGCGACGAGAACTCGCGGTGGATGTGGAACATCACGATCCCCATCACGAAGACCGCGGCGAAGAGATCGAGGAGCACCCCGGCCTCCACCATGATCGGCATGAAGTCGGAGAGGAGGAGGCCGAAGACGAAGACGCCGTTCTCGAGGACGAGGAACCCGAGCACCTGGCTCACCGCCTTCTTGCGCGACACGAACAGGAGCAGGCCACACCAGACGGTGGAGAGCGCGGTGGGCACGAGGTAGGGGTGCCCGGCGCCGTTCGGCAGCGGGAGCCCCTCGGCGAACGCGAACGCCAGCGCGACGCCGGCGCCGCCGAGGACCATGGAGGCGACGAACCCGACGATGGGCTCCATCTCGCGGCGGATCGACGACTCGCGGATCGCCCGGAACATGAGCCAGGGGATGAGGAGCCCCTTGATGGCGAGCGCGCCGCCCGCGAGCACGAGCGCGTGGCCGACCGAGTGGCGTTCCTCGAGGAGCAGCAGCGGCAGCGCGCCGAGGAGCGCGCCCTGGATCGCGACGGTGCGGATCGACGCGCCGAGGCGGCTCGAGGCGAGGAGGAAGAGGTCGATGACGACGACGAGGATGAAGACGAGATCGGGGGCCCAGGACATGGCGATCACCGGAGGAGCAGGACGAGCGCGAAGGCGGACAGCACCGAGGCGCCGACGAGGAGCTGGGGGACGCGGTCCATCCGGAGCCGCGCCATGAAGGACTCGACGAGCCCGACGCTCACCGCGAACACCACGAGCCCCGCGAGGAAGAGCGCCTCGGACGCGAGCGCCCCGTCGCCGCGCCCGAGGACGACCCGCGAGAGGATCGCGCCGAACAGGAAGAGCTTCATCGAGGCGCCGTAGAGGATGAGGGCGAGGTCCGGCCCGCCGTGGTCGAGCACCATCACCTCGTGGATCATGGTGAGCTCGAGGTGCGTGTTGGGATCGTCGACCGGGATCCGGGAGTTCTCCGCGAGGGAGAGGACGAAGAGCCCGATCGCCGCGAGGACGAGCGCGGGCGCCGCGCGGCCCCACGCGTCGGGGAGCGCCGGCCCGAGCATGCCGCCGAGCGAGAGCGAGCCGGTGGCGCGGGCGAGGACGAGGAGGCAGAGGAAGAGGGCCGGCTCGGCGAGGCTCGCGAACGTGACCTCGCGCGCCGCCCCCATCCCCTCGAACGGCGAGCCGGTGTCGAGCGCGGCGAGCGCGGTGGCGAAGCGGGCGAGGCCGAGGAGGTACGCGAAGAGGACGAAGTCCCCGCTGAAGGAGAGGACCGCCGGAGCGCCGCCCATCGCGAGGAGCAGCCCGGCGGTGGCGATCGCCGCGAGCCCGACGACCGGGCCGGCGCGGAACACCCACGACGTCGTGCGGCTGTAGACGGCCCCCTTCCGCAGGAGCTTCGCGAGGTCGAAGTAGGCCTGCAGGAGCGGCGGGCCGCGCCGCCCCGCCACGAGCGCCTTCGTGCGGTTTACGATCCCGAGGACGAGCGGCGGGAGCGCGAGGAGCAGGACGACGTGGAAGACGGTGCGGAGAATCATGGGAAGGGCCACCATGCGAACCCCCAGGCGAGGGCGGCGACGAGCGTCGCGAGCACGAGGAGCATCTGGAGCTGGATCCGGCGGGCCGGGATGAGCCGCGCGCGTGCTGCGAGCCAGCCGTAGGCGCGCGCCGCCGGCACGAGCGCGCCGTCGAGCACCGGGTCGGCGGCGTGGCTCCGGAAGGCGGCCGCGGCCGGGAAGAGCCCGCGCGGCGGCTCGCCCTCGGCGTGGATCGGCACGGCGCCGGGGAAGCGCGCCACGAGGAGCTGGGCGAACGACGATCCCGTGTACTGGATCCGCGCGCTCGGCGCGGCAAAGCCGCACGACCAGGTCTCCACCGGCGCGGCCGCGGGGCGGGCCGCGAGCCGGCGCCGCCGGAGCGCGAGCGCGCCCGCGACGAGCGCGACGAGGGCGAGCGCCGCCGCGCTCACCCGCGCGGCGCTCGCCGCCGCGTCGTCCGCGGGCCCGGCGAGCAGGGACGCGGGGAGCCGCGACCACGCCGAGGCGGCCCGCGCGAGCGGGCGGACGAGCGCGGCCGGGGCGAGCCCGATCGCGGCGCAGGCCGCGGCGAGGGCGGCCATCGGCGCGAGCATGGCGGCGGGCGGCTCGTGGGCGTGGGCGGCCTCCGGCGTGCGCGGCGTGCCGAGGAACGCGACGCCCAGCACCTTCGCGAAGCACGCGGCGGCCAGCCCGCCCACGAGCGCGAGGACGGGCGCGCCGCCCGCGGCGTAGGCGAGCCCGTCGGGGCGCCCGAGCAGGCGGAGGAACCCGAGGTAGACGAGCCACTCCGAGACGAACCCATTGAGCGGCGGGAGTCCGGCGATGGCGGCCGCGCCGATCGCGAACAGGACCGCGGTCCGCCGCATGCCCCGGGCGAGCCCGCCGAGCCGGTCGAGCTCGCGCGTGCCGGTCGCGTGCTGGATCGCCCCCGCGCCGAAGAAGAGGAGCGACTTGAAGAGCGCGTGGTTCACGACGTGGAGCGCGGCGCCCGCGAAGCCGAGCAGGACGAGCGCGGGCTCGCCCCGGGCGCGCCCGAGGAGCGCGAGCCCGGTCCCGAGGGCGATGATCCCGACGTTCTCCACGGTGTGGTACGCGAGGAGCCGCTTCAGGTCGTGCTGCGCGAGCGCGAGCGCGACGCCGAGCACGGCCGAGACGGCGCCCGCGGCGAGCACCGCCACGCCCCACCAGGCCGGGATCCCGTCGAACAGCCCGGTCACCCGCAAGAGCCCGTAGATGCCGGTCTTCACCACCACGCCGGACATGAGCGCCGAGACGTGGCTCGGGGCCGCGGCGTGGGCGGGCGGGAGCCAGAAATGGAACGGGAAGAGGCCTGCCTTGAGCCCGAACCCGGCGAGCGCGAGCAGGAAGATGCGCGTGCCCGCGACGCCGCCGGCGGGGAGGCCCACCATCGCCGCGAAGTCGAACGAGCCGGCTTCCTGCCGGAGCAGCGCGAACACCGCGAAGAGCGCGAGCGTGCCGACGTGGGTGGCGGCGAGGTAGAGGAACGCGCCGCGCTGGCACTCGGGCCGGTCGTGCTCGGTGAGGACGAGCACGAAGTTCGAGAGCGCCATCACCTCCCAGCCGACGAGGAAGACGATCGCGTTCGAGGCGGCGACGAGGAGCACCATCCCGCCGACCGCGAGGCCGTAGAAGACCTGGACCCGCACCGCCGCCCCGCGGGCCTCGGCCTGGGGGTGGTAGCGCAGTCCGTAGACGGCGCCCGCCGCGGCGACGATCGAGATCGCGAGGACGAAGCAGGCGCCCATCGCGTCGAGCCGGAGCGCGGCGCCGGGCGGCTCGAGGCCCGCGCCCGCGAGCGCCGCACCCGCGGCCGCCACCCCGAGCGTCGCGCCCGCGCAGAGCAGGGCGCACGCCGTCGCCTGCGCGAGGGCGGGCCGCCGCGCGAGGGCCACCGCAGGGAGCCCGCTCAGGGCCATGAGGGCGACGGCGCCCGCGAGGGGATCGAAGGTCACGAGCGGTGGAGGAGGAGGAGGGCCGAGAGGACGAGGATCGTCGCGACGGTGTAGAGGAGCTGGAGGTTGAGCCGCGCCTGCTGGAACCGGCGAAGCCGGCCGAACCACTCCGCCGCCCGCGCGAACGCGGGCTCGAACACGCGGACGCGCGCAGGGTCGTCCGCCTCGGTGGCGAACCGCGCGACGGCCGGGAACGGGCCGGACGGCGCGACGAGCGAAAGGGCGGGACGGAGCGAGCGCGGGGAGGCGGACCGGACCGCCAGCTCCGAGAAGGAGGCCGCCGTGTACTGGATGCGCGCGCTCGCCTGCGAGAAGCCGCAGCTCCAGGTGGACGAGGCGCCCACCTCGCGCCGCGAGAGCGCGCGGCGCGACGAGACCGCGAGGGCGAGGCCGAGGACGAGGAGGAGGCCGGCCCCGAGCCGGAGCGGTCCGGCGAGGGTGGCGGCGGCCGGAGCGAGCGCCCGGAGGAGGTCGACCTCGGGCACGCCGAGGATCGTCGCGGCGGCGGGCGCGACGAGGGAGAGCGCCTGCGCCGGGAAGAGCGCGAGGACGAGGTTCCCCGCGCCGAGCAGCGCGAGCGGCGCGAGGAGCAGCGGCCCACCCTCGTGCGCCGACGCGGCCGCGGCGCTCCGCGGCTCGCCGAGGAGCGCGATCCCGAGGAGGCGCGTGAAGGCGACCGCCGCGAGGGTCCCGACGAAGGCGAGCCCCCCGACCGCGAGCCAGGTGGGGAGGGCGAGCGCCGCCGGGGCGTCCTGCCCGCCGCGCAGGAGCCCGAGGTAGAGCACCCACTCCGACACGAAGCCGTTGAGGGGAGGGAGCCCGGCGAGCGCGGCCGCGGCGAGGACGAGCAGCGCCCCGGTCACCGGGAGCCGGCGGAGGAGGCCGCCCATCCGCTCGAGATCGCGCGTGCCGGCGCCGTGGGCGAGCGCGCCCGCGCCGAGGAAGGCGAGCCCCTTCATGAGCGCGTGGTTCCAGACGTGGAGGAGGGCGCCGCCCATCCCGAGCGCGGCCACCTCGGGCGCCCCGAGCGCCGCGCCGACGAGCCCGAGCCCCGCCGCGAGCGCGATGATCCCCACGTTCTCCACGGTGGAGTAGGCGAGGACGCGCTTCAGGTCGCGCTGGGTGATCGCGAGCGCGAGGGCGACCACCGCGCCGCCGAGCCCCACCGCCGCGAGGACGAGCCCGTGCGCGAGCGGGGGCGGGGGGAGGAAGGTGAGCGTGCGGAGGATTCCGTAGAGCCCCATCTTCACGAGGACCCCGGACATGAGCGCGGAGACATGGCTCGGCGCGGCGGGGTGCGCCTCGGGCAGCCAGACGTGGAGCGGGACGAGGCCGGCCTTCGTCCCGAAGCCGACGAGGGCGAGCGCGAAGAGGAGCGAGGCCGGGAGCGCCGCGCCGCGGGCCGCGACGAACGCGTCGAAGCGGAGCGATCCGGCCGCGGCGCCGAGCATGAGGAAGAGCGCGAAGATCGCCGCCGCGCCGAGGTGGGAGGCGACGAGGTAGGTCCGGGCCGCGGTCCGGACGGAGGCGTCCTCGTGCTCGAACGCCACGAGCAGGAAGGAGGTGACGGTCATCGCCTCCCACGCGACGAGGAAGAGCACCGCGTGCCGCGCGACGAGGAGGAGCGCCATCGACGCCACGAGGAGGTTGAAGAACAGCGCGAACGGCCCGAGCGCGCGCCGGCCGGCGTGCGGGCGGAGGTAGCCGGCGCCGAAGATCGCCGCCGCGAGCGCGACCGCGAAGAGCGCCGCGGCGAACAGCGCGGAGAGCGGGTCGAGCCCGAGCGCGAGGGCGCCGTTCGGGACCTGCCAGGGGAGATCGAGGGCCGCGGGCGGCGCGCGCAGCGCCGCGAGGGCCGCCACGAGCCCGAGCGCGGATCCGGCGGCGGCGCTCCCCGACCCGATCGCGAGGGCGAGGCGATCGCGGCGGCCGGCGGCGAGCGCGGCGATCCCGCCGGCGGTGAGGACCGCGAGCGCGGCGAGGAAGAGCGTCACGGCGGGCCCGCCTGGCCGCCGCGGCGCGTCTCGACCGCGGCCTCGACGCGCGCGATCTCGGGGAGGAGCTCGTCCGCGCCGGCGCGGGCCTCGAGGCGCGCGAGGACGAAGGGGTCTCGCAGCGCGTGCGCGATGAGCGCGAGGAAGTGCAGGTGCGTTCGGGTCGAGGAGCCGACCACCGTGAACAGCGTGTGGACCGGCTTCCCGTCGATCGCCTCGAAGTCGACCGGCGGCTCGATGTAGCAGATCGCCACCTCCGGACGTGCGATGCGCAGGACGATCGGATTCCGCGGGTGGGGAATGGCGATGCCATTCCCGAAGCCGGTGGAGCCGAGCGCCTCGCGGGCGAGGAGCACGCGATGGAGGAGATCGCGCTCGCCGGGACCGGGCAGCGGGAGGCGGTCGACGACGGCGCGGAGCACCTCGGCCTTGTCCCGGCCGGAGATGCCGCGGTGAACGCCGCCCGCGCGGATCGCCTCGGCGAGCCCGGGGAGGTGACCCTGGTCGAGGTTCGAGAGCAGGTCCGGCGAGACGTCGAGGTTGCGGCTCGCCGCGAACTCGAGGAGGTCCACCCGGTTGAGGCGCCACTGGTCGTCGACGCGCGTGGCGACGAGCTCGCCCGCCCGGAGCCACCGCTCGAGGGTGCCGACGGGGACCCCGAGGAGCCGTGCGGCGTCGCGTGCGTTGAGGTGCATCCTTCCGTTCCTTCCTAGCGACCGCGCCGGTCGCTCCTCGCGCTGCGCATGCCGAGGACCACGTCGATCGACCGCGAGAGGACGCCGGCGAGGAGCGGCATCCGGAGCACCGCCACCCCGGCCCGGCTCCAGCCGGCCTGCTCCGGCGCCTGCCGCGCCCGGATCGCGAGGACCGGCGTTTCGGGCTGCGAGTGGGTCACCGCCGCGAGCACCTCGTCCACCTCCGCCGCAGCGGTCTCCGGACAGGCGACGACCAGGGCGACGGGAAGCTCCGCGAGCGTGCGCGCCGCCGCGGCCCCCGTCGCGACGCGCACGAGGCGCAGGTCCTCCCGCGCCGCGAGGTCGTAGAACAGCTCGTCGCTCTCCCGGCCCGGGCGAGCGAGCAGGAGGACGGACGGCAGGGCGGGCGCGAGGAGCGGCACTCGTTCTCGGTAGAGCAGGAACCGCGCCAGCGCGGAAGGTCGCGAGATCACTCGCGGCGAGGCGCGCCGGCACTCCCATGCAACAGCGCCGCGGGCGCGCTCATGCCGATTCGGCATCATCCTCGGGGCCCCACGCCGCGAGCTTCGAGTAGAGGGTCCGGAGCCCGATCCCGAGCGCGCGCGCCGCTCGGGCGCGCGTTCCGTGCCGGCGGAGCGCCGCGCGGATGACGAGCCGCTCGGACTCGGCGAGCGTGGAGCGGGCGGGGATCAGGATCGCGCCCGCGGGCTCGAGCCGCGCCGGGGGGCGGCGGGCGCTCGCGAGCGGGGGGCGACCGGGCGCGGGCCCGGCGGCGCGCGGCGGCGCCAGGGGGATGCGCGCGGGCGAGACGGTGGCGCGCTCGAAGTCGCCGAGCGTGACGAGGTCGCCGCCGGCGAGGACGCAGGCGCCCTCCACCGCGTTCCGCAGCTCGCGGACGTTCCCCGGCCACTCGAGCTCTGCGAGCCGGCGCTGCGTGGCCGGCGAGAGTCCGGCGATGTGCCCGCTCATCCGCCGGTTGAAGTCCGCGACGAACGCGTCCACCAGGGCGGGGATGTCCTCCCGCCGCTCGCGCAGCGGCGGGACGACCAGCGTCACGACCTTGAGCCGGTAGTAGAGGTCCTCCCGGAAGCGCCCCGCCGCGATCGCCTCCTCGAGGTTCCGGTTGGTCGCGGCGATGACCGAGAGGTCCACCCGGACCTTGGCAGTGCCGCCGACGCGCCGGAACTCGTTGCGCTCGAGCACGCGCAGGAGCTTCGCCTGGGTGGAGACGTCCATCTCCGCGATCTCGTCGAGGAAGAACGTGCCCCCGTCGGCGAGATCGAAGAGCCCGCGCTTGCGATCGTTCGCGCCGGTGAAGGCCCCGCGCTCGTGGCCGAAGAGCTCGTTCTCGAGGATCTCGCGCCCGAGGGTCGCGCAGTTCACCGGGACGAAGAGGTGATGCCGGCGCGGGCCGCGATCGTGCAGCGCGCGGGCGACGAGCTCCTTGCCGGTGCCGCTCTCGCCGAGGAGGAGAACGTTGCTCTTGTAGCGCGAGACCTTCTCGACCGCGTCGTAGAGCCGGAGCATCGCGGGCGATGTGCCCACGATGCCGGGGAGCCGCTGCGGCGCCGCCGGGCCCGCGCGGTCGGCGCGGGCGAGGAGGAGCGCGAGGCGTCGCACGGCCGCGTCCGGATCGAGGGGCGGGGCGAGGTAGTCGGCCGCGCCGAGCTGCATCGCGTCCACCGCCTCCTGCACCGTGCCCGCCTCGCCGAGGATCACCGCGGGCGCGTCCGGGGAGCGCTGGGCGGCCGCGTCGAGGAGGGCCCGGAGCGGCGCGGCGCCGAGCGCCTGCGACAGGTACATCGCCGCGGTTTCCCCCCGCGCGAGCTCCGCCGACGCCTCGCGCTCGTCGTGTGCCGCGACGGGCGCGAAGCCGGCGTGCGCAAGGGCCGCGACGAGGTCCGCCGCGCCCTCGGGCGCCACCACGACGCAGCTCCTGCCGCCGCCGAACCGCTCGGGCGCTGCCGCCATGAGGCCTCCGGGAGTGGAGGCGCCGGTGTACTGCCAAATCGGCACACATGCAAGACCGGCAGGTCGCCGCGTGCGCTACGCGGGCGTCTCGTCCCGGAAGACCTCGAGCTCGAGGTCGCCCAGCCGCACGATCCCCACGCGCACCAGCCCGTCCGCCGCGGAGGCCCCCGGGCCCGCGAGGATCTCGCCCGGTCGCGCCAGCGCGACGAGCTTCTCGGCGCGCTCCGCGGCCGGGCCGAGCACGGCGAGCTCTCCCACCGCGGCGCGTCCCCGCGACCCGCCGGCGAGCACCGGCCCGCTCTCGACCCCGGCGCGGAGCTCGAGCACGCCCGACTCGCGCATCGCGCGCCGCGCGTCGCGGGCGGCGGCGAGCGCGTCCACCGCGTCGTCGGGCGTGGGCCCGCCGAGCCCGAACACGGCGAGCACCCCGACGCCCGCGAGCCGCCCGACCGTGGCGCCGCGCTCGAGCGCGATCCCGGCGACCATCTCGACCGCGGCCCGGAGGAGGCCCGCCGACGCGGCGCCCGGGTCGAGCCCCGCGTCGTCGATCGTCATCCGCAGCACGGTCGCGGGGCGCCGGGCGAACTCGTCCGTCTCGACGGGGAGCCCGCGCGCGGTGGTGCGCGCGGCGGGAGTCGGCACGTCGGGGCGAGAGGTCTCGCGCTGCCTCGGCGATGGGGGCGGTGCGTCCACCGCGCGCGGCGGGATCTCGGCCGGCGTGGCGTGGAGCGCTGCGTAGCGGAGCTCGGTCCGGCCGAGCCGGACCACCGCGCCGTCGGGCACGAGCGCCTCCGCGACCTGCTCGTCGCCGACGAAGACGCCGTTCCGGCTCTCGAGGTCGACGACCCAGAGATCGTCGTCGCGCCGCTCGAACATCGCGTGCATCGACGAGATCCAGGGATCGCCGATGCGCAGGTGGGCCTCGGGCGAGCGCCCGACGACCGCCGGGACGTCGCCCAGGACGAACACCGTCCCGGCCGCGACTCCGTTCTCGACGACGAGCTCCGACAAGCAGGCCCCTTTCTCGGAGAGCGGAAGGAACATGATAGCCTACAGCCGAGTCGCATGGCCCACATGCCCAGTTCCCCCGCGCCGCGCCGGCCGGCGCTGGACCGGACCGTCGGGCGCGTACTCGGCGATCGATATCGGGTGCTTTCGCGCCTCGGCGAGGGCGGGATGGGCACGGTCTATCTGTGCGAGCACGCCGTCCTCGGGCGCCGCTACGCGGTGAAGGTGCTGCGGCCCGAGCTCGGCGGGGACCCCGAGCTTGCCGAGCGTTTCCGCAACGAGGCGATCGCCGCGAGCCGGATCGGCGGCGAGAACGTCGTCGACGTCGTCGACTTCGGCGCGGAGAGGGACGGCGCGCTCTACTACGTGATGGAGGCGCTCGACGGCCGGAGCCTCGGTGCGATCGTCGCGGAGGAGGGGCCGCTCGACGTGGCCCGCGCGCTCGGGCTGCTCGAGCAGGTCTGCCGCGCGCTCGGCGCCGCCCACGCACGCGGCGTCGTCCACCGCGACGTGAAGCCGGACAACGTCTTCGTGGTGCGGCGGCCGGACGGGACCGAGCTGGTGAAGGTGATCGACTTCGGCGTCTCGCAGGTCTCGCTCGACGACGGCCGGGAGCGGCTCACGCGCGCCGGGGCGATCATCGGCACCCCTGAGTACATGGCGCCGGAGCAGGCCGCTGGCGAACCGGTCGATCAGCGCGCCGACGTGTACGCGCTCGGCGTGCTCGCGTACGAGCTCCTCACCGCGACGCTCCCGATCGTCGCGCACACACCAGTCGCGACGCTCGTCGCGCACCAGACGCGGACGCCGGAGGCCCCGAGCCGACGGCGGGCGTCGGTGCCGCTCGACGTGGACGCGCTCGTGCTCTGCGCGCTCGCGAAGCGCCCCGAGGATCGGCCGCAGACCATGGGGGCGTTCGCGGATGCGATCGCGAGGATCCGGCGGCCGGGCGAGGCGCCGAAGCCGCCCGCGGCGTCCGTCCGGACCCTCGTGCGGCCGCGAGACACGGTGGCGCTGCCGGAGTCCTCGCGGCCGTTCCGGCGCCGCATGGCGGCGTGGCGGCGGCGCGCGCTCGTCGCGGTCGCAGTCGCCATCGCGCTCGGCGCGGGCGTCCTCTTGTGGGGGTGGACCGCCCGGCGCTCGGCGCTCGCGCCCGCTCTGGCGACGACCCCGCCCGCGGCGTCGGCGGCGCCCGCGCCGACCGCCGCGAGCCCGGCGCCGCCTCCGTCCGCGGCGGGCCCGGCCGCGCCTGGTCCGGCGAGCAACGCGCCGGCCGCACCGGGCGCCGCTCCGGCCCGGAAGCCGCCCGCGCGGACCTCTCGCTCGCCGCGACAGGCCGACTCGCACCTCGAAGACCCCTACGCGCCCGGCGCGCTGAAGTCGGACCCGTTCCAATGAGCCGCGGCGTACCGGTCCTCCTCGCGCTCACCTGCCTCGTCGCGGCGGGCCAGGCCCACGCCGACGACGTCGATCAGGCGAAGGCGCGCTTCCGGCGCGCGGTCGACCTCTACCGCCAGCAGCGCTGGAGCGAGGCCGCAGACGAGTTCGAGGCCGCGTACCGGACGAAGCCGCACGGCACGATCCACTACAACGTCGCCCAGTGCCGGGAGCGGCTCGAGGAGTGGCCGGCGGCGTTCCGCGCCTATTCGGATTACCTGCGCGAGGTGCCGGACGCGAAGGATCGGGCCGCCGTCCGGACCGCGATGCGGAAGATCGAGGACCGCCTCGCGAAGGTGGGGACGCAGGTGCTGCTCGTGTACAGCGATCCCCCCGGCGCGCGCGTCACGCTCGACGGCGTCGATCGCGGCAAGACGCCGCTCCACCTCGTCCTCCCGCCCGGTGGTTACGCGCTCGCGCTCCGCGTCGACGGGCACGAGCCCGCGGCCGAGCGGGTCGCGATGTCGGCCTCGGCATCCACCGTCGTCGAGCTCGCCCTCGAGCGTTCCACGGCCCCCCTCTTGCCCGCCCAGCCCGGTGCCGGGCACGCCGCCGCGGCGGGGGCCGTGGCCGGCGCCGCGCGCGCAACCCGGCGTGAACACGGCGAAAACCTTGGTGCCGGGCACGGGGCGACCGGGGCGACCGGGCACGGGGCGCCCGGGGCGCCGGGGCACGGGGCGCCCGCTTCGCCCGCGCGGGCGACCGGGGCGACCGGGCACGGGGCGCCCGGGGCGCCGGGGCACGGGGCGCCCGCTTCGCCCGCGCCCGACCTGACCGCGCGGCCGCCGCCGGAGGGAACCGCGCCGCTCCTCGCGGCGCCCGCGGCTCCCCGGTCGAGGATGCTTCCGGTCTGGATCGCGGCCGGGACCGCGGTCGCCGCCGTCGCGGCGGGCATCTGGTTCGGCGCCTCCGCGCGCTCCGACGAGCAGGCGCTCGCCTCGATGACGACCCCGAACGGCTCGGAGGCGAGCCAGCTCGCGCAGTCGGCACGGACGAAGGCCCGGACCGCAAACGTCCTCTTC
>WNGL01013130.1_pt1 | contig 15426 bp, 15 predicted proteins | sample 5400591 | NCBI WGS metagenome assembly WNGL01 (sample SAMN13153377, study PRJNA577476) | soil metagenome | isolation source: 80 cm soil or saprolite under Garry oak tree replicate 1 | place: USA:California | collected 2016-06-15
TCATCGCGGCCGGATCGTTCTTCTCCATCCGTGCGCGCGTGGCCAAAATCCTTCCGGAGCCATTCACCACTGCGCCGATGCGCGCGCTGCCGATCCTGCTGGTGTTTGGCGCGATGTTCTATTGGTTGTGGAGGGTCCGCGGCCGCCGCACGTTGCCCGTGCTCGTCCGACACGATTCGATGCCAGTTACCACTCCCGCGAAGTGAATTGCTGTCCACATAGCGGGTGGCACGCGACCTCAGCAGCGTCGCTCGTTCCGTCTTTCGGCCCTGCTTACATTACTGTCGCGCTCCACTCGGGAACGAACTTCCCGCGATCTTTGTTGCACGGCACCTTGTTGACTCGAGTCTCCGACTTCAGGACGCTTCCGTCGGTGCCGATTTGCTTGCCGAGAATGCATGCATTGCCTATAATAAATGCATGCAGTACACACTCCGCGGCATTCCAGCGACTGTCGACGCCGCCCTACGGGAACGCGCGCGCGCGGCGGGCAAGAGTCTGAACGAGGCGGCCGTCGATGCACTGGCCGAAGGCTCCGGCGCGGCCGGGAGCCGGCGAAAGCGACGAGATCTCGCCGATATCGCCAAGACATGGAAGGCTGATAAGGCAGTCGAGGCGGCGCTCGCCGATCAGGACAGGGTGGATGAGGATCTCTGGCGGTGAGGGTTGCTCTCGACACGAATCGATACGTTGATCTCTGCAGAGCGTCCGCCGAGACAGTGACGCTCTTGGAGGAAGCCGAAGCGATCATGTTGCCCTTCGTCGTCGTCGGCGAGCTCCGGGCCGGCTTCGCGCACGGTCGTCGTCAGGCCGACAACGAGCGGATCCTGCGACGTTTCCTCCTGAAAGATGGCGTGCGTGTGCTCTTTGCCGACGACCAGACGACCCACCACTACGCGTCCGTGTTCCGCCAGCTCAGGAAACAGGGCACACCGATTCCGACGAACGATATATGGCTCGCGGCTCTTGTACTGCAGCACAACCTTGCCCTGCACGCGCGAGACAAGCACTTCGATCACCTCCCGCAAATCGTCCGCGCGTAAGCGTCGGTGGTTCATTACCCTCCTGCGTGACCAGCTCCTTTGCTTTGCCTCCTGAGGATTCGTCCCTGCGGGCCGCACCGACGCGGAGACGCGCGAAGTCCTTCTCGTAGACGTGGGCTACGACCCACACGTCGACCGATCGACGACCGTGAACATCTTCGTGCTCGGATCGACGTTGAATCCGGGGTTGGCGACTCGCTCTGTGACCATCCCCGCGATTGGCGCCGAGACCGTCATGGTGAAGGCCGCCTGCCTAACCTTGACCGCCGGAGCGCATTCCCGTAATCTGCAACCGCTCAGCAACAGCAGACTCCGCACACGCCTTCCGCAGTGAGCACGCACGAGTCCTCGATGTTGACCACATGAGAGGAGTCTCATGACGGACCGCCGTGAATTCCTTCGTCACGCCACTAACGCGCTCGGCGTGGCGCCGATGCTCGCTCTCGCTGAGAGAGTGCACCTGGAGGATGCGTCTCGCGGTCAAGGGGTCAGCCCCGATCAGATCGCGCGAGACGAGCGGTTCTGGGCCAACATCCGCGGCGCCTACACGTTGAACGAGCATGTCGTGAACCTGGACCACGGCTGGACCAACCCCGCGCCAACTGCGGCGGTGGACGAGCTGGTCCGCGGGGCGCGCCTGCTCGAGGCTCTTCCCGCAGAGCAGTTGGAACGTATCTTCTTCAGCATCAAGAACCCCAAGCTGCGCCCTGCTCTCGCTGAGACGCTCGGCGTCGATCCCGCGGAAATCGCGGTCGTGCGCAACGCGACGGAGGCACTCAACACGGTACTGCTCGGAGTGCCCTTGCGCGCCGGTGACGAGATCGTCTGCTCGGCCCACGACTACTTCGCCATGCTGGACGCGCTGGAACAGCGGCAGGCACGCGACGGCGTACTGCTCCGCATGGTACGTCCCGCGGTGCCGGCGCCATCGTTCGATACGCTCGCCGAGATGTACGAGGCCGCAATCGGGCCCCGCACGAAGCTCGTGCTGCTCACCCACCCGAGTAATCTGACGGGACAATTGCTCCCCGTTCGTCGCATCGCTGCCGCCGCACATCGTGTAGGTGCGGAAGTCGTCATCGACGGCGCGCAGTCGTACGGGGCACTCGATGATCCCATCGCGTCCTTCGACTGTGACTACTATGGGGCGAGCGCTCACAAGTGGCTCGGAGCACCCGTCGGCGTGGGCGTTCTGTGGATGCGGCCGGCACACGTGCGAAAGGTCTGGCCGATCGTGCCTCCACCGCCCAATGTCACCGGCATGGACCGCTTCCAGTGGGTGGGGACCGTTCCCGGGTACGTCGAGCCGGCGGTTCTTCCGGCCATCGCGGTGCACCGCAGGCTGGGTGCAGCCCGGAAGGGCGCTCGTCTCCGTTATCTCACTGCGTACTGGCGAACGCGGGCGGCCGCCGCCCTGCCGGATGCACGCTTCTATACGACCGATGCAGTCGAGGCGGGTGTTGGAGTGTGCACAATCGAGGTACCCGGCATTGACGCGGATCGGCTGCAGCGACAGCTCCGGACGCGGCACGGGATCCTGGTGCAGTCGATGGCCGGCAATGCCCGGGCCCCTGAGATCCGTGGTATTCGCGTGACGCCGAACATCTTCACGAGGCTCGCGGAGCTAGACCGGTTTGTCGTCGGGCTGACGACCGCAGTGCGTGAGGGGCGACTGTAGGCGCAGCTCGCGGATCTTCTTGCGCGCGCGCACGTTCTTGGCCTCGGTGCTGACGGCTGACCCGCGTTCCTCATAGCGGATACCCGAGACTCGGGGGAAGCGGCGCGAGAGCCTAGACCATATATGGGATATCTGATCCTGCGGTGGGATACGCGAAGAGGATCTCCTTTAGCGAAGACGCGGTCGCGCCGGTGCGCATCGCCATCGCGAACAGATTGATCACGTCATCGGCGTGGGGGCCGAGCACATGGGCGCCGAGAATGCGTCCCGACGACTTCTCGACCAGCACCTTGAAGCCGGAGTGCGCCTCGCCGACACGCCGGGAGGAATGCCACGACGCGGTGTTCCCATGGCGGACATCGAACGCCAAGCCGCGACGCTCGGCGTCGCGCTCGAGCAGCCCAACGGATGCCAGGGGTGGGACGGTGAACACAACGCTCGGAACCACCGCATAGTCCGGTGACTCCAGCTTCTGTTCATCGAGCAGGTTGGCTGCAACGATCCGTCCCTGATAGGCGGCAACCGGCGTGAGCCGCGGTGCGCCGCTCGCTGCCGCATCCCCGGCCGCGTACACCGCAGGGTTCGACACGCTCTGCAAGTACTCGTTCACCGCCACGCCGTGCTGGTCCCATGTGACACCCGCCTCACCCAGATTGAGGTCGTCGATTTCGGGTACGCGTCCGGCGCCGTGCACGACCATCTCCGCTTCCATCTGCAACATCGTGTTTTGGGCATCGATGTGTACGGTGAACACGGGGCCGGCTCTTCGGATCCTCGTGACGACTCCGCCGAGTCGTACGTCAATCCCGAGGGCCCGCGATCGCGCCACGAGGAGATCGACAAGATCTGGATCGAATGTGTTCAGGGGTCGCTCACCACTGTGGACGATGGTCACCTCGGCGCCGGCACGGACGGCGACGTGCCCGAACTCGAAGGAAATGTACCCGCCACCGACGAAAAGGACACGAGGCGGGAGTGCATCGATTTCCAGAAACTGCTCGCTCGTAACGAGATGCTCAGGGCCCTCAATGCCCAGATCGACCGGCCTCGCGCCTGCCGCAATCAGCAGGCGGCGGCCCTCGAGCACTTGATCGCCGACCGTGACGGCATCAGCTCCCACGAAACGGGCTCGTCCGTGAAAGGTCTCGATGCCGGCCCTCGCGAATCCGTTCTCCCGTTCCGCAGGCACCGTCTCGATCATCGCCCGCTTGAAGCGCATCAACTGTGACCATTCAAGGCGAAGAGCATCGGCGCGCGCGCCCTTCCCGCGCAGGCGGTTCACCTGGTCGACGGCTTCTGCTACGCCGACGAGCACCTTCTTCGGGTCACAGCCGCGCAGGGCGCAGGTGCCACCAAATGGGCGCGAATCGATCACCGCCACGCTCCATCCGGCTCGCCGGCAGTGGTGGGCGACGACGCCTGCGGCGGTGCCGGTGCCAATCACGACGAGATCGAACTGCCGTCGCATACTCCGTAGCTTAGCTGCGCCTCGGTAGTAATCGCTCAACCATAACCCTAAGATGTTGCGCGTTTTGGGACGAAGCGATGGCGCTGAATCCTCCGATGGAAAGGAGGGACGAGCGACACATGCCGCTCTCCCACAGCGGCGAGCTTGCGGCGCTTTGGCGTGCCCACCAGCTGCAGGATGTGTCGGACGAGGCGAGGCGACCTCACTCTCAGTCCTCCAGATGGCGCAGGGAATGCGTGCCCGCGAGCCGACGCGGGCATAGCACGGTACGCCGAGCGAGCTGCGAGCGAGACGGTCGACGTCGGCCGCCACGCTCGCACGGAGTTCGTGGCGCTACCTGATCGCGACAATCACGAAGTCCACCGGCTTGCCGCCGGTGTTCTTCGCTTCGTGCGGCACGCCGCGACCAATGAACTGCACGTCGCCTCGCGCCCACGTCGTCTTCGCCGGCTTGCCGTCAATTGCGAGCGACATCTGCGCCGCGCCGAGTGCGATGACGACCTGGTCGAAGTCGTGCTTCGTCCCTGCCGGTTCCTGGAAGGTCGGGTCCGCCGTGGTCCGGTACGCCACGCCTCGAGGCCCCTCGGCGAGCACCTTCATCGCCATGCCTTCGCGGGACGAGGGCAGCATGGCCGTACCTGGCTGCGCGCCTTTGAACTCGACCAGCAGCGCGTTGATCCGTCCGGTGCCGACGTTCGCCGGACTGTGTGTGCCCGCAGGCGTGTACATGGCCGACTCGTTGGCCAGCTCGCTGTCCTGCGTCGTGCCATCCGGCATGGTGAACCGGACTTTCGAGGCCGCGAGCGGAATCACGATCGAATCGGGGTGCTGGTGCATCGGGCTCTTCGCGCCGGCCGCGTAATCGATCTTCAGCACGCGCACGCTCGCGTTCTCCATCACGACCTTGTAGTGCGCGGGATCGACCTTCACCGGGTCCTGCGCGAGCGCAGCCCTGGACCCAAGCGCGACGAATGAACACACCAACGCCGCCTTCAACGCCTTCATAGAAGCCCCTCTCCGGTTATTGAACGTATTGCAACGGGAGCGGGATTATGTTCCGCCTCAGCCGTAGCGTCAACCGTCGTGATCAGCCGGTCCTGTCCGACGTGAGTGCCTTGGGGGTGTGACCATCCGCACCGTCTGCGTCCATTGGGGCGTCCTAATCGTGCAGCTGCGAGCGGGGGGTTGGTTGCAGGAGCAGGATTTCTGGCAGAGCCTTCAGTTTGGGGTACAACGTGTCGGCGATGCGGGTCCATGCCGAAGAGGCGCCAAGCGATGCCAGATGCCGTTCGTAGTCGCCCCGATCGGCAAATCTGGCGAACCACACAAAGACGTGATCGTGTTCGCGGACAGGCAGCCGTGGGAAATTGTTCGGGCTGGTCTCAGTGACGAAAGAAGCGAGGATCGGCATACCTGCCCTGTCTAATTCCGGACGCACAACGCTCTCGAAGAAAACCACGAACGCCGGCTCGACGGGTGCGTTGAAATAGCAGATGTTGGCGACGATCAGTCCCTTGGGCGTTTCACTTGCACCTCGCGGAGGCCGCGGGCGGTCGTCAGGAATGAAGCCCGATCCTGGACGAGCAGCGCGCAGCAGCAACACATTGTCGCTGTCCACGATTGTTGCGTTGGCCGCGCTGCGGTGCGCTTGCCACAAGGCACCATCGTAGAAGGCGTTGAGTCCTTCAGCGCGAGACGGCATGTCCTTGAAGCCCCTGATCCACACGAAACGATCGGGCTTGTCGAGATCGCGGAACTGTCCGAGGACTTTCATCCCGACAGCTTCCTGACTCTCGATGAATTCTGTCTCGAACAGATTGACCAGCACGTCCAGCTTGCCGGCATGGAGCGTGTACTGCCGAAGTTCGATGATGGACAACTGCAATCCCGAGCCACTATGTTCGGACAGGCCAGGACCCCAAGGAAGGGCCAGAACCGTCAAATTGACTAGTCCAGTTCAGGCCGAGCCGAGGTACAACGAAGCATGGCTCGATGGGAAGTGTCCTTCACGCTCGAGCGCCGGCGCGGCGTGCCGTTGTTCCAGCAGATCGGTCACGCCATTACGGCGGATATTCGGCGAGGCCGCTTGCGCCCTGGCGACGCCCTGCCGGGCACCCGAACGCTCGCGCGCGCGCTTGGCGTTCAGCGGCAGACCGTCGTCGCAGCGTTCGAGGACCTCGTCGCCGAAGGATGGGTCGTCAACCAACGCGCTCGGGGCGCGTTCGTCTCGACGGATTTGCCCGAGCCCAAGCCGCGGCGATTCACCTCACAGGACCTCCCGCCGACGATGGCCCAGCGGACTGGCTTCGATCTCCTCGCAGCTCCCGAGCCCGAACTGCCTTACGACGTCCCACGCGGCGGGTTGTTGTTCGCCCCCAGTCGCCCGGATGTTCGCCTCGCCCCCGGCCCCGTGATTGGCCGAGCGCTTCGGCGCGCCATGAGCATGCCTGCCGGAACCTTGTTGTCATACGGACCGCCCGAAGGCCACCCTCGCCTTCGCGAAGCCGTGTCCAGGATGTTGGCGTCGACTCGCGGCCTGGCGACCGGGCCGGCGAACGTCTGCATCACACGCGGCAGTCAGATGGCCGTTGCGCTGCTCGCGCGCTCGCTGATCCGTCCGGGCGATGTCGTGGCGGTCGAACGGCTTGGCTATCGATCGGCGTGGGAATCGTTCCGCCTGATGGGCGCAAACGTGATCGGTATCCCTGTCGATGCGGACGGACTCCAAGTCGACGCCTTGGAGCGCGCGGTCGGGGAGCACGACGTCCGAGCCGTCTACGTCACGCCGCACCATCAATTCCCGACGACGGTCACGATGTCGGCAGGACGACGACTCAAATTGCTCGATCTCGCGCGGGCACATCGGATCGCCATCATCGAAGATGACTATGACTACGAGTTTCACTATGACGGACGGCCGGTCCTGCCGCTCGCGAGCGCGGACCGCTTCGGCGTCGTTGCGTATGTTGGGACCTTCTCGAAGGTCCTGGCTCCCGCTCTACGGATCGGTTACGTCGTCGCGCCGATTCCACTGATCGAGCGAATTGCCGCCCATCGGTCACTTATCGACACGCAGGGCGACCAGGTCATGGAGTACGCCCTCGCGGAATTGCTGGACGAGGGCGAGATTCAGCGACACGTTCGCCGGGTCCGACGCGAGTACCGAGTGCGACGCGACACGATCGTGACTGCTCTCAGGGAACATCTCGGCGACCGCGTCGCCTTCGATGTCCCTGCCGGCGGCATCGCGCTCTGGGTGAAAGCGAAGAAGGGCCTTGATGTTGAGAAGTGGGCGTCTGCAGCGAGACATTCCGGCGCCCTCGTCGTGACGGGCGCCGCGTATGCCCTCGACCGCCGACCGCAACCCTTCATGCGGCTCGGGTTTGCGTCGCTGGACGCTGGAGAGCTGCAGGAGGGAGTGCGCCGCTTGGCAACAGCCTGTCCCCGCTGAGCGACGCCGACCCTCCAGCCCGTGATTCTGAACGTGACGGCTTCGGTGGCAGCAGTCGCCGGCCTCAAATCCGCTGTCTGGTCGGTAAAGGCCGCCGAAGAAGAACCCGGAGTGACCGCCCTTAGGCCTGGATGAGACTTACGGAGTGTGTAGAATGCAGCTGCACATAACCTCACTGACCAGACCCAGACACGTGGAATTCACAAGGGAGAACTGACATGCGAAAGACGAGTCTCTTGACGGTATGCGCGGTAGTCCTGGCGATGGCGGCGAGCGCCGAGGCGCAAACCAAGTTCACGGGGACATGCAACCAGTCGAAGCCGGATCCGAATTACATGGTGCCGGTCGGCGACAAGGCGGATCACGCGATCTCGCTGGGCAAGGTGAAGTGCACCTGGACGAACGCGGAACTGGCGGGCGTTGCCTTGAAGGACGAAGACGATGTGTTCACCTCGGACATGAGCGGCAAGACGTCACACGATAAGGGCTACGGCGTGGGCACACTGGCCAACGGCGACAAATACTTCGTCCGGTTCGAGGGAACGACAACGATGGAAAAGAACACGCCCGTCAGTGCGACCTGCACGTGGACCTTCGCAGGAGGGACAGGCAAGATGAAGGGCTTGACCGGTAAAGGCACGTGCACCGGCAAGTTTGACGCCTCGGGTGCGGCGGTGTTCGACATCGAGGGCATGTACCAGGTGCCGGCAGCCAAAGCGAAGTAGAGCAGCCGGCGTGGTTCGTTGCGCGCAGCTGCTGCAGTGCGAGAGCAGCGTGCGGCTGTTGCGGCATAGTCATCTGACGATGCGCGGATTGGTGGGCGTCGGAGGCGCCGTCAGCGGTCCGGTCATCTTCAGGACGAGGCCACGCGAATAGGACACCACGTACAGTTCTCCGCTGGCGTCGACGCCGAAGGAACTGATGTTTCCGAGCTGGCTAGGGCCACCGAACTCCCCCGTGTGCTCGACGAGATCGGAGGCGCGCGCGAGGCCCGTCGCCGGGTCGATCACCAAGGCGATCGACCACAGCCGACCCCGAATGAAGTCGGCAAAAAAGTAACGACCGTTGAAGGACGCGCCGAGGCTGGTTCCCCGGTACACGTACCCACCGGTAATCGACTGGCCCATGGTGTGGTCGTACTCGAAGATCGGATCCACCAGCGGGGTGAAGGCGGGCGGACGCGACGTGACGTTGTCGTGCGCGCCTTCACGATTTCGCCACCCGTAGTTCTGCCCCCCTTTCCCGCGCGGTTCGTAATCAATTTCTTCGAAGTGATCCTGGCCCACGTCACCGATGACGAGCGCGCCCGTTCCGCCCCGAGCAGGATCGTCGAAGGTGAAACGCCACGGATTGCGTACGCCGAAGTCCCACGTCTCCGGCCGCGTATCCGCCGTCCCGCGATACGGATTGTCACCTGGTACCCGGAAGCCCGCGCTGTCATCGTCTCCGACGTTCACGTCTATGCGCAGGATCTTCCCGAGCAGCTCGTGAGGATTCTGCGCGCGATGGTCCGGATCGTTGGCCGACCCTCCGTCCCCCATCCCGACATAGAGGTAGCCGTCCGGTCCGAACACGAGGTTGCCGCCGTTGTGGTTTGCAAACGGCTGGGCAATCACCGTGGCGCCAGTGCTCCATCGCAGGTCGAAACGGGACGAGGGATCTGCGACGAGCGGGTTACCCGCGGATCGGCGAAACCGAGCGACTACCGTGTTGCCGGAACGGTCAGTGAAGTTGACGAAGAAGCGGCCGCTCGAGGCGGCGGGCACGCGTATCCGCCCACCCTGTTCGACGACATACTGGACAGTGCTATCGGCGGGATCCTGGACGAATGCGAGCGGGTTGGCGAATCCCGATGCGTACACTCTCACCCGGAGCGTGCTCTGTTTCGCGACGATGACGATCGCGGATACGATGATGGCAACGATGGCGAGCGCGCGCCCGCGCGTCATGCCCGCGATTATCGCATCATGAGATGGCCCCTCGTCTGCGCGATCGCAGCCGCCGCGTTGAGCGGGTGCGGCGGTTCGTCGCCGGGCGGCACGACGGACGCCCAGGTTCTCACCGGCGGGGAACGGTTCGGCTGGGACCAGAGCGCCGAAGACACGGCGGAGCTGGCCACCTTTCGCTACGCGCTTTACGTCGACGAAGCGCGCTCAGTTCCGGCTGACGCCTCTTGTGCGTCCGCCCCATCCGGACCGCCGTTTTCCTGCACCTGCGGTTTGCCCGCGCTGATGCCCGGGGGGCACACGCTGCAGATTGCCTCGTTCGTCCTCGATGGCGACCAGGTTCGTGAGAGTGATCGGTCAGCGGCGGTGCGCGTGATTGTGCGTTGAGCGCGCCTACTTCTTGACGAACATCGCATCGTCAATCGGCACGTTGTGCTCAACCTTGTCGAGCGTGATCGTCAGCGACTGCATCGGATTGGTGTTGACCAGATGGAACGCCACCTTGACGCCGTCGACCGCCCGGTAGTCCGAGAGATCGATGGTCTGTTCGATGTCGCCGCCCATCTGCGGTGAGTTGATCTTTGCGATTGTCCGGGCGATGAGGTAGGTCTCCGGATCGAGGAACATGCGCACCGCGGATCCGCTCTTTGGCGTCATCAGCAGGACGAGGGCGTCCTTGTCGCCGACTTTTTCTTTGGGCAGCACTTCAATCTTGGTCCCGGCGTCTTTGTAATTCAGCAGGGCGCTTGGAAACACATTGTTGCGCATGTTCTCGAGCTGGTTGCCGGTGATCGCCGAGTCGCCCTGCATGGAGTTGAGCATGAATCCCGCGGCGCCGTCGAACCGCTGGTCGATCGTCATCTCGCCGGCTCCCATGGCGCTCAGATCGAGCTGGATGTTCACGCGAGACTTGTTCGGCGCCTTTACATAAATCTCGACCGAGCCCGGGATGGTCCCGGCCTCCGTCGTCACAGAGACTTTCCCCGTCGAGTGACGAGAGGTGAGCTTGCCCAGAGCCTCACGCCCGCCCATGGCGGCGAGATGCTTTTCAACCACCTCGTCGGCCGTCTGGCCAGATGCGGCACCCACGAGCGCCGGGACGAAAAGAATCGAGAGCAGGAACGTCAGGTAGTGTTTGGTTGTGGCCATGTTCCTCGAGATTCTACCTCACTGCCGGCTTGTCCTTCTCGGCCATTCCAACGAAAATGTTGTCTCTATGCCCAAGCCCACCGTCTGCGGAGCCGTTGCGATCCTGTTCGTCTGCCTTGTCGGGTGCGGATCGCGTCAACCGCTTCGCGTGACTGGAATTCAGCTCGGTCGGTCGTTGAATGCCGACCGCACGATCGCCGATCACACCAGCAGCTTCGCGCCAAGCGACTCAATCTATGTGTCGGTCGCGACGGCGGGTTTTGGATCCGGCACCATCAGTGTCCGCTGGATGTACGGCGGGCGCCTGTTGGACGAGCCAAAGAAGCAGGTCTCGTACAGGGACATCGCGGCGACTGATTTCAGCCTTCAGAGCCCTGCAGGATTTCCGCTGGGGGAGTACAGCGTCCAGGTGTTTCTCGACGGCCAGCAGGTCGGCAACAGAACGTTCCGGGTGGAGGTGCGCTGAAGGGGCATTACTCGCATTCACGTAATCGTTACGTATAATGACGTAATGGTGCCCAATCCGTTCGTCTATGGCGAAGTGGTGACGGCGACTGCGTTCGCCGATCGCGAGCAGGAGCGCGAGCGGCTGGGCCGCGACCTGGCCGAGGGCCAGAAGATCTTTCTCATCTCGCCGCGGCGGTATGGCAAATCGTCGCTGATTCGCGGCGTCATGAAAACCCTCGCCGCCCAGCGCGTGCTCACGGTCGAGGTCACCGTGGCCGCGTCCAGCTCGTACGTGGGATTTCTCGAGGCATACGCGCGCGCGCTGTTGAGCGCCGACACCCCGCCGAGCGGACTCCGGCGCTGGACGGCCGAGCTGTTGAAAAGCGTTCGTCCCGAACTGCGATTCGACGCGCAGCCGGCCGGTCAGCCCCGTTTCTCCGTCACGTTTCCCGCCGTGCGCTCGGCGCGCGACACGGCCAGACTGGCCTCGGAGGTATTCGCGCTGCCAAGCCGGATCGCTGCCGCGCGCCGCCAGCGCATGGCGATCGCGCTCGACGAGTTCCAGACGATAGCCGCGTTCGACGGCGCCACCGTCGAGCACGCCCTTCGTGCCGCCGTGCAGGACCAGCGATCCGTCGGCTACGTGTTTGCCGGATCCGAGCCGTCGCTGATGGAACGAATGCTCACGCCACGGCGCCCCTTCTACAAGGCAGGTCCGGTGGTCCGCCTCGGCAAGATCGACGAACGGGTGTTCGCAGACTTCATCGATGAGAAGTTCGCCGGGAGCGGGATCCGCACGCAGGATGGACTTGGCGGCGCGATCGTCGAGCTGGCCGAGAACGTGCCGTACGACGTGCAGCGCCTGGCGCACGAAACGTGGGACGACGTCAGGGCGGCGGGCCGGAAGAGTGCGGGCCTCGAGGACCTGCACATGACGCTTGGGCGTCTGCTCGACGAGCAGCACACCGTCTTCGAGGAATCGTGGCAGCGGCTGACGCTCGCCCAGCGCGCGGTGGTGCGTGCGGTCGTGCTCGAAAGCGGACGGGAGCTGCTATCAGCAGGTGTCCGCGTGCGCCATCGGCTGCCCGGCGCGTCGAGCGTCCAGTCGGCGCTCGCAGCGCTGGTCCGGCAGGACATCGTGATGAAGGACCGGGGGCGATATGTCGTCAATGATTCGCTGTATCGCGAATGGATGGCGCGGCGGACATTCTAGGGCCGCCGTCGCATTTCCGATCGCCTCGCCGATCACATTGGCGATCGGTGGGACGCCATGACTCCCGAGGAGCGCGAACGATTCCGGCAGCGCATCCGCGAGCGCTGCGGCTTCGACCCCTCCACCAGCGAGAGCAAGGGGCGATGAATTCACTTTGCCGCAAGCTGCGCGAGAAAGTGCGACATGAATTGATCGCGCTTCGGCTCGAGGCAGACCGTCACGGGCCGCCCGCCCGCTTTGTCGACTCTCGTGAAGCCATCTCCGTCGACACGCAGCGGCATCGACTCGCATCGCCCGAAGAATCGGCCCGGATCCTGCGCCTCTGCGAGCGCCAGTTGATCGTGCAGCGTCATGCGGCTGGTCGGACGATCGGTCCACAGCCGCAGCAGCGTCTCCAGCGCGACCACCAGCGGCGTCCCTGATTTCCGCAGGTTCTCGCGCTCCTGATCCTCGAGACGGACGTAGGTCGTCGAGTCCAGCGGGACGATCGTCAGCGGCCAGGACGCCGCGTAGACCGCTTGGGCCTCGGGAATCGCCAAACGCACGTTCCACTCCGGCACCGGCGTCGAGCTGAACGCGTTCGCCCCAATCGAGCCGCTCATGAGCACGACGCGCTTGACGAGCGGAACGACGTCCGGATGCAGGCGTACGAGGTCGCCGATATTGTGAAGCGGGCCGACGGCAATCAGCGTCACCTCGTTCGGATTCCTGCGGATGACGTCGTCGAGAAACGCCACCGCCGGCGCGGCGATCGGTTTGTAGTCTCGAAAGTCTTCCGCCCAGGCGAACTGGTAGTCGATTCGATCGCGGGGAACCGCGGGCGTTTGACGGCCGACCGCGACCGGCACATCCGTGCGGCCGAGACGATTGAGCAGCTTGCACACGAGACGTGCGCGTTGCGCCGTGTCGCCGTCGCTGACGGTGACACCGAGCAGTTCGAACGACGGGCTCTTGAGCGCGTAGCCGAGCGCCCACGCGTCGTCGATGTCGGTGCCGATGTCCGTGTCGAGCACGACTTTCGTCCGCCCCTGCTGCGCGCCGGTCGGGAGGCACACGGCCAACGCCCAGGCGAGAGTCAGCGCGATTCGCGGTTGTCGTAACATGTTCGTTCCTCGCGGCGTCAGCTGATGATGGTTGACGACGTGTAGCCGCGCGCCGACAGCACATAGACGCCGCGCGACGGCGTCGTCGCGTACCCCTCGGCAACCAGCGCACGGTTGCCGAGACCTGCGTCCGGCCGCGACAACCCCGTCACGCGCGCCAGCTCGCCAGGGACCGTCATGCCGGCGCTGGACAGAAAGCAGCGAGCGATTTCGCGAAGCGCGAGCTCGCGCCGAATGCGCCGTCGGAGTTCATCCGGAAACCGTCCGATGGCGAGCGTCCAGATGTACGTGAACTTCGGTTGGTAATACACCTCACTCGGAACCACAAGCATCGCCGCCTGCAGCTCGTCGAGCGCGCGCGTGAACTTCATGCGATCCTTCAGCAGGCCGGAGTCGTCGCGCAAATCGGACGTCGCCATCTCCCACTCGCGTCGGAGCACGCGCAGAATCGCCCGTGCCGGGCGGTCATACGAGGCGCCAGAAACATCGTCCGCGCGCCCGGAAGCTTGCCGTAATAGACTCGGCCCCGGCGAACGAGCTCGTCTTTGAGCAGCCAGGTCCGCGACGCTTCGGGATCCTTCTGCACGTTGCGGGGCAAAACGGCGTCGCGCCTGCCGCAGATCGCCACATAGAGCGAGGGTCCCGGATGCCGGCAGTCCTTCAGGCACGCCGCAAAGCCGACGCGATCCACGAACCGCTCGGCGTCGAACGCGGTCTCGACCTGTCGGGCGCCTTCGCGTTGCCACCGCTCGTCGCGGAACTCCTCGGCGTCGGCCGATACCTGCATGCGGTAATTATTCCGAATGCAGGACTCCTGAGGGCGCAAGGCGCGACGCGCGCCAAGCGGGAATCATCGTCGCGAGCGCGGTGATGCCGGCGACGAGCACGATGGCGGCGCCGAGCATGAGCGGATCCGACGCGCGGATCGCATAGATCTGGCTCGCCACGATCTGACCTGAGAGGTACGCGACGCCGAGTCCGATCGCCGTGCCGATGAGCCCCAGCATCGCTCCGTGCTTCATCACCAGGCCGAACACGCTGCCAGGCGTCGCGCCGAGGGCCAGCCGCGTTGCCATTTCCGCGCGTCGCTGTGACACGGCATACGCGACCACGCCGTAGATCCCGACGGCGGCGAGCAGAATCGCGACGCCGCCGAAGATCAGCATCAGCGTCATGCCGAGCTGCTGGCGTCGCAGCGTGCCGGCCACCAGATCGGTGACCAGCTCGAACTCGACGGCGATCTGCGGATCGAATTGCCGCACTTCTGCGCGGATGGCGGACTGCAGCGAGGCGACATCGGCTGCTGACGTCGCCACGACCATCGTCTGCCGCCGCAGCGGGATTTGCGTCAATGATGAATAGAACGCCGGCTCGCCTTCGTCGCTCACGCTCCTCTGCCGCACGTCGTCGACCACGCCGACGACGGTCACCTCGTTGCGCGGATTGGGACTGGGATAGCCGGCCGAGAACTGCAGGCCGATCGGAGTGCGCCCCGCCAGATAGCGCTTCACGAACGCCTTGTTGATGATCGCGACCGGTGTCGTGTTAGCGCGATCGTCCGGCCCGAAATCGCGCCCCTGCAGCAGCCTGGTGCCGGTCGACCTGAAGTATCCCTCGCTGACGATCCGCTGCCGCGTGCCTATCGGATGCACGGGGTCCACGGCTTCTCCGTGGAACTGCGCGATGAGCGAGTTCTCGAGGGCATTTCGCAGCGGGAAGTTCGACGTCGCCCCGACGCCGGTGACGCCGGGGAGGGCCGCAAGACGGTCGGTTACGGCGCGGGACGCCGCGCGCAGGGCGTCGCCATTGGGATATTTCGGTCCGAGGAATGAGACGTCGAACAGCAGACGCTTGTCGGCGACGAATCCGAGATCGGTATTCCGAAGGATGGCGAAGCCGCGCACCAGCCAGCCGGCACCCGCCACGAG
>WNGL01005235.1_pt1 | contig 15425 bp, 14 predicted proteins | sample 5400591 | NCBI WGS metagenome assembly WNGL01 (sample SAMN13153377, study PRJNA577476) | soil metagenome | isolation source: 80 cm soil or saprolite under Garry oak tree replicate 1 | place: USA:California | collected 2016-06-15
ACAAACTTAAAAGGAGGAAGATGTGAATTGAAAAGCCGTGTTTGGGTTGAATTGGTAGTCAATCATCTAAAATCAGGGAACACATGATCCCCGGTCCTCTTGTTAAACAGAGAGTAGATATTTGTGCCGTAAGTTATTGATTTGGCGTCCCCGGCGGGATTTGAACCCGCGTCTGCGCCGTGAAAGGGCGATGTCCTGTTGGATCACGTTGTAATTACAAGGCAGCGGTCGCTCTGCAACGCCCTGTAAGGAACCGGTGAGAACGCAAAGGAACAGATTTACCTTGTACCGTCCTTGTACCGCGATCCCGAGCAAATTTCATCGGTATTTGCGACGATTATGCCATGTTCTTCGGCTTGACGTTTTTCTGTTACTTACGGATCGCCCCTTATCCAGGCACAATCCCCAAAGTGAGACCACTCACGGATCGCTGTGACGTCAATCACAGAAAATCTCTTCGGCGCTAAGTAGGATTCGATTGCAGAACATTATGACGCTGCGATCCAAACTCGTATCTGTTTCGATGGCGACGCTACTGTTTGTGTTGCCGTTGGCTGGCCTGTCCGCCTGCTCGATTCCGATGCCAGCAATGCAGAAAATGGCGATGGATGGCTCGGGCATGGTCGCCAGCATGCCGCCCGTTGGCATTCAGTTGGGACCGTCGGATCCGTCCTGCTGCCAGCTATCCGCGGCCATTGCGCCTCCGGTCTCAGTGGTCGGGCCTCCTGAGTCTGGTGCGACCAGCATTTTACCGATGTCCGCCCCTTCGGTTCTGACCGTCGGGCCCGAGGTTACCCTAGCGGAATCTTCGGGCGTACAACCACGCGGATCCGGACGCTCTCTCCAATCAGTTCTCTGCGTTTTTTTGATCTAATCCCACCTCTTTGCGCTCGCACTCGACGGCGGAGATGCCGCCCGCTCGCAGAAGCGGAGACTGAGCACAAGAACCGTGCTTGACCCATCTCGCGCAAGACCCTCAGCTATTTCACCGGAGCTAAGTCTCCAATGGAGGATTTATGAAAACAGCACAACGCAACCTATACGTGGTTCTAATGATTGTGTTAACGACATTTTTTAGCGGTTCCATCTGGGCACAGAATGAAAAGCCGCTGACGAAAGACCAGGCGATTAAGTTGCTTAGCACGGCCAATACCGCCGCGCAGCACGAGCAACTGGCGCAGTATTTCAATCAGAAGGCAGCGAAGCTCGAGGCTGATGCGAAAGAGCACGCTGATTGGGCCAACGCTTACCACAGGGGAAAATCGCCGGTAATGGCAAACGCCAGCCTCTGCAAAGAGGCTGCTTCTGAAGAGCGCAAAGCCGCGCAAGAAGATCGTGCGATTGCTGGCCTCCATCATAAGATGGCCGAGGAGCAGCGCACGCCTGCCGACCAGAAGCAGCAGTGATAGTTAGATGCCCATGGTGAATGAGGCGAGGGGCCGCCTTTCGCGGCTGGCGAGAAAGACGGCTCTTCAGTACTACTGAGCGTGATCCAAAACCCCTTCTGAAAGGAGAAAATATGAAAACCTCACCCTTTCGCTTGGAGGCAGCCTTGGCAATCATCGCCTTGGCCTTGGCCTCATTTGCTCTGCCGGAAACTGCTGGTGCGGGAGGCACATTCTACCCGCACACCGCACAGACGAAATCCACGTCTATCAGCAAAAAGAAAATGAAACAGTTGCTCTCGACGGCAACCACGGCCGCTGACCATCAACAAATCGCGGCGTACTACCGCGAGGAGGCTCAACGGCTCGCCCTTAGCTCAAAGCTGCATGTGGAAATGGCAGCGGTCTATGTAAAGAAGCCCCCAGTGCCCAACCCAAAGGGAGGTGCTTGGTTCGGAGCCGTTGCGCACTGCCAGCGCCTGGCGCGACTGGACGCTGCGCAAGCAAAAGAAGCAGATGCACTGGCTGCGCTTCACGAAGGAGAGGCCAAAGCAGCAGAGTACGCGCAGCAGTGAAGAAAAGCTGGTGTTTGCGCCGCGCGTCGGCCTGGAATAAGACCGCCGTTTGCAGCAGAAGAAGCAGCGGAAGGCGGCCGGTTTAAGGAGGAAGTTATGAGTCGCTTACTACCACTCTTGTTTTATGCAGTTGTCTTTTACCTAATGATGCGCTTCGGTTGCGGCGGGCACATGGCCCACCGAAATCACGACGGAAAGGAGAAACACAAATGTTGAACATCAAAATTTGGATTGCGACATTGGCCGCCTGGATGGGAGTGAGCTTTACGATTTGTGTATTGGGCGGAGTCTTGTTGCCCGGACTTCCAATTCGACACCAGACGCTTGAGTTGCTCCTCCCAGGATTCAAATGGATTTCTCTTGGCAGCTTCGTTCTGGGGCTTGCGGAAAGCTTGCTCTATGGAGTCTATGCGGCGGCTGTTCTGGTAGTGATTCACAACTTTTTTTATCGGCGGTGGGCGCGATCTCGCTAGATGAGTCGTCGTCGGTTACCTGCGGTTACTACTCAAAAATGTGTGATTGCCGTCACACCCCGACATGCTTCGCGGCACTGACCGAGGAACCAGCATTTCGGATAATCAACTCCGAAAGGAAGAACCCTAGTGATCTGGCCAGGCTTTCCGAAACGGCTGCTTTCAGCTCTGAAAAGCCTGTGCTGCCTGGCAGATTCTGGAGGAACGATGCAGTCCCAGGAAATCGCGGGAAAGATCGGCGTGTCCAAGGCAGAGACAGCGAAGATCCTGCAACTGCTGGTTTGGGGCGGCTTTGTTACTTCCCGGCGCGGCTACCAAGGTGGCTTTCACCTGGCAAAAGGCCCTGATCAGATTATCACCGGCGAGGTCATGGACTTCTTCTTCTCGAAACACCCGCCGGACACCGACGGAGATTGTCCCGTCATCCGGGTTCTTCGCGAATCCACCGCTCCCGGCCAAGCGGCTTTCGGGAGACTGACACTAACGGACGTTGCCGCCGGTCACACGGAGCCTGGCCGCAATCGCCCCTCAGGAAAGGGAGGTGTGAAGTGATAAAACATATCGTTGTTTCTGTGTTCGTTTTGCTCACCGCTTTCACCGCGATCGCGCAAGACGGACCACAATTCAAACAACCGGAGGGCGGCGTTCCTGTGCTCACGGGCTTTGTCGGGCTGGGAAACGACTTTCAATCTGGGCAGCAGCAGGTTTCACCAACCTTCGCACCCATCGTGCTCGTGCCTTTTGGCGACAAATGGCTTGTCGAAAGTGAACTGGAAATAGAAGGCAATTATACCCACATGACAAACCAGCCCTGGGACAACCAATGGGACAAGGGAGTCGAGTACGCGCAGGTCGACTATCTCGCGAATCGTTACGTTACCGTGGTCGGCGGCCGTTTTCTCACCCCATTTGGCATCTTCAACGAACGGCTTCATTCGGGATGGATCCGCAATGTTCAGACCGCTCCTTATATTACGGCCATGGAAATGTCAGACGGTACGGGTGGCATGTTGCGCGGCGGCGTCCCGGTGGGCAATTTTCTGAAAATCAACTATGCGGCTTCATTTTCCGCCTCGGTGAACAATTCCTGGGTGGGGTCGACACGCGCCGCGGGAGAGCGTATCGGGTTCTTCTTCCCCAAAGCCCGCCTCGAACTCGGCACTTCATTCCAGCGCCAGCTTCAGGACGAACACGTTAACACGTTCGGGGCCGACGCTATCTGGCAATCCAATCGCCTGCCGCTCGACGTGCGGGCCGAATATGCACGGAACTCCATAGTAGGTAGCGGCTACTGGGTAGAAGGCGCCTATCACATGAGGGAGGCGCACTTCTGGAAACCATTCATGCGGAAGTCCCAGGCGGAAATCCGTTTTGAGCAGTTCTTCCTGCCCTCGGCCGCCACCATGGGTGGATCGCCCAGCGATATGGAGCTACCCGGCTCCAACGCAAAGCGCGTTTTTGCCGGCTGGAGTTACTGGATTCGTCCGGAAGTACGAACCAACTTCGCATACGGTCGTGAGTTCATCGATTCCGGCGATCACAATGTCTGGACTGTCGGCTTGACTTACCGCTTCGCGTTTCCACTGATGGGAGGACCGAAATGAACTACCGAACTGCAACACTCATTTTTCTCGCTCTTGCATTATTGGTTGCTCTGACGGCTGCGCAGACATCGAGCACCAATGGCGCGGCGCCACGGGCATCGCAAGAGGCTGTCGTCAGCTCTGCGCCTCACGCGCAAGATACGAGCGCGGTGCATCAATCTCATCTTCCGCCGAACTTCTCCGCGGACGACGCGTACAAGCAGAACTGCACCCGCTGCCACTCGGAGGTTCCTCCGATGAGTGTGCGGCGCACAAAAACCGTCGTCCGGCACATGCGCGTGCGCGCGAATATTACGGCAGAGGAAGCAGAGGCAATTTTGCAGTACCTAACTCAATAACTGGAGGAAGCGATTATGCGGTGCTGGAAAAAGGTTTTCATAACAATAGGCTTGGCGACGATGTTTGGCGGTCTCGTATGGGGTGCCGAGCCCAAGGTCTGGCATGTCACCGCTACCAAGGACCAGACTTTTGTCGTCGACGGCGAGAAGAACCCGGTCGTCACGGTGAAGGCTGGCGAAGCCGTTCATCTAAAAATAACCGCTGAAAAAGCGCAGCGGGTTGCCAGTGATGGATCGGTCCATAGCTTCACCATCAAGGAGCTGGCCAGCCAAGGCTGGGATCTGAAGCTGAAACAAGGAACCCAAGAGTACACGCTCACGGCGCCGAGCAAACCGGGCGAATACTTGGTTCAATGCATGGTTTTCTGTGGGACCGCGCATGCCGGGCAGAAGATGAAGCTGGTGGTTCTGCCGTAGGGGTGGACTGATACTAGGGGAAGCCGCTTGTTTCACCGCGGGACAGGGGCTCGCACTAAGGTCTATGGCAATTCACAGCAAGTCAGGCAGTTCGCGTTAGAATCAATATGTTGCGTAAAGCCTCACAATTCGCTTCGATCGCGTTGTCGGTCATCGTATTCGCGCTGCCGCTGTCAGAGTGTCTGACACCGGCTGCCAAGATGACCATGGAGCAGCGGGAGTGCTGCCAAAAGATGGGTGGCCGCTGCGAAACATCTGCGATGCCGAGTTCACACTCGTGCTGCCAACATCCCGCCTCGCCTCAGGCCGTAACTGCTTCGAAGATTCAGACGAATGATTTTGGTCCGGCTGTGGCTATGCCCATAGGAGCCGCTTATGACCTGCCACGAACCATCGCTCGGAGCAGCGCCGCGACCTTCGAATCCCCGCCTGAAAGTCCTCCGCAAATGATCACCGTACTTAGAATCTGATTTCGTCGTCGCGCATAGAAGTGCGAGGACGCACTTGTGTGTCTTCGTGTGACTTCATCTCCAGATAAGCGTGAGGAGAAATAACAGTGACGAAGATCAGCAAAATCTGTGTGTTTGTCTTTTGGGCGGCATCGGTTTTCGGCCAGAGTGCTCCAACCAGTCTGCCGTCGCTCATCGCAGAGGCCCGACAGAACAACGCCGCAATCAAAGCTGCAGAGCGTGCCATTCAGACCTCCGAATACATGCCCCAGCAGGCGTCGGCGCTGCCGGATACCGAAGTGATGGTGCAGAGCTTTACGGTGGGCAGTCCGCGGCCGTTTGCCGGATACAGCAACAGCGACTTTTCCTATATCGGCTTTGGAGCTTCGCAGGAGCTGCCTTATCCGGGCAAGCGCGCTTTGCGGGGAAATGTCGCGCAGCATGAGATCGCCATCTCGCGCGCGGAAAAAGGTGCGGTCACCTGGGACGTGCTTACCCGCCTCAAGCTGGCATATTACCAACTCGCGGCGTCGCAGCAACTGGTGGCAGTGCTCGAACAAAATCGGCGACGCGCGGACGAAATCGAGCAAGCGGCGGAAATCCGTTACCGCGTGGGACAAGGAACCCAGCAGGATGTGCTGCGGGCACAACTGGAGCGGACCAAGCTCCTGAACGAGATTTCGATGCAGCGCCGCGAGAGCGCTCGGGCGCAAGTCGTCTTGAAAGCGTTGCTGAATCGCTTACCTGAATCAACCGACATTGTTCCCGAGCGGCTTTCCGCGCGCCGTATTCCGGCGACCGCCACGCTCTTTGCAAGGCTTCGCCAGAACAATCCTGAATTGCAGGTAAGCGCGGAGCAAGTGTCCCAGAGCCAGGCCGCGGCAGCGCTCGCCAAGCGCGAACAGAAGCCGGACTTCGGCGTGCAATACATGTGGCAGCACACGGCTGACAACTTTCGTGACTATTACATGGGCACGTTTTCCATCAAGCTACCCAACCGTTCCCGGGTGCGCAATGCGGAAGCCCAGTCGCGGGCCAAGATCACCCAGTCTGAAGCCGAAAAGGAATCGCGACTGAAACAAATGGAAAGCGACCTGGGAGAACAGATTGCGGTTGTTCAAACCTCCGAACAGCAACTGACGGTTTACGAACAAGGACTGATACCACAAAGCGAGTCGGCATTGAGCGCTGGTTTGGCCGGATACCAAGCCGGGAAACAGGATTATCAAGGCCTGCTCGGCTCGTATAACGACACCCTCCGCCTCACCATGGATCGCGAACGAACGCTGGCCGAACATGAGGCTGCAATTGCACAGATCGAGCGCCTCATCGGGGAGGAACTGAAATGAGCTATCGCAAACTATTCATCGTCGCAGTAGTACTCAATTTGGCCCTGGCGGCTGCCGCGTATTGGTTGTGGCGATCTTCACACATCGAGAAACCAGCAGAGGGTGCGGCCGCGGAGCATCCCCCGATGGAAGGCTTCACACCGTCTCCTACCGAGAGCGCCCCCTTGGCACTGGCCCCAATCGAGCTGACACCGGAGCGCATGCAGAGCATTGGCGTGAGCACTGGGCGGGTTGAATACAAGACGATTGCGTCTGAAATCCGCGCGACCGGCACAGTGGACGTGGATGAGCGGCGAATGGCATACGTGCAGACCCGTTACCCAGGATGGGTGAAGGAAGTCTTCGTGAATGCCAGCTATCAATACGTGGGAAAGGGAGAGCGACTCTTCACCATCTACAGCCCGGAACTGGTCGCAAGCGAACAGGAATACCTGCTCGCTAGGGCCAACGCTGGCCACCTCGGTCAGAGTTCGGTCGAAGGCGTGTCGTCGGGCGCGGACTCAATGCTTCGTTCTGCGCGCGAACGCCTGTTGCAGTGGAGCATGTCAGAGCAGGATATTGCGAAACTGGAAACCAGCGGAAAACCGCTGTCGGAATTTACGTTTGCTTCTCCAGTTTCTGGCTACGTGACGGAACGCACGGTACTGCCAAACGCCTATGTGCAGCCGGATATGAGGTTGTACTCAATCGCAGACCTCTCGACCGTGTGGGTGAATGCGCAGGTTTTCCAGCAGGACGCCGGCAAGCTGAAGCCGGGACAACCCGCTGACATCACTGTGGACGCGTATCCCGGCCGCATATTTCACGCGCACGTTGAGCAACTTCTGCCCCAGGTTGACCCAGCGACGCGAACCCTGCGGGTGCGGCTGGCGTTACCGAACCCCGGACTCGCGCTGAAGCCGGGGATGTTTGTGAATGTCCAGTTGCGTGCTCCACTCGGACGCCAACTCTTTGTCCCCGCGTCAGCGGTGGTACAGGCGGGAAGCCGTCAGCTCGTGTTCCTGTCGCGAGCCCAGGGATCATTCGAGCCGCGTGAAGTGCAACTCGGGGCTCGGACTGAAGATGGTTTCGTCGTGCTCCAAGGATTGCAAGCGGGCGATACAGTAGCCACCTCGGCCAACTTTCTCATTGACTCCGAAAGCCAGCTCCAGGCTGCTGCCGGAGCCTTCACTCCTTCACCTCCGGGAACCGGTGCAGCAGCAGCGATGAAGGCATCGGGACAGCAAGTCTCTGCCGAACTAACCACTGATCCCTCGCCTCCACACAAGGGCAAGAACAGACTGCAGGTTAAGCTCACCGCTCCCGACGGCAAGCCGCTCGCAGGCGCAAAGGTAACCCTGCGCTTCTTTCTGCCTGGTATGCCAGACATGGGCATGGCAGCGATCAATGCGGCTTCTCAACTCACTGAACAGGGTAATGGGACTTATACGGGCGAGGTTGAACTCGGCTCGGGAGGAACATGGCAGGTCACCGTTAGCGCGGAGCAAGCCGGGAAAATAGTTCTCACCAAGCACGTGAATCTGATCGCGACGGGAGGTAGTTAAGCCATGATCCCTCGTGTCATAGAGTGGTGCGCGCGAAACCGGTTTTTGGTTTTCATTGCCGTTCTGTTTCTGCTGCTGGGCGGCATCTGGTCACTGCAGAGAGTTCCTCTCGATGCCCTGCCTGACATCTCTGACGTGCAAGTCATTGTGCACACCCCCTGGCCGGGGCAGCCTCCTAACCTCATTGAAGACCAAGTGACGTATCCAATTGTTACGACTCTGCTCGCCGCGCCCCACGTAAAGGCGGTCCGGGCCACGACCATGTTCGGCGACTCCTACGTTTATGTCGTCTTTCAGGATGGCACTGACATCTATTGGGCGCGCTCGCGGGTTCTCGAATATATCCAGCAGCTCGGTGGACGATTGCCCGCGGGCGCTGCGCCAATGATCGGACCGGATGCAACCGGCGTGGGATGGGTGTTCGAGTATGTCCTGATCGACCGCACGCACCAGCACAGCCTTGCAGACCTGCGCTCCTTGCAGGACTGGCATGTCCGTTACCAGCTTGAGACGGTACCTGGAGTAGCAGAAGTGGCGACTATCGGCGGCTTCGTAAAGCAGTATCAGGTGCAGATTGATCCCAACAAATTGCTCGCCTATGGCATTCCGCTCTCGACCGTAGTTGACCGGGTGCGCGCCAGCACCAATGAAGTTGGCGGACGCGTGCTGGAGATGAATGGCGCGCGCTACATGATTCGCGGAATGGGTTACCTGCGTTCGCTCGGTGATTTGGAAAATGTGCCCGTCATGGCAAAGAACGGGACCCCGGTTCTATTGCGCGACTTGGGGACGGTAACGTTCGGACCGGAGATACGCGAAGGCGTTGCAGAATGGCAAGGCGAAGGCGAAGCCGTGGGCGGAATCGTAGTCATGCGCTATGGCGAAAACGCCCTGAGCGTAATTAACGGAATCAAGAAGAAAGTCGCTGAGATTGCGCCTTCCCTTCCACCGGGCGTTGAGATCCACGCCGCGTATGACCGTTCTGGCCTCATCGAGGAATCCATTCACACTCTGAAACGCGACCTGCTGGCTGAATGCGCCATTGTCAGCGTGGTCACGATTATTTTTCTTTTTCACTTTCGCTCGGCACTGATTCCCATTCTTACGTTGCCAGTTGCTCTGCTGGGCGCATTTGTTCCGATGTACCTTCTGCACATCAGCAGCAACATCATGTCACTGGGTGGCTTCGCGCTGGCGATTGGTGTATTGATTGACGCCGCCATCGTGATTGTCGAAAACGGGTATCGGCATCTATCCGAAGCAGGCGAGGTTACCGAAGGCGAACGGCGGCGCATCCTGATTGATGCGGCCAAACAGGTGGGGCCAGCATTGTTCTTCTCACTGATTATCATCGTGGTTTCATTCTTGCCGGTCTTCCTGTTGGAAGCACAGGAGGGGCGGATGTTCCGGCCGTTGGCCTGGACCAAAACCCTGTCGGTGGGATTTTCGTCTTTCCTGGCAATCACCATTGTTCCTGCCTTGATGGTCATGTTCATCCGCGGAAAGCTCCGTCCGGAATCGGAAAACCCGGTTTCGCGGTTCACCCAGTCGCTATATTTGCCGGTTCTCCGCTTCGCCTTGCGGCGGCCGTGGCTGACCATTGTTCTCAACCTGATCTTTCTCGCAGCGACGATTCCGCTGGCTTTCCGCCTGGGCAGTCAGTTCATGCCCCCGCTCTACGAGGGGTCTTCGCTCTACATGCCAACTTCACTCCCCGGAATCGGCGTTACGCAGGCCACCCAACTCTTGCAGGAACAAGACCGAATCATCCGGAGCTTTCCAGAAGTGGACAGCGTTTTTGGAGTTGTGGGCCGTTCTGACAGCTCGACCGACAATGCGCCGCTCGACATGTACGACACCACCATCATGCTGAAGCCGCGCGAGAAATGGCCCCCCGGGATGACTTACGAAAAGCTGATTGCCGAAATGGATGAGAAACTGCAATTTCCTGGACTCTCGAACACCTGGACCATGCCCGTCGAAAACCGTCTCGATATGCAACTCACCGGGATCAAGACGCCAGTCGGCATGAAAATTCAAGGAACCAATGTGGAGGGGATTCAGGCGACTGGTGCTCGCATCGAACAATTGCTGGCCAGCCAGCCAGAAGTCCGCGCGATTTTTGCAGAGCGTGTTTCGCAGGGCTTCTATCTCAATATTGACGTCGACCGCCTGGAAGCCGCGCGTTACGGGATGACAGTCCAGGACGTCCAGATGGCCGTGCAGTCGGGAATTGGTGGCGAGGATATTGCCCAAAATGTCGAGGGTCGCGAGCGATATCCAATCAACGTGAGATATCAGCGAGATTTTCGGGACACGCCCGAGGAGTTGGCTCGTGTGCTGGTGCAAGCTCCTTCGGGCGCGCAAGTGCCTCTCGGCTCCGTCGCGCACATCTCCTTTTCGCGCGGTCCCGCCATGATTCGTGACGAAGAGGGACAGCTCACTGGGTATGTGTATATGGACCTCAAGACGTCGGACTACGGTGGCTTCGTGAATCGCGCAAGTCAACTACTCGCGAAAGACCTAAAGCTGCCCGTAGGTTTCACCTACCAGTGGTCAGGAGAATACGAATTTCAGTTGCGAGCGAAAGAACGCCTGAAGTTGATTCTTCCTGTCGTCTTCCTCACGATCTTCCTTTTGCTGTATCTGATATTTCGCTCGGTGGCGGAAACCCTGATTCTGATTTTCCCCACCTTCTACGCGATAAGTGGAGGCCTGCTGCTGCAGTGGATTCTCGGTTACAACTTTAGTGTTGCGGTTCTGGTCGGGTACATTGCGCTGTTCGGCATCGCTGTCGAAACCGGAGTTGTGATGGTCGTGTATCTGCACGAAGCTCTGGCAAAGCGGCTCGCTTCAGGCGTGCCGCTTACGAACGAGTTGATCCAGGAGGCGGTGATTGAGGGTGCGGTGCACCGCCTCCGGCCGAAACTGATGACCGTGACTGCGGTCTTGGCCAGCCTGGTACCCATTCTTTGGGAAAGTGGCATCGGCTCAGACGTAATGAAGCCGATTGCCGCTCCGATTGTTGGAGGGATGATCACGTCCACGATCACGGTTCTGATCCTGGTGCCGGTTTTCTTCGAACTGATCAAGAAACGCGCGCTGCGGCGCGGAGCGGTCATCCAAGCGGGCAAGGAAGAACCTGCTCTCAGCTTGCCATCAAACTAGGCTGGTTCGAGCCCTCGAAATGGAGCAAATGACTCAAGAAGCCCACGGACAAGCGGCGGCCCAACATGCCGGCCACAAGATGTCCGAAGCACACGCAAGTCACGACCGCCATGCCGGCCACTCGGTCGCCATGTTTCGCGACAAGTTTTGGTTGAGCTTTGCACTCACAATTCCAGTGGTCGTCTGGTCGGCGGACGTCCAACAGTGGCTTGGGTATACAGCGCCTTCTTTCCCCGGATCGAAATTCATTCCCGCGATCCTTGGAACGGTCGTCTTTGTTTATGGCGGGCTAGTCTTCATCCGCGGGGCGTCGGGCGAACTTGCCGACCACAAGCCGGGCATGATGACCCTTATCAGCCTGGCGATCATCGTCGCCTTCGGAACTTCGCTCGTCGCAACATTCGGCCTGTTCGAGATTGAAGTCTGGTGGGAACTGGCATCGCTGATCACCATCATGGTCCTCGGCCATTGGCTGGAGATGCGGGCCATTTCCCAGGCTCGTGGTGCGCTCAGTGCACTTGCCGCGCTGCTCCCGGACACTGCTGAACGGGTAAACGGAGCCGAGACTCAGACCGTTCCCATCTCTGAGTTGAAAGTGAACGACGTTGTTCTTGTCCGGCCTGGAACCCGCATCCCAGCAGATGGCGCAGTCGTCGAGGGGTCTGCCGATGTTGACGAGTCGATGATTACAGGCGAATCCCGGACAGTCTCGAAAGGACCCGGTGGCAAGGTGATTGCGGGGACGGTCGCCGCTGGCGGAAGTCTCCGAGTGCAGGTTACGGCAGTCGGCGAGCAGACCGCCCTCTCTGGCATCATGCGGCTGGTTGCCACGGCGCAGGCTTCCGGGTCTCGCACGCAAGCTCTTGCCGACCGTGCCGCCGCAATCCTTTTCTACGTGGCCGTCGTGTCGGGCGCAATCACGTTCACATACTGGTGGCTTCAAGGAGACAAAGAACATGCCCTGATCAGGACGGCAACCGTTCTCATCATTGCCTGCCCGCATGCCCTGGGATTGGCGATTCCACTGGTAATCGCAATCTCGACATCACTCGGGGCGCAGAATGGTCTTCTCGTCAAAGACAGACTGGCGCTCGAACGCGCCCGCAATCTGGATATGGTGATTTTTGATAAGACCGGCACGCTCACGCGCGGGGCCCCCGCATTATCAGGAGTCGCGGTCGCGCCGGGCAGCAACGAGAGTGACTTGCTGGCGCTTGCCGCTGCCGTAGAAGCGAACTCCGAACACCCGCTCGCGAACGCAATCGTGGCCGAAGCCAAGCGCCGAAAGCTTCCAGCGTTGCAAGCTGCCGACTTCGAGGCGCTGCCCGGTCGAGGAGCACAGGCACGCGTAAACGGCACGAGCGTCGTTATCGGCGGACCGCGTCTGTTGAGCGAGGACAAGGTAACAGTGCCGCCCGAAGTTGAAAAATTGACGAGCGGCTGGGCGTCCGAGGGTAAGACGGTTCTCTCTGTCGTCGCAGACGGGCGACTGCTCGGCGCTTTTGCGGTCGAAGACGAGATTCGGCCCGAATCCCATGCAGCCGTCGCGGAACTCCATCAGCTTGGAATCCGGGTCGCAATGATTACCGGAGATTCCAAGACGGTGGCCGAATCGGTCGCCCGACGCATCGGCATAGATGAGGTCGCCGCCGAGGTTCTACCTGCCGACAAGGCTTCGGCAGTGAAGCGCTTTCAGTTGGGCGGCAAGAAGGTCGCAATGGTTGGTGACGGCGTGAACGACGCACCAGCGCTGGCAACTGCAAATGTGGGAATCGCGATCGGTGCGGGAACGGATGTTGCGATTGAGTCGGCCGGAATCGTTCTCGTGCGAAGCGATCCACGAGACGTTGTGGGAGCGATCGAACTATCTCGTGCTACCTACCGAAAGATGATCCAAAATCTGGTGTGGGCAACCGCCTATAACCTAGTCGCCATCCCTGTCGCAGGAGGCCTTCTTGTCCGATGGGGACTCGATCTGCCGATGAGCGTCGGCGCAATCGCAATGAGCCTCTCCACCATCATCGTTGCCGCGAACGCTCAGTTGCTTCGTCGAATGAAACTGCAGCGCGCGGCTATCTGACATTTGACGTTTGTGTCAGCGCAGGGGTAATCAACGCGCATGGCCGCATCGGAGCTGGATTTCGGACCGATTGTCGGCAATCCAGAAGTAATCGTGATGCAGCCTCCGCTTTTGAATCCATCCTGCATTGTTGCGGAGAGGACTTGACAGTATGTCGCTTACTATATAGCTTATCTACTAAGCTAGTATTCCCATCCAGCCAGGAGCGCACCCGTGAGAGCTGTAAGCGAGAGTCGGCATAAAAAGCTGGCCGACGAGATCGTCGGTCGGCTCGCCCGCCGACACAGCACTGCGGTCGTGCTATTTCACCACGCGGTCGCGGAGCGCCTGGGGCTGGGCCCAACCGATCACAAGTGTCTGGATTTGTTGCGCGAGCGCGGGGCGATGGCTGGCAGCGATCTCGGCGCAATCACTGGCCTGACGAGCGGCGCGATCACAGGCGTGGTTGCGAGGTTGGAACGGGCCGGATACCTACGTCGCGACCCAGACCCTCACGACCGGCGTAAGCAGATACTTCGGCTTGCGCTGGAGCGGTCGCCCATCCAGGACGTCATCGCGCCATTGCGAAAAGATGTAGCCGTCCTGTTGGAGAATTTCGACACCCACCAACTCGACGCCATCGCCGGGTTCCTTACCGGCACCACGGACCTCGTATACCGTCATGCAGCTTTGCTCCGCGCTGAAACAATTTCCGACGTGGGCCGGACTCGCGTGGCTCCGCGAAGGCCGTCCCCTAAACCGCGCCAAGGTAAAGAATCAGGAATGAGGCGTCAACTATGAAACCCGCCTTGCGCAAGTTGACGATCACCGCACATGTAAGCTTCTCGGTCGGCTGGCTCGGCGCGACAGCCGCCTTCCTGGTTCTCAGCATCGCCGGACTGACCAGCCATGATGCTGAAGTGGTACGCGGCGCATATCTGTCGATGGATTTGATAAGCAGGTTTGTCATCATCCTAATGTGTTTTGCTGCGCTCGTCACCGGACATCTCCAGGTCCTGGGCACGCCGTGGGGCTTGTTTCGGTACTACTGGATCGTGCTTAAGTTCGGGCTGGCCATTTTTGCCACACTCGCCCTGCTGGTGCACCAATTCGTGGTGATGCCGGAGGCGGCGAAGCGCGTATCGGGGGCTGCGGCACAAACATTGTTCAGCGCCGACCTCACTTCTCTGAAGACCGAACTCGTGCGCGCTCCTAGCCTCGCCATACTTTTGCTGCTGGTGGTCACAACGCTGGGGGTGTACAAACCGTGGGGCCTGACCCGTTACGGGCAACGCAAACAGCGGGCGCGACGCAACGTACAGCAGCAACCTGACAACGAGACCCCGTTAGGAATCAAGCTCTTCTTTGCCGTAATCGCCGCGCTGGTGTTGGCGTTCGTCGTTCTGCATCTCACCGGCCACGGGTTTGAGCATCGCGGTCACTGAGAGACTCTCGGTGCTACTGCGGTTCAGAATCCCAGATCTTCTGAAATTTTCTACGACAGTCATCGCAGGTGTACGCTCAAGACTTGATGCGAACTAGGCTACTAGCCTCGGTGCTGATGTTGCTACTGTCTGGAGCGGATTCCGGTGCCGCCATGATTTGCGCCGCATCTTGTATGTCATCCGCGCCTGTGCCGGGTCCCGCAGTCCACCATAACGAAATGGAGTCGCGGCCCACCGCGACTCACGCTAGCCAACACACTCATAGTCACGGCGCCGCGTGCACGAAATGTCCGCCCAAGGGGACCAGTCTCAGCCAGAAGCATGACTGCAAGAGCCAGTCCGAGATTCAGGCGCTCACTGAAGGGTTCTTTTCTCTCAATCGACCAACCGGAGTCACCCAAGTCCTGGCCACCAGGCCCTCCGAACACCTTGCCTTAGCCAGTGATCGGTCTTTCCTCTTCGAGGGTTCTGCCACTGCCAGAAGGTCCGGCCCGCCTCCTTCACTACCCCTTCGCATCTAGTAAATACAACCTAGCCAGTCCGTGCGTTTGTCCATAACGCGGAGTCTGTGCACGTTTGCGTCCGCATGACTCGCCGCCACGTCATAACCAATTCGCTT
>WNGL01006419.1_pt1 | contig 15419 bp, 16 predicted proteins | sample 5400591 | NCBI WGS metagenome assembly WNGL01 (sample SAMN13153377, study PRJNA577476) | soil metagenome | isolation source: 80 cm soil or saprolite under Garry oak tree replicate 1 | place: USA:California | collected 2016-06-15
ATTTGCTTTCCAATCCCACCACTAGGCAGAGTGCGATTTGGTATCTTAACGGGACAACGTTTGCCGGGGGCGTTTATGGACCCATCCTGCCTTCCGGTTGGACTCTGCAGGGCGCGGCCGATTTTAACACCGACGCGAAACCCGACTACGTGCTATTCCAGGCGAGCACCCGGCGCACGGCGGTCTGGTATTTGAATGGTGGCACGTTAACCGGGGGCGCGTACGGCCCAACGCTGGCGGCAGGTTATAGTCTAGCCTTTCCCTGAGCTCTCTTTGGCGTTGCGGAATTCATCTGTGCCGCGCACAATCTGGTTCAGCGCATTTTGCCAGCCATATCTTTGAAGCGGCACGAATCGCGCAGAATTATGCAGTTCGAATGTCCGAAATTGTCCGAAAACGTTTCTGGCACATAGGGGCACGCCCAGGGAATGACCTGCTTCATTCGATGGAACGATAATGCGAAGCGTTTTTTCGCCTCGACGCAACTTGGAACCTTAAAGGCTTGCTCGTCGTTTAGACCGTTGATACAAGTAGGCGATCATGGGGGCTTTCTTCTATCGCTGCGCAGTTCCGCTTATTTCAGCTCTAGTACTCGCTTCGTGTGCTAGCATCCAAGACGCTTCACTCGGCCAACGCGCGCTTGCCTCCGGCGCCCCGCATTCCGCGAAGGGCACGATTCCCGTGTATCGGGCAGAGCCGTACAGCGTGTCTTTATCGCCCCGCCATTTTTCTCTCATTCTTGGACGTTCTTGGTAACCGAATTGAGTCGGGTCATCGTATTGTGACGGTGGGAACGGACTCGCCGGTGAGCGTTATAGTTCACTTTACTTTTTCGTTGGCCGTGCGGATGAAAAGCTAATCGCTTTTCTTGAAACCCTCTTCCGCGCGTCGATTCATCTTGACAGGTTGGCGAGACTTTTTGCAGAATTTCCAGAAACCAAGATCTGAATCCGGGAGAGGGCACTTCTCCCGACAGCTTCTCCCCTCTTTCAGACCTGCAGTCGCAGAATAACCAATCGGGGGAACGGAAAGGTTTGTTTTATGAAAACGAAAACTTCACTCACAAGAAATTCGATTCACAGTTCGCTTCAGCGGTGCGATTTGCTTCTCACCCCGCTCCTGCTCGTCTGCTTTGCACTTTTGCCCAGAGCGCAAGCGGTCGTCCCGGCGCCAGACGGCGGCTATCCCAGCCGCAACACGGCTGAGGGGGACTTTGCGCTCTTTAGCGACGACACCGACGCCGGCAACGACAACACCGCAATCGGTTTTAGTGCGCTTTATAGCAACATATTCGGCAGCGAAAACACGGCCACCGGTTCTCGTGCGCTTTATAGCAACATCGGCGGCATCGACAACACGGCCACCGGTATTGTCGCGCTTTATAGCAACACAATCGGCTTGGAAAACACGGCCACCGGTGCTACTGCGCTGCTTCGCAATACAACCGGCAACGACAACACCGCCACCGGTGTTGCGGCGCTCCAAAGCAACACAACCGGCAGCTCCAACACGGCCACCGGTGTTGCTGCGCTCGGATTCAATACAACCGGTAACAACAACACAGCCACCGGTGATGGTGCGCTCTTAAGTAACACAAACGGCTTCAACAACACGGCCAACGGCGTTCTAGTGCTGTCTAACAACACACACGGCGTCAATAATACGGCCACGGGGAACAACGCGCTCTATAGCAACGAAATCGGCGGCAACAACACGGCCAACGGAATTGAAGCGCTCCAGAGCAACACAACTGGCAGCTTCAACACGGGCAACGGTGTTCGTGCGCTCATTAACAACACAACGGGCAGCCGCAACATCGCCCTAGGCGCCGGTGCCGGTTCAAACCTTACCACGGGCAATAACACCTCCTCGCAACGTTTCAAGGACGATATTAAACCGATGGACAAAGCGAGCGAAGCGATCCTCGCGTTAAAGCCAGTCACCTTCCATCATAAGAAAGAGGTCGATCCAGATGGCATCCCGCAGTTCGGCCTCGTGGCCGAGGATGTGGAAAAGGTCAACCCTGATCTGGTGGCTCGCGACGAGCAAGGTAAGGTCTACACCGTGCGCTACGAGGCTGTAAATGCGATGCTGCTCAACGAGTTCCTCAAAGAGTACCGCACAGTGCAGGAACAGAAAGCGATCGTCGCGCAGTTAAAGCGGGACTTTCAGTCCAGGCTCACGGAGCAGCAAAAGCAAATTGAAGCGCTTACCGCCGGCTTGCAGAAAGTGAGCGCGCAGATCGAGGCGGGCAAACCTGCGCCGCAGATGGTCGTTAACAATCAGTAAAGCTGCCGAGCCTAAACAAGCGGCCCTATTCGCAATGACCCGTCAGGCTTCACCGCGTGGCGGCTTTTTGTCTCCCGGGACGTCCGCAAACAGGATCGGGCTCAGCGCTCTTTGAAATCGCGACGGCCCGCTCGTTTTGGATAAATGCTGGCCACCGCACACCCACTCTGATATTAGTCCCCAGCATGAACAGAAGCATTTTCTATATAATCGGAGTAGTTGTAGTTATTGTAGTCGTCCTTAAACTGCTCGGCTTGTTCTAGGACTCGGCCTTGCTGGTGGATCTCTCGGGCGAAGGGATTATCACTTTAGACGTAAGATTAAAAACGCGATATTTTTTTGGGATGCGAAACTTTCTCACTTACCTCTCAGAAAGGCGTAAATGGGCATCAAAAGGGACAGGTGGCGTTTGCGGATGGGTATCTCTCATTGTTGGAGCCACGCTGGCGATTCTAATTTGGTTTTTTCCACAGTGGTTTCACGATCATATCTCGGATAGAATGATTGCGTTTGTTCTGATTATGGTTCCGTTACTAGCTGGAGTGAGCGTATTTCTCGTTCGGTGGTTCGTCTCTCCTTATCCGACTTATATGCAGCTTCGACGGGAGCTAGACGCGCTAACCGACACGAAGAAGCAGGAGCGCGCCAAAGTTGTCCACGGCTGTTTTGAGCGGAGCGTTGTGATCCTCAAACAACACCATTCGGTCTTACTGTCGTTTCACGCGCTATCGCGTGCGGAGGGATACAGATTGGAATCTAATAAGGAAGTTGCCGAGGTTTGCGATCTAATCCAGGAGGCTGGATACGATCATCCATTTAAAGGAATATCTCCGGGACACGTCCCAGAAAAAGATTGGCTGCCTTTTTTGAAGCACGTCAAACACGCTCCTAATATCAATCCGGAAGAGGGCAAGGATTATCTTGAGGCCGCCGATCGGTGGCGACATGAGCACGGCTATCCTTTGCCACCTGAGGATGCTGATTTCGCATTGTTATTTGAAAAGACGTTGCTGCGATGATGAAAATGACCAATTAAGCCACCTTACTCACGCGGCTTCCACCTGAGGCCAAAGATTTATGGTTTTTGTCTCGCCAAGTCGCGCGGGTTTTTTTATGAGTCTTAGTTAGGGTTGCGCGTCGCCACGCGCCGGATCGGCCAAACGACAAACCAAAGAAGCGCCATGGCTGCGGCATATAACATGATATTAAGGGCGACGCTTATAGCGACCACGGTGTAGCCAAAAAAATCGTGTTCATGACCATAAGTCACGATGATGATGACTCCTGTTGGCCATAGGAAGAGACCGTTACCCAGAATGTAGTCCCGGACTGGACGCGAACTGTAATAAAGTAGCGGCCCAAGAGCCCCGACAGCGGCGCCGGTCAAAACAGCATGTTTGAACCTCGGAAATCGCATCGCATAAAGGCCAAGATAAGCGACAGACTCAGCGGTGAAAAGCCCGAATGCACCCCGCGCTTTTGTCACTGAAGCTGTTCGCATCATCGCATGGTTCAGTTAGTTTCCGCCGGTTTCGCCGGATTTCCTGGTGAAGCCGAACTAGAAGCAAATCAAGAACAGGATGAAGTGTATGAAGCTCCGCAGTGCAAGAAACTCGGGCGACATCGTGGTTCCCAAGAAGGGAACTGCCGGGGAGCCGTCGGATGCCATCGACTGGTTACATGTCAGAAGTAATTTTCACCACGCTTCATGTAATATCGACCGAAAATGAAGTCTGTCTTGGTCAGCACAATGATCGTCTCTCGTGTGGCATCTGCCTCTGAGGTGCCCTCGACAAACTGATTTCTCTCAATGCGCCAGATGCCGTGGGTGGACTGAATGCCGTCCTCGAACTCGGGTAGCATAGTCCAAGTACCGTCAGGCCGATATAAATAGCTGTGGCGAGGAGATGCCCACTTTCCAATGACTCGCTTCCTCAACAATTCCGAATCCACATTGCTCGCCATCGGATGGCGCACGACTTCAGCATCAACTGCCTGCCAGCCGTCCTTGTGCTCGCGAACGAGTCTGTCGCGGAGCCGAGCGAGATGAATAACGAAGCGAATCCGAGCGGCTTCGCTCGGACTCGCCTCGTATTCTCTCCGGGCCTCGCGAAGCTCCTGCGGCTCTTCCGCTGCCCGTGAGGTCGCGAGCGCAATCATCACTGAGAGGATCGCTATGCGCGCGAGTGACATCTAGCGAGAAAGAGCTCAGCTACGGCTGGCGAGACCTACCGTGAGGAAGCATCAAATGCACTGAAACTGTTTTAATCATGGGAAAGCGTGGTCACGCGTAGCGGTTAGCTGCTTGGCTAAGCCTCATTTGGCATAATGGTCGGCCCCAAGGAAGTGAAGCGAGATGTAAGGTTCGTTGCCGACCACCCAGCTATCGTGCGGAACCGGCGGGATATGAAACAGGTCACCTCTGTGCATCTCGACAACCCGGTCGTCGTCAAAGACAGCCGTTGCCGTGCCAGCAAGCACCATTCCGACATGCTCAATCTGGCAGCGTGAGGCGCCGACGCTCGGGCCCACGTGCTCGCTCCAGCGCCACCCTGGCTCGTAGGTAGCTCGGCCAATCGTCATACCGCCCAAACGCACGATCTCGAACTTGCCCTTGGTGAGAATGCGAATCTCGTCAGGCCGCTCAAAGCGCTTGAGAATGACTTCAATGTTGTCGGTGTTCATAACATCGATGCGGATTCCAATTTTACTGGGAACAGGATTACCCGCTACGAGCACGCGCGCGAGTGAAAATGTCTCGAGCCGTTTTGATCATGAAAAACGTGACCGCGCGGCCGGTAGCCGCTAGCTGCATCGTTGGTCAGACCAGTCCTGCTCAGTGATGATTTTATCGGCCCACTCCACCATCTCGCTAGGCGGTCGAAAGCAGTTTGCGTTTTGGATAGAGATAGCAGGTGGTCAGGTGATCGTTCACAAGGCCGGTGGCCTGCATGAACGCATAGATGATGGTAGTGCCAACGAAACGGAAGCCGCGCTTGCGCAGATCTTTGCTGAGGGCGTCGGATTCGGGAGTAGACGCGGGGAGTTGCTTTAGGGCGTTCCACTTGTTTATGAGAGGCTTGCCCCCGACGAATCGCCACACGTATTTGTCGAATGATCCGAACTCGCGCTGAAGCTCGAGGAAGGCGCGCGCATTGCTAATGGTGGCTTCGATTTTCAGCCGATTGCGGACGATGCCTTTGTCGGCAAGCAGGGCTGCGACCTTTTGCTTATCGTACTTCGCGATCTTCGTCGGATCAAAACGGTCGAAGGCGCGACGATAGTTGTCGCGCTTTTTGAGGATCGTGTCCCAGCTGAGCCCGGCCTGTGCGCCTTCTAGAATGAGGAACTCAAAGAAGACGCGCTCCTCGTGGACCGGCCGTCCCCATTCCTGATCATGGTAGCGGATTGCTAATTCGTTAGCCGCCCAGGTGCAGCGGGGCTTATCTGCGATCTTTGCGACTGAGGCGCTCATGGTCACACCCTCCCTCCGAAGTGGACGCGCTGTTGTTTGTGCGTCGCCAGGTCAGGCGACCGCGTTCTTGACTTCCATTTCTGTGATGTATTTGTCGAAGCGCGCTTTACTATTGCACCAGGCGCGGTGATGGAACACCCGCTGCGCCTCGGCCACCTTCGCCGGATCACCTTTCCAGGCCTTGAGCACGGGAGCTTGCAAGGCGCGTCCAAAGGAAAAACTCAATTCCCACGGCACGTGGTCCAGATGATTCATTGCGTTGAGATGTTCGGTAGCTTCCAAATCACTTTGTCCGCCCGAGAGAAAGACAAGCCCAGGGACAGCCACTGGCACCACTCGTTTCATGCAGCGCAAAGTGGCTTCAGCGACTTCCTGCACCGACGCTTGCTGCGGACAATCTTTTCCCGAAAGCACCATGTTCGGTTTCAGTAGCATCGCTTCCAGTGTGACGCGCTGCTCGGACAAAGCATGGAAAACGAGTTCCAGCGTTTGCTCGGTGACCTCGAAATGCCGCTCGATCATGTGTGCACCATCCATGAGCACTTCCGGCTCAACGATTGGCACAAGGTCCGCTTCCTGGCTCAGTGCCGCGTAGCGCGCCAACAATTCTGCATTTGTCTCGATGCATCTGCGTGTCGGAATCTTGTCGCCAATGCTGATGACCGCGCGCCATTTGGCAAAGCGCGCTCCCAACTGCCGATATTCCGCTAGCCGTTTGCGCAGCCCATCAAGACCCTCGGTGATTTTCTCGCCTGGGAAATTCGCCATCGGCTTCGCGCCTTTATCCACCTTGATGCCGGGAATGATCCCTTGCTGCTCCAACGCCTCGACGAAGGTGCGATCGTCGTGAGTTTTCTGCCGAATCGTCTCGTCGAAGAGTATCACGCCGCTGATAAATTCACCTACACCTGCTGTGGTAAACAAAATTTCACGATACCAGCGCCGGTTCTCCTCCGTTGAAACAACGCCGATGCTCTTCAATCGCTTCTCAATCGTCGGCGAACTTTCGTCCGCTGCCAGGATCCCTTTGCCCGCCGCGACAAGCTTTCTCGCTATAGATTCCAAATTTTCATTTTTCATGGGTCTTCTCTCTTTACTGCGTTGCGGAATAAATTAGTGGATGCGACATCGAATGAGAATAAGCTCAGCCACGGCCTCCGGCGGCGCAAGCGGCAGACCGGTTCGATCACAGTGCGGTTGGCGGCCTACTTGTCGCTCAGCCACCGCTCGAACGGATGATCGCGAAATTTCTTGAAGCACGAACGTCGGATTTTTTTGAGCCGCTCTATGGGAATTAGTGTCTTCCAGTCGAATTGTACTGCAGCGGGCGCGGGCAGTCGTCGAGCCAAGCGATAACTCCGTGCATCGGCAACGCATGAGCTTCTCGCTTGGAGCTGATGCTTGGTCGTACGATGCTCGGCAAGTTGCCGCTCGTCTCGAACTCGCTCGCGAATTTTTCGGTCGGTGAGAGCCTTGAAGCTGCCTTTTGTCACGTTTCCCCTGAATTTGCACAAATTTATCGCATTTGCTTGAGCATCTGGATGTCCCCAACCATCGCAGCGGCGGGCAATCGAAAAGACGCTCTTGCGCCGAAGGTTCGATTGGTCAATATCTGCGGCGGTGTAGCGGACGTGTATGTCGAGCGAAATTCTTCCCCTGAGCGATCGCACTGACAGATGTGGAATTTTGCGAACATGAAATTGTCGATCTTGCGCGTTTTGTTTTTGTTGCACGCATTATCAGTATTTGCCTTTGCGTCGAACAGCGTGGTGAACATGTCGCATTACGATTTGATGCGCCCGGATTTCGTCGCGATGAAAAGCGAAGGGATTCTAGGCGTAATTCATGAAGCCACGTATCCGCGATTCGGTCGTGACGCCAGATATCGCGAACGTCAGGTGGCGGCGACGCAAGTCGGCTTGCTTTGGGGCGCATATCATTACGGCGATGCGACAAATCCGATCCGCCAGGCCGATCATTTCCTCGGCGTCGTGGCGGCGTCAGCGCCAGCGCCGCTCGGCTCAGAAAAACGTCGCCAAGGGGTGCTGCTGGTGCTCGATTTCGAAAAGAACGGCCACTATCCCGGTGGCACGATGACGGTCGCTCAAGCAGTCGCCTTCGTCGAGCGAATCCGCGAACGCACTGGCAAGTATCCCGGTTTGTATTGCAGCGAGTATCGCCTCCGGCAGATGCTTTACGGTCCGGGAGTGACGGCAGCACAACGCCAGACGCTTGGGAACTGCTGGCTCTGGATCGCGAATTACCATTTTAAGCCGCGCAACACCGCCCCGTGGGATCGATGGCATCTCTGGCAATACTGTGGAGATGGGAAGTGCGATCTCCCGCGGAGCATGTACCCAAAAAGTGTCGCGAATATTCGCAAGGCGGAACGCAATATTTTTCGCGGCGATAACGGCGCGTTACAACTCTTCTGGCAAGAAAACGCCTGGTTTCCGACCGGATAGGTCGCGCTTATCGCGCCGGTGGCCGCACTTCGTATAAGTGCATCGCTCGTTATGGTGATTTCACCACGACGGGGTTCCCAAATTGTTCCACAATGGGGTCCCTTGCGTACAAAACAGCTAACAAAGTCAGCGCGCCGCAGCCGTTGTTTTCGGTTTCAGCTGACTAGATCCGTAGTCGTGCAGCCAGGCGGTTTCTTGGACGTCCTCCTTCCATGCCGTGATCCCGGAATGGCCGTAATGCTGTTCCAATTCATACTCGTAATCTTTTTTGACAGTGCACCAGAATAATCGGCCGGCCCTGCGCCAGCCATCGATGATGATTCCGTCCTGGAACGGCTGGTTGCGGGCAGTGACTACCAGACAATTGTTTTCGCTCGATGTTCCCGCATAAGCAGCGCCCCAGTGAAGCACCAGCGTCTTGAGCTTGAGTTCTTTCAGACGCGCGCCGATATCGCGCGTCCAATGGCCGCACCAGCCACGTTTCCGCACACCGATGTTGACCAAGAAGCATTGAAACTCAGGGTTTAGAACGATATGGTATTCGCGTGCGAGACTACGAGCTGTGGTGTGCGCGGTCGCCGACAACAGCTCGGCCTCGCCCGGATCTACATCAGGCGCGAGCGCTACGAGCGCGCGGCTCAAATACTTGATCGACCTCTCGTCTCTCGCTTCAGCCGCGTTTACGAGAATGAGGAATGCAAAGATGAAAAAAATGCTGCGAATCACTTAAACATTTCCTTTATTCGAATCGGTTCACTGCCTAATTCCGTCTAACGAGTTACAAGAGCAGCTACGACTATGGATGCCGAGAGTGCGGCGGTGTTTTCTTTTGCGCCTTTTGTGCCTTTTCTCTTTCTGAAGCGGCGAGGGCGTCACGTTGTTGCTGGGCGTATTCGCGTGCCCATTTGGCTGTCAATTCCGCAAGCTGGGCTTGTGCGGTGTAATCAGACTTGGCAATGCTTGCGGCAATATCCAGGTCATTAGTTAGTTGAGACGACTGAACTTTGAATTGGTATTGTCCATCTGTAACGGTGCTGGCTGAATCGGCTTGCTCGAGCAATGTAACCTTCGTTCCCGGCGCGAAACCAATGACTCCTGAATCGATCGGGACAGACGCTCGCTGAAGGAGAAAAAACGTTCCGTCAGGTGCCAAGCGTCGTTGGGGCGTGACGGGACGACTAGGCGTCGGCTTGGCAACACCTTGTTGTGCGGCGAGGCGTTTGGGCTGGGTGGGACGAGCAGCAGCCGTCGGCTTTGGAGCACTGCGTTGCGTCGGAGTAGGCGCACTGGGTTGCGCTGGCCCAGGCGCATACCAGCGCCATAGCAGGTAACCGACGATCACAACGGGGATGACGCCCAATATCGCTTTCACGGTGTTTGGTATGGGATTAAGCCAATCGGAATGTTCAAGTTTAAGCCGAAGAATTCACCCTGAGCCGCGATCTTATCAAGGAATAAGGCTGGGTGCGATGAAAAAGATGATGTGAATCGCTAAACCGGATGCGACGTTCGCGCTCCATTATTTACCCCGTTGCCCTTGTTTCCCTTGTCCTAGTTCCGGGGTGGGCAGCACGCCATTCGCGTTGTTTTCGCGTGTAATACTCGCATACTCGCGCCAGTATTCGGCCGTGTGTATTCGCGGCCGGCCGCGCTTTTTTTTCTTAGCCATAAAATCAAGATACCTGATCGCGCAGCGCAAACAGATGATAAAGGCTGTTCCGAACGCCTTCAATCTCTCGCCTACGTAGCCGATCGCGTTAGCTCGCTCGCCCAGCACACGGTGCCGAATGGCCGCGCATCACTGAATAGATCAGAGCCACGCTTATCTCGGCGCGCTGTGAATTTTACACATTGCTCAATCCTGAGCAATGGCGCATGAATGTGGCTACGCGTTTTCAGGGACGCGACACAGTCCGTCCCTGCATGGTTTCAGAATGAAAGAACACTACTTCGATGATTTGAAAGTGGGCGATCTCTTTAAATCCGAACCGCTCGAAGTCACCGAGAAGCAGGTCATCGAGTTCGCCCACAAATTTGATCCGCAGATGTTTCATCTAAACCGTAAGAGTGCCGAGCGAACAATTTTCAAGGGTTTGATTGCGAGTGGCTGGCATACGGCGGCGATGACCATGCGTCTGTTTGTGCAAACATTGAATTTTGCCCAAGGCGCCATCGGTCTGGGCGTGGACGAGTTGCGTTGGCCCAACGCGGTGCGACCCGGAGATGTGTTAAAGGTTGAAAGCGAGATTGTCGATCTTCGGCCGTCCCGTTCGAAACCGAAATACGGGATTATTCGTCTGCGCAACGTGACGACAAATCAGCGCGGCGAAATTGTGCAGACGATGTTGGCAAGCGCAATGGTGCCGCAGAGGGCGAGCATAGCGGAATAAATCGTAATAAGTGCCTGGCTAGTGACGCAGGCTGGGAAGCCCGTGCGCGGCACAGGCAAGATGCCTGTGTTCCGAATTCATCGATTGACCATCCCCATCGCCCATTCAGGATAACGCGCGCCGGCAAACGCTTCGCGGGGGGCGACTTGATCAATGCGCGCGAGATCGGCGCTGCTAAGATCCACATCGAGTGCGCCGATATTTTCCTGCAAATATTTGCGCCGTTTTGTGCCGGGAATTGGCACGATGTCGTTGCCTTGTGCCAGCACCCAAGCGAGCGCAAGCTGCGCCGGCGTACACTTCTTTTCGCGGGCGATCGTGATAACTCGCTCGACCAGATCGCGATTGCGCTGAAAATTTTCGCCCTGAAATCGCGGCGTCGTGTGCCGATAATCATCGTTCGGCAAATCCTCCGGCTTTTTGATTTTGCCAGTCAAAAATCCGCGGCCAAGCGGGCTGTACGGCACGAAACCGATGCCAAGCTCACGGCAAACGCCGAGAACTTCCTTTTCGGGATCGCGCGTCCAGAGTGAGTATTCCGATTGCAGCGCCGTAATCGGATGAACAGCGTGCGCGCGGCGAATAGTTTCCGCGCCGGCTTCAGATAAACCCAGAAAACGCACTTTGCCTTCGCGCACTAGCGCGGCCATCGCGCCGACCGTCTCTTCGATCGGCGTGTCCGGATCGACACGATGCTGATAATAGAGGTCGATTACATCGACATCGAGCCGGCGCAGGCTTCCTTCGCAGGCTTTTCGGATGTAATCGGGCTTGCCGCTGATCCCGCGAAACGCGGGTTTGTCTGGATCGCGCACGATTCCAAATTTCGTCGCAATGATGACTTGTTCGCGACGCCCTTTTAATGCGCGTCCAAGTAATTCCTCATTGGTGTGCGGGCCGTACATGTCCGCCGTGTCGAAGAACGTGATCCCGAGCTCAAGGGCGCGGTGAATGGTCGCAATTGATTCTTCGTCATCGCGTTCGCCGTAAAAATCCGACATTCCCATGCAACCGAGACCGATTGCTGAGACGATCGGTCCCCCGCGTCCAAGTTTTCGCTGTTTCATGTTTGTTAAATTTCGGCTGTCATCTTCATCGCGGTCGCAAAATCGTCCGGCATTGCTGCTTCAAACCTTTTCCAGTCACCGGTGTTTGGGTGTCGAAACCCTAGTTTCCAGGCATGCAACATTTGCCGCGGAAAATTCTTCGCCGCGTGTGTCGCATAGACTTTATCGCCAAGCACAGGATGACCGAGGTGGTGAAGATGCACCCGAATCTGGTGGGTGCGTCCGCTATGCAGCCGGCACTCGATCAAACTGGCCTGCTCTCCCGAGCGAACGACGCGATATTCAGTTTTGGCGACGCGTCCGCGCGATGAGGTCACGCTCATTCGTTGTCGATGCACGGGATGTCGCCCGATTTTTTCTTCGATTACGCCTGTCGTTTTGCGCAATTTCCCGGCAACAAGCGCAAGATAAATCTTTTCCACGACGCGCTCGGCAAACTGCTTCGATAAGTTCCGATGCGTCTCGTCGTTTTTCGCGACGACCAGGCAGCCGCTCGTTTCTTTATCGAGGCGATGAACAATTCCCGGGCGTTCTTTTCCGCCGATACCCGATAGGGTCGCACAATGGCTGAGCAACGCGTTGACCAAAGTGTGTTGGCGATGACCAGCGCCCGGATGAACAACGAGGCCAGCCGGTTTATTGATGACAATAAGATCGTTGTCTTCGAAAAGAACCTCGAGTGGAATCGGCTCTGGTTGACTGTCTATCTTCTCCAGCGGCGGCTCGGTCAATTCGATTTTATCTCCGGCCCGGACCAGATGGCGCGGCCGGATAATTGCGCCATTGAGCCTGATGAACCCGGTGCGAATTAGTTGCTGAAGCCGGGAGCGCGAATATCCCGGAAGTTCTTTTGCCAGAAAAAGATCGAGGCGAAGCTGTGCATTCTGTTTCGGCACGACCAACTCGATCGTTATCGATCTTTCGTCTGGAAGTTGTCTCATGAGTGGAGCTCTGGTTTATGAGACGCCTCTCGCTGCTATTCCGGTCACGGTCGCCACCTCGTTGCTCTGAAACTTGCGGATGTTACAGTCGATTCGATGGCCATTGAAGGGAGCGCGCCGATTATGCAAACATGCCCGGCTTGCCGAACCGCGATTGACACAACCGATGCGGAACCCCTGGCGCGCCTGACCTGTTCGAAATGCGGAGAGAAAATGCGGGTGCAACGGAAGTTCGATCATTTCCTTGTGCTCGAGACGCTTGGTGTTGGCGGCATGGGCACGGTTTACAAGGCACGTGACACCCTATTGGATCGCATGGTGGCGCTGAAACTGTTGCGCAAGGATCTCAGCGGCGAAAAGGAACACACCCTTCGATTGCAACAGGAGGCACGCGTGGCGGCCTCGGTGAACCATCCCAATGTCATTCAGGTCTTCTCCTCCGGAACCGATCACGGACAATTTTATATTGTGATGGAATTGGTCGAACACGGAAGTCTCGACGACCTGATCGAGCGGCGAAAGCGTTTGCCGGAAGAGCAAGTGCTTGAGTCGGGCATTCAAGTCGCAAAAGGACTGCGGGCGGCGCATCGGAAAGGTCTTATTCATCAGGACGTGAAACCAGCCAACATTTTGTTTTTCGATGAACACACGGCGAAAATCAGCGACTTCGGTCTGGCGGGCGCGGCGTCGGAAGGATTTGAAACGCGGGGCGAGATTTGGGCCACCCCGTATTATGTCGCGCCGGAGCGCTTAAACAATGAGACGGGAGATTTCCGTAGCGATATCTACAGTCTCGGGGCAACGCTTTTTCAGGCCGTCGCAGGCAAAGCACCGATTGAAGGCGAAACAAGTTCTGCCATCGCGCTGCGTGAGTTAAAAAACCGGCCGCTCGATTTGCGCACCATCGCGCCGGACGTTTCCGCTGCGACGGCCCGCATTCTTCAACGCATGATCGCGCCGGATCCCGCGCAACGGTTTTCTTCTTACGAGGAGCTCATCGCAGAGCTTGAGCAGGCGCAACGTGCTTTGAAAGCGATAGGCCACGGCGATCGTGCGCGCACGCAACGGCAGCCGCGGTTCTTGATTAGCGCAGCCTTGCTCATCGCGCTGGCGGCGTTGGGGACATTCTTCTTGATGCGCAGATCGCAGGAGAATGCTGGAGCCAGCGCATCCCCGGCCTCACCGGTTCCGTTGGCCGAGCACAAAACGGAAGAGGAAAGCCTCGCGAGATCTGCAGCAAATCCACCGCAAACGAGTCTTGCGCCGGCGGCGGAGGAGAGAAAAAAGATCGTAGAACTCGAGAGGGCCTCGTGGAACGCGGCGCTCATCAAATACAGGGAGCAAATCGCTCTCTATGATTTTGCCGGAGCGAGCGCAACGATCAAGAAAATGGAATTGAGCGAAGCATCATTGCAACAGGCACGGGAAGCAGCAATAAGAAGAGTGGGATGGCTGTTGGATTGGAAGAACAGACTGATCGCCGATCTTAACAAAGAACAGTTTTCAGGATCATTCACAGACATCAGTGGCGCGTCGTATGTCGGAATTACAGGGGGAACACCGGAGCGTCTGTTCTTAAAGAATGCACGCCGCCGGACTGTCAAGCTTCCATGGACGAAGCTGCAGCCAAGAGTGCTGCTCGCGATTTCGGGCTCCTTCATTCGCCTAAACACTGCCGATGCGGGGGATCGACAATGGCGATGCGCCATCTTTGCGAGCGAGTTTGGGCAAGGGGAAATTGCTCGAGAATTTGCAGAGGCCGCGGCGAAGGCCAAACCACAATATCGTGAAGAAATGTCGCAGCTCTTTCCGGCTGAGCCTCAGTTCCGTTAGATAAAAATCGGATGAGCGTTACTTCGTAGCGGCCGGCGCAAGCTTCGGCGTGTCAGGCAACGGAGCGGTTACGAATGTTGAGCGAGCGTCAACTTCATTAGCTCGATTCCGCGGCTGGAAGCGGCCGGGCTGAAGATGAACGAATTCTCCGCCCGAGAGTCAGATTTACTCGAGCCGTTGCCATAATAGATTTTCGCGCGACCTTTTTGATCCCGAGCATGGAACAAAATCCACCACCGCCATTTCCTTCACCGGAAGAACTCAAAACGAAGATCGCGGAGTTCATGAAGTCGAACTTCGGCGATCGCGTCTCTGTCGCGACCTTTACCGAGCCGGAACCGGCTGCTGCGAGCGATGAGCCGCCAACGAAAACGAGCGGTGAAGAATTTGTCTTCAATTTTCTCCCGCGCGACATCAAAGCGCACCTCGACCGCTTCGTAATCAAACAGGACGAAGCCAAGAAGGTGCTCTCGATCGCGGTTTGCGATCATTACAATCACGCCAAATATCTCCGCCGGCTCGAGAAGGAAGACGCGACCCGGGCAGAGGAGACGGAGTACGCGAAACAAAATGTGATTTTGGTCGGACCGACCGGCGTCGGGAAAACCTATCTAATCAAGCACATAGCTGATCTAATTAAGGTACCGTTCGTAAAAGCAGACGCCACGAAGTTCAGCGAGACCGGTTACGTGGGCGGCGACGTGGAAGATCTGGTGCGCGAACTGATCCAGAAAGCAGATGGCGATCTCAACCTCGCGCAGTTCGGCATTATCTATATCGACGAGATCGACAAGATCGCTTCCGCGGCAAATATGATTGGGCGCGATGTGAGCGGGCGCGGCGTTCAGACGACCTTGCTCAAGTTAATGGAAGAAACCGAGGTGCCGGTGCGGAGCATGAACGATCTTCAGGCGCAATTGCAGGCCGCTTTCGAATTCCAGAAGCGCGGCAAGGCGAAG
>WNGL01022763.1_pt1 | contig 15419 bp, 16 predicted proteins | sample 5400591 | NCBI WGS metagenome assembly WNGL01 (sample SAMN13153377, study PRJNA577476) | soil metagenome | isolation source: 80 cm soil or saprolite under Garry oak tree replicate 1 | place: USA:California | collected 2016-06-15
TGTGTTTGTGAACGCGCTCATCGTCGCCGACCTTCCGGAAGTTTTCGGCGAAGAGGTGCATGAGGTGCTGGACCTCCGTGCTCGGGCGCTGCAAGTTCTCCGTCGAGAAGGCGTAGACGGTCAGGATGCGCACGCCGACCTCGAGGCACCACTCGAGGACTTCCTCGAGCTTGTCCCGGCCCTTCACGTGGCCGTCGAGGACGTTGCCGAGGCCGATCTCCCGCGCGAATCGCCGGTTGCCGTCCATGATGATCGCGACGTGATGGGGGATCGCGGCTTGCTTGACCTGATGCATTAGCCGTCGTTCGTACGCCTGGTACGCCGCATCGCTGATGATCTTCGAGATGTCCGTCGGCATCGACGGACGCGCACGATTGGGTGCGACCTATTTAGGCGTTCCCGGGTCGACTGACTGACGTGGCACGAGCCCGTGCCCTTTCCGTCGAGCCGCGGACGCCCCCATCCTCGGTCGCGCGATTCGGCCAAAAACCTTTAAGTATGTATCGTGGCCAATTGGTGACACCGTCCCTTTCATCCCTTCAGCGTGATTTTGTGGCCTTATCGATGAAATTGAGTGAGTACCAGGACCTCTACGGGAAACTTGCGACCGCGGAGGACATCGACTTCCTCGCCGAGAACTTCGGTTACGACAAGGAACTCCTCCTCGTAATCTACACGCAACGAATTGTCCGGGACACGACCAAGAAATTCTATCGGGTGAAGGCACAGGCCCGGCGGCTCGCGTTCATGTGGCAGAACGGCACGAGCCTCGTGGAGATTGCCCATCGGTTCGAATTCCCCGCTATCCTGACCTCGCTGATGGTGCTCGAGCAGCGCAAAGTCTCTCGCAAGCAGTTCTGGAAAATGATCAACGATCTTGAGTCGGTCCGCGACCGCCGCCTCCGCAAGGAGCTCGAGGAGGTGGCCCGCGCGGACATCGTCTACTCCCCTGAAGGAAGTGCGCGGCAATATGCGAGAGGTCGGTGGGGGGAGGCGAAGTTGCAGACGTGGCTCGATTCGCGGGACCTGCAGTACGAAACGGAAAAGGAGCTCCGCGCGAAGTACGACAAGACGCCGGACATCCTCCTGCACAAGCCGATTGAGATGAACGGATCCCGCAAGTACTGGATCGAGTCGAAAGCGACGTTTGGCGATCCGTACGAGATCCGGAGGCACATCAAGAAACAGCTCCTGCCGTACAGCGATTTGTTCGGCGACGGGGCGGTCGTGTACTGGTTCGGTCACGTGGACGACCAGACGTACGCCTTACCGGAAGGCGTCGACATCGTTCGGCCGACGTTCTTTGAGACGCCGCCAATCCCGTACCCGTACGTTCCGGTGAGCGAGACCCGGCTCGAGGACGCAGGGCTCGAGTCGGATGCGGCGGGTCTTCCGGAGTGAGACCCGCAAACGTTTAAGCCAAAGGCCCCCATCGTTGCGAAAGTGCCGGAAGAAGAGGTCGTCCGCGTCCGCATGCCGCGGGCGAAAGAGGGCGAGATCATGGGGGTCGCAGACCAGCTCCTGGGCGCCTCCCGGATCCGGGTCACGTGCCAGGACGGCAAGAGCCGGCTGGGCCGGATCCCGGGCAAGCTCAAGAAGCGGATGTGGATCCGCGAGGGGGACTTGCTCGTCGTGAAGGTGTGGCAGTTCCAGGATGAGAAGTGCGACATCAAGCACCGGTACACGAAGACCGAGGCCAGCTACATGAGCCGCCGTGGTCTCATCCCCAAATCGATTAACATCTTCTGAAGTCCAAAAAGCTCTTAGTCGAGCGGACCGTTCGTTTTGGGGACGATGATTGACGACCGGCGGATGCGGGCCCTCGAGAGCCAAGTAGACGCACTCCGGACGAAGGAGAAGGACTCGGATACGCGGAAGACGTACGAGCAGGTGTTCGACCGCGCGGCCCTCCTGACGATTGCGTCGCTCATCGGTGACGGCGTGATTGCGACGCTGGACTATCCCGTCAGCACGGGGAAGGAGGCGAGCGTGTTCCACGCCACCGACGCCGCGGGGCGAGCGAAGGCGGTCAAGATCTACCGCATCGCCAACGCGACGTTCCGAAACATCGCTGTTTACATCGAGGGCGACCCCCGCTTCAAGAAAGTGAAGAAGGCGATACGGCCGACCATCTTCGCCTGGGCCCAGAAGGAGTACAAGAACCTCGTCCGGATGGACGACGCCGGCACACGGGTGCCGAGACCGGAGCGGGTCCTGGACAACGTCCTCGTGATGGAGTACATCGGGGACGAGACCCAGCCCGCCCCCACGCTGCGAGAGGTCGCGCTCGACGATCCGGCGGCGACGTATGCGGACGTAGTCGCGAACTTGCAGGCGATTCGGAAGTCCAAGCTCGTACACGCGGACCTCAGCGAGTACAACCTGCTCTACTGGGAGGGACGCATCGTCGTCATCGACGTCGGGCAAGCCGTGCCGCTCGATCATCCGAGGGCGGAGGACTGGTTCAAGCGGGACGTCTCGAACATCGCCCGATTCTTCCATCGGCGGGGGGTTCGTGTGACGCCCGCCGAGCTCGAGAAGGCGATCGTCGAGGGTTGACATGCTCTACGCGCGCATTTCCTCGGAGCGGATCGGGGTCCTGATCGGGGCGGACGGTGTGACGAAGGAGCGGCTCCAAGAGGCGACGGGGACGCGGATTGCCGTCGACTCGTCCACGGGCGAGGTGACCATCGACGAATCGTCCGCGACGGATCCCGTGCTCGCGTTGAAGGCACGTGATATCGTCCATGCCATGGCTCGCGGGTTCTCCGAGGACCGCGCGTTCCGACTGCTCGACGAAGACGCGTACCTCGAGGTCCTCGACATCAAGGACTTCGCCCACTCGAGGAACCGAGTCGGGCAGATTCGCGCGCGCTTGATCGGGACGCGCGGCAAGACCCGCCGCCTGATCGAGGAACTCACGGGCGTCGACGTGAGCGTCTTCGGGCACACGGTCTCCCTAATCGGCGGATCCTTTGAGATGGCGATTGCCCGCGAGGCCGCCCTCATGCTCCTTCGCGGGAGCGAACACAAGACGGTCTACCGGTTCCTCGAACGGAAGCGGGCGGACATCAAGGTCTACCAGATGGGGTTCTAGGGGAGGCCCGGCAGAGCCTTTTAGGGCCACCGTCCCATCCTCGTAGGCATGGGCAAAGAGGATGCGGCGGCCCTCCGGGAGGGTTACCGAGTCGCGCTCCGGGAGGCGTTGACGAGCCTCGATCCGGTCGCGCTCGTGCGGCTCCGGGGCGAACTGCAGATTGTCTCGCGCTGGCTCGAGGTCGAGCGGCAGGAGGGCCTTCGTCGGACGGCGGGGTCGGCCCTTGACGCCGTGACCGAGTTCTACCGCTTCGGCCTCGAAATCGGTGGATTCTCGGCCTCGACGAAAGCCGCGGAGTCCGCGAGCTTCTACGACCTCGCATCGGTCGGCATCCTCGCGACCGAGAACGTCCTGACCGCGGAGAAGAGGAGCCTCATGAGGTTCTTGATGAGCGGGCTTTCGGAAGGGCTCATGTTCCTCGGGAGTCGGCAGTATGTCGCCGGCAGCGAGGCCGTCCTGCAGGCCGCGTACCGGACGCACTCGCTCGCGGTGCACGATGCCCTGTGGTCCCTCGCCACCGAATACCGGGACCCGGACGATCTCGTCTCGATCCGCGAGGCGCGCGCCGCGATCGACGCGGTGTTCACGAAGATCGACGATTCCGGCGTCCCGATCGGCACCCGCCTCGAAGGCCTCCTCCGCCTCTACGGGCTGGTCGCGACCATCCGGTGTGCGAGGCTTCTCGACGGGCTCGACGGACTCGCATGATCGCTTCCGAAAACGGTTATATAACGCGCGGGACTACAGCGGTCGGGGTGGCGCCCTGCCGAAGTACGTGTACCTGTTCGAAGAGGGCGACGCCTCGATGCGGGACCTCCTCGGGGGCAAGGGCGCGGGCCTCGCCGAGATGACGCGGCTGGGCCTTCCCGTGCCGCCCGGCTTCACGATCACGACGAAGGCATGCAACGGCTATTCGAAGAGCGGCCGTTTCCCGCCGGGCCTCCTCAAAGAGGTCTTCAAAGGCCTCGCCTCGATCGAGGCGAAGGTCGGCCGAAAATTTGGGGACCCGGAGAATCCGCTCCTCGTGTCCGTCCGGTCCGGGGCGAAGTTCTCGATGCCCGGGATGATGGACACGATCCTGAACCTTGGGTTAAACGACGCGACCGTCGGCGCCCTCGCGCGACAGACATCGAACGATCGGTTTGCCCGGGACGCCTACCGTCGACTGATCGCGTTGTTCGGCCGGATTGTCAAGGAGATCGAAGGGCGCAAGTTTGAGTCGATCCTCGACGAATTCAAGGGACGGACGGAAGGCAAGCAGGATTCGGACCTGACGGCGGACATGCTCCGATCCATCGTCGAGGAATTCAAAGGCCTCTACCGGAGCGAAGTCGGCGAACCGTTCCCCCAAGACCCGGAGACCCAGCTCCGCGAGGCGATCGGGGCGGTGTTCCGATCTTGGAACGGGAAGCGCGCCGTCGACTATCGGAACTTCAGCAAGATCCCGCACACCCTGGGTACCGCGGCGAACGTGCAGACGATGGTGTTCGGCAACATGGGCACCGACTCCGGGACGGGCGTCGCCTTCACGCGGAACCCGTCCACCGGGGAGAAGGAGCTGTTCGGAGAGTTCCTTCCGGACGCCCAGGGGGAGGACGTCGTCGCAGGGATCCGCACTCCGATGAACATCGCCCAGATGCGGGAGAAATTCCCGGATGCCTATCGAGAGTTCGCGCGTGCCGCAGAACTCCTCGAGAAACACTATCGCGACATTCAGGACATCGAATTCACGGTAGAGGGGGGCCGTCTCTGGATCCTCCAGACGCGATCCGGCAAGCGGTCCGCGCGCGCCGCGGTCAAGATCGCGATCGACATGGCTCGCGAGGGACTCATCTCGAGGAAGGAGGCGATTCTCCGCGTCGAGCCGGCCCATGTGATCCAGCTGTTGCTGCCGCAGTTCGATGAGACGGCCAAGCTCGCCGCGAGGCGCGAGGGCCGATATCTCGCGAAGGGATTGAACGCCTCCCCCGGCGCGGCCGCCGGCTATGCGATCTTCGATCCGGACGAAGCCGAGTCGCTCGGCCGCGATGAGAAGAAGCCGGTCGTCCTCGTTCGCCTCGAGACGTCGCCGGACGACGTCCATGGCATCCTTCATTCCAAGGGCGTGCTCACGGCCCGTGGGGGCGCGACGAGCCACGCGGCCGTCGTCACGCGTGGCCTCGGGATCCCGTGCGTCGCGGGCTGCGAGTCGATCGTGGTCGACTTCGATGAGGGGGAGTTCCGGGTGGGCGAGAAGGTCGTCCACCGTGGCGACTTCGTTTCGATCGACGGCAGCTCGGGCGAGGTCTATGAGGGTCACATCCCGACGATCGACCCCGATTTCACGAAGGAAACGGATCTCCAGACGCTCCTCGAGTGGGCCGACCAGGAGCGCCGCCTCCAGGTCTGGGCGAACGCCGACTATCCCCGGGACGCGAAGCGCGCTCGGGAGTTCGGCGCGCAGGGGATCGGCCTCGATCGGACGGAACACATGTTCATGGAGACGGACCGACTCGATATCATGCACGAGATGATCCTCGCCGCTCCGGAGTATCGACGGGTCTCGACGGAGGTCCGGACGCTGAAGGCCGAGATCGATTCGACGCGGACGGACCGGCGTCGTGTCCTCGAGGAGCGCCTCGCGCGCCTCGGGCCGAAGCTTCAGGATCTCTCACGTCGCTACATCGGATCCCTGGAGAAACTCGAGCGGCTCCAGAAGGGCGATTTCGTCGGCATCCTCCGGGCGATGGCGGGGCTGCCCGTCATCATCCGGCTGATCGACCCACCGCTCCACGAGTTCCTCCCGAAGTACGAGACGCTCCTCGTGCAGGTGACGAAGCTCACGCTCGCGCGCGGCAACCCGGACGTCCTCCAACGCGCCGCGCGGTCCGACGACGACCAAGCGTTCCTCGAGGAGGTCAAGAAGGCGGGCGACGGGGACATCGGGCGGGGGATCGAGGCGCTCCTCCCGAGGAAGCAGTTGCTCTTGGAGGCGGTCGCCGCCAGCCGCGAGACGAACCCGATGCTCGGGCTCCGCGGTTGCCGCCTCGGGATCATGTTCCCCGAGATCACCGAGATGCAGGTGCGCGCGATCTTCGAGGCGGCGTGCCAGCTCGCGAAAGAGGGACTCGACGTCAAGCCCGAGGTCATGATTCCCCTCGCGGGGCACGTGAACGAGCTGAAGGTGGAGCGGGAGGCCCTCGAGCGAGAGGCACGGAAGGTGATGGAGCGGGAAGGCGTCCGGGTGAACTACAAGTTCGGGACGATGATCGAGATCCCGCGAGCCGCGCTCACGGCGGACGAGATCGCGAAGCACGCGGAGTTCTTCTCGTTCGGGACGAACGACCTCACCCAGACGACGCTCGGCTACAGCCGTGACGACGCGGAAGGCAAGTTCCTCCTCGACTACGTGGAGCGGGGCATCCTTCCCCACAACCCGTTCCAGACCCTGGACCGGGAGGGCGTCGGCGCGCTCATGCGCATGTGCGTCCAGAAGGGCCGCAAGGTCCGAAAGGACCTGGAGATCGGGATTTGCGGCGAGCACGGCGGGGATCCCGCGAGCATCGAGCTGTGTCACGAGATCGGACTCGACTACGTCTCCTGCTCCCCATTCCGCGTGCCGGTCGCCCGGCTGTCGGCGGCGCATGCCAAGCTCCGGAACGAGGTCGAGCGGCCCGAGGATCGCTGAACCGCGGGCGGTCTCATGGCGGGCCTCGCAGACTCTCCGTCCTTCGTCCTGGTCCTCATCATTTCGGCGTTCGTCCCGCCCCTCGTGTTCATGGCGTGGATCCGGAACACGGCCCGGTACGGGAAGGAGCCGTGGTGGAACGTCCTGAAGGCGTTCGTCTGGGGCGCCGTGCTCAGCGTGCTCGTCGCGATCGTGGCCAGCATCATCCTCCTCGTGACGCTCGGCCAGATCGGATCGGTGAACGATTTCTTCGCGCGTCGCTTCACGGACCCGACCATCGCCATCGGCGCGCTGGTCGTTGCCCCGATCGCCGAGGAAGCGGCGAAGGGCCTCGGCGTCCAAGCCGGGCGACCGGAGACGCAGGCCCTCCTCGACGGACTCGTGTACGGGGCGGCGGCAGGTCTCGGATTCTCGGCGACCGAGAACCTCCTCTACGGCGTGGAGGCGCTCGTGAATCCGAACGGGTCGTCGTTCCTGCACGCCAGCTCGACCGCCGTCCTGGGGTACGGAATCGCGAAGACCTGGCTCACCCGCCGGACGTGGGCGTTCCTGCCGTTCTACATCGTCGCGGTCACGATGCACGCCACGTTCAACTTCCTCACGAGCCTGGGGCAGCTGTACGCGACGCAGTACGGCGAGGTCGGCGAGACGATTGGCTTCGCCGCCGCGGTGGGATTCGCGCTCGTCGCGATGACGATTGTGCGGCTCAAGCTGGCCGGCGCACGTCGGGCCACCGCGCGGTGAGTGCATGCCGCAACTCGTGATCGCCGGCAAGGCCGTTCCGGCTTCGAAAATCCTCTGCGTCGCGCGAAACTACGTCGACCACGCGAAAGAGATGGGGACGGCGGTTCCCGAGGAGCCGATCTTCTTCCTCAAACCGACGACCTCGCTCTTGCCGGGAGGAGGGACGATCCTCCTGCCTATGGAGTCGAAGCGGGTCGAAGTCGAAACGGAACTCGCCGCCATCTTGGGGGCGGGAGGCCGGGACGTCGCCGCGGGAGATGCGATGCGTCTGGTCGCCGGATACGCGGTGTTCTTCGACATCACCGCGCGGGACTTGCAGACGAAGGCGCGGAAGGACGGCTCGCCCTGGACGGCCTCGAAGGGCTTTGATACGTTCGCGCCGATTTCCGAGGGAGTTTCCGCGAACCGCGTCCGCGAGCCGCACGGGCTCTCGATCCGGCTGCGCGTGAACGATACGGTCCGTCAGGACTCGAACACCGGTCGGATGGTCTTCCGGATCCCGCGGCTGATCGAGGCTGCGTCGCAGATCATGACGCTCGAATCGGGCGACGTGATTGCGACGGGCACCCCCGCGGGAGTCTGGCCGATCACTCCGGGCGATGTGCTGGATGCAGACATCGCGGAGGTCGGCCGCCTTCGGTGCACGGTCGAGGCGCGAAATCGTTAACTATCCGCCACGGCGTGCGAGACGGGCCATGCGCTTTCGCTTCGAGATGGATGGAGAGGCCTACTCGAAGAACAAGGAGTCGTTCAAGCGGCTCCTCGCCAAGCACGGCCTGCGGTGGCGCGGAGGACGCCTTGCGGAGCGCCACCCTGCTCTGGGAGAGCGCAAAGAAATCGCCCCTGCTGGAGGACCTGAAGGCCTGGGCTTGGCAGGTCGGCGGGAGGGCACAGCAGGACGCCGCGCCATCCGCGGAACAGGTGACTGACGAGGTCGAGGCGGCGCTGCGCTCGTGGGATTTCGTTTGGAAGCCCAACGTCGATTGGCTCAAGGCCCAAGGCCGTCCCAAGGAGTGGATCGAGGCGGACGTGCGACGATGGAAGCAGCGCCGCCAAGAGCGGCGTCGCGAACTCATGGGGAAAGCCACGGACTAGAGGATGGCTTTCGACCGGACCTCGAGGGAATCGTAGCAGTCGAAACAATAGCCTTGGCGCCGGTCATCCGGCAACAGCACGATTCGCACGTGGCATCGGCGGCAGCGCGCCTCCCGGTCGCCCCCTTCGGAAAGCCTTCGCATGTCCGGATGAATCTTCCATGCGATCGTCCCCGCCCCCCGAGCCGAACGCGCCGCGGCACGGAGCCGCCGGACTCTATAAAAACGTTGTGCGGCCGCGCGTTGGGACCGCTGTGTCGACGGTTTAATCTGCCGCGCCCTCGTTGCCGTCCCGCGTGCTCACCGGCTTCGTCACGTTCGAAGGAATCGACGGCGCGGGGAAGACGACGGTGAGTCGGCTCGTCGCAGAATCATTCCGCGCGGCAGGCGTTCCCGTCTTTCTTACGACAGAGCCCACCGCCACATGGCTCGGCGATGCCGTGCGCCGCGCCTACGACGACGATGTCGGGCCCATCGCCGAGTCTTTCCTGTTCCTGGCGGACCGCGCAGCGCACGTCGACGAGATCCGAGCTCACCTCGAGAAACGCGAGTTGGTCCTGAGCGACCGGTACGCGGACTCGACCTACGCGTATCAGGGGGCGCGGCTCGAGGGCGTAGTGCGCGACCCCGTGCGGTTCCTGCAGCGAGCGAGCGAGGCATGGATCGTCCCTCCGGACCTGACACTGCTGCTTCGAGTGCCCGCGGAGCTCGGATTGAAACGAATCCAAACGCGGCCGAACCTCATCCGATTCGAGGACCTCGGGTTCCTCAAGAAGGTCGCGGCGAACTACGATCGACTCGCCCGCTCACGCCGGTTCGTCGTGCTCGACGGCGCACGCGATGCGAAGGCGGTCGCGGCGGACGCGGTGGCGGCGATCGAGAAGCGCGTCAGGCGGCAAGGGGTAGCGGGCACTTCGACGTGAGCGTGGTCCGAGTCAAGAACGCTCGCGCAAAGACCTTCGCCGTTTCCAGGTCACCGCGCTGGAGTTCGGCGAGGAACGCCTTGCCAAACACCATCTGGAGGGATGTTTCCGCTACGGCGCCCGGCATGGTCGGATTGGCTTGCTCCGAGAACGACTTGAACACGGCGCTCAAGAATATCAGAGGTGATTTTCGTTCGGCATCCAGCTCTGTGGACAAACCTATTTATCTCGACGCCGGGTTATCGCGCCTTGCATGGGATGCACGCATGGAGTCCGCCGCTCATTCTAGGCCCGCTTCCCATCACGGCGACGGATTTGTCGGCGTCATCTACGGCGATGTGGGCACGACGTCGTTCCGTTGTTCCGTCGTCGATCCGATCGAGCGCAACGAGTTCGTCCAGGTCGAGCACGAGACCTGTGGCGTCGTCCTCGGCCGAGTCGATCAGATTGAGCGGAAGACAGACCTGTCTCTAGACCGCGCGCAGCAGATGAGCGACGGCGATCCGGTCGACGTCGAGGAGCGCGTGTCAGCCCAGGTCAGCGTGATCGGGTACCGCGACGACCGCGGACTGCTCCAGGTCCCGCGCACCCCGTTCCGCGCCGGCGAGCCCGTCCGCAAGGCGGAGACCGCCACGATCCAAGAGGTCATCGGCCTCAACGAGGACCGGAAACACGGCGCCTACGTCGGGCTGCTGGCCGGCCACGACGTGCCCGTCTTCCTCGACATCAACGCCATGGTGCAGAAGCACGTTTCGATCCTCGCGAAGACGGGGGGCGGGAAGTCGTACATCGCGGGCGTCCTCATCGAGGAGCTCATGAAACATCATGTGACCTGCGTGATCGTCGATCCGCACGGGGAGTATGCCGCGCTCCGGGAGAAGGGGAAGCACCCGGAGGGGTCGGCTCGATTCCGGGTCGAACCCCGAGCCTACGCGGACGTCATCCAGGTATTTTCCCCGGACACGAAGATCAATCCGGGGAGCCGGCCGCTCAAGTTCACGCTCAGCAATCTCGACGCGCGGGACATCTTGTCCCTCACGGGCTCGGCGAAGGTCCGGACGCACCTGACCGCGTTGCGCAAGGCGCTGGACCTCTTGCGGCAGGCGACGAAGGACTACACGATTCGCGACATCATCCGCGTCCTCGAGCGCGAAGACGACCCCCAGAACGCCTCGCTGATCGATGAGCTCGAATACCTCAGCGAGGTCGAGATCTTCGCGAAGGAAGGCACGCGGATCGACGAACTCGTGATCAAAGGCAAGACGACGATCATCAACTTGAAAGGCGTTCCCCCAGACATCCAGGAGCTCGTCGTCAACCGCCTCGCGACCGCGATGTTCGAACTCCGCAAGGTCGGTCGCATCCCGCCGATGATGCTCGTCGTCGAGGAGGCGCACAATTTCTGTCCTCAGGTCGGGCAGGTCGCGTCGTCCAAGGTCTTTCGGACGCTCGCATCGGAAGGGCGGAAATTCGGCCTTGGACTCGTGGTCATCACGCAGCGCGCGGCGAAGGTCGACAAGAACGTGCTGAGCCAGTGCAACACGCAGATCATCCTGAAGGTCACGAACCCGAACGACCTGAAGGCGATCATCGCGAGCGTTGAGGGACTGACGACGGCCATGGCGGAGGAGATCTCGCGCCTCCCGATCGGCGTGGCCATCATGACGGGAGGCGGGCTCCAGATGCCGCTGATGGTCGAGGTACGGCCGCGGGAGACTCGCCACGGGGGCGAGAGCGTGAAGGTCATCGAGGACTGAGCGCGGCGGAAAGCCTTTAGTCGGTCCGGCGCATCAACGCGCGTGGCCTTGCGGGATCTCGTTGACAAGGATATCTCGCTCACCGAGCAGGCGCTCGCGAAGGCGGCAATTGCCGCCCCCGCGCGCTCCCATCTCCGAAAAGTCGCGGAGGACTTCGTGGGCATGGCCCGCGCGTACTACGAGGACGCAAAGCACTTCCGGGCGAAGGGCGAACTCGACAAGGCGCTCGCCAACATCAACTACGCCCACGGCTGGCTCGACGCAGGTGCCCGGCTCGGTCTGTTCGACGTCGGCGGGGACGATCGACTCTTCACCCTGGCCGATTGACTACAGGACCCGCGCACCCTCGTTGTCGACCTCGCACCGCTGAAGCGTCCCGAACTTGAGGTAGAGGGTCGCGAGATGCTCTCGGTTGCCCGTCGCGAAGACGGAGTTGCCGAGCATCGCCATCGTCGCCCGCCCGAACATCCGACTCGCGTGGATGACTTCGAGGACGCTCTTGCTCGCGAGACCCGACTCTTCGGCGAACCGAACCCCGAGATCGAAGAGTCGGTCGAGTGTCGGCTGCGCGGCGAACGCGTCGACGCACGCGCTTCCCGCGCGATTGATCGCCTCGATCTTCTTCGGATCTCGGATCACCGACCGTGTCGGCATTTCCGGCCCGAGGACCGCGAGGAGGAGATTCGCCTCGACGCGGAACGTCCGCACCTCGGCGTGGCCCGGCGCTCCCGGTTTCCATCGGAGGTCCATCCCGCCGAGCGAGGCGGGCACGACGTCGCCGAGGCCCGTGCGGCACTCGACCTCCGTCTCGTGGGCGATCGCCACGAGTTCAGCGCGGGGCGTGCCCCGACCAAGCGCGTCGTCCAGGGCCAACGCGGTGCTCAGGGCCGCGGCAGCGCTCACGCCGAACCCCTGTGAGACGGGGAGAGGAGACTCGCTCAGGATCTTGACCTCGAACGAGCCTCCCGCCAAGATTTTCTCCGCGACCTTCCGCGTGACCTCGGCGGTGGCGCGCCTTCCGTTCACCAGGATATCGATCGACGGCCTCGTCGCCTCCCGCACCCGCGCGACCGTGTGGACCCCGAGGCCGAGGCAGAGTCCCGCGCCGCGGGATCCTTTCTTCCGAGGGTCCGGGTCCTCAACGACCTCGAAGAACGCGGTCACGTGTCCCGGACAGAACGCCTCACCCTCGGACACCATGGAGAACCGCCCGCCAGACCCGCTCCGCCGCGAGAGCTTTCGACCCATCGAACGTGTCGGACTGGCCTTTGCGGTCGAAGATCGTGACGGACGTCGTGTCGCCCCGCACCTTCGAGATGTCGTTCGCGACGACGAGGTCCAGGTCGGCCTCTTTCAGGAGCGCCATCGCCCGCGACTTGAGTTCAGCGCTCGTAACCCCCGCCTCCGCCTTGAAACCGACGAGCGCCTTCCGCGCGCCCTTTCGGAACCGCTCGAGGAGCTTCGGCGTGGGCTGGAGATCAAGCGTGAGACCGCCCTCGCGAGTCGGGATCTTGCCCTTTTCCCTTTTCGCGGGGGTGAAGTCCGCCACCGCCGCGGGCACGACGCAGATATCCGCGTCCGCCTTCTCCGCCATCGCCGCTAGGTCGGCGGTCGTCGCGAACGATTTGTACGCAAGCCATGAGGGGACCGGCGTCTCGTGTCGTCCCAGCCAGAGCTCCACGTCGGCTCCATGCTCGTAGGCGACCTTCGCCAGTTCGATGCCGGTGCCGCCGGTCGACCGGTTGGTCACGATGCGGATGTCGTCGATGGGCTCGACGGTCGCGCCCGTGACGACCAGGACGCGCATGTCGGCGAGGTCCTTCGGGCCGAGGCGGCGGATGACCCGCGCGACGATCGTGTCCACATCGGCCATCTTCGCCTTGTCCTCCTCTCGCTTCGGCTCGATCAGCTCGACTCCGAGTTCCTTGAGCCGCCGCAGGTTTGCCGCCACGGCGGGGTTGTCGATCATCGACTCGTGCGCGGCGGGGGCGACGAGGATCGGGATGCCCGAGCCGAGGGCGTTCGTCGCGTACGTCGTCACGGTCGAGTCGTCGATCCCCTGGGCGATCTTGCCGATCGTGTTCGCCGTGCCGGGCGCGACCAGGAGGAGATCCGCTTTCCCGTCCCTTCCGCACAGGATGAGGTACTCCATCGAGCCCGTGATCTCCGTGACGACCGGCCGGCCCGTCGCGTACTCGAGCGCGTTCGGGTGGAGGATGGACGTCGCGGATCGCGTCATGACCGCGTGGACCTCGGCCCCATGGCGGATCAGCTCGTGCGCGAGCTTGACGCACTCGACAGCGGCGATGCTCCCCGTGACCCCGAGGACGATCGTCTTGCCCTGCAGCTTCATGCTCTTCACGCCGCGGAGGCGCTCCGCCGGATGCATCGCCGCGACGATTGCCGTGCGCGGTATATATCTGTCGTCCTCCCTCGGCAAATCGGGACGACGGCCGGTCGATCGCGCCAAGGTTTAACCCGCAAGGTCCGTTAGCCCCCGCGCGTCCGATGGACTATCAGGCGACCCTCGACCATCTGTACCGGCTTGAGCGGTTCGGCATCAAGCTCGGCCTGGACAACATTCGCCGACTGCTTTCCCTGCTCGGCGATCCGCACCGGGACCTGAAGGTCCTCCACGTGACCGGGACGAACGGCAAAGGGTCCGTGTGTGCGTACGCGGCCTCGGCCCTCCGGTCCGCGGGGTACCGAGTCGGCCTGTACACGTCGCCCCATCTGATCCGCTTCAACGAACGGATCCGGGTGGACGGCGAGCCGATCTCGGACGACGACGTGTTGCGGATCTGGTCCGGGATGCAGCCCGCCATTCATGCGATGACGGCCGCACGCCCGATCGATCATCCGACGTTCTTCGAGGTCACGACGGCGATGGCATTCCAGTACTTCCGGGAACGGCGCGTCGACGTCGCGGTCATCGAGGTCGGCATGGAAGGCGGGGATCATCAAGCCGTCGTCCCGCGCGGTCACCGTGGACCAGCCGGCGCTCCCGGTCATCGAGGCGCGATGCCGCGAGGTGCACGCGCCGCTCTCCGTGGTCGGCCGCGACGTCCGGATCGAGCGAGGGCCCACACAGCCGAGTGGGCAGGACGTCGAGGTACGCGGCGCGTTCGGATCGATCGAGGTCCACACGCCCCTCCTCGGACCGTTCCAGTCGGAGAACGTCGCCGTCGCGGTGGCGGCACTGACGGAGCTTCGGGCGGCCGGGCTCCCGCTCGGCGATGAGGCGATCCGTGCCGGCATCGCGGCCGTGCGGTGGGCCGCCCGCTTCGAGGTCGTTCGCGAGAATCCGACCGTCGTCGTGGACGGGGCTCACAACGGGCCCGCCGCCATCGCGGTGGCGGCCGCGATGAAGGAGGTCTTCCCCGGCCGCCGGGCGGTTCTCGTCGCCGGCATCCTGAACGACAAGGACCTGCGGACGATGGCGGGCGCCCTCGGACCGCTCGCCGGGCGGGTCATCGCGTGCCGACCGAAGACCCCCCGCGCGTTCGATCCGGAAGAGGTCGCCGCCGCGTTCCGCCCGTACGCGGAGGCCACGGTCGTACCGGCCGTCCGCGAGGCGATCGATACGGCCCTCTCGGCCGCACTTCCGGAGGACGTCGTCCTGATCACCGGCTCGATCTACACCGCGGGGGAGGCCCTTGAGCACCTCGGCGTCCGCCCGTGACCGGATCGAGTTCATCATGCGGGATCTCTCCGGGCGATACCTGCCCGCGGGGGACCTTCGCGAGGGCGGGACGGCGCTCGCGAAGATCGTGGCGGAGCGCGAGGACCCGTTCCTCGTCCTCATCTCGACGATCCTGTCGCAGCGGACCCGGGACGAGAAGACGGAAATCGCGTCCCGGCGGCTCTTCGCGAAGTACGACACGCCCCGGTCCATCGCGGACGCCGACGCGGCGGATCTGGAGCGGTTGATCAAGCCCGTCGGTTTCTACCGTCAGAAGGCCGTGCAGATTCAGAAGGTCAGCCTGGCGCTGCTCGACCGCCACGGCGGTTCCGTGCCGCGGACGTACGAGGAACTGATCGAGCTGCCGCAGGTCGGGCCGAAGACCGCGAACTGCGTCCTCGTCTACGGCTACGGGGAGCCGCGGATTCCGACGGATACCCACGTCCACCGGGTGA
>WNGL01005830.1_pt1 | contig 15417 bp, 14 predicted proteins | sample 5400591 | NCBI WGS metagenome assembly WNGL01 (sample SAMN13153377, study PRJNA577476) | soil metagenome | isolation source: 80 cm soil or saprolite under Garry oak tree replicate 1 | place: USA:California | collected 2016-06-15
CGTCAAGTACGCGCTCAAACGAGCTGACGTTGCACGGCTAGACACGTTCAGATCTCGTCCCTCCACCGTGTTCTGCCTTGTGATTTCCACAACATCTGGCTGTTGGAATAAGGCTAAAAAGACTCCCGGAGGCTATGCAGTGGTTCGACCCGTCTTGTCAGTCAAGAAGGAACCGACGCTACTCGATGATCTCAACCAAGCTCTCGCCGGAGAGACTTTGGCTGCGTTCCGATACCTATACTTGAGCAAGATAGCCACCGGAATAAGCTCGCTGCCGCTTTCGAAGCTGTTCAGGGAGATGGCTGAGGGAGAATGGGACCACGCCTCAAGATTCATGGAGAGAATCATCCAGCTAGGGGGGGTACCCATATCCAAACCAGTTGAGTGGGAGAAGAAGGCGTTCTTTTCTTACTCGGACCCGCCGCGTAGGGGAAATGATCTGAAAGCGATGATCAAGGAAAGCCTGAAACTTGAAAGATCGTCACTCGAATTCTACCAGCGGCTCGCCAGCAAGACCCGAGATACTGACATGGTTACTCATAAGATGGCGATGGATGCCATGGCAGATGAGGCTCGTGAAGAGCGAAAGCTTACCGCGTTGCTAGACTGATGGTATGGCAGTAGTTTTCTAGACCCAGCCTCGGATCTGCATAGCGTCCCTAACCTTGCCGATTGCGTAGACGTACGCCCCGGTCCGCATGTCAACGTTCTGCTCCTGACTGGTCTTCCAAACCTCGGCAAAGGCCTTCTTCATTATCGCTGTCAGACGATGATCTACTTCCTCAGCCGTCCACCAGAGGTGTTGGAGATTCTGGACCCATTCAAGGTAACTTGTACTGACCCCGCCAGAGTTTGCCAGAATATCCGGTATCAGAGTGACGCCCTTCTTGAAGAGAATGTCATCCGCCTCAGGTGTCGTCGGCCCATTCGCGCCTTCGGCGACTAGCTTTGCCTTGATACTTCGAGCGTTGTTTTCGGTAATGACGTCCTCTAGCGCCGCCGGCACGAGTATGTCCACGTCTAGTTCGAGTAGTTCTTCGTTCGTAATGTTCTCGGAGCTAGGCAAGTTCGCCATGCTCGTGTTCTTCTTCTTGTACGCTGCGACTTCGTTGAACCAGAGGCCTGTCTTCTTGTGAATTCCTCCTTTCGAGTCGGAGACGGCGACAACTTTGACTCCGGCTTCTTCAAGGAACATGTGGGCGAACGAGCCTACGTTTCCCCACCCTTGGATTGCGCAAGTTGCCTTCTTCAGATCGATCTTGAGATGTCTCGCGGCTTCCTCAACTGTGACTGCAACTCCTTTCCCGGTGGCCGAGTCCCTTCCAAGAGATCCTCCAATTATTATCGGCTTACCTGTCACGACGGCGTTCGCGTTGTTCCTGTCCACTTTGCTGTATTCATCCATGAACCAGGCCATCGTCTGAGAATCAGTGTAGACGTCAGGCGCCGGTATGTCTCGGAATGGACCCACGATCTCGCTGATAAGCGAGAAGAATGTTCTGGAGAGCCTCTCCAATTCGTGTTTGGATAGGAGTTTCGGGTTAACCGTGACTCCTCCTTTCGCGCCGCCGAATGGGATGCCTGCGACTGCGCACTTCCACGTCATCCACATGGATAACGCCTTTACCTCTTCGATGGTGACGTTGGGGTGGTATCTGATTCCGCCCTTGTAAGGTCCCAGCGCGTTGTTGTGTTGGCTTCTGAATCCTTGGTAGAGAAGGATTCTACCATCGTCCATTTTGACAGGGAAGTTTATGCTGAGAATTCTTCTAGGCTTTCGAAGAATCTCCTGAACGTTCTCGTCCAGCTTCATCAGGTCAGCGGCCCGCTGGAACTGTTCTACAGCAATGTCGTACTGGGTTTTCTGCATGCCGAGGCTTGAAGGAGCAGCTTCGTGCTTAGAAGTGGTCTCTAGCAATCATTATGCCTTCGAATCGGAGAGCGGCGAGAAACTTCCCATTTAGACCTTTCTTCAGAATTCAGGGGAAAATCTAGTTCTAGTTTTTCATCGAGTGAGAAGAGTGGAAAACTGACGGACAAGCCTTTTTTCATAAAAAGCTAGGGAAAACCCTCACTCTTCGTTACCGCATATCACTATTTTCGTAAAACAACACCCGTAGCTCAAGCCCTCTCCATTTCTCCTAAGGGAACACGCATGGCAATAGCGAACCCGCTGCTATAGGTCATGTCTTCCGGGATACTTCACCTACCGTCTTGGGAAGGATGCAGTCCGCCGGCAGCTCGCTCTCTACTCGCTCTTCGGGGATGCTTCTCGCCGGGTCAACCGAGCGTTTGACGCTGACCGGTTGCCGCGGCCGTCTCGATCGCGTTCAGCATGCGATGGCGCGTGACCGCGTCGTCGAACGTGGGGCAGAAATGCGTTCCCTCGCGATAGTCGCGGGCGAAACGCGCGTATGCTTGGGCGACGTTGGTGGAAGGGCCCGGGACTTGCGGCGGCGACCACCGATACTGCTCCGGCACGGGCAGGACCTCGAGCGAGGACTGCGCGCCCTTGCCGCCGCGTACGGTCATCTCGAAGATCTGGGCTTGGCCGCCGGCGGCGGTGAGCTGCAGATCGCCCTCGGTGCCGTTGATCTCCCAGAGCAGGTTGGTGCCGCGCGAAACGCCGCCGCGATAGTGGATCGAGAGCGCGGCCCCGCCTTCGAGCAGTCCGCTGACCAGCACCTGATCCTCCGCGGTCATGGGCTTGCTTTCTTCCGTCCCCGCGATCGTGAAGGACTTTCGGCGCACGGTCATTGTGGCCGAGAGCTCTCGCACTTCGCCGAGGCAGTGACACAGCGCGTCCGCCGCGTGGCCGAGGGCGATCGAGAGCATCGTCGCGCCGTTTTTCTTGTCGTTCATGTAGGCGTTGTAGGGCTCCACCGTTGGTCCCCAGCCCATTCCCGAACCGATCACCGTTGTGGAGAGCACCTCGCCGACGTAACCTTGTCTGATCAGGTCATGCACGTAAGCCACCCACGGCGCAGAACGGGCCTGCAGTCCCACCACCGCGAGGACGCCCTTCTTCTTCGCCAGTGCGGCCAAGATCCGCGCCTCACTCAAGCCGTTACCGAGCGGCCATTCGCAGTACACAGCCTTGCCGGCGACAAGCGCTGCAGACGCTAGTTCGAGGTGATACGGCACTTTCACGGTGATGGCGACGACGTCGACGACAGCGCTGTTCACGAGGTCTTGATGGTTGTCGAACGCGACAGGCACTCCAAAGAGCTTGCTGGCGGCGTCGGCAGATTCGCGTCGGCTGGTGGACAGCGCCGTGATCTCGAAGTCATCCGAGAGCGACTTCAAAGCAGGAATGTGTGCCTGTGCCGCCCATCCGCGATCCGGGTTGGCGCCGATGATGCCGACACGAATCCTCTTGGTTCCACCCTCGCTCATGACGGTCTTCATATCTTTCTCTCCTAAAAAATTGTACGCGGCGGATCAGTGGAAAGCGACAAGTACGCCTTCAACTGTTGAACCAGTCAGCACAGAAAAGTAGTTTGGCTGTGGGTATCCGGGTATGAGAAGCGTCAGGCTCTCACACGAGCCTTTTTATAAAGAACCGAGGTGTTTTTTCTCTCCGTTTCGAGAAAGGAGTTTGAACTAAGACAATGTCCGCAAAGCCCCATCTCAACCTGATAGTGATGGGTCATGTTGACCATGGAAAGAGTACGCTGACAGGTCACCTTCTGTTCGACGCAGGATACATTGACCAGAAGACAATCGAGCAGTACGCGAAAGAATCCGAAAAGACAGGAGCAGGTGATACTTTCAAGTACGCCTGGGTCCTAGACACGATCAAGGAGGAGAGAGAAAGAGGAGTCACCATTGACCTCTCGTTCCAAAAGTTTGAGACACCGAAGAATTTCTACACGATAATCGACGCGCCCGGACACCGAGACTTCATCAAGAACATGATCACCGGCGCCAGCCAAGCAGACGTCGCAATTCTCGTCATCTCGGGTAAAAAGGGCGAATTCGAAGTCGCCGTCGGACCCGGAGGACAAGCCAGAGAACACGCCTATCTTGCAAGAACTCTCGGAGTGAAGAACCTGGTCGTGGCCATCAACAAGATGGATGACCAGACAGTCAAGTATTCTGAGGAACGCTACAAGGAATGCCGGAAAGAGCTGGAAGGCTTGCTGAAGACTGTGGGCTTTGACGTTTCAAAGGTCCCGTTCGTCCCGACCAGCGGATGGCTGGGCGACAACCTGTCGAAGAAGAGCACGAACACTCCCTGGTACAAGGGAGTTACAGTGTACGATGCGCTCAACGATTTCATTCCGCCACCGAAGCCCTTGGACAAGCCTCTTCGCGTCCCCATACAGGACGTGTACACGATTACAGGTGTTGGAACTGTCCCGGTGGGACGAGTCGAGACTGGTGTCGTGAAAGATGGTGACAAGGTCATCTTCAATCCCTCCGGAAAGCTCGGCGAGGTAAAATCAATCGAGACACATCATGTACGGATGACGAAGGCTGAGCCTGGAGACAACATCGGCTTCAACATCAGAGGCGTCGCAAAGAACGAGATCGGACGGGGAGAAGTCATGGGCCACACGGACAAGCCCCCGACGATCGCAAAAGAGTTCATCGGTCAGATCATTATCATCTACCACCCAACTGCCATCGCCGCAGGATACACCCCAGTGTTGCACGCCCACACTGCAACGGTCGGTGTGACGTTCGAGGAACTTATCAAGAAAATCGACCCGCGAACAGGTCAGGTGGTCGAAGAGAAGCCTAGCTTCCTCAAGGTCGGGGACAGCGCCCTGGTGAAGATGAAGCCCTTGCACAACATGGTCTTGGAAGCGTTCTCCGACATTCCAGAGCTTGGAAGGTTTGCCATCCGGGACATGGGCAGCACCGTCGGGGTCGGCGTGGTCAAAGAGATCATCACTAAAGGCTAACCGTACACACAGCTGTTTTCCAGCGACTCTTCAGGACCCTAACGGAGGCTCCGCCGATTTCATGTCTGATCGCAAGTCGCTCACTGCATCTCAAGGACCGCTAGCAGTTTGCGTTTCTTTGAACGATAATCGCTGTTCTGGGAATACCCGAATTCGGGACCGCGGTTTCCGCGAGAGTTTACACCAAGGTTTTTAACCGCACCGGACCCGTCCGGACTCTTCGCAACAAAAGGTCGACAATGAAGGTATCCTGGTATGGTTTCCAAAGCTAGAATCCGCCTGTCGAGCACAGACCCCCAGGACATCAACAACATCTGCACCGAGATCAAAGACATTGCCGATAAGACTGGTGTCAAGCTGAAAGGACCAATACCACTGCCGACCAAGAAGCTCATCGTCCCATCAAGAAAATCGCCAGCGGGACAAGGAACCCACACTTTCGATAAGTGGGAGATGAGGATTCACAAGCGCCTCATCGATGTGGACCCGAATGAACGATTCTTGAAGAGATTGATGAGGATAAGAGCGCCGGACGACGTTTTCATCGAAATAGAATTACTTTAACCTAGGATCTATCTTCTGACCTTTTTCAAGCGCTGGAGCTTGAGTTTCCTAGGCCTTCGCAAGTAGATTGCGAAACCTCCAAGAACGATCGAGGATGAGAAACCTAAAGCGACCAAAGGCACCGAGGTCTCAACAACTACTACTTTGACATGGATGCTTACTGCGATGTTTCCCTCAGTGGCGGTGAGAGCTACGTACCGGGCCCCGTCGATCGCACTCCAAGCCGCAGAAATGCCGATGTTGACCGCCTGAGGATTATTATTCGGCCCGATGTCTGAAGGCCCAGACCCGTACAATTGGGCAGGAGAGTTCGAAGACTCTTGGTCTTGAGTCAAAGGAGAAACACCGAAGGACAGGGTCTGTGCGACTTGAGAGTCGACGACGACAGAAATGTTCATTGTGGTTCCTTTTTGGATTGCAACCTCCCCTGAAGGTCCAGTAAGGGTCAGTGGAAGGGGTAGGCTCGCGTTGATGTAGCCCACCTCGCCGAGTCCGTTTGCAACAAACCATACGAGATTGTTGGGCCCAGGCCTTGCCCACCAGATCAATGGGAAAGCGTTGGGAGTGGGAGAGACAGCATATTCTGTCAAGACACCAGTAGAGGGGTCATAGCGTCCTACTCTACCGGCAATGTGTTCCGAGAACCAGATCTTGTCGTATGTGTCAACAAAAATGGCGTTGGGAAGGCCGGAAACACAAGCATCTGGACAATAACCAATGGGGAAAGTCTTCCAAGTATTTGCACGTGAGTCAAACACTCCAAATTGGTTGTCACCCGCATGATCGGTGACCCAAACGTTGCCTGACTTATCAACCGCCACCTGTGAAAGCGCTGCTAGATTGAGCGACGAAGGTGAAGGAAACTCGATGATGTTGCAGCTGTCACAGGCAAGATGACCAAGCTTCCTCGACCCGGCCTCTGCGAACCATACCGTATTGTCTGGAGCTGCGGTGATTCCTTGAATGAACGCGTTGCTAGTCGGAACCAGATAGGTCCGGTTCAAACCATTAGTGGGATCGAACATGACGACGTTGCTGGCGCCATTAGGTCCCAACACTGTCATCCATATTCTCTCCTGATGATCTAGCGCCAAGTATCCTAGGTTTTGGTTAGGAAAAGTTATAGTCTTATTCACGGTCAGGCGTTGGCTGTCGTAGTAGGCAAGTGTCGAATTGTCGGTGAACCAAACTCGGCCCAGGGAATCAGCAACCAAGGAGCTGACTATTACGTTCGGGAGATTGGCTACGGGTTTCGAAGTTCCATTCACTATGAAGTATTCCCGGATCTGAGAGGTCGGCGGCGGTCCTGAGGATATTCCTGCGACCCACACGACCGTATCTGTTGGATAAAGGACCCATGGGCTGGGGCTCGAATCTAGAGGTTTCTGCATGAAAGTTACGTAGGTTTGAGGACTGGATTGAACAATATCTGGCTGGCTAACTGCACGAGTGAGGGGAGTTGCGTAGGACGCTGGCGTGGAAAAGAAAATGAGGATCAGGACTGGCGCGATCGCGTATGATAGTTGCATGATTGTTTGTTCGCCAGGGATGCTTAGGTTACGTTTAGAAGACCATTTTGCATTAGGTAGTGAACTGAGCATTTGATCGTGCAATATATCTGGAACTGTCCAGTCCTTGTAGCTTGAAATTTCAGCGTCTGGCGTGCGCCTCCTACAAGCTCTAAGCCGGCGTTGGAGTAATAGGTCACTGCGAACCCGTGAGATTGGGTGTCGTTATTGATAACTGTGAAAACCACGTTGTCGCAACGCTGAACCGTCACGACAGGCCAAGAACCGTTGTGAGATTGGCTCCCGTTGTAACCTGTCAAATCTACAATAATTGTAAAGGACCGAATCGCACCTATCGCTCCTGAGCAAGGAGACGGGGGAGGGCTGAGTACAACCGCGAACACCCCGCCTGCTGCGAGAGATGCGGCAACGAGCGCGATTATGACCATCTCGCTAGTTCTCAGCGATCACACCCAGTTTTTCAGTCTGAAATACGGCTCCGGTCTAGAACCAAGAGACCCCGCTAATAGAGCCATCGTCAATAGGTTCCGTGAGATTCGGCATCGAGTAGCATGAATTAGAAGATGTTATGCTCCTTCGTTCGAAAGGATTCTCAGTTTGAGGCTTGAGTTCCTTGGTGTTTTCTGCTACGTGTATGTTATGACTATGTTATCAGGTACACAGGGCTGGAATACGCAAAGGGCGGTAGAGGACGCTGCTTTGCGGGGGAAAACGTGATTTTGAAAGCTAGTGTCGGGATTGCCATTTATAGTCATGTTTAGGTGGTGTGTTCCGTCTACTCTGTGGTCGAAAATCTGAGTAGAGTTGAAGATAGCCGTAGTCGGATTGTTTGCCCAATGTCCCCAGAGAAGGAACCAGTCGCCAAGCGTGTAGTCTCTGTTTTGATCGGTCTCAATATGGAGCGTGCCAGTCGCGTCATGGGTGTGAATCGGTTGCTGACATCCATTGTCGAATGTTCCAGGCGGTGGGGGAAGGGCAAAGTTGGCCCCGTTTATGGAGATAGTCAAGTTGGGGTGGGAGTGGTAGACTTGACCCTCAACGCAATGGCTAAGATAGTCAGGCAACGGTACAAGGTTCGGTGGCGGGCGCAAAAAGACGACGGCGACTACGATTACCGCAATGAGAATTATTGCAATAGTGAAGGTGGTTAGTGCTCTCTGTTGGCGCTTTCTCTTGACATTCCCGAGAATCTTCTGCTTCCGGGTCTGGGTCTGAGACATCGAGAGCGACCTATGCAAAAGTTCGAGCGCATTCGAGCAATAATATCTTTCCCGCGGACCTCGAAAAGAGAGAATCAGAGCCCTAAAACCTACGGTCGAGATAGAGAGCCTCAAGGCATATTTGAGAAGACTGATGAGGATTTCTCCTGCGGGGGTACCAGAGTCAGGTCAAATCATCTGACTAAATGGGCGGGTCGCGCCTAGCACGCGCGCGCTACACTCAAGACCCAATACCGCAAAGGCGTCGGAGCGATTGATGCCTTGGCAAAACGCGGGTGTGCTATCCCGTGGCGTAGGCCTTCGTGGGTTCGAATCCCACCCCCCGCACCATTTCATGGGTAAATAGAAAGGCGGTTCCTCATTCCTCATGGAGTTCGCGGTATGATTCAACAGCTTCTTTCGCCACGAATGCGAGTATGACTCCAGTCGCTAGATAGTCAGCCCACCTGATCCCCAAGAAATATTCTGCAAGAAGGCCACCGAGGAGAGCTACGGCCATGAAAAAGCAGGTCACCGACTCCATAGCATCAATCGAGAGAGGCAGCGACCGAGTCTCTCTCCCTATCTTTTTCTTCTCAACGTACAGATAAGGCATCACGATAACTGCTCCGATGGCTATCGCGATCCCTAGTAGCGATCCCTCTGGCTTCAACCCCGAAAAGTACGAATAAACCACGCCTAATCCAATGACAGGAATTAGAGCGAAGAGTAGCGCGCTCGTGAATTGTTCCGTCTTTTTGCTGTACATTCCATCTCGGGTATTGCCACTTGAGTCCTTCCGCAAATTTGTCAAGACTGCGATGCCAGAAATCAGTTCAATCAGACTATCGCCCCCAAACGCCAATAGGGCGAAACTTCCAGCAACCACCCCAAATCCAATGGACCCCAAAACCTCAATTATCATCCACCCCGAGCTGATGTACTCGATCTTGATTCCATTCCTGATTCTCGCTTGTCTCCATGACTGATGAGTCATATTGCAGCAGCATGAAGCACAGTTGGAGCAGTCCGAGGGAGTGTGGCAGCCCTCACATGAGGTTTCTGTACAACCGCAGGTCACGCATGCTAATGAAGAAGATACTCCAAATGCCATAGGTGTACAGCTTGAATTAGGACCTGGCTTGGACCGTTGAAGTATTAATATCGCCTCCAAAGAGAGTAAGGTCTGTGCCGCACAAAATCGAAGTATTCTCCGCGGGGTGCCCACTCTGCATCGAGGTCGTGAACGAGATTGAGGCAGGCAAATGCAACGGTTGCCAGCTGACGATTCACGACGTGTCCGGGAACATGGACCTAGCGAGGAAGTACGGGGTGACGGTCGTCCCGACTGTGGTAATTGACGCTCAAGTCAAGATCGAAGGGCGGCGGGATATTCCATTCGTCTGTAGCGAGGAGACCTACACCCACTTTCCCAGAAAATACGCACTGAGAAGAACAACGCGCTAGCGCCAAGGTTGGCCCTGGTGAGGGGAGCGAAGGGGAAAGTCCCTCGATTACTAATCTCAACTGGTCGATATTACCGTCTGGAGGCGTGACATTTTTCTCCTTTTGAAGCGGAAAGGGCTAACTATGTCCTGTGACCGTCTAAGTGTGGAAAGACGCGGATGTGACTTAAGGAATGAAAGAAAGGCCAAGGTTAGCCATAGCAATTATTGGCGCCATCTCGGTGATCCTAGTTGCTATAGGTGCTGTAGCGTATGCGCAGGTGGCTATGCACTCATCTACCGGCTGGGGGATGATGAGTAACATGATGGGAAATCCGGGCTCTATGCAGGCCCAGTGCCAAGCGATGATGGATCAAACTGATATGTCTCAATGCCGAGCCATGATGAGTTCGAATGATATGTCTCCATGCGCGAACATGATGGGGTCATATGATATGGCACAGTGCCGGGCGATGATGCAGCAATACAACATGAATGGATCATGCTGGAGTATCGGGTCGACGGAATCAGTTCTCCACTGCCTTAGTTTAACATCGAAATAGCTTAGGCTCCGCGTACAATATTATCAGTACGGGCGAAGTGGACAGCAGAGGAGAGTACTTTCCTTCAAAGGATGCCAGGGTTGTCAGGCGAAACTGGCGTATCCTTACAGCATTATCAGCTTCTTCGCCAGGGATTCCGCTTGTCACAGATTCTCCAGAGGGGAGAGCGACGGGGAAGGTAAGATGGGATAGATTGAGCCACCAAGCCCATCTCAATTCATCCTCATAGGGCCGGTACCGGTACCACAGCACGCTTCGAGGTCAATGATATGAGCGACCTGTTGTGCAGAGTATCCGTAGTTGACAATCAAAATCTTGCCAAGTCCTTCGTGCTGATACCAGCTCCAACATTGGCAACAACACCAATTCTCCTTTGACAAGGTTGCGGCATTTGCGAGGACGGACTGCTGGTCACTAGTGAGAGTCAGTTTTTCTCCAGCAATGTCAGCTTTTGCAACTGGAGCTGGGATGTTATATGGGTCTTTAGCAATCAGCGAAGACAAGGAAGTATAGTTCGAAAGTTCGGAAATTTGATTCTGATAGTCCGTTGCGACCATAGGGTTACAGCAGGCTCCCTGAATGTAAGTATCGTCTGCCAAATTGTTAATCCAATTCGTGTAACCCATTTCGTCTCCCATGTTTGCACCCCACAAACAACGACTCACCTGTTGGTTCAAATAATTGAACTGTTCAATAGACCCAGGTGAGGCTGGACCTGGATTTGTTCCTGGCATATTCATATTCTGCGCTGAAAGAGCGAGAGAGGCAATGCCGATAACTGCCAACAGCACCAAGGATAGAATCGCGATGTTTCTCTCTCGATGGGTACCAAAGACAGAACCAGTCTTGGTAGAGTAACTTACCGTCTTGGGCCCGGCCTCGAACGATTCAGACCGTTTGGGATGAACTCTTTCAACATGTCCTCCCAAATTCTCCTTCTTGACGGACGCCCCACAATAGGGGCATTTCTCAGTTTCCAACAGACTACGTTACCTGCTTCGAAAGCGCTACTTGAACACTGTACGTTACAAAAGTAAAAGTGTTGCGTCTGCATCCCTTGAAACCTGCGTCCGGTTGGAAACCCACCTCACGGAAGGTTTCATGGTTCAACGTTAACTCTTGGAGTTCGCGTGGCTCAATGTGTGTGAACTCTTGGGAAGGATTGCCCATGAGCCGTTTATGTGTACCAGTAAACTGGTATTCAAATCCCACCCTCGCCCTGACTTATCCGATAGTGGTGGGGGAAACGTGCCCGTGCAGGTCAGGAAGGTCTGGCTAGATGAGTCAATGCTTCAGGCGCAGGGGTCGTTTTGACTTCTCTCCAGGTGACGATCATTACCGGAACGATTACCCCGATCATAAACGCTAAGACAATCAGATTCCCAAAATCCAGCGGAATGGTGTCTTGTATATCGGTTCGGAGGAGTACTCCCGCGATGATGAATATTATCCCGCCGTAAAATAGGCTGCGTGCCCCGGCTCTTGTGCCGAAGAGCTGGACTCGGTCCGGACCCCACTTCTTCGCGATTTGGAGGACACCGCCGAACACCGAACCGATCGCAAGTAGCACGATTAGTGTGCCAAAGCCGAATGCCGCTCCAGGTGCGAATCCAAGATACGCTGCTGGCATCGCTGGAACAGCGACCAAATAGATGAAAGTGGTGAACAGGCCTGTATCGACACCGAAGCCGGCGATGAACCCATGGATTACACACCAGTGTGTGGGAACTCGTCTTGAGACACCTTTCTCGTCATAATGTGTTCTAGCATGGGTGCGCAGGAATCGAGCTAGTGGATGCCAAGACGGCAATTTCCCGGACAATATCAGATATCCCGCGAGGGACATGGCGATTCCGACGGCCACGTAGACAGCTGCGTTCAAGCTTTCATCGAATGCGAGATAACTAGCGAGCGCGAAGTAGACTAGCTGAGCCATAATTGCACGTTGGAGTGTGAAGGCCGAGGCGAAGAATATTCCTGAGAGCATTCCACCTCTCCCAGTAGCTGAACCCACTGAATAGCTGAAAGTGATTGGCCAAGTGTGTTCATCCGGAATGACCCCGTGTAGCATTCCGAGACCCAGAGAACCTAGCAAGAGAACGATCCATTCGGGGAGAAGAGGGATCACGGCACGTGAGATGGAGATGGAATTATTAAGTATTTTCCGGATTTTAATAACCCTAATATAAGCAGTCAGCTGGAAATTATTATGTTAAGCAAATGCCCATCGTTAGCGTCTCGTTGCCAGACGAACTAGTCGATTCCATGACTGCGATTCAGGAATCCCAAGGATTCGCCGGAAGATCTGACGTGGTCAGAGCTGCAATACGTCTCCTGCTATCTGACTCCAGAGAGAAAGCTTCCCTCACCGGCCGAGTAGCTGCAATTCTCGTAGTTACGCACGATGAATCGAATGAAGAGCCAATTACTCGGTTGAAGCATGCTTACGATGACATTGTGCGAACTCACATTCACAACAAGATGGGCCAAAACAACTGCTTCGAACTGTTTCTCCTGGAGGGGGAAGGGAGGAAGGTAGCATCGATGACTAGTGCATTCCAGAAGGAGAAGAAGCTGAAAAGTGTAAGGCTTCTCGTGGTCCGATAGAGTCGACGAAAGGTCCAGAGGTAAACAGCGAGATCAGAGCCTCAGATCTTCGGATAGGCCTGAAACCCGATACCTCCATCGAACTCACGCGGCTTTGAATCGACGCGAGAATCGCGGTAGCGGTCTGGTCTTAGCCTGAATGAAATAGGGCGGCGAAGTAGATCGTAAGCAGTCCAAGGGTTATGAGCACGGCCATCGTTATCGATTCTTTCGAACTTGCAGCTTTCGAATTGTCGAACATCGGTCCGAAGAGTCTCACCGCGGCATAGATTGCTGTTCCGGTTCCCAGGGCGTAGAAGTAGCTGCTGTCGTAGGTCAGGTAATAGCCGCTGGCAGCGCCGATGAGCGAGGGAATTGTGAAGATTATGCTAAGAATTGCCAGGTCTCTCAGGCGACCTGTGATAGCCTTACTGTGCTGGATTGAATATGCGCGGTAGCAAGCGCCTATTATCATAGGTTCAAGTGCCTTGTGCAAAACGTATGCTACTCCGCCGGAAACGCCTCCGAATGTGTCGAGGAGTGACGTACTTGTTGTTAGGGCTGCGGTCCCGCCGAAGGCAGCACCCTCGCCGAGGCCATGGATTCCTAATGCCACTGCAACTAGAACAGGCATCGCCAGTCCATACTTTCCAACTGCTAACAAAGGCGAGAAGATATTCCGATTCCGATCAATTGAAAAGAAAAAAATTAGGCCGATGACAAAGAGGCCTACCCTTGCAAGCTGACCTACGCCTCCAGAGAAACCCGAGTTGACATCGAGGCTTGCTGCCCCGGTTATCGTGTCGACGAAAAACCAAAACAAAATCCCGAGGGCAAATGCCGCAACGTATCTTGGCTGTAATTTCATTCCCACTAGCAGAATTAGAACCAGTCCTACAAAGGCGGGAATCAGTGTTGACGCAGTCCACGGGAGAAAACTTTCCGCGAATCCCAACATGAATTGATGTCTCTAGGTGCGATATTCTAAGAGTTTTTGGCTCAAACTACGAACGAAGCCGAAACCGTTCTTGTGCGTTTAGCATGGAATGTTTCTTGTTGGCAAGGTTGAGCCATAAACTTTCTTAATCACCGAACCTTGGTCTCTGTATTCTATATTCGCAGCGTAGTTAGGTTTCTATGCAACAAGTCTAGACAGTCAATTCAGAGACCAGTAGTAACGCAAAAATGACTGGGAGTTCAGACGAGGAAGAGTTGCCTAGAACAAAGCATTTTCGACTGGTACTGGTGATCGTGCTCGTCGTCGTTGTGATCACCGGGTTTTTCGCCGCGGCTTATACATTTCATTTCTTTGCGCCCGGAAAGACAAATTGCTGGGCCCCTCCTACGAACCTTCGCTGGGTCCCGGCAATTGTAGTGATGTGAAGTTTACCGCCGATCAACCGGGCTCGTTCTTGGTCTACTGCAACATCTCCTGTTCGATCCATGTGTTCATGCAGAATGGGAGACTTAACGTGAACCCCTAACCCGGTGGAAGGCGCGACGTAATTGCCAAAGAGTTTGTCAGGGTAAGCCTCGCTAGAGCTTCGAGTACCAGATGTAACAGAGGGTCCCGAGCAAGGCAAAGGCGAGTGAGGGTCCGGCTAGGATCAATATTGATCCTAGGGAATCGCCAGCAGGGATTTGTGCAAAGGAAATGGGCGACAGCTGCCGGAACGCCTGAATAGCCCAGGTCATAGGGTTCGACGCTACTATTGGGGCTAGGACACGAGGAAACACGCTCACTGGATAGAACAATGCGCTGAGAAAGGATAGGTAGAGCTGGATTGCGCTTCTGACGGTGACCCATGACAAGGGTCCCAGGGAAGGTCGCGATTACGCTTCTAACAACCCCGCCCAGGACTCTTGAGAAAGCGAGAACGGGCCTCTGCACTGGAAGTGTGAGAAGGTACGATGTCAGGTCTTTGATGTACTTCTCACGCCATACATCTCTGCCTGACTGGAATGCGGCAACCATCGCCGTTATGAGGTTCGAGCCGGGCGCGATGAAGAGGAAGTAGTTCGCGCCTTGGCCGGTAACGAGTCGGCCGAAAGTCGCGGCTGTCACAAAGAGGTCGATCGCAAAGTTTGCGAACATTATCGCGACAAGAAACGCGTCGGAGAAGAGGATCCGAACGTCTCGCTCGATGATCAGCGGGATGAGCCGCGTATTGCTCAACCGTAGATTCCTCCTTCTAGACGGCGGAAATAGAACGCGGCGCCCAACCCGAGGAAGATTACGACGAACGCTACTAGCCCGGCGATCGCGGGAAGGTCCAGAGTGAACCCGACAAGAGAATTACGTGCAGTGTCAGCGGCAAACGAAACCGGCGAGAAAGGCGCGAACAACGAAACATAGAACGGCATGAAAGCGATTGGGTATAGAGCCGTGCTTCCCCTTGACACTGCGAGCTCGAGGAGAGCGAGAACCACGTCGAATCTGTTAGCGCTCTTCACGCTCACGGCCACGGTTATGGACATGCCAGTAACGCCGAAGGCCAGGAGGAAGAGCGATACGAGAGCTGTGAGGATCGAGAGCGGCTGATCGAACCCCCAGACAAAGGCGACGATGACAAACATTGGTATGGTGTAGATTATGGCTCTCATCGCCCCGCCAAGCGCTC
>WNGL01005241.1_pt1 | contig 15416 bp, 21 predicted proteins | sample 5400591 | NCBI WGS metagenome assembly WNGL01 (sample SAMN13153377, study PRJNA577476) | soil metagenome | isolation source: 80 cm soil or saprolite under Garry oak tree replicate 1 | place: USA:California | collected 2016-06-15
TGAGCCGGGATTAAAAGCGACTCGTGCTTTATTCTTGTGGATGAATTCAAGAGTTGTTCTATACGGCTTTTTCCACTCATTTCCAAGACTTGTTAAATACACCAGATCTGCCGTGACATCTTCAAAATGAAAATCATGTTCCCTTGTGACATCCTCTGTAAATATTGTTCTGTCACCTTTAAAATTGATAACCACTGAAAAATTAGACGGACCTTTCACTTGATGGACAAGCACACGCTCGATATGTTCTATAGCAAGGACATTGCGGATTTTGAGAGAAAATTCATCATCCCCTATTTCAGTACACAAAGTTGCCTTCAAACCAAGACGCGAAATGCCCACAGCAACATTGGTCGCGTTACCCCCAATCGTGAAATCATACCGATCGACATCAATCTTTTCGCCAAAACGAAAACAAAGTCCGCCATTGGCTGTATCCAGATGTGCATCGGAATTTGCGTGCGCAAGCGACATAAAAGCATCAATTGTCGACTCACCAACAGTTATGACATTATAGTGCCGGGTCATATCGTTCATATCTCTAGCGTAGCATTTAGAAAAATAAAATGTCAAAGAGGAAAATTTTGCAATTTAACTGCTGATCTTTATAATAAAACAATGAAACGACTTGCGGTCATTGTCAGTTTTATTTTACTAATTACTGGAGGTGCGTGGTTTTATTTTGCGCAAACCTATCCCGCAACTTCTCCACTCAAATCAATTCTTTACTTTGTTGAGCATATCATCAACCCCCAAACCAATTATCAAAACTACATCATCGGCTTTCTTCCCTATTGGCGGCTGGACCAGATCCAGTATCTCAAACCAAATGAGCTATCAGAGCTTAATTACTTCAGCCTTTCCACAGACACTGACGGTCATATTGCAAAAATAGCAAACGGCCAAACTGATCCTGGCTGGAATGGCTGGACGAAAGAATCGACAAAAGATTTTATCACCAAATCCCAAATCATGGGAGCAAAAGTAACAGTAACTATTGCCGCGCAGGATAATCAGTTAATTGAAACAATTCTCAACAGTAATACAGCCCAGCAAAATCTCATCTCGGATATCTTAAAACAAATAAAACTGAGACAGCTCAACGGCATAAACATCGACTTTGAATATACAGGCGTTCCTGATGATATTTTACGGCAGGAATTTACTTTTTTTAGTAAAACCCTTGCCACCCAGATCAAGCAGCAAGATCCAAATATAAAACTTTCCCTAAGCATTATGCCGCTTTCTGCCAGACAAAAAGATCTCTATGAATTCTCACAACTCGTCCCGATTTACGACCACTTTATCGGTATGTCTTATGATTATTACGGCCAAAGTGCTGACATCGCGGGACCCGTCGCGCCGATGAATGGATTTAAGCAAGGTGCTTATTTTTTTGATGTCATAACTACGTATGCTGACTATCTCAAGTATCTTCCGAAAAATAAACTTGTGATGGGGATTCCGACCTACGGTTGGGAATGGGCCGTTGTAAATGGCAAGATAAAGACTAGTACAACGTTTTCTGCGGCAAGTCCCAACAGTTACTCAGCGGTTATTTCCTATGCCCGCGCGCGTGAGGACACTGATCTGAAACCAAGTCAGTGCCACTGGGATACGCTCTCACAAGAATCCTGGTGCTGGTTTGCTGACAAACAATCAGGAGTTGATCACCAAGCATGGATTGCCGATAACCGTATGATCCAGACACGATTTGATTTTGCCAAGCAACAAAACTTTGCCGGTGTTGCTCTTTGGACATTGGGATTGGATAAAAATTATACGGATATTTGGGATGGATTGGATTCCACTTTTGGAAAATAAAACAAATTCCACTCATCTATATACTTTGATATTAATTGTCATCTTGACGTAAATCAGCAATAATGATTATATAAACAGATGAGATTATTCTCTCGTATTTTTCTCCTTTTTTCTATCGTCTATGCTCTTGGTGTCGTCGCGTATATTTCCGGGAGCGAATTGCAGTCTGCCAAAGCAGCCACAAATAACAGCAATGTCGTTATTTCACAGGTTCAAATTGAAGGCGCTTCTTTAAACGATGAATTCGTCGAGCTTTATAATCCTACAAACTCTACTATTAATCTTGCTGGCTGGAGACTTGGTAAAAAAACTTCAACTGCAACTCCAAGTGCTACGGCTGAGATATTAGTAAGCAGTATGTCCGGAACAATTACTTCTAGAAAATATTTCTTAATCACATCCGATGAATCCCTCTCAAGCCCTTCGGCTGATTTACTCTATTCCAATGGGTCAAATCACCTAGCAAATGATAATGCCGTACTTTTGTATAGTGATAATGGTCATACTGTAGTTGATAAGGTAGGCTTTGGCACGACTGCAGATTTTGAAACTGCAGATTTTCCAACTAACCCAACAGCAGGTCAGAGTATAATCCGTAAGGCATTTGCCAACTCAACCGCGTTCACTCTTGGACTTGGTGGATCAGAATCGCTTTTTGGCAACGGCTTTGATACCGATGATAATGCAACGGATTTTGTGTTGTTAGAAACTTCCATGCCAAGAAATTCAACCAGCCCACAAGCGCAATTGACTCCAACGCCAACACCAACGGGCACTCCTTCTCCCACACCAACCGACACACCTACCCCAACTGCAACTCTTACTCCTACTCCAACAGTTACACCTGAACCAACAGCAACCATGACGCCAGTTCCACCAACTCCGACAAACACACCCACACCAACCGAAACTCCCACTCCAACGCCACTGCCCACAGCGACAGCCACGCCCACACCTACCCCGACCAATACACCAACGCCTACTCCAACAGCAACTCCTACACCTACAACCGCAGCACCGACAGCAACCGCAACTCCTACTCCAACACCGACACCCACAATAACACCAACGCCTACACTGACGCCAACGCCTACTCCGCCGTCAGAGATAATCGTTAATTCTCCCATCAGACCGGGTCTGCGGTTCGTCTGCGTACAGACAAATCACATCATCACTATTGCCGGCTTCCATTTCTCCATCCCCAGTATTCACTGCTCCTTAGTACATGAATAAAAATAAAAAAGTGCTCAGTTTTTCACTATGAAATGCTACTTTATTCTTACAACCCTTTTACTCCACTCTTAATCTCATTCTTTATGATAAAACCCTAATTACGAAAGGAGGTGATAATAAATGGCAGATAACCAAAAAAATCAAAACGATCCACAATCAAGCTCGGACATGGATCAAATGGGAGATAGCTCTTCACAATCCGGACAGAAAGGTGGACAAGCCCAGAAGGACATGAATCAAGAAAATTATAGTCGCGGTGATAAAAGTGATAGAGATACCACTCTAGGCGACGAAGATTTATAAAAAGAACTTTGAACAGGCAGGTGGTTGCAAGAGATCGCCTGCCGCTTACTTTTTATCCTTGGGTTTGAAATTCAGCGCACAAGAATTAATACAATATCGCTGACCGGTAGTTTCTGTCGGCCCGTCATCAAAAACATGCCCCAAATGTGATCCGCAATTTTTGCAAATCACCTCTGTCCGATGCATCCCAAAACTAGTATCATCATGTAGTTCTACATTTTCACGATTGGCAGGCTGATCAAAACTCGGCCATCCACTGCCACTTTCAAATTTTGCATCCGAGGAAAATAACTGATGCCCACAAGCCGCACATTCATACCTGCCGGTGTCGTGATTGTTGTAATACTTGCCAGTAAAGGCCTGTTCCGTCCCCTTTTCCCGCAAAATATGATACTGCTCAGGAGTCAATTTCTCTTTCCAAAAGTCTTCCGGTTTGTCATGCATATCATCAGCCATTTGTTTTATAATATACCATTTTTAAGTTAATTTATAGAGATCATGCTTACCCGCGCGGAGTAAATAAACAATTTTCTTCTTTTGATCAACGTCATAAAAAAGCCTATCCCCTTTTGCTACACGAATTGAATAATCTCCCAAGTCGCTATTTTGTAATTTTTCAATTCCTTTAAGAGTAAAATCTGTTGGAGCTTTTTTTAATTTTTTTATAGTCTTTTCTACTTGTTGTCGACGCCGTCTATAGAGTTGTCGTATTTCTTTTACACCTGTTCCTGAAGTAGGAAGTTTAATTTCGTAGGATTCTTCTTCATTTGTTTTCATTTTCAGCAAACTCTTTCCACGACATAACTTTCCCCCCTTTTATGAGCTTTCTGGATTCTTCAACAATGGTCATATGATCAACCAACATCTTTGCTTTAGTATGAATAGTAAGAGATATCTGAGGCTCCTCAAAAATAAAATTGAGTACGTAACTACTATTTGACACTTTATTTTCCACTTTCGTATACGGAAGTTGTTTTGTTAATAGGTACATATTACTCCTTTCTATGCTTTCCGAGTTGAGATTCTAATAATAACTTTAAAGCTTTTCCTCCTTCGAGAGACATTATCACTCTTGAAACCAATGTCCCCATCTGTTGTCCGTCCTTTTTATCGGAAGGATGTGTAAAGATAAAATCAATCATAACTTCACCTGTTTCTCCATTTTTTGTTGTTGTAACCGAGAAAAGATTTGAAAAGTTTCCTCCTCTTAAATGTTCAGGCACATTTACATCTACTTTAACTTGTAGGTTCTTTTGTTCTTCTGCCATAATAAATTTATTATAACATATCTTGAAAAGCTACTAAATCTTAAATTTCATCTTATGTTAATATAAAAAGTATGCACCCGCGATCCCGCTTGAAGAAGCGTCCTGTCTCTGTCTATACGCGCCGTGGAACCAAACCTTCCAAACGCATCACCTGGAAATCAGCACTCAAACATTTCCTGGGCAAACGCAAACGTACACTTCTCTACATTTTGCTTCTTTTCATAATCATAATGCTCCTTATTCCACCTGCCACGTATCTCTATTTTGCCAAAGATCTCAAAAACAAAGACAGTGTCATGAACCGCCAGCAAACGGGACTGACGCTCATGGACAGAACAGGGCAGGAATTCTATTCTTTTGATCTGGCAAAATCTTTTTCCTACATTCCGATCTCAGATATTCCCAAAACAGCACAAAACGGAGCTGTCGCGACTGAAGATAAAAATTTCTATACCAATCCGGGCTTTTCCATCACCGGAATAGCCCGTGCATTTCTTGTTGATATTTTTGCCGGCAAAGTTGTCGAGGGCGGATCAACAATCACCCAAGAGCTTGCAAAAAATGCCTTTCTCAGCTCTTCACGAAATATTCTGCGGAAATATCAGGAGCTCGTTCTTGCAGCGGAATTAAACAGACGATTTAGCAAACAAGACATCCTGGAAATGTATCTCAATTCCGTTTATTTCGGCGAAGGAGCATTTGGTATTCAAAATGCAGCAGAAGCGTATTTCGGCATTCCCGCCAAAGATCTTGATCTCGCAGAGTCAGCACTACTCATCGGTGTTCTCCCCGCACCTTCGGCTTATTCCCCTCTATCCAATCCCCCCGACAAAGCACTTGAGCGGCAAAAAATTGTTCTTTCAGAAATGGTACAAGACGGCTATATCTCGCAAAGTGACGCAACACAGGCAGAAAATGAAACTCTCAAATATAATCCAAATAAATCAGCTACCGACAATGTCCTCGCACCGCATTTTGCGATGTACATCAGAGATCAATTGTACAAACAATACGGCGAAGAGCGGGTCATCAGGGACGGTTTCCGCGCGACAACAACCATTGATCGGAGTTTGCAAAAATTTACAGAAGGATCGGTAAATACGCAAGTCACCAGACTCAAATACAATCACGCGGGTAACGGCGCCGCAGTTGCGCTTGATCCGAAGAATGGGCAGATTCTTGCAATGGTCGGCAGTTATGATTTCACCGATCCAAAATTTGGCCAGACCAATATGGCAATAACACCTCGCCAACCAGGATCATCTTTCAAACCGATTATTTACGGCCGTGCCCTTGATGATAAGCTCATTACTCCGGCGACAATTCTGCAGGATGTGAAGACAACATTTGATGGTGGCTACACACCACATGATTATGATTTGCGTTACCGTGGTGATGTGACCGTACGGCGGGCACTTGCGAATTCACTTAACATTCCGGCAGTTGAGGTGATGGATAAAGTCGGGCCGGGGAATGGCATTGATCAGGCGAAAAAATTTGGCATTGATACGCTTGATCCCAATCACAATTACGGACTCTCGCTCGTTCTGGGATCAGGTGAAGTGCCCCTCCTTGAGATGACTGACGCGTACGCAGTCTTTGCGGATCAAGGTGTCTACCACAAAACGACAGGCGTTATTTCAATAAAAGATAAATATGGCAATACCGTCCAGGCGCCGACAAATTTCTTTTCGTTCCTCAACATTTTAAACCCGATGAATTGGATCAGTCCTGTATCGCAAAATGGCAGCCAGGTCATGAGCAAGGAAGCAGCATATCTGGTCACATCAATTCTTTCAGACAACACTGCCCGCGCTGAAGAATTTGATGGTGCGCTGACGATCCCCCGTCCAGCTGCTGTGAAGACAGGAACGACTGAGGATTTCCGTGACGCGTTGACGATTGGCTATACGCCAAGTCTTGTGGTGGGTGTTTGGGTCGGTAACAATGACAATACGCCCATGGACAATATCGCGGGATCTCTCGGTGCCGCACCTATCTGGCGCAATATGATGGAAGAGTATCTCATGGGCAAACCAATCGAACAATTTGCTCGTCCGACTTTTATCGTCAGTGAACCTGTCTGTCTCGGCTCAGCCGGCGGCTATCTGCATAGTTATACCGAATACTTTATCTCAGGCACCCAAGCTGCCTCCTGCGGCCAGCCAACCCTCTTCCCAACCTTCACCCCCACCCCAACCGGTCCGACAACGCCAACCCCGACAAATAGACTCAACCAACCTAATCAGCCAACATCCACTCCAGCACCAACGCCGACATCATCTTTCACCCAACCAACACCAACAATCAATCTCATCCCAACAATAACAACTCCAACACCAACGATTTAAAAAAACTTGTTCATTGACAGGTATGTCATTTTTTGTTATATTTGACATACTATGCAGACAGTAACTATTGGAACCAAAAATCAGATTGTCATTCCTAAGGAAGTCAGGAAAAAAATAAAAGGCCTAAAACCCGGACGAAAAGTCATGGTTTATCCTATTGATGACACCACTGTACAAATCAAACTTTCCGATAAAAATTGGGTTGAACGAACAGCGGGTATTGCAAAAGATGCATGGAAAGATATTGATCCGATTAAAGAACTTGAAAAAATGAGAGATGAATGGGATGAAAAATAAACTAATCGGACTCGATACCAATATCTTCATTTATCACTTCCAAAATAATCCACAATTTGGGCAAAAAGCACAAAAAATTTTTTCTCAATTAACTACAAATAAAACCAAAGCAATTACAAGTGTTATTACCTTGACGGAGTTATTATCTCTCAAACGGTCGGATGAAATAATACTTGAATTAAAAAATCTTATGCTTGAACTACCAAATATGGAAATTAAAGATATATCACGAGATATTGCAATAGAAGCAGCCAGAATACGAAGAACGTACGGATTTCGTCTGCCGGATGCAATACAGCTCGCCACCGCAATTGCTGGTAAAGCTGATATGTTCATCACGAACGATGTTAAACTGCAAAGTTTTAAAGAAATAAAAGTAGTCTTGTTACAAACTAATATCAAAGTATAAAAGACCCCATTCTATGCAATCTATCTCTTTGTAAGAAAGTGTTCTGGTTATTTTCACAGAGTGCTTTAGCCTCGGATTTCGTGCCTGATCAGCTTGACATCCCTCCGTGAAAAATATAGAGTAAATCATAGATCCGTAAGAATTCCGTAAGACGAGTTACCTAAGAATTTATCTTAATTTATGAACCAGGCTTTATCTCTCAATTCGAATTTATTCCGTCCGGACTGGAAATATCTTCAGCCGGAAGTACAAAAATACTTTATCGAAAATTTGTTTTCGCTCGCGATAACGCAACGAAGAACATCGACTAAAATCACTATGGATGTCTTATACAATCAGCTATCAACAGCAGAAATCCCATCAGTCATCGACATGCTTGAGGAAAATTTACCCTCCGTTCTTATGACAACCTGCTACAACGATATGGATCTCCCCTTTAACGAAGAAGTTCGCAACACGGAAATCGGCCATCTTTTTGAGCATATTTTGCTCGAATACCTCTGCCAACACAAAATAGCCAAAGGCGCAAGACAGGCAACCTATGCCGGCCGTACAAGGTGGAACTGGACACGCGACCCGCTCGGACGATTTCACATCCGCCTCACCTGCGGAACAAAAGATGCAGATATCCTCCCACCTGCTCTTGAGAAGACCGTCAGTCTGATGAAAATAATTCTTGGATACAAACAGCCGTTGTTCATAACGGATGCCGCCTTGACTTCCCATAATGGTTTAAAAAATGGAGAAGGGAGGTGTTAAAATTATGTTATTGAAATTTCCTAAAGAGGTTTTGCACACGCTTTTTATTTTGCTCAGATACCTGCACAACGACAATGCCTTGGTCAAACTGCCCGTACAAAACAACACTGTTAAGCGGCGCCAGCAATATCGCGGGTATCGCGAGTAAATCCTCTTCACCCGAGACGACTATCAGTTGCTCTGCGTGCGTCGTTTTATAATCGGTAATCGCTTCCTGCAGAGATATCGCTGCATCATAGGTAATTGAACCTGCAGGGTTTTGTGTCTTTCTCTTTTTTGTTTTTGCAAATGAAACGGCGTAATCGGGCTCTAAAATATGCCTGCGAGTCTTACCGTCGATGATATTGATATCGGCCATTCTTCCTGCCTGATGAGCTGATACTGCCACAATATCACCGACTGCAATCAACATGGTGTGAGTATCAAACGACTGTATAAGGGATTGCATATCTGTTGCAATGTGTCCGATTGGCTGACGAAGGGCTTCCCGGTCGTGCGCGGGAAGATGGAATTCTTTTTGAGATTCAAATAATTTCATGTAAGAATTCCCTTGCCTGTCAATCAATCCTTTACGGATCCGCTCTGATGAGATAGTTTCGCCGTCATCGCCCAGAACGTAGGGAACTGTCACAATTTCGAGCGGGTCCAATTCTTTTTCCCCCCGCTCTTCATTTATTTTAAGCGCATTCCCCTGCGTGCTAACTGTTACAAAAATGGCATCGATATTTTTTTCAGTCAAACTATTGCCGTAAATATCATGAATTGGAATGATTTTCGCGCGTTTGGTAAGCCCGTTTTTAACGAGGAACACTGAAACAGCATGCTCGCGCGTTTGGTAAGATTCGATCAACTGCGCAAAATTTTTATCTTTAAACAATTCATCCGTCGCTAAACCGATTGTCACCTGTTCTGCTTGCTCAAAAGCCGCAGTCAAAAGCGCCTGATGACCCATATGAAACCTGTCAAAGGTCCCGCCGACTATTGCGTGATTAAACTTGTGGTCCATACCGAAAAGTATACTGTGCAGCAGCCAAAGAAGCAAGAATGGAGCTCTTACATAATTCTTATTTTTTATATGTATAGTAGGTCTTTATATGGCAGTAAATGCGGAAGCACGAGTTGGTACATATACAAGAAAGATGGCGCTTCACTCACTTAATCACCCTTCGGAAGGTCACCTTTTTTCTCAAAGAGCATTAAAACGGGAAAAAGAAAAAACTAAACCTCCTCAGGTTGTTTTTCAGACTAGGGATAAAGACTATTCATATGCCCTCGGCTTCGGAGGTATGGCTGCAGTAGCATCCGTTGGAACGCTCGTTTATGCATTGGCTTTGCCGAGACCTTCACATACAGTAATAGCAGCTGGCTTAGTAGCTACAGCAGTGGAAGTCACAGCTGCTTTAGGAGCAGCAGTAAGTAAGTAAAATGAGATAATCACTTTCCAAACCGTCTCTCTCTTCGTTTGTATTCCTCTATCGCCTTATCAAACTCCTCCGCTTCAAAATCGGGCCAGTAGGTATCGGTAAAATACAATTCACTATAAATGCTCTGCCAAGGTAGATAACCGCTTAACCTTTGGGCTCCGCCAGTACGGATGATCAGATCCGGGTCGGGCTGGTTTTTGGTGTATAAATACTGCGATATGAGATCGCCTGTTATTTCATATTGCTTGATCTTATCTGAAACTATTTTTTGCACAGCTTGTACTATCTCTTCCCTGCCTCCATAATTCAACGCGATGTTCACCTGAATGCCAGTATTGTTCCTGGACTCCTCAACTGCTTTTATTATTTCCGTCCTGATATCTTCCGGAAAAGCTTTAAGATTTCCTAAAACGACAATCTTCCCACCTTTGTCCATTACTTTTTTAAACAGATTTCCTTTAAGTGCTTTACGAAAAAGCTCCATCAGATATGCAACTTCCTCATCACTCCTTTTCCAGTTTTCAGTCGAAAACGCCCAAAAGGTAATATATGGTATCCCGTATTTATTCGCACGGTCAACAATTTTTTCGATTTGTCTGTATCCTTTATGGTGCCCCAGCAACGAGCGGAGTTTTTTCTCTTCCGCCCACCTTCTATTCCCATCCATAATCAGTGCTACATGTTGTATCATACTTCTCTTTCTAAAAATAATTTATTCTTATTAAGCAATTCCGCTTGTTCTGTGCACCAGGGCGAATATTTTTCCGGTGTTTCTTTAAGTCGTTTTAAAAACTCTTGCCACTCAATCCATTCATAATCCTCAACTTCTTTTGGATTTGGTTTGGGATCTTTAGAAACGGTCGCGATATACACCGGACAAATTTCGTTTTCAACAATGCCGTTCATCTCAGCGCGATAACGATAATTCGGTAAAATCAGCCTCAAATTTTCCGGTTTTAAGCCTAATTCAAACGCCAGTCGTCTTTTTATCGCATCTTCCGTTGCTTCATCAGGTCCGGGATGCCCACAGCAGCTATTGGTCCATACACCGGGAAATACTTTCTTTTTTAACGCCCGTTGGGTAAGTAAAAACTTGCCTGCTTTATTAAAAACGTAAACAGAAAACGCCCGATGTAACGGCGTATTCGCATGATGCGCTTCTAATTTTGGCATCACACCAATCTGTTCATTATTGTCATTGACTAAAATAACGTCTTCCATAAATTTTAAGCTGTAACTGAATAAAATATGCCAGGTTCCATATCATAAGGTTCTACATCAGACAGTTCTTCTCGTTTATTATAAAATTCAGATAATACAAAATCTGTTCCGACAACTGGTTCTACTAACGAAGGTGAATCTCGATATATACCAACCGCATTAGTGATGATTTTCTGTTCTTCCAAATCTGCTAATGCATCTCGTGCCAAAGTTCGTAGATTGGGCAACTGCAATAAAACGTTTGGATGTTCCAATCCAAATGGTATTGATTCTTCCCGATCATGCGGTTCAAAATGAGCATCTTCAGGCCCATCATATAAGACTACTCCAAGTGAGTAATCGATGAATCTCTGCCCATCAAAGAAAATCCGACGTGGTAATAGTTGTAAACCACCAACTGTAAATAATCTCTGCTTTGGGAACGTCCTATCATCAAACACTTCCGCCATTGCTCCCAGAAGAGTATCCTGATCTGGCTCTCCGAGTTTCATAGTTTCAAATGGAATCGTTATATCATTTGCGTTACGTCCAGTATAGAATCTCCCTCGTTTTTCTACCTTTGCCAAAACCTTTCCTGTATCTACATGAGCAACGACAAGCCCTGCACCCCGTATTGCTTTCTGTTCAACTTGAGGACCAGCTCTCTGTTCTAACAGCACACCCATAGTTTACCTAATCACCGTTCCTCTCACCTGTTTGCCTGCAATAAAACCGGAAAAATCATCAGTTGTACCATTCATAAGAAATGTTTCGATGCCGTATTTGGTCATCTGCAGTGCTTCCTCAACTTTGTGTCCCATGCCGCCGGTGACATCCGCGACTGTTAACTTCTTAATATTTTTCTTCATCTCCTGCCAATTTGCCTGGGTGATCTCCGAAATGACGTTATTCTTTTCATCCAAAACGCCATCAACATTACTTAATTGAATAATTTTTGAAACAGGAAAATCATGCCGCCTGAGGTATTGCGTCAGCAGATGCAGCGATGTCTCGCCTGAATAAATTGTGGTTTTCCAGGCAGTATCCCAGATAACATCGCCGTAGATAACCGGAATTAGTTTCTGCCGCAACGCTTCACGAATCGGGTCAAAAAACAATTTATCCACTCTTCCATTCTCAGTCAGAACAAAACTTCGCGGACTAAAAGAAATAACAGGCAATCCAACTTCTAAAAAAATATCCATCACTATTCGGTTGATTTCCTGCGCGTCCCGCGCAACTTTGGCAATTCCTAAGCGACTGGAGTAACCCTTTTTGCCACCGTATTTTTTGGCAGAGGTATGAGCAAAACTTCCCGCACCATGACTGATAATCATCGGGGATTTTAACATAACCAATGATTTTGCAATCATTTGGATGGTATCTTTTTTCGCTTTATAGGGAATAGCTTTATCAGTAATGACTGATCCGCCAATTTTCAGACAGTATATTTTTTGTGCCATATAGATATAGTCGTCTTTTTTTGCTAAATCATTCGTTTTTGCCTATAATCAAAGTATGACACATATCGTTGCTCGTATCCTCCAAGGAGATGCCGGCGCCGTTGAAACATTTTATCAGCAGTATTCACCAGGAATTTTACGTTACTTAAAAAACAAACTTCCCAAGCAGGAGGACGCACAGGAAATACTCAATGATGTTTTTCTTGACGCGATTGAAGGACTGCCGATCTTAAATAAACAAACCAATGTCAAACCCTGGCTCTATCAAATAGCACACAATAAGATGGCTAATTTTTATCGCAAGAAAAAAATTAAGTCACTGCTTTTTTCTCAATTTCCCTATCTGCAAATTGTTGCCGAAGAATTCCATCAACCGGAGTTCCAGTTGGAAAAACGTGAATTTAAACTACGTTTGCAAATTGCTCTTGAAAAACTTTCGCAGAAATACCAGCAAATACTCCATATGCATTATGTCGAGGAACTGCCGGTGAAAATAATTTCAGTAAGACTAAACTTGTCTTTCAAAGCAACCGAATCCAGACTTTATCGTGCCCGAGTCCAATTTATCAAATACTATGCAGGAACGTGATTTTGTACAGCTTCTACAAGAACGCGCGCGCGAACAAAAAAAGGCGATGGATGCTGTCCCCTTCCCGACATTTTTTGCATTTGCAATTACTTGGCTGAGTGACCATCCCTGGCGTTTTCTTATTCCCTTAGCTTTTCTTATTTCATTAATACTTCGCGGTGTAATTGGACATGACTATACTAATTATATATTAAACTTATTTCGAAGCATATGAAAAAAAGAGTTTTAGTTATCTACGCTAGTTATCTGTGGACAAGAATGCTGATTGGATTGACGTTCCATCCCTATCATTCAATACGTGAAACGCTTCGCCGTCCCGTACTCTTGCCGGTGATTTTTTCACCGCTTATAGCAATAGCGCTTCTTTTTCTTGCAGCCAAAATTGGTTCTTTGATGATCGTTGTCTATGGTATAAAACGTGAAGCCGTCGCAATTTTTCTTAGTACAACGCTTATTTCAATTATCTTCTGGCAAGCACTTTTGTTGTATTTCCTGATCAGTTTTTTCGTGGCAATGAGGAAGCGGTAACTTATTTTTTCGTTACTTTGGGGCCTTTTTTGGTATCCTCTAGTTCGTATCCTAATTTTTCAATTTTCGACCTTATCTGATCTGCTGCATTAAATTTTCTTTGCTTTCGTAAATGCTGGCGTTCTTCAACTAACTGTTGAATATGTCCGGGGAGAATTTGTTGCGCCTTACGAATCTGCAAACTCATTTCTTGTAAATTCAACCCAAGAACACGGTCCATCTTAAATAATAATCGCATTTTTGGTCCGCTTGGATACTGGGATTTTACCACTTCCCACATGACAGCAAGTGCTTGAGAGGTATTCAGATCATCATTCAAAGCATCCAAAAAACGTTTCTCAAAATCTTCAAAAATACTCACGGGCATTTTCCCCTGACTTTCCGAGGGTTCTTCCCAACGGCTGATATCCAAAACCAACTTCTTATACGCGTTTTGTGCCCCGTCGAGCGCGTCAAAGGTGAAGTTCATTTCTTGGCGGTAATGCGTTTGAAGATAGAGATAGCGAAGCGCCAACACATCATATCCTTCTTTTTCAAGATCATAAACCGTAAAGAGATTGCCTTTGCTTTTACTCATCCGTTCTCCATTGACGAAAATAAAAGCGCCGTGCACCCAATAAGTAACGAATTTTTTCCCGGTCGCCGCTTCAGCTTGCGCAATTTCATTGGGATGATGCGTTTCTTTCAGATCAATGCCACCAGTGTGAATATCAAAGGGCACGCCGAGGTATTTCATACTCATCGCGCTACACTCAATATGCCACCCGGGAAATCCGATTCCCCACGGACTTTTCCATTCCATTTGGCGTTTTGAAACCTCATCCGCTTTGGCTCCTGATTTTGCAAGATATTCTTTGTATGAAACCCCATTGGGATACGAAAATTTCCACAGCGCGAAATCCTTTTGATTTTTCTTCTCAAGATTTTCTTCAACACGTGCGACTTTTATTTTATCAAGGCTTGATAGTTCTCCATATTTTGAAAACTTTGAGGTGTCAAAATAAATACCGTCCGAAGTCTTGTAAGTAAATCCTTTTTCTTCCAACTGTTTAACGAGTTCAATTTGCTCTTTGATATGATCGGTTGCTTTGGTAAATTTTTTCGGCTTTTCCAAATTGAGTTTGTCAAAGTCTTTCAGGAAAACATCGGCATAAAAATCAGCAATTTCCCAAGCCGTCTTTCCCTCTTTTGCTGCCGCTTTTTCCATGCGATCAACGCCTTGATCCGCATCTCCCAAGTTGTCTCCGGTGAGATGCCCGACATCAGTCAAGTTCATGATGTAATCCACATCGTATCCATTGTATTGCAAAACCCGCAGCAAAATATCCGCCATAGTATATGTGCGAAAATTGCCGATGTGAGCAAATGAATAAACAGTCGGACCACAAGTATACATCCCTACTTGAAGCGGATGAATTGATTTAAACTCTTCAACTTTTTTTGTGAGAGAGTTATAAATTTTAAGCATAGTATACACATCATTGCGAGGAGCCAAGCGACGCGCCGCTTCTTGGAAGCAAGTCCTCTTGGAGGGAAGCAATCAAATAGAAGAAAGAGATTGCTTCACTTCATTCGCAAAGACGATAGTTGCATTATAGCTGAAGCTAACATTAATTCAAAGTAGATGAATCGAAGTCGTTCAGGATTTGACAGCAGAGGCTAATAATCATCACAATAGGGAATATGCATATATTGATGATATTTTTCTTGTATACCTTCAGAGAGATATATTTTTAGTGTCGAAAGAAATGGTAATTTTTTATCGCGG
>WNGL01009532.1_pt1 | contig 15413 bp, 14 predicted proteins | sample 5400591 | NCBI WGS metagenome assembly WNGL01 (sample SAMN13153377, study PRJNA577476) | soil metagenome | isolation source: 80 cm soil or saprolite under Garry oak tree replicate 1 | place: USA:California | collected 2016-06-15
GGGCCGCAGATAATCGGCTCAAGCGACTGTTTAGCAAAAACACAGGTGAGTGCTAAGCCGCGCAAGGCAACGTATACTCACTGACGCCTGCCCGGTGCCGGAAGGTTAAGGGGAGAGGTTATCCCGTAAGGGAAAAGCCTTGAGCCGAAGCCCCGGTAAACGGCGGCCGTAACTATAACGGTCCTAAGGTAGCGAAATTCCTTGTCGGGTAAGTTCCGACCTGCACGAATGGCGTAACGACTTGAGCACTGTCTCGACCACGTGCTCGGCGAAATTGCAGTCTCGGTGAGGATTCCGAGTCCCCGCAGCAGGACAAAAAGACCCCATGCACCTTTACTGCAACCTGTCATTGCTCGTTGCACGGTGCTGTGTAGCATAGGTGGGAGCCGTTGATCCCTGGGCGCTAGCTCAGGGGGAGGCAACAGTGAAATACCACCCTGCGCCGTGCGACGTGCTCACCAAAGCGAGGCAAACCCTCCTTGGGACCGTGGCAGGCGGGCAGTTTGACTGGGGCGGTCGCCTCCGAAAGAGTAACGGAGGCGCGCGCATGGTGCCCTCAGTGCGGTCGGTACTCGCACGCAGAGAGTGTAACAGCAGAAGGGCGCCTGACGGTGAGACGGACACGTCGAGCCGGTACGAAAGTAGGCTGTAGTGATCCGGTAGCCCCGCGTGGGCGGGCTATCGCGCAACGGATAAAAGGTACGCTGGGGATAACAGGCTTATCGCGCCCGAGAGTTCACATCGACGGCGCGGTTTGGCACCTCGATGTCGGCTTATCACATCCTGGGGCTGGAGCAGGTCCCAAGGGTCCGGCTGTTCGCCGGTTAAAGTGGTACATGAGCTGGGTTCAGAACGTCGTGAGACAGTTCGGTCTGTATCCGCTGTGGGCGTTGGAAGATTGAGGGGCGCGGACCCTAGTACGAGAGGACCGGGTCGGATTGCCCGCTCGTGTGCCGGCTGTGGTGCCAACTGCAGCGCCGGGTAGCGAGGGCAAGCGCAGATAACCGCTGAATGCATCTAAGTGGGAAGCTGCCCCCAAGATGAATCTTCCCTGGAGCCTTGAGCTCCCTGAAGGGCCGGGAGAGACCATCCCGTCAAGAGGTCGCACGTGGACACCGGGCAACCGGTTTCGAGCGAAGCGATCCTCATCGCCCGTGAGGCTTGATCTCCTTATATGGTTTGAGGTTCCTCTTTATGCCTCGAACCGACTAGCAGAAAACCAAGCGATCTAACGGTTGATTCGCATCACACGATCACACTACTATCCAAAGTCATTTGAAAAGTCTTTGTTACCAAAGTCTGTGTTATGTTGTCCGCGGCCTGTTCCTACTGGGGTGTAGGTCAACTGGCAGACCGCCGGACTGTTAATCCGGAAGTTGCAGGTTCGAATCCTGCCGCCCCAGCTTTCGATTTTTGACAACTGATTTTCGCTGGCGACTGAAGCGTAGGGGCCACACCCGTTCCCATTCCGAACACGGTCGTTAAGCCCTACAGCGCCGATGGTACTCCGTTCGAGAGAACGCGGGAGAGTAGGCCGTCGCCGGCATCTTCTTTAGGACCGCTCATATGTCTTTGGGCGGTCCTTTTTTTTTAAGCGCCGACTGCGGACTGCGCATTGCGGACCAACGGCATTGCGGGCTGCTGACGAACTACGAATTGGGGGACTGACTGCGGATTGGGGGACAAACGGCTGCGCGCTGCGGACATGTTCGCAATTCGAAATCCGCAGCAGTTAGTTATCGGTTCGAAGTAGGTCTCCCAATCCGCAATTAGTTAGCAGTCCGAAGTGCAGTTGGTCGGCAGTCCGCAGCAGTTAGTCCGCAGTTCGCAGATCTTGCACCCGTTCAGTTGGGGTTTCGGCTGACGGCAGTCAACTTGCGGAATCCGAGATCACATGAGCGATCACGACTTCTGGCGGGCCATCGGTCGACAGCTGCGCGTCGATTCCATCCGCTGCAGCTCCGCCGCCGGATCCGGTCACCCGACTTCCTCGATGTCCGCGGCGGACTTGATGGCGGTACTGCTGGCGAAATACCTGCGCTACGACTTCACTACGCCTGATAACCCGCACAACGATCATCTCATCTTCAGCAAGGGGCACGCGTCGCCACTGCTCTACGCGATGTACCGCGCTGCCGGTGCAATCAGCGATGAGGAGCTGCTGACCTATCGTAAGGCGGGGAGTCGCCTGGAAGGCCACCCTACACCGCGTTTGCCATGGGTCGACGTGGCGACCGGCTCACTTGGCCAAGGCTTGCCAATCGGTGTTGGTGTGGCGCTCGCTGGCAAGCGGCTCGATCGATTGGCATATCGTGTGTGGGTGCTGACCGGCGATTCCGAATTGGCTGAGGGCAGCATGTGGGAAGCCTTCGAGCACGCGGCGCAGCGTGGGCTCGACAATTTGACCGCTGTGCTCGATATCAATCGGTTGGGTCAGACTGGCGAGACGATGCATGGCTGGAACCTGGATTACTACGCCGGTCGGCTGCAGGCGATCGGATGGCATACGATCGAAATCGAAGGCCACGATGTGGCAAGGATCGATGCTGCGTTTGCCGAAGCGATCTCGACGACCGGAAAACCGTCGGCGGTTATCGCGCGCACCGTCAAAGGCAAGGGCGTCGAAGCGGTCGCAAACAAGAACGGCATGCACGGCAAGCCAATCAAGGATGCTGAAGCCGCCATCCGCGAGCTTGGAGGTCGGCCCAACGTTAGCGTCGCGGTCGCCAAACCTGATGCTGAGGGCGCACCGCATCGCTTCGAGACGCGTGGCGCGCTGACGCTGCCCCGGTACGAGCTGGGTGCGAAAGAGGAAACGCGAAAGGCCTACGGGGATGCGCTGGCAGCGCTCGGGAAAGCCCGAGGCGACGTGGTCGCCCTCGATGGCGAGGTGAGTAACTCGACGTACTCGGAGATCTTTGCCCAACAAATACCCGATCGGTATTTCGAGATGTACATCGCCGAGCAGCAAATGGTGGCGGCGGCAGTGGGAATTCAGGTATGCGGGTGGAAGCCGTTCGCGAGCAGCTTCGCCGCATTCTGGACTCGCGCGCACGACTTCATTCGAATGGCGGCCATCAGCCGTGCCAACATTCGGGTCTGCGGCTCGCACGCCGGCGTGAGCATCGGCGAGGACGGCCCTTCCCAGATGGGCCTGGAGGACATCGCCTCGTTCCGCGCAACCTGGTCCAGCACGGTCCTCTATCCGTGTGACGCGAACCAGACGGCGCGACTGGTTGCGCAAATGGCGGATCGCGACGGAATCGTCTACTTGCGAACGACGCGCGAGAAAACGCCGGTCATCTACTCGCCTGACGATGACTTTCCAATCGGTGGCTGCCGCGTGCTACGGCAGACACCCGCCGACGCGGTGACGTTGGTCGGTGCCGGCGTGACTGTTCACGAGGCACTCGAAGCTGCAGATCGGCTTGCCGAAGAGGGAATCGCGGCGCGGGTCATCGACCTGTACAGCATCAAGCCGATCGACGCATCGACTCTGCGCGCCGCAGCAGCCGACACCGGCGCCATCGTCACCGTAGAGGATCATTGGGTGGAAGGAGGTCTTGGCGAAGCGGTGCTCTCCGTTCTTGCCAACGACGAGACGCGGAGCCGCGTCGTAATGCTCGCGGTGCGGGACATGCCCGCGTCTGCCACGCCCACTGAGCAACGCGCCGTGGCGGGCATCGACGCGGCGTCGATTGTCCGCGCTGCGCGCGACGCCGTCTCGCAGATGCATCACGCCGCCGCCAGCTAAAGCGTGGCGATCGGGACGGATCAAATTACGAAGCGGTTCGGCGAGATAGCGCCGATGCGCAAGATTGTTGTTCGGCGCTATCTTCCGGAATGCCTAGAGCCGGCATCGTCACCGTAGCGGGGAAACCCAACGTCGGGAAATCGACGCTTCTCAACGGCATCGTCGGACAGAAGCTGAGCATCACGAGCCCGAAGCCGCAATCCACTCGCGATCGCATCGTTGGGATCTATAGCGACGACGACGCACAGATGGTGATCCTCGACACCCCAGGCTTGCTCAATCCGCACTATCCCCTTCAGGAAGCGATGCGTTTGACTGCGCGGCGCGCTCTCGATGATGCCGATGTGATCGTTTATCTCGCCGACGCGACGGAGGGGAATCCGCCGCCGATCGCGGCGGCAGCCGCTCTGCCATCGCCGCCGCGAGCGCCGGTGGTCACCGTTCCATTCCGGAGCTGATAGCAAGGGTTGCCGCGCATCTCCCGGAAAGTCCGTTTCTTTATCCCGAAGATGAGATCAGTACGCAGCCCGTTCGATTTTTCGTCGCAGAGATGGTCCGGGAGACGGTACTCGAGCAACTGCACGACGAAGTCCCGTACAGCGTCGCGGTGCAAGTTGAGGAATATCGGGAGGAACGCTCGCCTCTCTACATCCGCGCTGTAATTTACGTTGAGCGGGACAGCCAGAAGGCGATCATCATCGGGAGCAAGGGCGCGCAGATTCGCAAGCTCGGAGAGGCTGCCCGAAAAAAGATCGAGGCTTTCGTCGGCGCCCAGGTGTATCTCGATCTGTGGGTCAAGGTTCTCGCCAACTGGCGGAAGAACCCACGCAGTCTTTCACGATTCGGCTATCAACTCGCTACTGGAAAAAGCAAATGAGCTTGTCCCCGCGTCTTCTCGAGATTCTGGTTTGTCCGAAGTGCAAGAGCGAGCTCGAGTACCGCGAGGCGGAGCAGGCGCTCCTCTGTCACAAGTGCCGGCTGCGCTACGCGGTGCGCGACGACATCCCGATCATGCTGATCGATGAGGCGACTCCTTTTTAGCGCGCGGCTGGCTGCGCTCTCCGTCATTCTCGGCGGGCGCGCTGTCGCACAAGCACCGACCGGGAGCGAGGGCTCGCTCTTTCTGTTATTGCCGACAGGCGCGCAAGCAGTAGGGATGGGACAGGCAATGGTGGCTGGAAAGCCCGGCAGCGAGGGAATCTGGTGGAACCCGGCCTCGATCGCCGAGCAGGACAAGCGCGAGCTGGCAATCCATCACTCGAAGACCGTCGCTGGGGTGGGAGATGCTCTTAGTTTTGTCCTGCCCACGCGCGCGTACGGGACGGCGGCGATCTCGCTCAACATCCTGAACATCGGCGAGCAGCAGGTGACGGACGAATTCGGCGACGTCGTTGGGGTCATTTTGCCGCGAGACGTCGTACTCGCAGGCACATACGCAGCGAACGTGACGAAGCGATTTAGCACGGGCCTCAATTACAAGGTGGTGCAGCTTCGCGTCGACTGTTCTGGGCAGTGCAGCAGTGTCGGTCCCGAAGTGAAGAGCTCGCGCGCGGTGGATCTCGGCGCTCAGTACGAGGTTGTGGTGGGCGCGCCACTGACTTTTGGCGCCGCGGTGCGGAATCTCGGGGGACGACTCAATTCGAGAGAAACGAATCAGCGTGATCCGCTTCCAACGCAGGTCGAGGTTGGTGCGATGTACAGGCTCAAATTCATCGACCATTACGTGAAGGACACCGAGCTTCGCGCGGCGGCGAGCTACATCAACTCACGGTCGTTCGGTGGAAAGTCGGTGCGCGTCGGAACGGACGTTATGTACCAGGGGAAAGTTCACCTCCGCGCTGGGTACGTCGGCCACGACCGCCGAGGAAACGCCAGCGCTTCCGTGGGCTTCGGACTCCAGAGCGGTGCTTTCGTGTTCGACATCGCGCGCACATTCGGCGGGCTTCCTGCGGAAGGCGGTCAAATGCCCGTCTACGTCTCGCTTCGCTATTTGTTTTGACAGGCCGTGCACTGACGGCGGGCGGCATCCGACCCCAGGCTACAGCGGCATGCTGTGCTGAGTCGAGACTGGGCGCGCGCAGATGAAATTCCTCTACGGGCTGCTCGTATTCGTGCCCATCGCCATCGTAGCTCGAATCGCCGGCGCACCGCCGATCGCAGTTTTTATCGTGAGCGCACTGGCGATCATCCCGCTTTCTGGCATACTGGGCGCAGCGACGGAGACCGTCGCCGAGCACACCAGTCCGGCAGTCGGGGGCGTCCTCAGCGCGACGATGGGGAACCTGGCGGAACTGATAATCGCGGCAGTGGCGCTTCGGGCTGGCCTGATCGATCTAGTCAAAGCTTCGATCACCGGCTCCGTCCTGAGCAACCTGCTGCTGGTGCTCGGCTTCGCGTTGCTCGCTGGCGGGCTCAAGTTCAAAGTGCAGAAATTCAGTCGACATCTCGCTGGCTCCAGCTCGACGGTGCTGCTCATTGCTGTATTCGGTCTCGTGGTACCGGCGCTGTTTCAGGGGCTTCATCCCGACCCGCAAAGGGTGGCGACGGTTCGGATGTCCCACTACGTCGCCGGGCTGTTGATTGCCGGGTACGCGGCGTGGCTGATCTTTTCGCTTGGGACACACTCGTCCGGCTTCGCCGCCGACCGTGGTCCGCCCGTGACTGTAGCCCCAAAATGGTCGTCAAACAAGGCAACAGTGATACTCCTCCTTGCCGCCGGGTCGATCGGCCTTGTGGCGGAGGTTCTCGTCTCAGCCACTGAGGAGGCGGTGAAGGTTCTGGGACTGTCCGAGTTCTTCGTCGGACTGATCCTGATTCCGATCATCGGCAACGCGGCTGAAAATAGCTCTGCGATCATCATGGCGATGCGGAACCGCATGGATCTCGCGCTCAACATCGCCATTGGCTCCAGCATACAAGTGGCGCTGCTCATTGCGCCGCTGTTGGTTATTCTCGGGATGGTCTTTCACCAGCCGATGGATCTCGCCTTCACCACGATGGAGGTGGCGAGCATCGCATTGGCTGTTTTAGTAACGTCATCCGTGATCAGGGACGCGGAAACGAACTGGCTCGAGGGGGCGTTGCTGCTCCTCGCGTATGCAGTACTCGGAGTTGCGTTCTTTTTCTTCTGATAGAGCCGAACCACCAGCGACCCGGAAGCCAACGATTTGCAGCAGCCAAACGCGATACGCTTCACCGTTGACGGTGCTTCGCTCCCGGCGCACGTAAGCGCCTGGATCGATGCGCAGGAAGCCTCGGTCGTCACCCTCAGCTCGGCTGACGAACTGATGTCGATCGGCCTGCGCGCGCGTCCACGCTTCGTGGTGTTCGACGCGCGCCGCGATCCGGAGCCCGTTCTCGCCGCTGTTCAGCGAGTAAAGAGGGATTCGTACACGGCTGTCGTTCCGTGCGCAGTGCTTTGCGGCAAGAAGAACGAGGCGCTGTCTGAGGCATTTGATGCTGGAGCCGACGAAGTCATTCGTGATGGAATGCAGGCCTCCGAGGCGATGCGGCGTTTGACTGCGATGTTGATCCGTTCGGAGCGCGATTTGATCGTGCATCCCTCGACGCGACTGGCCGGCACCTCAGCGATCGAAGCCGAAATCGGTCGGCGGCTGGCGCTCGGCGATTATTTCGCGGTCTGCTACGCCGATCTCGACCACTTCAAGGAATTCAACGATCGCTACAGCTACAACGAGGGCGACCGGGTGATTCGGATTCTTGCCAAGCTTCTGCACGACGTGGTTAAAGGAACTTGCGGCGAGGACGGATTTATCGGGCACATCGGCGGCGATGATTTTATCTTCATCATACCCTACAACGCGATTCCGTCGGTTTGCGGAGAGATTGTTGCCACTTTCGATCTTCTCGCTCCATATCAATACTCGGAGCAGGATCGCCGCGCGGGTTATTTCTTCGGTAAGGATCGCAGAGGCCACCTCGATCGCGTGCCGCTGATGACGCTTTCGATTGGAGTGGTGACTAATCTGCGGCGCTCGTTGAGCTCGGCTCGCCAGGCGAGCCAACTTGCCACGGAAATGAAAACGTACGCCAAGAGCCTTCCAGGCTCAGTTTATACTGTTGACAGACGCAGCGATGATCGCGTGACGCCGCAGGAACCGCTGCCGGCGATTCGCGATGTACGCAAGATCGGAGAGAATGAATGAACGTCAGCTGCCCGGATTGTCGCTCTATCTTCCGAGTGGATCCTGCCAAGGTTCCACCCTCGGGTGTGCGCGCCCGGTGCTCGGTGTGCAGCGGCGTCATCATTATTCCGGCACCGACCGGCCAGACAACGCCCACCGGTGGAAGTGTGCGCTCTGCAACTCCGGCCGGGGAATTCCTGCCTCAAGATCGTCCGCACTCGGCCTCGCAGGCGCAAGCTGGGTGGACGTCGCCTCAAGTGCAGCGCACGCAACCGGCTCCCGGTGTGCAGCGACAAGCTCCGCCCCCGCCTTCTACTTCGCGGGCCGCAGAAGCGCCGCCGGCGGTGCGTTCCAGACCAGAGTCAGTTGAACGCGCTTCCGTAATGGCTACGGCGACTCCGCCATCCCCGTCGTCGGGCCTACCGGAGTTTACTCCGCCTTCTCCTCTCCCTCCCCCTCCTCCGGCGGCGCCGTTCACTCCACTTTCCGCTGCTGCGCCATTTAATCCGGCGCCTGCGCCGATGTCACCGGGCGCTCCCGCGCGGCCGTCGTCGGGACCGTCGGCGCCCCCCTTCGTGCCCCCAGCGACTTCGTCGCGAGTCGCGCCGCCTTCCCGCCCATCAGCGACGCCGACTGGCGGATCCCCAACGGTTGGCGATACCGGCGCGCGTCGCCCCGTAAATCCCTTTCTGTCCAAGGATCCAAATCAGCGAGCAAAGAGGCTGGCGCGCGCCCTCGTCTCGGACATCATCACCTATCACCCGGCGAAGCACGCCGAAGGTCTCCGCGACGGGACTCTCAAGCAGCTCTTTCGAGAGGAGATAAAAAAGAGCTTCGAAGAGTATATTGCGCAGGTGGGACAGCAGCTTGCGGAAAGCACCACCTATTTTCAGGAAGCGCTGAACGAAGTGCTGGGTGGCGGGAAGAAAATCTTTTAAGGCTCGGGGGTCGGAGTAAATGGCGGAAGGCGAACGCAGTCGTGGTCTGAGGCAAAGCAGAGAACGACTGGCGGAGTTGCGGAGGTATCTTTGACATCGACGGCAAGCGCGCTCGCCTGAGCACGCTCGAAGCCGAGATGGCCGACCCGGGGTTTTGGAACAACCAGGAAAAAGCGCAGGCCACGCTCCAGGAAGTGAAGACACTGCGCAACTGGATTGATCCTTACGACAAATTGAATGGCCGCGTTGACAGCGCGCTCGAGCTCGACGAGCTGCTACAGGATGGCTCGGAGCCGGAGATGGAGCGTGATCTCGACGCCGAGTCTTCCCAGCTGCGCGATGATCTCGACTCATTCGAGGTTAAATCGCTGTTGCGCGGTCCCGACGATTTCCGGGACGCGCAGCTCGAGATCAGTGCGGGCGCCGGCGGGACCGAGGCACAGGATTGGGCGCAGATGCTGATGCGCATGTACGTGCGCTGGGCGGAACGCCGCGGCTTCGAAGTCAGCGTTCTCGACGAGAGTGAAGGAGAAGAGGCCGGGATCAAGGGTGCGGTGTTGGAGATCCGCGGAGCGTATGCGTACGGATTCCTGAGACCGGAGACGGGAGTTCATCGCCTCGTACGCATCTCACCGTTCGACGCGAACGCGCGTCGCCACACCAGCTTCGCGTCGGTGTTCGTTTATCCCGTGGTGAATGAGGAGATCAACATAGACATCCGTGACGAAGATCTTCGGGTCGACGTATATCGCGCGTCAGGAGCGGGAGGACAGCACGTCAACAAGACGAGCTCCGCCGTCCGAATCACCCACATTCCCACCGGAACCGTCGTCGCATCGCAACAGGAGAGATCGCAATTCAAGAACAAGTCGACGGCGATGAAGATGTTGAAGAACAAGCTCTATCAGGCAGAGATCGAGCGCCGCGAGGCGCACAAGGCGGAGCTCGATGCGACCAAGTCCGATGTGAGCTTCGGCAGCCAGATCAGGAGCTATGTTTTCCAGCCATACACGATGGTCAATGATCATCGCACCGAGCTGAAGATTCCCGACGTGCAGAAGGTGATGGATGGTTGGATTGATCCATTCATCGAGGCTTATCTAAAGCAGGGTGGCGGTTCGACGACGGCGGCGGCGTGAGCGACGAGCTCAACTTCGTTCTCCAGGCGCGCCGCGAGAAGCTCGAAGCCCTGGAGGCGGCCGGTGTAGCGCCCTACGCCTACTCGTTCAATCGGCAGCACTCAGCGAGCGAAGCACAAGCACTTCTCGGTCAGAGCGAAGAGGGATCTGCCGTGACGCTGGCCGGCAGGATCGTAGCCTGGCGTTCTCACGGCAAAACAACCTTCGCGCATCTTGCCGACTCAACGGGGAAGATTCAGCTCTATTTCAAGAAGGATCAGCTTGGCGACAAGATGTACTCGCTGCTGGCGCACCTGGATCTCGGCGACATAGTCGGGGTCCATGGCCCGCTGTTCCGCACACGCACCGGCGAAGTAACCGTAAGGGTCGACCGAGTCGAGGTTCTTGCAAAATCACTGCGCCCGCTGCCATTCGGCAAGGAAGAAGAAGTAAACGGTCAGATCGTTCGTCACTCGGGCTTTGCCGATCCCGAGCAACGGTATCGGCAGCGCTACGCCGATCTGGCCGTTCATCCGGAAGTGCGGGCTCTCTTTGTCGCTCGTTCCCGAATGACAGGAGCGATCCGGGCCTTTCTCGACGAGCGCGATTTTCTCGAGGTAGAGACCCCTATCCTGCAGCCGCTTTATGGCGGAGCAGCGGCGCGTCCCTTCACGACGGTTCACAACGCACTCAACCTGCCGCTTTACCTGCGGATCGCCGACGAGCTTTATCTCAAGAGGCTAGTCGTCGGGGGGTTGGAGCGCGTGTACGAGATCGGTCACGATTTCAGAAACGAGGGAATCGATCGCACGCACAATCCAGAATTCACGATGCTCGAGTTCTACCAAGCCTACGCCGACTACACCGGAATGATGGAGCTGGTGGAGCAGCTGCTCGAGCGAACGGCGGATGCTGTCCGATCGGTTCCGGAACTCGCCGCAAAAGTTCCGACTTTCAAGCGGCCATTCCAGCGCGTGGAGTGGATTCCGTCGCTTAATGCGGCCGCCGGAGTTGACGTTGCGGCGTTGGACGACGCCTCGTTGCGCGCACTTGCAACTCGCGCTGGTGTAGAAATGCAGGAGTCCTTGACCCGCCCGAAGCTCCTGGACGAGATGTTCCAGGCGTTGGTCGAGCCAAAGCTCGTGCTGCCCACCTTAGTCGTCGATTACCCGATGGAGCTTTCGCCACTCGCAAAACCCAAGAGAGGAGATCCCAGGCTCACGGAGCGGTTCGAGCTGTTCGCGAACGGCAAGGAGCTGGCAAATGCCTTCAGTGAGTTGAACGATCCGCTGGACCAGCGCCGGCGCTTCGAGGCTCAGGCGAAGTTGCGCGCGGCCGGCGATGAAGAGGCAGCCGGGGTAGACGAGGATTATCTGCGGGCAATGGAATACGGCATGCCTCCAATGGGTGGTGTAGGAATAGGCATAGACCGGTTGTTCATGTACTTGTCCGGGGCGACGAACATTCGCGACGTGATTCTTTTTCCGACGATGAGGCCGGAGTGACGAAACTCGAGCTGCAGATTGCGTGGAGGTACCTGCGGAGCCGGAGAGGCTCCAAGCTCCTCTCGCTCATAAGCATCATCGCAATCGGCGGTGTGCTGGTGGGAGTCAGCGCACTGATCGTAATCATGGGCGTGATGAACGGACTGCAGCATGATCTGCGGGAGAAGATCCTGGTCGGCAGCCCCGACATCCGCGTTTTGAGTTACGGTGAGGACCTCAAGATCACCGACTGGCCGAAGGTGCTCGAAAAAGTTCGGAAACAACCAGGAGTTGTTACAGCAGCGCCGTTCGTTCTCACGGAAGCGTTGATGACGGCGGGGCATGACTATGCTGGCGGCGTCTATGTCGTCGGATTGCTTCCTCAGGGTCGCGGCGTTCCGGACGTGACCACAATTCGCTCGCACACAACACAGGGCGACTTTCGCTTCGCGAGCACTGACGGGCAGCGGCGGGGTGTCGTGCTCGGCAAGCTGCTGGCGGCGCGCTTCAACAAATGGCCTGGTGACAGCATCAACCTCCTCTCTGCCGGCGGCGGCAAGATGAATCCCGTCACTGGCGGATTGGTTCCCAGGTCGGAGTCGTTCGAGGTCACCGGAATTGTCTCTACCGGCATGTACGAGTACGACAACTCATACGCGTTTGTTGCGCTGGACAAGGCTCAAAACCTCGCTGGACTAGGTGATGGAGTCACGGGGATCGAAGTAAAAACGACCGACCGCTGGCAAGCGACGAACATTGCTTCCCGACTCGTTGGGGCGCTGGGCTGGCCGTACCGTACAGTCGATTGGGAAGAGCAGAACCATTCTCTCTTTCAGGCTCTTAAGCTGGAAAAGCTGGGAATGGGAGTCATCCTGCTGCTCATTGTTCTCGTCGCTGCGTTTAACATCGTGAGCACTCTGACAATGGTCGTCGCCGACAAGACAAAAGAGATCGGCATTCTGAAGGCGATGGGAATGCCCGCTGCATCCATCCGCCGGATATTCTTTGCGCAAGGACTCGTGATCGGCGTCGTCGGAACGGTGCTCGGCCTGCTGCTCGGATTCGGCGCAGCACTCGCATTGGACAAGTACCAGTTCATCAAGCTCGACCCGCAGGTTTATTTCATCGATCACCTGCCGGTGACCACGCAGCCGACCGACGTGATGTGGATCATACTGGCCAGCATCGCAATCGCCGCGATCGCTACGGTGTATCCATCGGTGCAGGCCTCACGACTTTTTCCGATCGACGCGATCAGACACGAATGACACTCACCGTCCTCGAAGCCCACGACGTCCACAAGGCCTACATCGGCGGCGATGGCAATGTGCTGCACGTGCTCAACGGAGTGGATCTTTCAGTCCAGTGCGGCGAGATGATCGCGGTCGTCGGCGCAAGCGGCGCCGGAAAGAGCACATTGATGCACGTGCTCGGGGCACTGGACAAACCCACGCGCGGCTATGTAGTAATCGGAGGCGAGCCCGTTCACGGACGCAACGAAACCGAGCTTGGTGAGCTGCGGAATCGGACTGTGGGTTTTGTGTTCCAGTTCCATCACCTGTTGCGCGAGTTCTCGGCTCTCGAGAATGTGATGATGCCGCTTCGGATCGCGGGTCGACCGGAAGAGGTGGCACGGGGCAGAGCGGCGGAGCTGCTGGCGCGAGTAGGGTTGAGCGCCAGGATGACACATCGCCCGTCCGAGCTGTCAGGCGGAGAACAACAGCGGACGGCTGTCGCACGCGCGCTGGCGATGGATCCGCAGGTCGTTCTCGCGGACGAGCCATCGGGAAACCTCGATCGCTCGAATGCCGAGATGTTGCACGAATTACTGAGCGAGGTCGTCAATGACCTCGAGATCGGGATGGTCGTCGTTACTCATAGCCGGTCGCTCGCGGCGCGTGCCAGCAAAGTGCTGCTGCTCGAAGGCGGTCGTTTGAGTCGTACGGAAGTCGATGAGGTCGTCGTATAAATGGTTTGCGATCTTTGCAAGGATGGCGAAGCTGTAATCCAGCTCACTGAGATTGAAGGGAGCGGGGTCCGGCAGCTGCATCTCTGCGAAAAATGCGCAGCCGAACGCGGAGTCGAGACGACGATCACCGCGGCCAAGCCGCAGATCAACAACTTCCTGCAGACAATTCATGAGCAGATGCAGGGCGCGAAGGGCGAGCCCGCGCAGTGCTCATTCTGTCAGGCAACCCTCGCCGACTTTCGAGCGACGGGCCGTCTTGGCTGCGCGCACTGTTACGAGGCGTTCGAGGCGAGCTTGCGCGATTTGCTTCGTCGAGTGCACGGCAACTCGCGGCATATTGGCCGGCGTTACGTGGCACCGCTTCCTTCTGAGCTTCCTCACGTGTCCAGCGCAACCGAGCTTCGTGACCGCCTGAAGAGAGCAATCGAGGCCGAGCAGTTCGAGCTTGCGGCCGATATCCGCGACAAGCTACGGGGAATCGAGTAATGCTCGATCTCTCTCTGCTACCGGACGGTGGCGCGAGCTGGCTCGATGCTTCAGGCGAGCACGCGGACATAGTCATTTCGACGAGAATCCGGCTGGCTCGGAATCTCGAGGGCTACGCCTTCACCCCACGCGCCCGCGACGGCGAGCGACTTAGGATCCTTACCCAGGTTCGCGAGGCATTCGGCAGTTTGCGCTCCATCGAAGACGGCGTCCTCGTCCGCGTCGACGAGCTGCCGCCGGAAGACCGGCTACTGCTGCACGAGCGTCATCTCGTCAGCAAGGAGCTGGCGGGTCTGAACGAACAGCCGGTGCGAACCGGGGCCGCGGTGTATCTGTCCCGCGGTGTCGGCATTATGGTGAACGAGGAAGACCACCTGCGGCTTCAGGCCCTCCACTCTGGGTTCCACGTGGCGGATGCGTTCGGTGTGCTCGAGCGTCTCGACGCCGAACTCGGAAACCGGGTGCCATATGCCTTCCACAATGAGTTCGGCTACCTCACTGCCTGCCCGACCAATGTTGGTACCGGCCTCCGGGCGTCGGTGCTGATCCACCTTCCGGGGCTGGTTCTGACCAAGGAAATCGGAAAAGTGCTGGCCGGGCTTCAGCAGGTGGGACTCACCTATCGCGGTATGTACGGTGAGGGAAGCGAAGTAGTCGGGAATTTCTTCCAGATTTCAAATCAGACAACGCTGGGCAGATCGGAAGGCGAGTTACTTGATTACCTCGTACGCGTCGTTAGACATGTAATCGAGCGCGAAGAAGAAGCGCGCAGAGTACTGTTGCGCGATGCGGGTTATATTATTGAAGACAAGCTCTGGCGTGCCTATGGCACGCTGCGATATGCACGCAGCTTGAGCTTCGATGAAGCGATGAACTATCTGAGCGGCGTGCGACTGGCTGTCGGTTTGAAACTGATAAGCGGTCTCAGTGTATATACTCTCAACAAGCTCCTGATATTTAGTCAGTTGGCGCACCTCGGTAACACCGAGGGCAGAGTGCTGACGGAAAGCGAAGCGAATGTCGCGCGCGCTCGATACGTGCGGGAGACGCTAGCTGTAGAGGCGGAGTAAGGGGTAGCGGGTAATCACGCGCGCCGCAGTGGTCGACACTGTCACGCACGCGAAAGAACTAGCTCCCGCACTGAGGATTGCTGAAATGAACGGGTACAACTTCACAGAGCGAGTACGAAAGGTCCTCGCTATGGCTCGTGAGGAGGCGGCAAGGCTTCATCACGAATACGTCGGCACCGAGCACATACTGCTCGGGCTGATCCGCGAGGGCGAAGGCGTCGCCGCCGCCGTCCTGCAAAACCTCAGCGTCGACCTCGACGAGATCCAGCAGAAGATCGAGGAGACCGTGAAGAAGGGGAAGGCCGCAGCTGCGACCGGACCCGATCTTCCCTATACATCCCGCGCCAAGAAAGTACTCGAGCTCGCGATGGGCGAGGCTCGCGATCTGAGTCACGGCTATGTAGGCACCGAACACCTCCTGCTCGGACTGCTGCGCGAAGAGAAGGGAA
>WNGL01005245.1_pt1 | contig 15411 bp, 18 predicted proteins | sample 5400591 | NCBI WGS metagenome assembly WNGL01 (sample SAMN13153377, study PRJNA577476) | soil metagenome | isolation source: 80 cm soil or saprolite under Garry oak tree replicate 1 | place: USA:California | collected 2016-06-15
CGCTACCTTGACCCGCCTGGCCGGCCGGCCCGGCGAGCTCGCCGGTCTCGGTCCGGTCGACCCCTGGCTGACCCGCGACCTGGCCACCGCCGCCGCGCGCAACCCCAGGACCACCTGGTGTCTTACCGTCACCGACGCGAAGGGGCACGCCATCGCCCACGGCTGCGCCCGGCCCGAACCCAAACGTCACAGGCAACGCGCCGGCCCCGGCCCGCCGGGGTTCTCCTTCAGCCCGGCCAGCCGGGATGGCCCGCCCGGCGGGTACGGCGCCTGGCGGCTGCGCACCCCCGGCGGCGGGCCGGACCTGATCATCACCCTGGAGTCCTTGACCACCGATCCCTGCGACCACCGGCACGAATCCAGCCGGCACGACCCCGGGGTCAAGCTCAAGCACCTGTCCCAGGTCCGGCACGCCACCTGCACCAGCCCCGTCTGCCGCCGCCCCGCCGCCCAGTGCGACCACGAGCACAACATCCCCTACGAAGCAGGCGGCCGGACCTGTCTTTGTAACACCGGCCCCAAATGCCGCCACGACCACCGCCTCAAGCAACACCCCAGGTGGAGAGTGGATCAGCTTCCCGACGGGACCTTCCGATGGACGACCCCGGCCGGGCGGATCTATACGACCGAACCCACCCGATACCCCATCTGAGCCCAGCCGCTCTCGCCCGAAGAGAGCGAATCCATGATCATGAAGTGCCCGAAGGCCGGCATCAAAAGCCCAGGCCGCAACCGGACCGGTACCGTGGCGACGTGGCAACTCAGGTGATCGTGCTCAACGGCGGGTCCAGCTCGGGAAAGTCGGGCATCGCCCGGTGCCTGCAGGCGATCCTGCCGGATCCGTGGCTGGCCTTCGGGACCGACAACCTGGTCCAGGCGGCGCCGATGTCCCTGCAGACGTCGGCGGCGGGTATCGAGTTCGGCAAGGACGGCGAGGTCATCGTCGGGCCGGAGTTCCGTACCCTGGAGGCGGCGTGGATCGCGGGGATCGCCGCGATGGCCAACGCCGGGGCCCGGATCATCGGGATGGCCGCATCCCAGGCCGAACTGGTCCACCGCGGTATCGTCTACGACCTGCAGGTGGACACGACGCACACCGAGGCCCTGCCGTGCGCCCAGGCGATCGCGGCCCACGTTCAATGACGGCGTCGCCGCGATGAGTCCGGCGGTCCCGTATCGTCCACTAGCTATGGAAGCTACCAACCTTGCCGACCTGTACCAGCTCCCGCTGCTCGACTGGGCCAGCATCGAGGACAAGCTCCGCTCGGGCGTGACACAGGCGCCGGGCACCGGCGGGCCGAACCGTCATACCTGCTGGCTGTCCACGATCAACGCGGACGGAAGCCCGCATGTCAACGGCGTCGGCGCGCTGTGGGCCGACGGCTGCTTCTGGTTCGAGACCGGCCAGGGCAGCCGCAAGGGCTGGAACCTCGCCCGTGATCCGCGCTGCGCCGTGAGCCTCGCGACCGCGGCGTTCGACCTGGTGGTCGAGGGCGAAGCCACCCTGGTCACCGACCCGGCGATCGTCGCCGACATGGCCGCGCGCTGGGCGGCGGGAGGATGGCCGGCCCGGGTCGACGACACCGGCGTGGCCCTCACCGCCGAGTTCAGCGCGCCCTCGGCCGGACCGCCGCCCTGGCACGTCTACCGCCTCACGCCCAAAACGGCCACGGCGCTGGCCACCGTCGAGCCCGGCGGGGCAACGCGCTGGCGGTTCTAGCCCCGCCGCCCGGGCCCCTATCGGGCAGGCGCGAGCGCCCGGACCACCCGGGCGGCCAGTGTCCTCAGCAGCTGACCCGATGGATCGTGGTCCGGATTCACCTCCGTGATGACCAGCCCGCCGAACCTCTCCCCGCCGCCGAACTCGTTCAGGCACACGCTCACCTCATCCAGGGTGAGCCCGGCGAAGTGCGGGTAATTGGCCACCGGGAACAGCCCGGTATGCAGCACGTCCACGTCGAAGTGAACCAGGTAGGAGTCGCAGCGGCGCGCTAGGTAGGCCAGGGCCGCGCAAGCCTGCCCCGCCGGGTCGGCCCGCACCGCGGGCGCCGGGGCCGCGTACAGGTGCCGGGAGGCCAGCTCGGTCCACTCGCCGGTGTCCAGCTCGGCCGGATCGAAGCCGAACAGCACCACCTGCCCCGGCCGCAGCAGCGGGTACCGGGAGCCGAGCCGGGCCAGCCGCGGCGACCCGCCGCCGAGCATGTGGGTCATGCCCATGGTGTCGGCCACCGCGGAGGCGCTGCGCTCGGGGGTGGTGAGGTCCGCGTCGCCGTCGAAGTACACCAGCCCGCCCTCGCCGAACCCGTCCAGCGCCCCCAGCGTGATCGTGCAGTCGCCGCCCAGGACCAGCGGCAGCCGCCCGGCCGCGCGGATCGCTGCCACCTCGGCCGCGACCCGCCGGATCACCTCGGCCACCCGGTCCGGGTCACGCAGTCCGCCGTCCGGCGCGACCGGGCGGTACGGCGTGGCCTCCAGGTCGCCGCGGTCCTCCACGTCCAGGCCGGCCGCCTGCAGCTCGCCGATCAGGCCGGCCGCGCGCCAGGCGGCCGGGGCCTTCTCCTGCCCGGGGTTGTGCGAGCCCGCGCTCGTCGGCACCCCCAGCACGCTCACCCGCCGGCCGTCTCCCGCCATCCGCCTCGCCCCGCTCCGCTTCGCCCCGCTTCGCCCCCGTCAGGTCATCGCAGTAATGCAGTAAGCACTCAGTACAGCAGCCGCGTGTAGTTCGCCAGGGCGTAGTGCTCTTCCAGCTCTGCCAGCGTCTCCGGCGTCTCCATCACCCGCTTGGTCAAGGTGGCGAGCGACGGCAGCGCGTCCGGCCGCCAGGAATCCGGGTCCCACAGCTTCGACCGCAGGAACGACTTGGGGCAGTGGAAGAAGATCTGCTCGACGTCGACCAGCAGGGCCAGGATCGGCCGCCGCCCGCGGACCGCCAGCTCGTCGAAGAACGGCGCGTCGCGCACCAGCCGGGCCCGCCCGTTGATCCGCAGCGTCTCGTTCCGGCCGGGGATCAGCGAGATGATCCCGACGTGCGGGTTGGCCAGGATGTTGAGGTACCCGTCGGCCCGCTTGTTGCCAGGCCGTTCCGCTATCGCGACCGTGGTGTCGTCCAGCACGTGCACCAGGTGGCCGGCCGGGTCCCCCTTGGGTGAGGCGTCGCAGTTGCCGTCGGCGTCGGAGGTGGCCAGGACGCAGAACGGCGAGATGGCCAGCCACTCCCGGTCCACCGCGTGCAGCCTGGTCCGTTCCTTGGTCACCGCCCGCCCGCTGGGCAGCCCCAGCAGGTCCCGCAGCTCCCCGGCGCCGCCGATCTCGGTGCAGGTCATGGGCTCACAGCTCCGGGAAGACCAGGTCGGCGTCGTGCTCGGACATCACCGCGGGCGGCCCGATCAGGGCCTTGTCCGGCTCCCCGATGACCTCGCAGTTCTTGCCGTCGTAGTCGAACTTCAGCAGCACGTGCTTGATCGCCTCGAGCCGGGCCCGCTTCTTGTCGTTGCTCTTGACCACCGTCCAGGGGGAGAACTCGGTGTCGGTGTAGTGGAACATGGCCTCCTTGGCCTCGGTGTAGCCCTCCCACTTGTCCAGCGACTCGATGTCCATCGGGCTGAGCTTCCACTGCCGGACCGGGTCGATGCGCCGGATGATGAAGCGGGTGCGCTGCTCGCCGGGGGTTACCGAGAACCAGAACTTGGTCAGGTGCAGCCCGGAGCGGATCAGCATGCGCTCGAACTCCGGCGCCTCGCGCATGAACTCCCAGTACTCCTCGTCGGTGGCGAAACCCATCACCCGCTCCACGCCGGCCCGGTTGTACCAGGAGCGGTCGAACATGACGATCTCGCCGCCGGCGGGCAGGTGCGGCACGTACCGCTGGAAGTACCACTGGGTCCGTTCCCGCTCGCTCGGCTTGACCAGGGCCACGACCGTGGCGCCGCGCGGGTTCAGGTGCTCGGTGAAGCGCTTGATCGTGCCGCCCTTGCCGGCCGCGTCCCGGCCCTCGAACACGAGCACGATCCGCTCCCCGGTGGACTTCACCCAGTTCTGCAGCTTGACCAGCTCGATCTGCAGCGGCCGCTTGCGGTACTCGTACTCGTCCCGGGTCAGCTTCTCCTGGTACGGGTAGTCCTCGCGCCAGGTCTCGACGGTCCGGCCGTCCGCGTAGCGGAGCACCGGGTCGTCGTGCTCGTCGTCGTCGTCGACCCTGAGGCCCGCCAGCAGCTCCTGGTCGGACGCCCAGTTCAGCGGGAGCGCGTTAAACGGATTGTCGAGTGCACCGGTCACAGGACAAGCACAGCACATCCCGGCGCCCGGGTCACGCCCGGGATGGCACTTCTCACCCCCGGTTCACTGGCGCCGTTCACCGAAGCTCACCGATCGCCGTAGACCACGGTCCCGCCTGCCACCGTCGCGACCACCGAGGTGCTCCCGATGTCGCCCGGCGGGATCGTGAACAGGTCCTGGTCGAGCACGACCACGTCGGCCCGCATCCCGGGCAGCAGCCGGCCGGTCACGTCCTCGGCGTGGTTCACCCACGCCACGCCCGAGGTGAAGGCGTCCACCGCCGCGTCCACCGTGATCGCCTGGTCCGGCAGGAACGGGTTCTCGCACTCCGGCATCCCCGGCCGCCCGAGCCGCCCGGACAGCACCCGGTTCACCGCCACGTGGATCTCCTGCAGCGGGTCCGCACTGGACACCGGCCAGTCGCTGCCGAACGCGATCCGGGTGCCCAGCCCCAGCAGCGAGCCGATCTGGTACTGCCACAGGGCGCGCTCCGCCCCGACAAACGGCAGCGTCAGCTCCTCCATCTGGGCCTCCGCGCACGCCCACAGCGGCTGGAAGTTGGCCACCACGCCGAGCTCGGCGAACCGTCCCATGTCCCGCGGGGTGATGAACTGCAGGTGCGCCAGGTGGTGCCGGGCCGCCCGCCGGGAATCAGCCGGCAGCGCCGCCAGGGCGTCCAGCGCGGTCGTCACCGCGAGGTCGCCGATGGCGTGGAAGTGCAGCTGGAATCCTTCCGCGCTCAGCCGCCGCGCCGCCTCGAACAGCTCCTCGCGCTCGATGAACAGGCGTCCCGAATGATCCGTGGGATGACCGGCGCGATCGGTGTACGGCGCGGACATCGCGGCGGTGAACGTCTCGCACACGCCGTCGAGCATCAGCTTGACGGTGGTGGCCCGGAACCGCCCGTCGGTAGCCTGCTCGCGCCGGGCCAGCAGGTCGTCGATCTGCCCGAGGCCGCGGTCCCGGTCCCACCACAGGGCGGCGGTCACGTGGCTGTCCAGCATCCCGTAGTCGGCCGCCATCAGGTACGCGCCGAACGAGTCCGGCAGTCCCAGCTCAGCCGCCGCGCCCACGCACGCGTCCTGGAAGCTCGTGATGCCCAGCGAGTGCAGGTGCGACTGGCCCGCGACGAGCCCGGTGAGGAGTTCGGCGTCGGTGGCCGCGGGTGCGTGCGCCGCGACCAGGCGCATCGCCCCGTCGTGCAGCGCCCCGGTCGGCCGGCCGGACTCGTCGCGCTCGATCCGCCCGTCGACCGGGTCCGGGGTGCGGGTGTCGATGCCCGCGATCGTCATCGCCGCGGTGTTCACCCAGGCGCTGTGGTGGTCCCGGTTCGGCAGGAAGGCGGGCCGCCCGCCGGTCACGGTGTCCAGGTCGGCCGCTGCCGGCAGCCCGCCGGGAAAGGCCGACATCGTCCACCCGCCGCCGGTCACCCAGGCGCCCGGCGGCAGCGAGGCGCAGTATTCCGCCACGACCTCCAGGCACTCCTGCCGGGACCGCGGCCCGACCAGGTTGCAGCGCAGGCTCTCCAGACCGCCGCCGACCGGGTGCACGTGCGCGTCGCCGAACGCGGGCAGCGCCAGCCGCCCGCGCAGATCGATCACCCGGGTCCGGCGCCCGGTCAGCTCCCGTATCTCGTCGTCGCTGCCCACGGCGGCCACGACCCCGTCCCTGACCGCCAGCGCCGAAACGAACCCGGACGGGTGCGCCGGCGTCCTGATCTTGCCGCCCGCCAGCGTTAGGTCGGCTTCGCTCCTGCTCACCGCCCTAGCCTCGCACACCGCCGCCGCTAGGCCGGGGCTGGTGTCAGTCCAGAGCGAGAACCGCCCGCAGTGCGTCATCGACCGCGGCCATCTCCGCGTGGCTCAGCCGGCCGGCATACTGACCGAGTCGTTTCTGCGGGTCGACCACTGCGAGCTGCTCGACCATCACCCTGGTCTCGGCGCCGTTGACGTTGATCTCGGGACGGAACGATGCCTCCCTCCGCCCCGTGGCGGTGGGCGCGACAATGCAGGTCGACAGCGGAAGGTCGTCCGACTGAATGATCACTGCGTAGCGTGCCCCCGCCTGCTCGTGTCCCTGTGCGTCCCTCGGTGCCTTCAGCTGATACAGGTCACCACGCACGGATTGTGTCCATCTCCTCGGTGAGCTGCCGCGATGCCGCCGCCTCATCCGGGTTGTTGCGGATGGCCTCAGCTTCGGCTCGCATCCGGGCTCGCCTTTTCTCGCGGTCGGCGGCCAGGATGGCGGCCCGCACGGCTTCTGAGCGAGACCGTCCGTCACGGGTAAGCGACTCGAGTGCCTTCTCCACTTCAGGATCAGTACGGATTGTAAGGGTACTCATACCCATAACTGTATTACGATTTGCAACACAAATCCTAGTGCCGACGCGAGCGGCCGCGCCGCCCGGCGACTGTGATCCCATGGGAGCATGAAGGTCCGGATTGGCATCTCCCTGGGACCGGCCGGGTCCCCCGATCAGTTCGCCGCCGCGGTCGACTCGCTCGAGCAGGCCGGCGTGGACTCGCTATGGCTGCCGGAGACCGTGTACTCCCCGGTGGTGGAGCCGTTCACCGGCATGGCGTTCGCGCTGGCCCGGACCCGGCGGCTGAAGGCGGGCAGCGGGATCTCGGTGCTGCCGGGCCGGCATCCGGTACTGGTCGCGAAGCAGCTCGCGTCGCTGGCCGGGCTGGCCCCCGGCCGGGTGCTGCCGGTGTTCGGGCTGAGGCCGGCCCAGGATGCCGAACGGGCGTTGTTTCCCGTCCCCCCTGGCCACCGGGCCGCCGTCTTCGACGAGTCGCTCGAGCTGCTGCGGCTGCTGCTCACGACCGAGCGGGTCGACTTCGCGGGGCGCTTCTTCTCGGTGTCCGGCGCCACCGTGAGCCCGCGGCCGGCCAAGCCGCTCGACGTATGGCTGGGTGGTTCGGCGCCGGCCGCGCTGCGCCGGGTGGGGCGGCTGGCCGACGGGTGGCTCGGCTCGCTGCTGACGCCGGCCGAGGCGGGCGCGGCCGTGAAGGAAATCCGGCACGCCGCGGCCGAGGCCGGACGCGAGGTGGAAGAGGACCACTTCGGACTCAGCCTGCCGGTGACGTTCAACGGCATCCCGGACGCGCTGCTGGCCTCGATCCGCCGCCGCCGTCCCGAGGCCGACCCGGCGACGCTGGTCGCCCGCGGCTGGGACGATGCCCGCCGGATGCTCGGCCAGTACGTCGAGGCCGGGCTGAGCAAGTTCGTGGTGCGGCCGGCGAGCCCGGGACCGTTCGGCCCCTTCCTCGACGGCTTCGTCCGCGAGCTCCTCCCCATCGAGAACTAGGGCTTGCGCCTGATCCGGTAGTGCAGCACCAGGAACGGCAGGCCGAACACCCAGAACGCGTGCTCGGCCCGCAGCTGTGTTGTCCCATTGGCCGCCTCAACGTAGACGTCGAGCCGCTCGGCGAACCCGGGCACCGCGACGGTGGTCAGCTCGGCCGTCTGCGCGTCTATATAAGTAAGGTAGTGGCCCGGCTGGTCGAGCTCGCTGCGGCTATCCAATACGAGCCCGGCATCCGGCCGGGCTCGTGGCAGCAGCGTGGCGGTGAAGCTGGCCTGCGGCAGCGGGAAGCCGACGCTGACGTAGCCGCGCCCCTCGTGCCGGTAGGTGGTGTAGATACCCACGTAGATGGGCTCACCGGTGTCGGCGCGGGACCGGATCCAGCCGCGCACCGACACCGTGCCTTCCACGTCGCTGATGGTGTCGATCCGGCTGCGCACGCCGTGCTGCGCCTCCCGCTGGCTCATCGGCACGTTGGCCTGGCCGAGCGGGCGGGCCAGCACCGTCCGGTAGAGCAGGTAGCCGGGGCGCACCCACAGCCGCCACTCCGGCACGATGTCGAGGGCGAACCGCGTGGTGTGCTCGTAGAACTCGCGGACCAGCGGGTCCACCCGGGCCGGGTCGAAGGAAGGCCCGGCCAGCTCGTCCAGCGAGGCCACGATGCCGATGTCGGCCACGTCGGGCGTGTACGTGCCGCCCAGCACCTGCGCCAGCGACCGGACGTAGTCGGTGCCGACGTACCTGGTCTGGCTGGCCAGCGGCACCACGAACGGGAGGTCCTCGGCCTTCACCCGCTCGGCGAGCAGGCTTAGCTGCGGATCGCGGAACAGCACGGCCGAGCTCACCCGGAACCCGACGACGGCCGCCGCGGCCGCCACCGAACCCGCCCGCTGCCCGCTTCGCCCCAGGCCCAGCCCGACCAGCGCGCCCACGGCCGGCCCGAGCAGGACCTTCTGCGGCCGCAACCCGATTGCCCCGGCCGCCGCGCCCGCCGCCGTGGCCACCGGAACCGGCCCCGCCCCGGTCAGCCGGTCCGCCGCCCAGCCGAGCGGGGCCGCCAGCGCGCCGCTCGCCAGGATCCGCGACCACAGCGCCGGGATCTCGCCCGGCCGCTGCCTGGCCCGCGCCACCGCCTCCGCCGCACCCATGACGGCCGCGCCCGCCAGCGCGCCGGCCGCCGCCGCCGCCCGCCCGCGATGCGCCGTCAGCGCGGCCCCGGCCACCGCGCCGATCAGCCCGGCGAACCCGACCTGCTGCAACCGCTCCTTCGCCACAAACCGAACTTACGCTACCGCCCGCTAGGATCGGGCGATGCAGGTGACGTCGCTCGGCTTCCGCACCGACCTGGCGCTGCGCGTGCTCGAGGGGGCCGAGATCACCGACCGCGGCGACTACACGGTCGTCCGCAGCCCGGACAACCCCACGTTCTGGTGGGGCAACTTCCTGCTGCTGGCCGGCTGGCCGGAACCCGGCACCGGGGACGGCTGGCTGGCCCGGTTCGCCGCCGAGTTCCCGCAGGCCGAGCACCTCGCGCTGGGCGTGGACGCCGGCCGCGAGCCGGCGCAGGTACCACCGGAGTTCCTGGCCGCGGGCCTGGAGTTCGAGCGCGCCACCGTGCTGAGCTGCGCCGCGGTCCAGCCGCCGCCGCGCCAGAACACCGAAGCCGAGATCCGGCGGCTGGAATCCGACGATGACTGGGAGCAGTCTCGCGACCTGGGCGTCCGCTGCTACGGCTACGGCGGCCCTTACCTGGACCGGCGGGCCAGGGCCAGGCGGCGGCTGACCCGGTCGGGGCGGGCGGCCTGGTTCGGCGCGTTCACCGACGGCCGCCTGCTGTCCCAGCTCGGGGTGTGCGACACCGGCGGCGGGGTGGCCCGTTACCAGGACGTCGAGACCGACCCCGGGGCCCGCCGCCGGGGCCTGGCCGGGACGCTGGTCTGGCGCGCGGGCGTCTTTGCGGCCGGGGCGTTCGGCGCGGGCACGCTCGTCATCGTGGCCGACCCGGCGGAGGAAGCCATCCGCGTCTACCGCGCCTGCGGCTTCGCCGACGCGCAGGGCCAGTTCAGCTTCCAGCGGGCGAGCGCAGGATAACCCGCTCCTCGGTCACCACCGCGGAGACGAGCTCGGCCGGGGTGATGTCGAACGCGAAGTTCAGCGCCCGGGTCCCGGCCGGCGCGGCCTGCCCGGTGACCTCCTCGTCCGCCCGCAGCTCGATCGGGATCGCCGTACCAGACGGCGTCGAGGAATCCAGGGTGGACTCGGGCGCCGCGACCAGGAACGGGATGCCCGCCGCCCGCGCGGCCAGGGCCAGGCTGTAGGTGCCGATCTTGTTGGCCACGTCGCCGTTGGCCGCCACCCGGTCGGCGCCGACCACCACCGCGTCGGCCAGGTGCTGGCTGATCAGGAACGGCGCCGCCCCGTCGCAGGCCAGCCGGTGCTCGATGCCGAGCTGGCCGAGCTCCCAGCAGGTCAGCCGGGCCCCCTGGAGCAGCGGCCTGGTTTCGTCCACGATCACGTGCGCCAGCGCGCCGTCGGCGTGCAGGGCCCGGATCACTCCGAGCGCCGTGCCCCAGCCCAGGCAGGCCAGGCTGCCGGTATTGCAGTGGGTGTGGATGCGGAGCCGCCCGGGCCCGCAGGCCTGCCTGAGCCAGTCGGCGCCGCGCCGGCTGATCTGCTCGCTGGCCGTGACGGACGAACCGACCACGGCCAGGGCCGCCGCCTCGACGGCCGCGCGGCCCTGCGGAATACTGCCCGCGACCGCCGTCACCTCGCGGCGGAGGTTGACGGCGGTCGGCCTGGCGTCGGCGATCCGCTTGATCTCGGCGTTGAGCCGGGCGGTGTCCCAGCCTTCGCGGCCGCCCTGGCGGACGGCCAGCGCGACGCCGAGGGCCCCGGCCGCGCCGAGCACCGGCGCACCGCGGACCGCCAGCGTGGTGATGGCTTCCACCAGCTGGTCCACCGTGGTGATGCGCAGCGATCGGACCTGATGCGGTAGCGCGGTCTGGTCCAGGGCCTCGATGTAGCCGTCCCGCCAGGCGAGCACGTCCGGTGTATCCATAGTGCCGAACCTACGCGCCGCGGACGGGGACCCAGGGTGGGGCCTAGCAGCGACCGCGGTACGCGCCCGTGACGTACGTGGTCCACGCCCGCCAGTTGTGCCCGTTGCTGGAGATGGCGATCGCGGCCTTGGCGTTCCCGATCGGGTTGTACGTGGCCATGGCCCCGTGGACGCCGTTGATCTGCCAGTAGCCGAAGTCGTTGGTCGGGCTGTGGGCGTACTGCCTGCCGCCGGATTCGGCCATGGCGATCTCGGCCGCGATGAACGCCGAGCCGGGCGCGCCGCCCGCCGCCTTCCACAGGGCCTCCAGGCCGGAGCAGCCGAGGTTGCCGCTCAGCTTCTTCGCCGAGGACGTCAGCACGGTGCTGTGCGGCTTCTTGGCGTGCCGCGGCGTGTAGGCCGCGGTGCCGGCCGGCGCGTGGCTCGGGATGGTCAGCTTCTCGCCGACGAAGATGCTGTTCGGGTTGTGGATCTTGGACCGGTTCGCCGCGTAGATCCACGTCCAGCGGGCCGGGTTGTGGTAGAACCTCGCCGCGATCGCGGACAGCGTGTCGCCCGAGCGGACCGTGTAGGTACGGGCGGCCTGCTTGACCAGGGCGGTGGTGTGCGCCTGCTCGGTCACGGTGGTGGCACTGGCGGGCGTCTTCACCTCGGCGTGGGCCGACTGCGGCAGCGCGACCAGCGCGCCGGCGATCGCCACCGCGGGGGCGGCCTTGGCTGCCGTACCGGCGACCTTTTCTACCTGCGACGGGGTGGCGTGCCGGCCCGTTCGTCGGATCTTGTGCGGGCGGCGGTGCAGGTGCGATGAATCCACAGAACTCCCCAAGTAGTTTCCGCGCCCGCGTACTCGTCCCGGGGGCGGAGACGTTCGGCGGGCCTTCCTGATCACTGCGTGTGACCGATGTGGCTTTTCTTCGCTTTCGGTGGTCTGTGCCGTCTGCGGAAGCATGGCAGTAACTGTCTGCGGCTCGCAGGTAAATTGAAGTATTTCTGTGACTCATCTGTGATCTGTAAGCTCGCAGGTCACCGGGGCTGCGATACTGCGAGAGTGAACGATCACGGGCTGAGCTATTTCGAGGATTACCTGCTCGGGGCCACATACGAGTGCGGCAGCGTCAGCATCGACCAAGCTGGCATCGTTGCTTTCGCCAAGGAATTCGATCCGCAGCCGTTCCACGTCGATCCGGCGGCCGCGGCGGCCGGCCCGTACGGCGGCCTGATCGCCAGCGGCTGGCATACCGCCGCCCTCGTGATGCGCCTGCTCGTGGAGAACTACCTGGCCGCGGAGTCGAGCCTGGGCAGCGCCGGCCTGGACGAGCTCCGCTGGCCGCACCCGGTCCGACCGGGCGACACGCTCCGTGTCCGGGCCACGGTTGTCGAGTCCCGTCGGTCACTGAGCAAACCCGACCGCGGCGTCGTCAAGACCGTGGTGGAGGCGGCCAACGCCGGCGGCGCGACGGTGATGCGCGCCACCGCGGTCAACTTCATGCTGGTCCGCCCGGACCCGGGCGCGTGACATGCTCTACGCCTTCGGTTTCCATCCCCCGCACGGGCAGGACACAGAAATTATCCGAACGGGCCGGCTATGACCGGCACCCGGCGGCTTATCCTGCTCCGCCACGCCAAATCCGACTGGCCGGACGTGCCCGACCGGGACCGGCCGCTGGCCAAGCGCGGGCGCCGCGACGCCCCGAAGATCGGCCGCTGGCTGCGCGAGCACGGGTACCTGCCCGAGGTGGTGATCTGCTCGGCCGCCCGCCGGACCCGGCAGACCTGGGATCTTGTGGCGCGTGAACTAGGCGGCTCCCCGTCGGTAACCTTCGAGCCGCGGGCCTACGCGGCCAGCGCGACGACGCTGCTCTACCTGGTCATGGAGCTGCCCGCCACGTCGCGGACGGCGCTGCTCGTCGGGCATAACCCGGGCGTAGCGGAGCTGGCCACCAGCCTGGCCCTGCCGCCGGACGGCGACGACGCGCCGATCAGGTTCCCCACCGCCGCCGTGGCCGTGCTCGATTTCCCCGGCGACTGGGCCGGCCTAACCCCCGGCCGGGCCCGCCTCACCGACTTCACCACCCCCGCCGACCTCTGACCCCAGAGCCACCGCGCCGCGTTCAAGTGAGCCCGGCGGCAGTGTGCCGGAACGACATGAACGCGGCATCCACGGCGGCCGGAATGACGGGGACGCTCGCGCCGGTTGTCATAACCGTCGACGATCTGCGAGGAGATTTGATGTCCCTGACCCGTTCCTCAGGCCCGCTGTCCGGTTCGGCGCCGGAGACCGTTAACTACCGGATCGACGGTCCCGCGCACAAGCTGCTGATGCACGTGTTCCCGCGCCGGGTAAGGGCGGTCCTCGGCGGCCAGACCGTGTTCGACACGACCCGCGCCGTGCTCCTGCACGAGACCGGGCTGCTGCCGCAGGTGTACGTGCCGCTGGAGGACATCAGGACCGACCTGATCCAGCCCACCGACCACCACACGTACTGCCCGTTCAAGGGCACCGCGTCCTACTGGACGGTGACCGCGGGCGGCCAGGTCGCGGAGAACGCGATCTGGGCCTACCCGGAGCCGAACGAGGAGTCGGGCTGGCTCGAGGGCTACGCGGGCTTCTACTGGAACGCCATGGACGAGTGGTACGACGAGGATGAGCGCGTGGAGGGCCAGATCCGCGACCCGTACCACCGGGTCGACGTGCGCCGCTCCTCCCGGCCCGTCCGCGTCCTGCTCGGCGGCACCGTGCTGGCCGAGACGACCAGTCCGCTGCTGCTCTCCGAGACCGGCCTGCCGAACCGCTTCTACATCCCGGCCGCCGACGTCCGCCAGGACCTGCTGGAGGAGAGCGACAAGCACACCGTGTGCCCCTACAAGGGCACGGCCTCCTACTGGACGGTCGGCGCGGGCGACCGCAAGCTCGCCGACGCCGTCTGGTCCTACCCGCAGGCCGAAGGCGACTCCGCCGCCGTCAGCGGCTACCTGTCGTTCCTGCACGACGACCTGACGGTCGAGGTCGGCCCGCCCGCCTGAGCGCGAAGGCCGGGTGGCGCCATTGCCACCCGGCCTCCGACTACGCGGCCGCCTGGCCTGCTGGCGGCCGCTCCGGCTCCCGCCCGCCGGGCGCGGCGGGTATGCGGGAGCTAGTGCCGGCGGCGGTTGCTCCGGGGGCTGAGCTAGCCGCCGCCTGTTCGTGCCCGCCCGGGTCCCTGGCGGCGAGGTAGACGACCGCCAGCCAGGCGGCCAGCGTGGCGACCGCGACGACGGCTATGACGACCAGCTGCCAGGCTGCCAGCGACGAGTTCGGGTACGGGGACACGGTGTAGTTCGGGTAAATGGGTTACCGTCCTTCCGGGTACGTCAGCCGGTCGCGCACCGCCACGACGCCCTCGACGTGCCAGGTCTCGGCCACGATCTCGCGCCCCCTCGCCGCGGTCTCCGGGTGACCCTCGAGGGTGACGACACCGGCGGACACGGTCACCCCGAAACGGTCCGGGTCGGCGAAGAGTCCGTTCAGGATCACGTTTTCCACGATTTCCCGGCGGATTTCCTCGTCCGGCCGGCCGTAGACGCTCAGTACGTCGGCCCGGCTGACGATCCCGGCCAATTCGCCGTTCGCCCCCACGACCGGAAGGCGCTTGACCCGGGCGTTGTACATGAGCCGGGCGGCGCTGGTGACGGGTTCGTAAGGCGTCACCACGACGGGCGGCTTGGACATAAGGCCGACCGCGGTAATCCCGCTCCCGAACTCCTCGGCCCGTGCTCCGATGGCCGCGACCAGGGCTTCCCTGGACAACAGGTCGGATTCGGAAACGACGCCGATGACCGTGCCGTCCTCGTCGAGGACGGGAAACGCACTGACCCGGTATTCACCGAGCAAGGCGGCGATTTCCTTGAACGTGGCGTCTTTCCTGACCGCCACGACCCGGGTGGTCATCACGTCCTTTACCCTGGAGCTCATTTCGCCATTGCTCCTTCCGCGTCTTCAGCACACCGCAGGGTGCTCTGGCGTCACTACAGACCAAGGTCCCGGAGCGGGATGACATGAGCCCCGAACCGGTGACCGGGGCACGCGCCACGCCCGTTCGGCCCCGGAAAACGACGAACGGCGGGCCACCCGGTCACGGTGGCCCGCCGCACGCGGACGGAAGAGCCGGCTACTCCGAGCCGAACGCCTTGATCTCGGCCTCCTCGGCCTCGGTGAGCTCGCGCGGCACCTCGCCGTGCGCGGCCTTCTCCGCCTGCACGTGGTGCCGGATCTGCTCCACGATCTCCGGGTTGGCGAGCGTGGTCACGTCGCCGATGTCGGCGAAGTTGGAGACGGACGCAATGACCCGGCGCATGATCTTGCCGGATCTGGTCTTCGGCATGTCGGCGACGATCCAGACGTTCTTCGGCCGTGCGATCTTGCCAATCACGGTCTCGATCGCCTTGCTGACCTTTTCCTCCATCTCCTTGCCCGGCTCGAAGCCAGGCTTGAGCGAGACATACACCTCCACGATGCGGCCCCGGATGTCATCGATCACCGGCACCGCAGCCGCCTCGGCAACCTCCGGCACGGTCAGGGCCGCCGACTCGATCTCCTTGGTGCCGAGCCGGTGCCCGGCCACGTTGATAACGTCGTCGACGCGGCCGAGGATCCGGTAGTACCCGTCGGCCGCCTGGACCGCGCCGTCATTGGTGAAGTACGGCCAGTCGCGCCAGTCCTGGCTGTCCGGGTTCTTGTTGTACTTACGGTAATAAGTGGAGAGGTACCGCTCCGGGTCGCCCCAGATCGTCT
>WNGL01005581.1_pt1 | contig 15409 bp, 17 predicted proteins | sample 5400591 | NCBI WGS metagenome assembly WNGL01 (sample SAMN13153377, study PRJNA577476) | soil metagenome | isolation source: 80 cm soil or saprolite under Garry oak tree replicate 1 | place: USA:California | collected 2016-06-15
GGGGTACGGCACCAGGCCTCAAGACTCCAAAGGGATTTCCAAGAGACTTCCCCGTCCTTACCAGCCTGCTTCTCATCAGCACTGATGAAGCACACGCGCCCTGCGCCAACCAACGATAATCTCTCGAAACCGATTTGAAACGAAGTCCGACTGCTCCCTGCGTAACAGCTCAAGCTGTTCTGCGGAAAGGTCCAAGTGGCGTTTCCTCCTGCGAGGAGTCACGAGGATTCTGGAGGCGAGAGCAATCGCAATAGAAAACGCGCCCACGTATGCCAAATCCGGTTTTCGCGTTACAAGAGATGCAACCGCATAGACGAAGCCCGCCAAACCGCAGATCAGGAACACGTCGATCGAGGTTGAGTAGACAATACCGTTTGAATAGAAATGCTCCTTATGAGCTTGCAGTTTCTCACTTTGGTCAATAGCTTCCCAAAAGACACCCGTCAACTCTTTGAATATCTCGCGTTGGAGGAGTTCTTGCTTTTCACTTTCGGTCACAGCGAGATGTCTTCCCACGTGGGCGTCGATCTCCTTCTTCCACAGTGATCTACGGAAATCGGACCCCACATAAAAGTACGTCGCAATCAGTGCCGCTACGGGCACAATAGTTTCGCTATAGAGCTTCGTTTCGTCGAGACTTTTAGATTTAATCCAGAACCAGGGAAGGACACATAAAGCGAAAATGAACCACGGTACACGCTTTCTCCAAGTGTTTAGGTCACTGAGGGTCATCGATTGCCCACTCTCGATGAATTGCTGCGATTTCTTCTGAATCTATTAGGTTTAACCCTGATTGTTCTTGCGTCTTGAGCAGTTCGGCGAGAGCGAGACGTCGCCATTCCAGGGTCATCGGTCCTAAACCAGGTTTTCCGTTTCTTCGCTGGGGCCAGCGATTCGCTGGACTATTGCGCTCCTTCTCCATCCATAGCCGAAACTGCAGTAAGGGTTCCAAGCGATGTTCGCCGTGCGCTATCAAGTTACGCAAAGTTACACCATTCTTAGCTACTGTGCATGTCCAGCATCCAAACCTCGCCTTTCCACATGGTGCACCTTTGACATCCCGTACCGTTGGGCATTCTGCCGAAGCCTCGGCATACAGATTCGCTACCTCTTTGGCTCTCAATGTTCTAGGGCGGTCCACAAGAAGATTTACGAGCCAGACGTCGCCGACTGAGTAGTCCACTATGGGCATAAAGAGGCGTCGGTTGCGGGCACCACGCTGCTTTCTCCAGAAGCGGTTGTGGGTGCGATTCTCAGCCAATGTCAGGTGTCTTGTGGAGCTTTCCGACTCTCTGACACCAAGAACAACCGTTGCTGATTCTAACTGTTCCGATTCCAGAAATCTGGAAACAGGATCTATCCTCAGGCGATCCGTACACCAGCGAAATTTGTCGGTGGGGGGTGGGTAGCCCCTGCCAATGACTTTGACGAAGAAGCGCTCGTCGATGGGTGGCGATAGAATGCGAGTATGGATTGGCAAATCGAAGGCTCGAGCTTCTGCCGCCAACACGTTCAAAGCCTTTCGTGCCAGGGCGGAGGCCATCGGTATTTCAACACCTGTGTCGCAGTAGATCACTGTAACTGGTTTGCGACGGGTCCGAATACGAAGGAGGCTCTGGAAAACCAGCTTAACTACGGCTGTCGAGTCTTTACCGCCGCTATAGCCGACGATCCAAGGTTCATTGTCACTTTTGTATGCGGCGATGATTCGAGGGATGGTTTCAGCCAATTGGGAGCTGTTAGGAAGACGTCGCAGGCACTGAAGCATCTCCCTCGATGATGGCCGCTGGTCAGGCACGGACCCCCTTTCCGTTAGATCAGATTGCGTAGGAACACGACAGCGCGGAAAGCCGAAGCAGTCTGTTGAATTCGTTGATTCATTAACACGAAGCCTACTGGTTCATCTATTAATATCCCAGACTCGCGTTACACGCAAGGGGAATGACGGGGCGAGGTGTCTTCGGCGAACGTCACTCTTGCTTTTTCTTCCCTAAAACTAAAGACTTACAACTTAAAACCCTCAGGCCTGAAGGCCTGAGCTACAACAACTCAAAATTCTCCATGGACAAACGCATCGCTTCCGCCGACGCGGCCATCGCCAAGCTCACTGACGGCGCCACCATTCTTATGGGCGGGTTCGGCCTGTGCGGCATCCCGGAAAACCTGATCGCCGCCGTGCGCCGCAAAGGCACGAAGGACCTCACTATTGTCAGCAACAACGCCGGCGTGGATGATTTCGGCATCGGGCTGCTGCTCCAGCAGCGCCAGGTGAAGAAGATGATCTCGACCTACGTGGGCGAGAACAAACTCTTCGAGCAGCTCGTCTTGAGCGGCGAGATGCAAGTGGAGCTGAATCCGCAGGGCACGCTGAGCGAACGCCTGCGCGCGGGCGGCGCGGGCATTCCCGCCTTTTACACGCCCACCGGCTACGGCACCATGGTCGCCGAAGGCAAAGAGACACGCGAGTTCGACGGCCGGATGTACGTGATGGAGCGAGGGCTGCGCGGCGATTTCGCGTTCATCAAAGCGTGGAAGGGCGACCGCTGGGGCAACCTCATCTATCGCAAAACCGCGCGCAACTTCAATCCCATGATGGCCACCGCCGCCGATTACGTGATCGCCGAAGTTGAAGAGCTCGTCGAGCCCGGCCAGCTTCCGCCGGACCAGGTGCACACGCCAGGCATTTTCGTGGACGCCATCTTCCAGGGCCCCAAGTACGAAAAGCGCATTGAGCGCCGCACCACGCGGAAATTATGAATGACACTGGCAAATTTAACGACGCTTCTTGACAAGGAGGCTCTCATGCAGGCACTAATCGTGCCGGTCTACGGCGAAAGGGAATCCTCGGCGAACTCACGCGTCCCTTGGCTATATGCGGTGGCGCTCTGCTTGTACTACCTTTTTGCCTACTACGGCCTTGTGCGCGCCACTCCAATTTTCAGCCAAATGCTTAACGGTATAGGCGTCGAGCTTCCATTACCCACGCGCTTATTAATGATGACCTATTGGTGGGTCTTTCCTATCGTTTTCATCGGAGGGGTGATAGTAACCATCGCTAAACAAATCGTGCCGTTTAATAAGCGCCATCTGCGGGCTGCCAATGCACTCCTGATATTCGTTGGAGTTGTGTTCCCGTCGGTGGTCGTACTCACCTGGTATTTGCCATTGTTTGTTTTGATTCACAGGCTAAGTCAGTCGCACTAAGCGTTGGACTGTAAATGTTACTCACCGAAGAACAAAAACGGGAACGGATTGCGCGGCGGATTGCGCTGGAACTGCGCGACGGCTATTACGTCAATCTTGGCATTGGCATGCCCACGCTGGTCGCCAACTACGTTCCTAAAGGCATGGACGTGATTCTGCAATCCGAAAACGGCATGCTCGGCGTTGGCCCGTACCCGCTGGAGTCGGAAGTCGACCCCGACCTCATCAACGCTGGCAAAGAAACCGTTACGGAGCTTCCCGGCACAGCGTATTTTTCTTCCGCGGATTCTTTCGGCATGATTCGCGGCGGGCACGTGGACCTCACGGTGCTCGGCGCGCTGCAAGTAGACGAAAAGGGCACGCTCGCCAACTGGGCCATCCCCGGGAAAATGCTAAAAGGCATGGGCGGCGCGATGGACCTCGTTGCCGGAGCCAAGCGCGTGTTCATCGCCATGGAGCACGCCACGCGCGACAACAAGCCAAAAATCCTGAAGAAATGCACGCTGCCGCTCACCGGCGTCGAAGTTGTGGACCACATTGTCACCGAACTTGCCGTCATTGACGTCACGCCGCAAGGCCTGCTTCTTCGCGAACTCGCTCCCGACGCCACGCTCGAGCAAGTGCAATCCCTCACCGAGCCGAAACTGATTCTTCCGCCCGGCGGCCCCAAGTCCATGCCCGTCTGAGCAAACTGGTTATGAAGACGAAGAAGACAAAACGAGTTCCGCCGGCCAAGGGCAAATCGCGAGCGATGCGCGAGCGGCCGAAGATGCCGACGATTTCGGAAGAGATGAAACAGTGGTCGGCGATGCTGAAAACGGAAGTGAGCGGCTGGCCGCAGATTTCCACCAAGCTCATGTTCGGCATGATGGGGCTGTATCGAGGCAAGAGGATTTTTGGCGGCTTGCCAGTGACCCGCGGATTCGACACTCCCAACTCCGTCATTTTCCGGTTTGATCCGATGCCGGAAGACTTGGAGCAGCGCGCTCTGAAGGACTCGCGGATCGCTCCAGGGAAGCGCTGGTTTTCGTTCAATGTGGGTTCCACGGAAGATTTGCGCGACGCCCTCTGGTGGCTGAACCAGGCCTACGAGAGAACGAAATAAATGCAATAGCGAAATCGCGAGTCACCAGTACCTTTTCCATACTGCCGCAATCGCGCTGGCAGGGTTTGCGCTAAGCTACAAGAAGAGCTAAAACGATCAGCCCATGGACCCGCATTCCATCGTGATTGTCAGCCTGCACACACCGAAGGAAAAGGTGTGGGGCGAATTGCTGGCCATCAATCCTTCCGGCATCACGCTGCGCGGCATTGACCTGAATTCGTTCGACCATTTCATCCGCCAGATGAATGAACCCGACGGTGAGCGCGTAGGATTCCCGACGGTGTTCTTCCCCATGCACCGCGTGGAGCGTGTCGCTCTGGATGAACCTTCCGGTTCGATTCCTTCGATGAACGAACTTTTCGCACGCAAGCTCGGCCGCTCGCTGCTGGAATATCTCGGCGAATTCGCCTGAAGCACTTTGAAGAATGCTGTTTTTGGAATGTTTCGAGCGCTCGCCGAGATGCCTGAAAAAAGCCGTTGAATTACGGTATCCTTAATCACAATGAAGGGCCGCATCTGGACTGTACCCAACCAAATCACGTTTCTCCGGCTCGGCTTCCTGCCGTTTTTCCTGATTTTCATGTCCTACGGAAAGTTCAAATGGGCCCTGCTCATTCTGGTGATTGCCGGTCTTTCCGACGGCATCGACGGACTGATCGCGCGGACGTTCAACCAGCGCTCCGCGCTGGGGGCGTATCTCGATCCCATTGCGGACAAACTTCTGCTCTCATCGTCCTTTGTGGTTCTAGCATTCAAGCAGCAACTGGCGTGGTGGCTCACGATTCTCGTCTTGAGCCGCGACTTGCTCATCCTGATTGTCGCGGCGGTCATCATTCTGGCTTCGGGGTACCGGCCGTTTCCGCCGAGCCTTTACGGGAAAGGCACCACGTTTTTCCAGATTATTCTGGTGTTTGCCGCGGTTTTCTCTGCGGCTTACCCGGAGTTCCACTTGCACACGCTGATCCGTGTTCTTGTCTACCTAGTCACAGCCCTTTGCGTTTTTTCGGGCGTACATTATTCGTTCACTATGGCGCGCCGGCTCAACGCGCCCGCACCGCCAGAAGGAACAGACTGAAAGCAGAAAGCAGAATAAAAGACTTGTTGGAGCCTCGTGTTTTTGTGCAGAGCGTTAATTTTATGGTTCGCGGCACTGCCTACTGTCCCGGGAGCGTTTCTTTCAGATGCAGGAACATGAAAACAAAACTGGCAATCACAACGATTCCCGCCGACCACGCCAGCGCATAGGCGCGCCGGAATTCCGCGGCGTTGAGCGGTTCGCGGTCGGCCATGAATTTGCCCAGCAGAAACCCGACAGCCAGCCCGCCGAAATGAGCGGCGTTGTCAATGCCAAACGGCAAAATGGCCATGATCACGAGATACAAAACCATGCGCATCATTTGCGAACGGATTTCGCGGGCGTAAGTTCCGCCGCGGCGCGTGGTCATTCCCAGCATCACACCGACCAGTCCGGCCAGCGCGCCGGATGCACCGATGGCCACGCCGAATCCGCCGTATCGGAACAGGTTCCATGCCGTGCTGGCGAGGAAGCTGCAAATTCCTGTGAAAACGTAGATGAACATATACCGGGCAGATCCATAGTGGCGCTCCACCTGGGGGCCGATATCCACGAGAAACATGGTGTTGAAGCCGATGTGGATCAGGCCGCCATGGAGAAAAATGGGGAGGACGAGCCTCCACCATTCGCCGCTAAGAATGGCGATGGATTGGCGGGCGCCCATACGATAGAGGACCCTGCCGTCAACACCGCCAAAAAGATTGAGGGTTCCGGTGGACTGGCTGGTAGCCAGAACGCTGATGCCAAAGAGTAAAAGATTGAGGATCAGGACGACCGTCGTAACCGGAACTTCGTTATCGCCAAAGATTCCGGAGAACTGCTTGCTGAGGGCGGCAAGAGAAAAGCGCAGGCTTGTGCCGCATTCGTGGCAGCGCGTGGCGTTGATGCCCACAAGCGCGCCGCAAGCGGGACAGAGTTTCGGACGAGGCTGCTGCTCACCGCCACCAAAGAATCCGCGCAGCGCATTTTTCCAGCGTTCCAATCGCCACTGCCAACGGTAGGGTAGGGTCAACCGTCCTCCTTGCGAGCGGGGAAGGGCGTTTCTATAATACAGAAATCGGCGGAATGTCGCGGGAGAGAACACAAGGGGTAGCCAATGGGGCGGTTCGAAGAATTCGGAAAACGCATCGACGACGAAGTCGCCCGGCTGAAAAGCATGAAAAACTTCGAAGATTTCGGGAAACGCGTGGACGAGGAGCTCTCGCGCATCAAGTCCTTTTTAAAGGAAGATGTTGCGCCGGAGACGGAAAAGCGCACTGCCGAGTTCTTGCGCGAAGTGTCCGAAAAGCTTGGCGAAGCGGCAAGCTGGATCGAAGAGCGCAACGCTGCGCGCAATTCGCAGAAGCCGACCGACTCCTCCAAATCCTGAATACGAGCAGGCTTTGAAAAAGCCATCCAAAAGACCTCGCAAGGCGCGAAACACGAGCGGGAGGAAAGGCCGCTTTCCTGACGTGCGTCGCGTGCGCGCGATTCTTTATTTTGGCTCCACAACTTTGTTTTTGCTGGCGCTGATTGGCTCGGGCTGCGCGGGACGCAGGCCGATTGCGACCCGACCACCGACGCAGCCTACGGCCACGCCGCCGGGTACGGAGGAATCCGCGAAACGCTCGACCGATGTGCCGGAAACGCCTTCGGGCAGACCGCCAAGGCGCGACAAATTGCCCGTGGTTCCGGCTCCTGCCGGGTACACCGAAGAAGGAAACGCGTCGTGGTACGGCGAGCCGTTCAACGGGCGGCGCGCTTCGAACGGCGAAATTTACGACATGTATAAACTCACGGCGGCGCACCGCACGCTGCCATTCGATACGATGGTGCGGGTGACGAACCTGAACAATGGAAAGGCCACAACGGTGCGCATCACCGACCGCGGACCGTTTGTGGAGAACCGCATCATTGATCTGTCGCTGGCGGCCGCGCGGGAGATTGATTTAGTGGGGCCGGGAGTCGCGCCGGTGCGCATGGAAGTGCTGGGCAATAACGTAGATCCGACGGCCGGATTCTTCACGGTGCAAGTGGGTGCGTTCAAGGACCGCGGAAATGCGGAGCGGCTGCGCGACCGGCTGAATGCTTCGTACGCACCGATTTTCATTCAGCAGTATGATGCGCCAGAAGGAACGTTCTACCGGGTGCGCGTCGGCAAAATCTCCGGAGAAGACGCAGCGCAGCAGTTCAGCGAGCAACTGCGCTCGCACGAGGGCTTTACGCCATTTGTGGTGAGGCTGGATCCGGAAGCGCCTGCGGGAGGAATTCGATGAATCCCGATTGTCTCTTCTGCAAGATCGGCGGGAAGAAAATCTCCTCGAAAATGGTGTATGAGGACGCAGACATTTTTGCCTTTGAAGACATCAGCCCGCAGGCGCCCACGCACATCCTGATTTGCCCGCGGAAGCATTTCGAATCGCTGACGGAAGCAGGAGCTGCGGATCAAGCCGTGCTGGGGAAGCTGCAGTTGGTGGCGGCACAGCTTGCGCGCGAGCGCAAACTCCTCGCGGGCTACCGGACGGTTTTGAACAACGGAGAAGGGGCGGGTCAGTCGGTTTTTCACCTGCATTTGCATCTGCTGGGCGGGCGGCAGTTTCGGTGGCCGCCGGGATAGGCAGTTCTTAGCCCTCAGTGTTCCGTTCACAGCGTTCTATTCAGCGCATTCTACACACGCTCCAGTCGAAGCAAGGCCAAGAGCTGAGAGGCCATCGGCGTGGCCTCCCGATCTATGGCTTTGTCCAGTGAACGAGATACCGACAGCGGGGCGACAAGCTTGTGTTGACAATTCTCTCCTACCTTGTAAACATGAATATACCTAGTCTAGCAGGAGGAAGGAGCTTATGGCAGTCGCCGCAAAGTCTCAACTGAAGGTTGCCGACGAGGTTTGGGTTGCGACCGCTCTTTTGCACAGAGAGCAGCCGGAGGCTAGAGATTTTTCGATCGAAGAGATAGTTGAACGGGCCCGCAAAGAGGGGCTTCATGAACGGCTTCGACCTGGCGTTTACGTTCATGTAGTTCAGCACTGCGTGGCCAATCGCCCGCCGAATCCCGGACGGTATCGGATGCTCCTGGAAACTTCAGCGGGCCGCCGGCGCCTTTATCGCCGTGGGGATAGCTATCACCCACAGAGAGAAGGCGGAAAGATCACACCTGAGCCTGAAGATATTCCGGATGTCTACAGCGGACTTTTGAGTTGGTATAAAGACTGGAGCGCCCGGGCATCCAAGGATGCCCTTGAAAACGACCCCTTACTGAAAGCGCAAGGCTCGGGAAAGCATCTCTGGGCCGATGAGCCTGCCGATGAATACGTCCGCCGGCTGCGCGAGGGCTGGGAGTGAGCCGCGTTTTTTGGGATACAAATCTCTTTATTTATCTATTTGAGAGTTTCGGTCCCCTCTCAAAGCAGGTAGCGGCTCTCCGAGGCCGGATGCTCGAGCGCCAGGACCAGTTGCTGACATCAGCGATGACGCTTGGAGAGATCCTCGTCAAGCCGAACCGGAGTGGCGATTCAAAGGCTGTTGCGTACTATCAGAGGTTAATTACCACTACGGCGGTGGTCGTCCCGTTTGAAGAAAAAGCGGCGTTGGTCTATGCACGAATTCGGATAGATCCGTCTGTGCGACCGCCCGATGCAATCCAACTTGCCTGCGCGTCATCGGAAGGAGTCGATCTTTTCATTACGAACGACACGAGGCTGGTTTCCAAGCAAATCCCCGGTATTCAATTCATCGTGCCGCTGGATCGCGTGCCCATATAAGTGGCAGTTCGCAGCAGAGGAGGACGGAAGCGAAGTCTTGGCTCCAGGCGAGACCATTTTGTCCCTACCGTTTTTGCACGAAGACACGAAGAATATCTGGGCACGAAAATTAAAATACGCCGAGCGAGGGCAGAAGACTTGAAGCACATTCCGCACCAACGGATCGCTATGTTTGAGGACATAGGATTCCATGATGCTCCGATTCTCGATCGCGTGGAGGCTGTTTCACGAGGCTATTTCACGGAGGCCCTTCGGGCTGGAACCTACGTGGGTTAAATGGCAGAGGACGCTAACGGACAGGTGGTGGGAGACGGCGGAGCACTAGTCGAGTTTGGATTTGCCGTGGCGGTGCTTGGCGGCGGCGAGAAGCTGATCGAGGGCGGCGCGGTCAAAATATTTTCCGTGGAGCCAGACGGCCTGGATTTGCGTGGTGTTGTGAATGTCGGCGAGGGGATCCGCGGAGAGCAAAATGAGGTCGGCGCGCTTTCCGGGAGCGATTGCACCGAGCTCGCTGGTGCGGCCAAGAAACTCCGCAGGGCGCAGCGTGGAGGCTTGTAGTGCGGCGAGCGGAGTGAGACCGGATTCGACGAGCAAGGCCAGCTCGTCATGCAGACTGAAACCGGGCATGCAGTACGGGTTCATGGCGTCGGTTCCGGCAAGCAGGGGAACGCCGGCGCGGAACATCGTGCCGACGAGTTGCTTATCCGCATTGAAAATGCCGCGGTGAAATTCAAATTCCTGATGCGTCCAGCGGCGGAAGCGGAAGTCGTTCGAGGGATCCCAGTGGCGGCGGACTTCGGGGCTCATGTAAGCGACGCGCGGGTCGGAGGTGAAATGGCTGTCGTCCATGTAGCCCATGGAACGATGGACCGTGAGGGTGGGAACCTGCCAGGTCGCGTTATGGTGGAACTGCGCGAAGAGCGCCTGGCAGCGCGCGGGGTCGAGCGAGCGGAAGCCTTCGGCGACCGTGTTCATTTTTTCGAGATAGCGCAGGGGATGGAGCTGCTGGATGAGGCGCAGCTCGTCGCGTGAGCAAGCGATGGCGATGCCATCGAGATGCTCGATGGAGCGCTGGCCGGCATCGGAGGCTTCCGAGGCGCGAATCTGGTAAGGCAAATGTCCCGCAAAGGGTATGTTTTGCTTGCGAGCTTCGTCCACGAGCGCGAAGTAAGCGTCGCGGGGAATGCCATTGTAGATTTTGACGAAGTCCGCGCCGCTTTCCTTGATTTCGTCAACCACGCGTCGGGCGTCGTCAGGCTTGTGCACGACAATGGAGCCCGGCCAGACGGGAGGATCGCCGTCGACGATGACGCTGCCGATCAGGACGTCCGGCGCGACAGGCGTAGCAGCCAACTTGGCGCGCAGATCTTTGGCATTTTTCGCGCCAAACATAAGGCGCACACCGGTGACGCCGTTGGCGATGTAGAGCGGAAGGTCTTCGAGGTCCTGAATGTGGACGTGCATGTCCCAGAGACCAGGGATGAGGTAAGCGCCGTGGGCGTCGAGGACGCGGCCTTGCGGCGGGGCGTCGTTGGTGTCGAATGCTGCCACGGAAACAATATGATCACCTTGGAGGACTACAGTTTGACCGCGCGATTCTTTGCCGTTGCCGACGTCCACGACGGTGACGTGAACGATAGTGGTTATATTTGAGTCCGCAGCGGGGGCGGGACTCTGCGCGGGTTGCAGCGCTACCGCGAACACGGCCAACACGAAAAAAACTAGAAGTGTGCGCAAGGACATCCCCACTTTGAGACGCATGCGAAGCGAGACGTGTTACACGTCTAGAGGAGGATTCAGCTCAGGATGCACGGAGCAAGGCGGAGCGGAAGGCGGCGGGAGTCAGACCGGTGATTTTGCGAAAGGCGCGCGTGAAGTAGCTTTGGTCGGCGAAGCCCGTGCCGAGGCTGAGTTCGGAGAGCGAATTATGAGGAGCGAGCATGCGTTCGCAAGCGGTGCGAACGCGGAGGCGATGAACGTACTCGCCAATACCTTCGCCAACGAATCGGCGAAACACGCGAGAGAGATGCACGGGATGGACGGCGGCTTCGCGGGCAAGTTCGTCGAGGGTGAGGCGGCGGCAGTGCTCGGTTTGCAGTTTGTCTAGGATGCGAGGGAGCCACGGCGGAGCATGGCGGTTGTCGCGCTGGGATAAACGCGCGGCAAACGAGAGGATTTCGGCGAGAAGACTTTCGACGGCGAGATCGTCGCGGACGGGATAGGCTTCGACCTCGCGAAAGAGCTTCATGGCAAGCCAAAACAGCGGACCGCCGGCGATGTCGTCGCGAGGCGTGTCAAGCGCGGCAGAGCACTCGGAGAGGCGCTTCTGCCAGGACGGGCGAAGCTCGATTTCGTAAAGGCGAACGCCGCGGGGGCCGATTTCGTCCTGGTGAGGAACGCCGGCGGGACGGAACATTAGAGTGAACGGAGCGTACTGACCTTCACTGCGACCGCAGCGCTCGCGGTAGTGGCCATTGAGCACAAGTGCAAAGAAGGCAAGCTCATGCGAGTGCCTGGGAAGCTTGCGGGGAGAAGCGTGGCGCACGTCGGTGAAAATGGCGCCGCACTGCTCGCGGGCACCGTGGATGGCACCAAAGAAGTTGCCCGCGCCCATGTGCTGAGCCGGAGACGAGGGCGCGCCGGAAACATTTGGGCTGGCAGTAGCGTTAGACATAAAGGAACCTCCGACGGGAGGTTGCATTTATTCTAGACGGCGGAAAAGGCCTTTCGTTAGAGTGTGGCCGCGGAGCGTCTTCCCAGAAAAACGTCCTCCGGGACCAAGGCGGAGATTCAGGAGGGGTGGCGATGAAACGTCCATTGATTTTGATCCTTCTTTCGGTTGTTGCAGTGGCGCTGGCGGCGATGACGCCGCAAGCAAGGCCGAACAATGAAAGCGGCGCGAACCTACCGGTTTATACGGCGGACGGGAGCCTGAAGTTCCCCGCGAACTACCGGGAGTGGGTGTACTTAACGTCCGGAGTGGACATGAGCTACAGCCCGAATATGGATATGGGGCACTCCATGTTTGACAATGTTTTCGTGAATCCGGAGGCGTATAAGGCTTTCCTGCAGACGGGCACATGGCCGGACAAGACAATGCTGGTGCTGGAAGCGCGCATGGCGGGGAACAAAGGTTCGATCAATAAGAACGGGCATTTCCAAACAGGAAACATCATGGGGCGGGAAGTGCACGTGAAGGATGAAGCGCGGTTTCCGGGAAAATGGGCGTTTTTCAATGCCGAGGATGGGGTGACGGGGAAGCTGTTGCCGCGGGAAATGGATTGTTACTCGTGCCACGAACAGCACGGCGCCGTGGACACGACGTTCGTGCAGTTTTATCCGACGCTGCTGGAGATTGCGAAGAAAAAGAATACCCTGAGCGCGGCGTACCTGAAAGAGGAAGCGGGGAAGTGAAACGACGGACCGGCTCGGACGGCGGTCGCTATACGGAGCATCCAAATCCACGCGAAATCCCTGGCGTTTTGTCACGCGACACTCACACGTGACGTGAGAACGAAAACCTTCTAAAATGAAAAAGTAACCGCGAATGGGCGGGTAGCTCAATGGGAGAGCATCGCGTTTGCAACGCGAGGGTTGGGGGTTCGAATCCCCTCCCGTCCACCAATTTTTCTGGAGGATCGGTGCTGCGCGGTGTGACTCGCCGTGAATTCCTTGCCATCGTCGCTACAGGAACCGCGGGAGCCGGCGTGTCCTGGGCGCAGGAGTCGGGGGGCATGGCGTCGCGCGGGGTCAAGCCGCAACCACGCGGAAAACCCTCGGGCCTGCCCTTTTATGCGCGCTTCACCGATGTCGCCGCCCATACAGGTCTGCGCGCTCCCGTCATCTACGGTCCCTCGGACCGCATGGACTACATCCTCGAATCCATGGGCTGCGGGGTCGCCTTCCTTGACTACGACAACGACGGCTGGCTGGACATTTTTTTGCTGTCGGGAACGCGCCGGGAAGGCCCGGTCGAAGGGGCGACCAACCGGCTTTACAAGAACAACCGCGACGGGACTTTCACGGATGTAACTGCGAGAGCGGGCCTGGTGCGCCAGGGCTGGGCATGCGGCGTGACCGTCGGCGACTATAACAACGACGGGTTCGAGGATCTTTTTATCACCGGCTGGCCGCAGAACATCTTGTACCGCAACAATGGCGACGGCACGTTCACCGATGTGACGGAAGCGGCGGGGCTGGTGCATCCCGGCAAGCGTTGGGGCAGCGGTTGCACGTGGGTGGACTATGACCGCGACGGCCGCCTGGATCTTTTCGTCTCCAACTACCTAGTTTTTGACTTCGATAAGATCCCGCCCACGGGGAAGGATCCTAATTGTGACTTTAAAGGCGTTCCAGTGAATTGCGGCCCGCGCGGACTGACTCCCGAGCGCCCAATGCTTTACCACAACAACGGAGATGGGACATTCACAGACGTTACCGAGCGTTCCGGCATCGGTGCCGTGAAGCCGGGGTTCGGCCTGACCGCGGTGGCGGCGGATTTGGACGGCGACGGCTGGCAGGATATCTACGTGGCCTGCGACTCGACTCCCAGCCTTCTATTCCACAACCGCGGAGACGGCACTTTTGCGGAGCAGGGGCTACTCTCTGGCTTGGCCGTGAATGAGGACGGCAACGAGCAGGCGGGGATGGGCATCGCCATCGGCGATTTCGATACCGACGGCCGGCTGGACGCGCTGAAAACTCATTTTGCAGAAGATACAGTGGCTCTGTACCGCAATGCGGGCCACTTGGTGTTCGAGGATGTCACGCTGCGCTCCGGGCTGGGTGTCGAAACCAGGTACGTGGGTTGGGGCGATGGTATCGCCGACCTGGACAACGACGGCTTGCCCGACCTGTTCTGGGTAACGGGAAGCACTTTCCCGGAGGTGGAGCGAAAGCATCCGGAGTTTGCGCACAAGACCCCGAGGGTGTTGTTTCGCAACCTGGGCGGCGGCCGATTCGAGGAGCTTTTGGACGCTGCCGGTCCGGCGATCGCCGAGGCGCATTCGAGCCGTGGCGTGGCCTTCGGGGACTTCGACAACGACGGCGACCTCGACATCCTGATTATGAACATGAATGAACCTCCGTCGCTGCTACGCAACGATGTGCGCGGCGGCGGGCACTGGCTGAAGGTGAAGCTCGTGGGAACGCGTTCGAACACCAGTGCCATCGGTGCGGTGGTCACGGTGGCATACGGAGGGCGCCGGCAAGCGCAGGCAGTGTTAGCGGCGTCAGGATATCTCTCCTGCGGAGACCGGCGCTTGCACTTCGGGTTGGGAGCTTCTGTGATGGCGGACCTGGAAATTGCGTGGCCCAGCGGCGTCCGCGAGTCGGTGAAAGGGCTCCGCGCCGACCAGCTCGTGACGGTGAAAGAAGGCGCTGGAGTAGTTGCGCGGGAGCGGTTTGGCTCGTGACAGGAAACGTGGCAGCTTTGTTTTCAATAATCGCCCTCGGCCTCGCGGGCGCGGCTGGAATGTCGCTGGCGCAGGTTCCTTCGGCCCAGGTTCACTCGGTCCAGGTTCAGGGGACCGGCGCCGAGGCCCACCTCAGCCGGGGCGTTCAGTTGATGCAGGAGCAGTTGTTCGAAGCGGCAGCGAGCGAATTCGAACAAGCTCTGGCGCTGAATGCGAAGGATCCGAAGGCACACTTTGAATTCGCGGTTTGCCTGCTTTCTCTTGGCCGCAACGACGAAGCGCGGAAGCAATTTGAGCAAGTGCAGAAGCTGGCCGGGGAATCGCACTACGTCACTTACTACCTCGGGCGGCTCGACTTGTTGGCCAACGACTATGCGTCGGCCATTAAACGCCTGGGCTCATTGGCCGAGGACCCGCCGTTTCCCGACACGGCTTTCCATCTGGGCGTCGCGTACGTTTCCTCAGGCGACGTGGCGGCAGGAACGAAGTGGCTGGAACGCGCGGCCAAACTCTTGCCGCGCGATTACCGCGTCCATTACCGGCTGGCGCGGGCGTACTCCAGCGGCGGTCGCGAGAAGGAAGCGACTCGCGAGTATGACCTCTATACGCAGCTCCGGGATGAACACAAGAACACGGAGAAAGACGTGCGCGACTGCACCAGCGGGCTGCGAACCGAACCGCTGGCCGCCGCGCGTGAGGTCTGCCATCGCATTTACGACCCCAACGACCCGGACAAGCTTACCTTGCTGGGACAGTTGTTCGGAGATGCCGGCGCGTTCGCGGAAGCACTCGAACCTTTGAATCGGGCGGTACAGCTCGATCCGAACTCGTTCGAAGCGTGGCACAACCTGGGAATCACCTATTTTCGCTTG
>WNGL01012386.1_pt1 | contig 15409 bp, 10 predicted proteins | sample 5400591 | NCBI WGS metagenome assembly WNGL01 (sample SAMN13153377, study PRJNA577476) | soil metagenome | isolation source: 80 cm soil or saprolite under Garry oak tree replicate 1 | place: USA:California | collected 2016-06-15
CGCGCGGCTGTGCGACGCCGTGGGCGCCGATGTCACGCTGGTCCGGAAGGGCATCGGATCGGACCGGCGCATCGGCCCGGCGTTCCTGTTCCCGGGTCCTGGCTACGGTGGATCGTGCTTCCCCAAGGACGTGAAGGCGCTGATCCGCACCGGACAGGACTGCGGCGTGTCGCTCGACGTGCTCGAGTCGGTCGAGGCGGCGAACGAGCGCCAGAAACGGGTGCTGTACGAGAAGCTGGCCCGCCACTTCGGCGGCAAGCTGCGCAACGTCACCGTGGCGGTGTGGGGCCTCGCCTTCAAGGCCGAGACCGACGACGTGCGCGAGAGCCCGGCCTTGGTGCTCGCCGGCCAGCTGCTCGAGGCGGGGGCGCGCGTGCGCGCCCACGATCCGGCCGCGATGGAGACCGCGCGCCGCGAGCTGGGCGACCGGATCACCTACGCGGGCACCGCCTATGAAGCGCTCGAGGGCGCGGCCGCGCTCGTGATCGTGACCGAGTGGCTCGAGTATCGCAACCCCGATTTCGGCCGGATCAAGCAGGCGTTGTCGCGGTCCCTGATCGTGGATGGACGCAACCTGTACGACCCACAGCGTCTCGCCCGTCTCGGGTTCGTGTACGAAAGCATCGGCCGCCCGGTCGCATGCGCGTCCTCGTAACCGGGGCCGCGGGGTTTCTCGGGTCGCATCTGTGCGACCGGTTGCTGGCAGAGGGTCACCGCGTCGTCGGGATGGACAATTTCCTCACCGGTAACCCCGCCAACATCGCCCACCTCCGCAAGCATCCCAGTTTTCAGTTCGTGCTCCACGATGTGGCGAACTTCGTCGAAGTCCAGGGTCCGCTCGACGGGGTGCTCCACTTCGCGAGTCCGGCGAGTCCGGTCGACTACCTCGACTATCCCATTCAGACGCTCAAAGTCGGCTCGCTCGGGACCCACAAGGCGCTGGGCCTGTCACGGGCCAAGGGCGCGCGCTTCCTGCTCGCGTCGACTTCGGAAGTCTACGGCGACCCGCTGGTGCATCCCCAGCCGGAGAGCTACTGGGGGAACGTGAACCCGGTCGGCCCGCGCGGCGTGTACGACGAAGCCAAGCGCTTTGCGGAAGCGATGACCATGGCCTATCATCGCTACCACAAGCTCGACACGCGCATCGTCCGCATCTTCAACACGTACGGACCGCGCATGCGCCCCAAGGACGGTCGGGTGGTGTCGAACTTCATCGTGCAGGCGCTCAAGGGCGACCCGCTCACCGTGTACGGCGACGGGTCGCAGACCCGCTCCTTCTGCTACGTGGACGATCTGATCGATGGGATCGTCCGGTTGTTCGAGCGCGGCGGCGCGGATCCGACGAACATCGGGAACCCGCACGAGTTCACCGTGCGCCAGCTCGCCGAGCTGGTGCTGCGCCTCACGGGCAGCCGGAGCGCGATCGTCGAGCAGCCGCTCCCCACCGACGATCCCAAGGTACGCCAGCCCGACATCCGCCACGCCCGCGAGACGCTCGAGTGGGAGCCGCGCGTGTCGCTCGAGGACGGCCTGCGCCGCACGATCGAGTACTTCCGCGGCATCGTGGGATGAGCCCGCGGGTGCTGGTCACGGGCGCGGCGGGGTTCATCGCTTCGCACGTGGCCGAAGCCCTGGTGGCGCGAGGCGACGAGGTCGTGGCCCTGGACAACTTCGACGCGTTCTACGCCCGCGCGATGAAGGAGCGAAACCTCGAGACGCTGCGGCGCGGCAAGGGATTCCGCTTCGTGGAGGCCGACATCGTGCGCGACCCGCTGCCGCTCGAGGGCGTTTCGGTGGTGGTGCACCTCGCGGCACGCCCGGGCGTCCGTCCCTCGCTCGAAGACCCCGCGTCCTACAGCGAGACGAACGTCACCGGAACCGTGCGGGTGTTCGAGGCCGCCCGGCGCGCCGGGATCCGGCGGGTGGTGTTCGGCTCGTCGTCGTCGGTGTACGGCGACACGACCCCCGCCCCGTTCAGCGAGGAGGCTCCCGCTGTCGCGCCGATCTCCCCCTACGCCGCCAGCAAGCGCGCCGGGGAGCTGGTGGCGCACGCCTTCGCGCACCTGTACGGTATGCAGATCGCCTGCCTGCGCTTCTTCACGGTGTACGGGCCCCGCCAGCGGCCGGACCTGGCCATCCATCGTTTCACGGACCTGATCGCCCGAGGACAGCCGGTGCGCATGCACGGCGATGGGTCGAGCGAGCGGGACTATACCTATATTACGGATTGCGTCGACGGGGTCCTGGCGGCCATGGCCTGGACCGAGCGTGCCCGGTCGGGCGGCATCGCCGAGCCGATCAACATCGGCGGGGGCGCCCGGGTGCGGCTGGATCGGCTGATCGAGCTGATCGGACGCACGCTGGGCCGCGAGGTGCGGATCGAGCGCCACGGCGATCAGCCGGGGGACGTGCGGCTCACGGACGCCGACCTGCGGCGCGCCGGCCGGGAGCTCGGATTCCGGCCCAAAGTCGGCATCGAAGAAGGGATTCGACTCTTCGTCCGCTGGTACGAGGCGATGCATGGACGTCAGTCCTGAGCATCTGGTGGCGCAGGCCCGGGAGCGATTTCAGCTCCAGGACTACTACGGCGCGATTCACCTCTTGGAAGAGGTGATCGCGACGGGCCGGGCGTTCGCCGATGCGCACCACCTGCTCGGGCTGTCGTACTCGCTGGTGGGCCAGCAGGACGCGGCGCTGGCGCAACTGGACCGCGCGCTCGCGTTGAACCCGCATTACGTCGAGGCGCTGGTGCACCGCGCGCTCGTGTTGAACGAGTTGGGGCGCGAAGCCGAGGCCGATGCGGCGTTCCGGCGCGCCGCGCAAATCGGCGGCGTACCGCGGCAGGGCTATCCGGCGCACGTCGCCGCCAAGCTCGCGAACCAGCACGCGCGCCTGGGGGACGCGTACCTCGAGTCGGGCGGGCTGGCGACGGCGATCGATCAGTACCAGGCGGCGCTTGCGCTCGGACCCGCGTTTCACGACCTGCGGTATAAACTGGGACGCATGCTGCTCGAGGCGGGACGCGCCTTGGACGCACGAGAGCACTTCGAAATCATCGTACGGGCGCGCCCCAACTATCTGGACGCCGCCGCGATGCTGGGGCTCGCCTGTTACCTCGCGGGCGACGGGCTCGCGGCCAGGGCCGTGTGGGAAGACTGCCGCGAGCGCCGGCCCGAGGATCCGCGCGTGGAAGCCTACCTGGCCATGCTGGCCCGCAACGACACCGCTGCCCAGGTTCCCGCGGGTGCGGCCGCGTCGCCGGACAGCGGTCCCCCGCCCGCGCCCTCCGGAGACGGCGGCCCCGAGGGCACCGGCGGGCGGGGGCGGGGCGGACGGAAGACGCCCCCCCTCCAGTGAGCCGCTGGGTCGTTGTGGCCGTCGCACTGGCGCTCGCGTGCCAGCCCAGCGCCGCCGACCACGAGGAGCTGGGGGACCGCTGGTACGGAGGCGGTTCCTACCGTGACGCCCTGGCCGAGTATCAGCTCGGCCTCAAGGCGCACCCGGGAGACCCGGACCTCGAGGCGAAGCTGGGAGCGGCCGCGCTGCATGTGGGCGACTACGCGACGGCGGTGAACGCCTACATCGCCCTGGGTGAGGGAGACCGCTCGCGCGCCGGCGAGGCCGCGGACGGGCTGGAGCGCACCGCCCGGGCCGCGCTCGCCGCGAACGACCGGAGCGACGCCGCCCGCGGGCTGGCGGGCCTGCGCGCGGTGGCGCCTACCCGGCCGCTGGGGCGCTACGCCCGCCTCGCGGCCTTGGACGCCGCCGAGCGCGGCGACACGGCCGGCGCCATGGCGCTGCTGCCGGGCGCCGCCGCCGCCGCCGGCGATCCGCGCTTGACCGATTCGCTGCTGTACGTGTACGGCATGGCAGCGGTGCGAGCGCACGCCTGCAGCACCGCGGTGCCGGTGTTCGAAGGGATCATTCGGCGCCAGCGCGAACCGGCCGTCGCGGACGGCGCGCGCGAGGGGCTGGGGCTGTGCGCGCTGGTCGAGGGGCAACGGCTGCTGGCGGCCGGCAAACCGGCCGAGGCCGAGGACTGGTTCCGCCGGGCGACGGCGCCGGGCGCGCCAGCCGACGTGGTGCGGGGAGCGTTCCTGGGCCTCGGCGACGTCAAGCTCGCGCAGGGCGACGTGGCGGGCGCGCTCGAGAGCTATCAACAGGCGCTCGCGGGCGGCACCCCCGGGGACACACTCACGCAGCGCGCGCAGGACAAGATCAATGCGCTGGGGAAAGCGGACGCGCCGTCCCCCAACCCGCCCAAACAACCATGAGGACGATGCGCTACGCCGTGCTGATCGGCTGCGCCGCGGTGACGGCATGCCACCATGGAGCGCGGATCCAGCCCGCTCCCGATCCCGTCGCTGAGCTGGCCCGGGCACGCGCGCAGTTTCGCCGCGGCGACTTCGGCAAGGCGCTGGTCTCCTTCCGGCGTCTGAGCTACGAGCTCAGTCCCACCGAGCCCGAGCTGGCCGAGGTGAAATACAACCTGGCCGAGTGCGCGTTCCAGACGGGCGACCGGGTCCAGGCGGCGCACGACTTCCGGCAGGTCGCTGATCAGTTCCCCGCGAGCCCGTACGCGCCCCTCGCGCTGCTGCGCGCCGGCGATGCGAACCTGCGGCTGTGGCGCAAGCCCGAGCTCGATCCCTCGTACGGAGAGAGCGCCCTCGCGATCTACCAGGAGCTCGCCGGACGGTATCCCGGAACGGACGCCGCGGCCCGAGCCCAGCTGCACGTCCAGCAGCTGCGCGAGTGGTTCGCGCTGAAGGATTACAAGAACGGCATGTTCTATTTCCGCCGGCGCGCCTTCGATTCCGCCATCATCTATTTCAAGGACGTCATCGCCAACTACCAGGGGACGGCGCGCGTCGCCGACGCCCTAATGCGCCTGGTGGACTCCTACCGCGCGATCGGGTACACGGACGAGCTGAAGGAGACGTGCGGGACGTTGCGCAAGTACTACCCGCAGACCGCGGGGCTCGGCGCGTCCTGCCCGGCCGACTCGAGCACGGCGACGCCCTCCTGACCGCGCTGCAGGCGTTGTTCGGCGGGTCGTTCGATCCCGTGCACGTCGGGCACCTAGTCGCGGCGGAGACGGTGGGCGAAGCGCTCGACGCCACCATCCGGTTTCTGCCGGCGCGGGAGCAGCCGCTCAAGCGCGCGGGCCACGCCCCCCACGGTGCCAGCCCCGAGGAGCGGGCGGAGATGCTGGAGCTCGCCGTGGCCGGCAACCCGCGTCTCACCGTCGAGCGGATCGAGCTGACGCTGCCGACGCCGTCGTACACGGTCCGCACGCTGCGGGCCCTGGCGCAGCGGGAGCCCGGGAACCGCTTCACGTTACTGCTGGGGGCCGATGCGGCGGCGGAGCTCGGGGCCTGGTTCGAGATCGACGCGCTCCGGCAGCTCGCCGACGTGGTCGTGTTCGCGCGGCCGGGAGCGCCGGCGCCGCGCCATCCGGCGATCAGCCGAACGGTCGAAGTGCCGGCGCTGGACGTCTCTGCGACGCTGATTCGGGAGCGCGTGCGGCAGGCCCGCTCGATTCGCTACCTCGTGCCCGACGCGGTGCGCGACTATATCGCCGCGCGGGGGCTGTACCGGAAATAGCGGCCGAAATAGAGGCCGAAATAGCGGCCGAAATAGAGGTTTGATGGTCAAGAGCTGGTTCACCAAGATCGTCGGCACGCGCTTCCAGCGCGAGATGAAGCGCATCCGTCCGATCGTGGACGCGATTCATCGTCACGAGGAGCGCCTCAAGACGCTCTCGGATACCGAGCTGCAGGCGCAGACCCCGAAGCTGCGCGGGCTCGTGGCGGAGCGCACCGGCGTGCTGGCGGCGGAGGTGGCGCGTCTCAAGCGGGAAAAGCACGAGTGCCCCGAGGCGGAGCAGCGTGCGGTGCTGAGCGAGCAGCTCTCGCGGGCCGAGTCGGCGTACGTGAAGGAGCTGCAGGTTACCCTCAACGACGTGCTGCCGGAGGCGTTCGCCACGGTGCGTGAGGCGTGCCGCCGTCTGGTGGGCAGTGAAGTCGTGGTGACGGGGCACGCGCTCAAATGGGACATGGTGCCCTACGACGTGCAGCTCATCGGCGGCATCGTGCTGCACCAGGGCAAGATCGCCGAGATGGCCACCGGCGAGGGGAAGACGCTCGTGGCCACGCTGCCGCTGTACCTGAACGCCCTGGCGGGGCGGGGTGCGCATCTCGTCACCGTCAACAACTACCTCGCCCGGCGCGACTCGCAGTGGATGGGTCACCTGTTCACGTGGCTCGGCCTCACCGTGGGTTGCATCGACGACACGGAGCCGTCGACGCCGGCGCGGCGCGCGGCGTATCAGTGCGACATCACGTACGGGACGAACAACGAGTTCGGCTTCGACTACCTGCGCGACAACATGGTGTTCTCGCTCGAGCAGCGCGTCCAACGGACCCATGCCTACGCGATCATCGACGAGGTGGACTCGATCCTGATCGACGAAGCCCGCACCCCGCTGATCATCTCGGGACCGGTGGGCAGCGAGTCGGACGAAAAGTACGCGCAGTTCAACGCCCAGGTCGTACAGCTCGTCCGCAAGCAGACCGCCGTCGCGAACGACCTCATCGGCCGGGCGGAGCCCTTGATCGGCAACGACAAGACGGCGTACGAGGGCGCGACGCTCCTGTACCAGGCGCAGCTCGGGATGCCGAAGAACAAGAAACTGTTGAAGCTGCTGCAAGAGCCCGGCGTGAAGTCGCAGGTGCAGCGCGTGGAGCTCGACGTCCTGGCCGACCGGAAGCAGCCGGCCCGGGATCAGAAGCTGCGCCACATCGAAGACGAGCTGTACTTCGTGCTCGACGAGCGCGGCCACTCGGTCCACCTCACCGAGCAGGGCGTCGAAACGATGTCGCCCCAGGATCCCAACCTGTTCGTGGTGCCGGACATCTCGCACGCCGTGCACGAGATCGATCACGACGAGCGCCTCTCCCCCAAGGAGAAGATCGAGCGGCGCCGCCAGGTGGAGGGCGAGTACGCCCTGAAGAGCGAGACGCTGCACATCATCCACAAGCTGCTGCAGGCGCATGCGCTGTACGAGCGCGAGGTGGACTACGTCGTGCAGGAGGGCAAGGTTCTCATCGTCGACGAGTTCACGGGTCGGCTGATGCACGGGCGGCGCTGGTCGGAGGGGCTGCACCAGGCCGTTGAGGCCAAAGAAGGCGTGGCGGTGCAGGAGGAGAGCCAGACGCTCGCCACCATCACGATCCAGAACTACTTCCGGATGTACGACAAGCTCGCCGGTATGACGGGCACGGCCGAGACCGAGGAGACCGAGTTCTTCCAGATCTACGGGCTCGAGGTGGTGGTCATCCCCACCAACCGGCCGGTGCGGCGCATCGACAAGCACGACCTCATCTACAAGACCCGGCGCGAGAAGTACAACGGCATCATGGACGAGGTGGACCGGCAGCACAAGCGCGGGCTGCCGGTGCTGGTGGGGACCGTGAGCGTCGACGTGTCGGAGACGCTGTCCCGCATGCTCAAGCGGCGCGGCCTGCGCCACGAAGTGCTGAACGCCAAGTACCACGAGCGCGAGGCCGAAATCGTCGCCCAGGCCGGCCAGCCGGCGTCGATCACGATCGCCACCAACATGGCCGGCCGCGGCACCGACATCAAACTCGGCCCCGGCGTCAAGAAATGTCAGGTGTGCGGCATCACCGCCCACCAGGCCCCGTTCGGACAGCAGATCGAGAAGCCCGACCTGAGCCCCGAGGAGATCCAGCGGCTGCAGTGCCAGGAAGACCCGCCGTGCGGCCTGGTCATCGTGGGCACGGAGCGGCACGAGGCGCGGCGCATCGACCGCCAGCTGCGCGGCCGCTCCGGCCGTCAGGGCGATCCCGGGCAGAGCGTGTTCTACCTGTCGCTCGAGGACGACCTGATGCGGCTGTTCGGCTCGGACCGCATCGCGCGCTGGATGGACCGCACCGGGGCCGAGGAGGGCGAGGTCATCACGCACCCGTGGGTGACGAGCGCCATCGGCCAGGCCCAGAAGCGGGTCGAGCTGCAGAACTTCCAGGCCCGGAAGAAGCTGCTCGAGTACGACGACGTGATGAACCAGCAGCGCGAGGTGATCTACTCCCTGCGGTTGTTCGCGCTCGAGGGGGGTGAAGAGCTGCGGGCCGAGGCGGTGCGCATGATCGAGCAGGCGGTCGAGCGCCTGGCGGACGAGCTGATCGGCGACGCCAAGGACGCCTACCAGTGGGATCGGGCGCTCATGGAGACCGAGTTTCTGCTCAAGTTCTTGATCTCGATCCCCGGGCTGACCGATCCCGCGAACATCCGGAGCCGCGACGACCTGGTGCGCGCCGCGCAACAGGCGGGGCGGGCCGCGTTCGAGGCCAAGCTCGAGTACTTCAAGGAAATCGAGGCGAAGGTCGGGGCCCAGAACCTGGGTGGCCAGGCGCTGTCGCACATCATGCTGACGGTGATCGACGAGAAGTGGAAGGATCACCTGTACGATCTGGACCAGCTCAAGGCGGCGATCCAGTACCGCGCCTGGGGCCAGAAGGACCCGCTCATCGAGTACAAGCAGGAAGGGTACGACATGTTCGTCGGGCTGATGCGGGACGTGCACGCGACCTTCGCCGAGCGCTGGCTCAAGCTGCAGATCGAGCTCGGGCCGCCGCCCGGCGACGTCGGCGGGCCGGGCGTGCGCGGCCCGCGGCCCGGGCCCGTGGGCGGACCGCGCCGCTCCACGCCCATGGTGGCCTCGAAGGCCGAGGCCGACGGGCTGATCCGCGGCGACACGCCCGCGGTGCCCAAGGCGGCCCCGGGCGCAGCCGTTCCGAACCCCTACGCCGGCGTCGGTCGCAACGACCCGTGCCCCTGCGGGAGCGGCAAGAAGTTCAAGAAGTGCCACGGGGCGGCCTAAACGCGGAACGCAGAACGCGGAACGCGGAACAGGCGGGCCGACCTCGTTAGTGCTGTTCCGCGTTCCGACTTCCGCGTTCCGCGCTATTCGGGTACCGGGATATCGCCCGGCCCCACCTACGTTTCCCCCATGCCTCTCCGCCTTTCCGAGCACCCCCAGCACGACCGGCCGCGCGAGCGGCTCTGGAGCGTGGGCCCCGCCGCCCTGACGGGGCAGGAGCTCCTGGCGATTCTCCTGGGGACGGGGTCCAGTGGACGTGACGCGCTCGCAGTGGCGGGCGACGTGCTGGCGCGCGTGGACGGCTCGTTACGACGCCTCGCGGGGCGGCCTTCGGCGGAATTGGCGAAGGTCCCGGGGGTGGGACGGACCAAGGCCGCCCGCGTCGCCGCAGCGCTCGAATTGGGGCGCCGCGTGGGGACCGAAACGGAGCCGCCCCCGGAGCGGGTGGGGGGACCGGCGGATGTGCAGCGCTTTTACGGGACGCGACTGCGGGATCTCGCGGTGGAGGAGTTCCACGTGCTGGCGCTGGGCAGCCAGAGTCAAATCCTGGGCGACCTGTTGATCACGCGGGGGATCTTGAACAGCTCGCTGGTGCACCCGCGGGAGGTGTTCCGGGCGGCGATCGCCGAGGCGGCGGCCGGGATCATCGTCGTGCACAACCACCCGAGCGGCGACCCCACGCCCTCGGCCGACGACCGCGCGGTCACGCGGCAGCTGGTGGACGCGGGCCGGCTGCTCGACCTCCCGGTGTACGATCATGTGATCGTGGGAGGCGCTCGCTACGTGAGTTTCGCGGAGGCCGGATTGCTGTAGGTCACGCCGTTGCTCGGGGAAGAACGCGCTCAACACCGCCGCGGCCGACGAGGAGATGCAGCTGTGGCCGGACGGATAGGATGGGTGGTTGGGCTTCCCGACCGCGGCAACGACGGTGATCCCGGGGTCCGCCTGCCACGGCCGGATGAACCAGTACGTCTCCTTCGCGTCCCAGCACCCGATTTGCGCGTCGAACATCGAGGCGCTGAGCAACGCATAGAGGTGGGTCGCCTGCCGCTCGGAGAAGCTGTGCGAATTAATGCCGTCGGTCGCGACCTGGAGCCAGAATCCCGCGGTCGTGGGTGTACCCGCGCCCTGCGCCCAGAACGTAGCGATCTCGATCTGCTCGGCGGTACGAGTTTCGGAGATGTGCCGGATCTCCGCCAGTGCCGCCAGGAAGTCCCCAGACCCGAACGCCGGCGGAGGGCCCGGCCGAAACTGGCGCGCAGACTTGAGGAACCAGGGACGCACGCCGGGCAACGGCCCGCCGCCGATGGTCGCGGGGGTCGTGTTGCTGATCCACAACCCGGCGCCCACCGGAATGGTCCCGCCGAACGGCGTGGAGAAGCCGTCCGTTCGCGCTCGTGCCACGATCCCGGCGCCCACCGCGCGGCCGATGACTTCGCCCCGCGCAAACCCGGGACCTGCGCCCCTCTGTGCCTTCACCGTGTCCTCGAGCGCCTGTGCCTGAGAAGGGAACAGATAGCTCAGCACAGTTGCCGACGCACCCGCGACGGCGCCGGCATCGGACCCATCACGGCTACGCCCGTCCCGCTTGCTGCCTTCGGTCCGTTGCACCGCCAGGTATTGTGCGACACCGAGCAGGGAGTACGCCCGCGTCGACACGACGGCTGCCAGGTTGGCCTGTGCGACCAGGTTTGCCTCGATCGCCTGCCACCCCGGACTGGCTAGTTCTTCCGTGGCGGGGGCCATGCGCGATGCGACGACGGGTGCCGTCAAGCTGGTCGGGTCCGCGTCGGGCTGACAGGCCAGGTTGGTCGCCACGGCTGCAACCACGAACAGCGCGCGACGTGAGACGGTCGAGTGGGATCGCATGGGACCCTCTGAGGAGTTGCTTCATCATAGGTGGCCGGAGCGACCGCGGCGAGAGGGCCCTTAAAGCATTAGAGGACGGCCTATTATGGGAGTTCGCCTTGCGCTTGTCGTGCCCGCGTTGACGACGTGACCGCGTCTCGCCATCCTCCACAGGTGACCAGTACTGCCCCCCTGCTCGCCCCCGAGCTCGCCCGGGCCGTGGCGTTGCAGCGCGACCGCCTCGACCTCGACCTGTTGGCGCGCGCCTATGGCCTGAGCGCCCAGGCGCACCGTGGGCAGAAGCGCCAATCGGGCGACGACTACGTGTCGCACAGCGTCGCCGTGGCCACGATTCTGGCCGAGCAACAGATGGACTCGGTCACGATCGCGGCGGCGCTGCTGCACGACGTCGTGGAAGACTCGGACGTCTCGGTCGAAGACATCCGCCGCACCTTCGGGCCCGAGGTCGCGGAGCTGGTCGACGGCCTCACCAAGCTCTCGACCCTCACGTTCCGCTCGACCGCCGAGGAACAGGCTGAGAACTACCGCAAGCTGCTGCTCTCGGTCGCCAAGGACGCCCGGGTCATCATCATCAAGCTGGCGGATCGACTGCACAACATGCGGACGCTGGAGCACCTCGATGCCGACAAGCAGCACCGCATCGCGCTCGAGACGCGCGAGATCTACGCCCCGCTGGCGCACCGCTTCGGCATGGCAGGGGTCAAAGCGGAGCTCGAGGACCTGGCGTTCAAGTTCCTCGAGCCCGAGGACTACCGCACGCTGGCGCGCAACGTCAAAGCGAAAAAGGTCGAGCGCGAGCGCACGATCGAGCGGCTGCGTGGGCCGCTGGCCGACGCGCTGCGCGAGGCGGGCCTCGCCGACATCGAGATCACCGGTCGGCCGAAGAACCTGTGGTCGGTCTACAAGAAGATGCGCAAGCGGGGCAAGCCGTTCGAGGAGATCTACGACTTGCTCGCCGTGCGCGTGCTCGTGAACGACATCCCCGAGTGCTACCACGTGCTCGGCGCGATCCATCACAGCTGGACCCCGCTCCAGGAACGGATCAAGGACTACATCGCGAGCCCCAAGTCCAACGGGTACCAGTCGCTCCACACCACCGTATTCGGCCCCGCGGGCCAGCTCTACGAGATCCAGATCCGCACCCGTGAGATGCACCACACGGCGGAATACGGCATCGCGGCCCATTGGCTCTTCAAGGAAGGGCGCAAGAGCCCCGACGAGCTGGACCGCCACCTCGCGTGGTTCCGCCAGCTGCTCGAGCTACAGCAGGACGCGCACACGCCAGAGGAATTCCTCGAGTTCCTCAAGGTCGACCTGTACCAGGACGAGATCTTCGTGTTCACGCCGCGCGGCGACGTGAAGCGGCTTCCCAAGGGCGCCACGCCCATCGATTTCGCCTTCGCGGTGCATACCGAGGTCGGCCAACGCTGCCAGGGCGCCCGCATCAACGGCCGCATCGCGCCGCTGCACCGGCCCCTCAAGAACGGCGACACGGTGGAGGTGATGACGAGCCCGCAGGCGAAGCCCTCGCGCGACTGGCTGGCGCACGTACAGACCGCGCGGGCGCGCCACAAGATCCGTCAGTGGATCCGCCAGGAGGAGCACGAGAAGAGTCTCGAGCTGGGTCGCGAGATCCTGGCGCGCGAGGTACGGCGTCGCCGGCTCGAGGTCCCCGGCGCCGAGCGGTTGGAGCGGGCCGCCGCGACGCTGTCGGGGGGCACGGGGGAGCAGCTCCAGGCCGCGCTCGGGCGCGGCGACCTGGCCCTGGGCACGCTGATGCGGGCGCTCTACCCCGACCTCCCCGCCGACGACCTGCAGGCACCGAGGCCCACGGCCTTCGGGCGCGTGATCGAGCGGCTCCGGCTGGGCCGGGGCATCAAGATCCAGGGAGTGGACGGGCTGATGGTGCGGTATGCCCAATGCTGCCAGCCGGTCCCGGGCGACCCGGTGGTCGGCTACGTCACGCAGGGGCGGGGCATCTCGATCCATCGGTCGGACTGCCCCAACCTGCTGGTGCTCTCGACCGAGGCGGAGCGCCGTATCGACATCGATTGGCAGGAGTCCGAGGGCGAGACGTTCGTGGTTCGCCTGGCGGTGAGCGGGGAAGACCGGCGGGGCCTGTACGCCGACATCTGCACGGCCATCAGCGAGTCCGGTACCAACATCCGCTCCGCGGAGATCTCGACGCGGGACGGCGCCGTGTTCGGCTCCGTGCTGGTCGAGGTGGAGAACCAGACCCACCTGAACAAGGTGATCCGGGCCATCCGGCGCGTGAAGGGCGTGATGGAAGTGTCGCGCCGTGAATCGGGCCCCCAGACCCAGCCCGTCGTCGGTTAACTTTCAGCGATGCCCTTCGACCTCGTGTCCCCGTTCACGCCGGCGGGGGATCAGCCGCGCGCCATCCGGGAGCTGTCGGCGGGCCTCGCGCGGGACGACCGCTACCAGACGCTGCTCGGCGTGACCGGCTCGGGCAAGACGATGACGATGGCGCACGTCATCGCCGGGTTCGGACGCCCCACGCTCGTGCTGTCGCACAACAAGACCCTCGCGGCCCAGTTGTACGGCGAGCTCAAGTCGTTTTTCCCCCGCAGCGCCGTGGAATTCTTCATTTCGTACTACGACTACTACCAGCCCGAGGCGTACGTGCCGCATACCGACACCTACATCGCCAAGGACTCGTCGATCAACGACGACATCGACCGGCTGCGGCTGCGGGCCACGTCGAGCCTGATGGAGCGCGAGGACGTGGTGATCGTGGCGAGCGTCTCGGCCATCTATGGCCTGGGCGATCCCGAGATGTACCGCCAGCGCCTCGTGACGGCCAGCGTGGGCGAGGAGCGCGGGCGGGACGCCCTGCTCGAGGACCTGGTGGGGGTGCAGTACCAGCGGAACGACGTCGCGTTCGAGCGCGGCACGTTTCGCGTGCGGGGCGACACGATCGAAGTGTTCCCGGCCTACGACGAGCAGGCGGTGCGGATCGAATTCTGGGGCGATACGGTGGAGCGCATCGCGAAGATCGATCCGCTGACCGGCGACACGATCATCGAGCTGCCGCGCGCCGCCGTCTACCCCGCCACCCACTTCGTGACCGAGCGCCCCACCATCCAGCGCGCCGTCACCGCCATCCGGGCGGAGCTCACGGAGCGTCTTGCGGAGCTGCGGGCCCGCAACAAGCTGCTCGAAGCGCAGCGCCTCGAGTCGCGTACCAACTTCGACATCGACATGCTGCTCGAGGTGGGGCGGTGCACGGGGATCGAGAACTACTCCCGCCATCTGACGGGCCGGGCGGCTGGGGAGCGCCCCGCCTGCCTGCTCGACTACTTTCCCCCGGACTACCTGTGCATCCTCGACGAGTCGCACCAGACATTGCCGCAGCTCGGCGGGATGTACGAAGGAGACCGCTCCCGCAAGCAGACCCTGGTGGACTACGGGTTCCGGCTGCCCTCCGCCCTGGACAACCGGCCGCTGCGCATCGACGAGTTCATGCAGCTCGTGCCGCGCATGGTGTTCGTGTCCGCCACGCCGGGCGACGAGGAGCTGCGGCTCTCGGGCGGCGTCGTGGTCGAGCAGATCATCCGGCCGACCGGCCTCGTGGACCCCGAAGTGGAGGTCCGGCCCGTGAAGGGACAGGTCGACGACCTGCTGCACGAGATCCGGCTGCGCGAAAAGAAGGGCGAGCGGGTACTCGTCACGACCCTCACCAAGCGCATGGCTGAGGACCTCACCGACTATCTGCAGCAGCACGGCGTCCGCGTGCGCTATCTGCATTCGGAGATCGACGCGATCGAGCGTGTCGAAATCATTCGGGGCCTGCGACTCGGCGAGTTCGACGTGCTCGTAGGAATCAATCTGCTGCGGGAGGGGCTGGATCTGCCGGAGGTGTCGCTCGTCGCCATCCTGGACGCGGACCAGGAAGGCTTCTTGCGCTCCGATCGGTCGCTCATCCAGACCGTGGGGCGCGCCGCGCGCAACCTGCAGGGGCGGGCGGTCCTGTACGCCGACCGTGTCACCGGCTCGATGCAGCGCGCCCTCGACGAGATGACCCGCCGGCGGCAGGCCCAGGTGGCGTACAACGCCGAGCACGGCATCACGCCCCGATCGATCGTGAAATCGGTGGACCAGGTGCGCTTCGCGACCCGCTTTGCGGATGCCAAGACCGTCCGCCCCGTCGAGGGAGGCGTGCCGCGCCCCGCCGACGCGAAGGAGCGCGATGCGCTCATTGCGCTGCTCGAGAGCCAGATGCAGGCCGCCGCCGAAGAGCTCGACTTCGAGCTCGCCGCCCTGCTGCGCGACCAGATCCTCGAGCTCCGGGCCGAGGCCGACACCGGTCGTCATGCGCCTGTCCGCGGACGAGCTCCAGCGGTTCGGTGAGGCGCTCGGGCGCGACCTCGCCGGCGCTGCGGTCATCGGGCTCTCCGGCGAGCTCGGCACCGGGAAAACGACGCTGGTCCAGGCGATCTGCGAGGGCCTGGGCGCCCGCGTCCTCGCCACCAGCCCCACCTACGCCCTCGTGCATCACTACGAGACATCCGACGGACGTCCGGTCTACCACGTGGATTGCTACCGGCTCAAGACGCCCGACGAGGCGCGCGACCTGGCATTCGACGACATGGCGCGGGAGGGAGCCGTCGTGCTGATCGA
>WNGL01011405.1_pt1 | contig 15407 bp, 15 predicted proteins | sample 5400591 | NCBI WGS metagenome assembly WNGL01 (sample SAMN13153377, study PRJNA577476) | soil metagenome | isolation source: 80 cm soil or saprolite under Garry oak tree replicate 1 | place: USA:California | collected 2016-06-15
GCCTGAGTTTTCAGTGCGGTTAATCAGTAAAGTGGGAGGTCCCGCGACATTCAAGATGAGTATGTCAACTTTTCCATCATTGTTGACGTCACCAAAGGCAACACCCCGCCGCGACGCTCCTGGTAGTTTGTCCACTCCTGAGGAGGCAGTGATGTCGGTAAATGTCCGGTTGCGGTTGTTACGAAAGAGCTGAACTGGTTCTTTGTAGGGAGCCCCGCCTTTAATGAGATCCATCTGCGGATAGACATGCCCGTGAGCAACAAAAATGTCCGGCCAGCCGCTGTTCGTCGGATCGAAGAATCCAGTGCCCCATCCTACCCAGAAATTTGTGGGCTGGGCGATTCCGGACGAATCGGCAATATCTAGAAAACCCTTTTCCGCCTGGTTCCAGAAGACGCCGTCGGATTCCTCAGTGTAGTTCGTAACGTAAATATCAAGCTTGCCATCGCGGTCGAAGTCGCCGAAATCCACTCCCATGCCGGCGCGCTCCTGGCCGGCTAGACTGAGGGCGGCGCCTGAGAGCAGGCCGTCGTCTTCAAAGGTGCCATCATGTTTGTTGTGGTAGAGATAATTGGGGCCGCCATCGTTGGTCACATAGAGGTCCGGCCATCCATCATTGTCGTAATCAGCCCAGATGGCCTGCATGCCAAGATAAGTTCCAGGGTCGTCAACGCCGGCTTTCTTGGAGACGTCCTCGAACGTGCCGTTTCCCCGATTGTGAAACAGGAAGTCGGTTTGCCCGCTATGGCCGCGGCGGGCGCACTCCATACTGATTCCGCGAAACTCGCAGCCTTTGCTTTCGGCGTCATACGTAGGGAGCTTGTTCATGTCAAAATCGAGATAGCGCGGAACGAACAGGTCCACATAGCCGTCGCGATCGTAATCCGCCCAGGCCGCTCCCATGCTATAGCCACCAACGCGTACGCCGCCCTTTTCGGTCACGTCCTCAAATTTACAGTTGCCCAGGTTGCGATATAGAACGTTGCCACCGTAGCCGGTGACGTAGATGTCCTGCCAGCCGTCATTGTCGAAGTCCATGACCGAAACCGCCATACCCCAACCTTTTCGCGCCAGTCCTGCTGTTTCGGTGATGTCAGTGAAGTGCAGGTTCGCGTCCTGGTGGAACAAGCGGATCATGGGATCGCCGCCACTCTGGCGATAGTGGTCCACGTTGGAGCCACCAACCATCAGAATGTCGAGTTTGCCGTCGTTGTCGCAATCAATGAAGCCAACACCTCCGCTGGTGGATTCGACGATGTAACGCTTTTCTGGAGCTCCGATATGCGAGGTGGTCAATCCCGCCTGTGCGCTGATATCTTCAAACTTCGGAGTGGGTGAATCCTGAGAAAGACAGGGGAGGGTGAGCAGGATTGTCAGTGGCAGGATACCGAGGGAGCGGCTGAAGGGCGCAACCATAGCCGCTATTTGGAAAGCGGCGTTTTTTGCGAGATAGTGCCGCCTTCAGTCATGGTGTAAATCATGTCAGCCGGAAGATTCTGGTAAACATCTTTTTGTCCGGAAGGCCAGGAGACCTCGACTTTGGTCATCACGGCGTTCTGGCTAAGACCAAAATGCAGCCGGAGATCGTTTTGCGAGAAGTAACTTGTGCCGCTGCGGACTTCGTTGAACTGCACCAAGTCCACACAGGTCACGGTCACCCGAGCGCCTATCGCGGCTTTGTTGCTCTTGGTGCCGATCAACTTGAACAAGACAGCGTGCCCGGTCGTTTCCGTGCGGTTGATGAGCAACGTCGGCGGTTCACCGACGTTCAGCAGTAGGACATCGACCTTACCATCGTTGTTAACGTCGCCAAAGGCTGTCCCTCGACGTGAACTCTTAGGAAGCTTGTCTAATCCGGAAAGGCTGGTTACGTTCTCAAACGTGCGGTTTCGATTGTTGCGATAGAGCATCAAAGGCTGCTTGTACCCAACCCCGCCTTTGACGAAATCCATTTGCGGATAGACGTGGCCGTTGGTGATGAAGATGTCATCCCATCCGTCGTTGTCCATGTCGAAGAAAGCAGTGCCCCAGCCGACCATGGGAACACTGTCTTGGGCGATGCCTGAGCTCCAGGCGATATCCGTGAAGCCTTTGTCTCCCTGGTTCCAATAGAGCGCGTTGGGTTCATCCACGAAATTGGTCACAATGATATCGAGCAGGCCATCGTGGTCAATGTCAGCGAAGTCCACGCCCATGGAGCCTTCGGCCTTGCCGTCAAGGCTGAGGGCGGCTCCGGACATTAAGCCAATTTCTTCAAAAGTTCCGTCGTGCTTGTTGTGATAGAGCAGATTGGGCTGGCCGTCATTGGGGACGTAGAGATCGGGCCAGCCATCGTTGTCGTAGTCTGCCCAGACCGCCTGCAAGCCGTAGTAATGGTTTGGATCGTCAACGCCAGCCTTCTTGGAAACATCTTCAAAGGTGCCGTCGCCACGATTGTGGAACAGGTGGTCGGGTTCTCCCGGAAGTCCACCGGGGCCACATTGCACCATGACTCCTCGATATCGGCAGAACTTGTCGTTGCTGCCGAATTCTGGAAGGTGATTAATATCAATGAAAACGTATCCTGGGATGAATACATCGACAAGCCCATCGCGATCGTAGTCAGTCCAGGCCGCGCCGGCGTTGAATCCTGGAATGCTAAGGCCGGACTTTTCAGTCACGTCTTCAAACTTGCAGTTCGCCAGATTTCGATAGAGGGCATTGCCGCCGAAACCGGTAACAAAAATGTCCTGCCAGCCGTCGTTGTCATAGTCCATGACGGAAACGGCCATTCCCCAACCTTTGCGCGTAAGCCCCGCTGACTTAGTGATATCTGTGAAGTGCAGGTCGCCATCCTGGCGGTAGAGAGTGATCATTGGATCGCCACCCTGCTTGTAGCTGTCCACCGAGGAGCCGTTGACCATGATGATATCGAGCTTGCCATCATTGTCGCAGTCAATAAAACCGACTCCTCCGCTCATGGACTCGATGATGTAGCGCTTTTCCGGGGAAGAGAGGTGGGAAACAGTGAGTCCGGCCTTCTTTGCGACGTCCTCAAAACGAGGCACAGGAGCGGCCGCTGGAGGGGACTGTGCCAGACAGGAGAGCGGGAAGAAGGTGCCCAGGAACAGCGAAAAGAGCAGCTCACGCATGCTTGTTCGCTATTCTAACATGCAGAAAATGCAGCAAAATCGGCACGGGAAACGCTTCAATGCTTGCAGTAGCTAGCTTCGACCGCGTGTCTCTCGCAGAATAGTCGCGAAGTTCCGGCCGCCTAAACTGAAGCCTTGCTCGATTCTTCCGGTTACGGCGACGCCAGCGCCGTGGCCAGGAACGCCATACTTATCGCTGAAAATCCAGAGATGTCCGGTGCCGTCATCGATTTCGAATGCGCCAACACCCATTACCGCGAACGAATTCACCACGCGGCCTGCGACCGTGATTTCCCGGCCGTGAAAGCGGCCTGGATCCTGGTTGATGGCCTGGATGCTCTCACGTGGCGGGCACGCGGCCAGTAGGAAAGTTGCGCCAACGAGCAGGGTGATGCTGAAAGTTCTGACGAATACGCTGGAAATTCGGGTCACAGCTTCCTCCATAATACTATTCGGGTCACAGCTTCCTCCATAATACTTAGGACGTATAGGTTGAACCCAGCTCAAGAGACGAAGTTTTGGTTTCGGTATGACGCCTCGAGATTGAGGTCCCCCCTTCGAAAACCGCGAAGGGTGTGGGCCTCCCCCGACGACCGTCCACCGGTCGTGGTATTTTGAATAACGCAATGAGGAATATCCTTTTTCCAGTATCCGGCATGCTGATCTGGGTGGCGTCGATCGCGGCTGAAGAGCTCAAACCTTTGCCCGTGCCAGTTTCCAGCAATGCGGTCGCCGGCGTAAGGATCAATGGTCAATTCTTGGTTTATTCGTTCATGGGAATCGGTGCGCAGAAGAGTTGGAATTCGGTGAGCAATGAAGCTTTTGCGCTCAATACGAAATACAACACCTGGACCCCTCTTAAGCCGGTGCCAGGATCAGGCAGGTTGGGAAGTGTAGCTGTCGCCGCCAGCGAGCAAATTTTTCTACTCGGAGGATATGTCCCTGATCCCCACGGCGCACAATCCATTGTTTCGGATGTTTCGATTTACGAGCCGACAGCATTGCGCTGGTATCGGGGAGCCGAGATGCCAACCGCTGTCCGGGACGCGGTCGCCGGAGTTTATCGCGACCGCTACATTTATGTAGTGGGTGGTTTCGCGAAGAGCGGCCCGACCAACCAGGTTCAGGTCTATGACACAGTGGCGGACAAATGGTTTGAGGCGACGCCATCACCCGGAGCTCCGGTTTTTGGACACGCCGGGGCAGTAGTGAACGACACGATTGTGTATCTTGCCGGTGCGAGGAGAAATGCGGCTTCAGCGAGTCCGCCATATATTTCGTCCGACGAGTGCTGGATGGGGAAGATTGACCATCATGACCCTAAGAGAATCGAATGGAGCAAATTGCCGCCTCACCCGGGAGCTGCACGATACCGGATTGCCGCTGGCGCATCGGACCGTGAGCAAAGGATTTATTTCGCGGGCGGGAGCGATGCGATTTACGATTTCGATGGAATCGGGCTGGATAAAAAACCAGCCGAGCCTTCTTCACTCGTCTTTGCTTTCGATCTGAAAAGCAGCAAATGGGAAACGATTCAGGAGAATGCTCCGAATCCCACGATGGACCATCGCGGGCTAGCAGTGGCCTCGGAGGGCCTGATTGTTGTAGGTGGCATGGCAGAAGGCCAGAAGGTAGTTGCGACTACGATGCTGCTTCCGAAAAAGAAGTGAGTCAGCGCGCGCGCGCGAGCACCAGAGTAACATCGTCCGGCTGCTCGGCGGCCCCAATCCAATCGTCAACAGCGGCAGTCACAATTTCACAAATGCGTTCCAGAGGCAGGTCACGGTTCTCCTGCACCAATTCGATCAGGCGCTGCTCGCCGAATTCCCCAAATTCATTTTCCGGCTCAGTAACACCATCGCTGTATGCAAGAAAGATATCGCCGAGGCGAAGCTGCACGGAGCCTTCGTCGTAGTTGAGGTCGTCAAAAAGTCCGACAACAGTGCCGCCATTTTCGAGCTTGCGCAATCCACCGGTCTGCGAGAGCACCAACGGTGGCAAATGTCCGGCGTTGCTAAAATTCAGAGTGCGCCCGGCTCCGTCGTAAGTGGCTAGAAACAGTGTTGCGTACTTCTCCATTGGAGTGCTGTGATAAAGCTGATGGTTCAGCAGCGACAGCAGATTGCCAGGCGAGACCTCAGCGCCAGGGATCACCGGATCGTACTTAACCAGGGTCGGCCCAGCGCCCACCGCCTGCACGTGTTGAAGAGCTGGGATGCCCTCAATAGAATAGGCGCGCACCGCGGAGTGAATCGTAGCCATAAGCAGAGCCGCGGAGATACCTTTCCCACTCACGTCACCCACCGCCAACAAGAGCCTCCGGGAGTTGCGTAATATGCCGCGGAAAGAGTTGTGCCTGCACCTCCTGCGCGATGGTGATTTCGTTTTCCAAGCGCTGTTTTTCTTTTTGCTCCAAGACCAGCTTCTCAATGGACGAAGTCATCAGGTTGAACGAGCTGGCGAGCGCCGAAATCTGATCTCTGGAAACGATTGGGATACGGTGACTGAAATCCCCGCGATTTACGTGGGTGGTAGCGCGGTAGAGCTCCGCGACTGCCCGCGTGACTGAGCGCGTCAAGCGAGTTCCAATATACCAAGCGGCGGCTTCAAAAAGAACGAGCCCGATAAAGAGAATAACCAGCAGGAATTCAATGGTTGGCCCCAAATCCCCGATTGACGAGAAGGCGTGATCGTACAGAGTGGAAAAACGGGTTTCGCCGTTCAACGGAGCCGGACTCGCGGCTTGACCATTCATCCAGTTAACCACCGGAATAAAGGCTCCGAACCTAACTGGCAGATCCAGAAGGCGCCGGGGCTGGGGAACAGTGCCTGCATTGTAGAGGGGGGTAGGTTCCCTAGTTTCGGTATCGAGTCGAAATAACGTGATTTCCCCCAACTCGTTACCCAGCTGAGCGAGGAGTCGCAGGTCAAATGGCCGGCTAACGATAACTGTCAGTTTTCCGCGTTTGGTCAGAGTCACAATTACCGATCGCAGAAAAAACCTGTCATGGTCGCGCATGACTCCCATGAGGTTGTCGCGAATATAGCCGGGAAGGTCGGGTGACATCCCAGCTGCCGAGCGGTCGACTAACAAGCTGCTATCGAGCCACGCCGAGACGTACCATTTTGTCTGTTGATCGGAGTTATCGTCGTTAAGGGCGTTAACTTTGCGGCCAGCATTCAAGTCTCTGGCAATCTCATTGCTGATTATCAAATTTGCTGCATTGAGGCTCCGGAGCTCAGAATCCAGTTTCGAGGTCAAAATGTAAGCCGCGAACTGCCCTGAAAAAAGGTAAAAAGCAAGACCGGCAAGGCTGATCAAAAGAACCAGGGGTATGACGCCAATGAAGATGTATGTGACAATTAAACGATTTCGCAGCCGCCACAAAAGGCGTGAAGAAGCCCATCGAGCGCCGAGCACGCATGCGAATGTCCCAACGACCACGCTTAGAAATAGAGTCCAGCCGCCGAGCGATGCTGCAAACGAACCACGAAACAGACCTGCTGCCTTCTCGATGAGAACCAGCAGCAGATCGAGCGCTAGAAGGTACAGGGTCACGAACGCGAGCTTCCCTCGCGGGAAAAAGTCTTTTTTTTCCAGCCAGAGGCGCAATTGTAGTAAGCGGGGACGCATGCGGACGCCTGAATTATAGATTGAACCCAGATGGCAAGATCGCGGAATCTCGAATAAAGATAATCAGATTTCCGGGTAGAAGTCGAAGAAAGCGTCCAGGCTAGACTTGAGCTGCTTTTCGATTTGCTCTTTGCTGCCTTCGAGCACATGCATGGTTACGTGCGCTTCGCGACCGTTGCGCAGTTTCAATGTCGCATCGCCGACTTCGACTACTTCTTCCGCCGGGAGAAGGCGCATTCCATAAACGAGGGTCAAGTTTGCCATGCTGTCTATTTTATCTGCACTCAGTCGAGGCAAGTTGAGGTCATGTCGGCCCACTCGAGCTTCGCTCCGCCGGGCAGGTGAGGGCACCCTTCGACTTCGCTCAGGGCAGGCTCTGCCCTACCCGATTACGGCTTGCTGCTACAATTCCGCTGTGTTTCTGAAAATATTTATCCCACTGATTTGTCTGGCATACGTCGGTTTTGCTACGGCGCAGGATGCTAAGCCGGCTCAGCAACCCCAGGTTAAGGTCAACATGCTGAATGTCTGCTCGCCACCGAAGGACGAGCAGCAGGAGATATCCTCAGCGCTGTCGCGGATCCCTATGCACCCGGTGTTCAGCCCAGATTTTGAAGTGGACCGCGGGCGGTCAGTGCTGTCTGATAGCGCGAGCCTGCTTGCCGCGGGAGTGAATCTCCCAAAAACCTCATCCGAGCCAGCAAGCGCAGATTTCGTGAGGATCAGGCGCGATTTCGCCGGCCAAGCGGGAATTTATTCGACGGTGCAGTATTCCTTCAGCCGGGACCGGGAGCAGATGGTGGAGACGCTGGTGTTTCGCGTGCGCGAGGCAAAGGATTTGCTGCAAGTCGCTATCGAAGACAGCGCTGCAACGGTTACAACCGCGGCTGCGATGCTTAGCGCAGCGACTCCCGCCGCTCGAATCAAACTGGAACGCTTCGGAAAATCTTCAGTAGTTCTGGCACGTTGTACCGGCGAGGGCGGAGGTGCGACTGTGGATCAGAGCGCCTACCAGCCGCTGTTTTCGTCAGCTTCAGCGGTCTTGTCGACTTACCGCGTCCTGCTCGGCGCTCCTAGACTGGTGCCCGAAGAACTCGTGAGGATTGGTTCCACGGCAACATCAACAACCAAGCATCAGAATTCGACCCCTTCGCACCACAAGTAACAGTGCGCTGAAACCGAATTTGGATTCGCTAATCTAATTAACACTATGGACATTCGAGATGTCGTAATTATCGGTTCGGGTTGTGCTGGCCACACTGCCGCGCTCTATGCAGCGCGTGCCAATCTCAAGCCTTTGGTGATTGAAGGTCACGAGCCTGGTGGGCAGCTTTCGCTCACCACGCTGGTCGAAAATTTTCCCGGTTTTCCGGAGGGAATCCAGGGACCCGAACTGATCGCCAACATGAGGCGCCAGGCTGAACGCTTTGGGGCGGAGTACAAACTGGCGCATGTGACCGCCGCAGATCTTAGCAGTCGTCCTTTTACCATTGAAGCCGGGAAGGAGAAGTTCCAGGCACGCACGCTGATTATTGCCAGCGGGGCTTCAGCGCGATGGCTGGGATTAGCGAACGAACAGGCGCTGATCGGACATGGCGTCTCATCCTGCGCGACATGCGATGGTTTTTTCTTCTCTGGGAAAGAGATTGCGGTCATCGGCGGCGGAGATTCCGCCATGGAAGAAGCACTCTTCCTGACCCGCTTTGCCACGAAGGTTACGCTGATTCATCGACGGGACGAGTTTCGTGCGTCGAAGATCATGCTGGACCGTGCACACAAACATGACAAGATCCAGTTCATGACCAACACCATTGTTGAGGATGTTTACGACTCTGCCAAGAAAGAGGTGACAGGGCTAAAACTTCGCGACGTTCGCAGCGGAGAGATCAGCGATTTAAGCGCAAGCGCAATGTTCCTTGGAATCGGGCACATTCCCAATGCGAAAATCTTCGAAGGCCAACTTGATACCGACCAGGACGGGTATTTGAAAACGACAAACTTTGTATTTACGAAAGTGCCGGGTGTTTACGCTTGCGGAGACGTCCAGGACCGGAGATACCGCCAAGCCATAACCGCGGCCGGTTCAGGTTGCATGGCTGCGCTTGAAGTGGAGAAGTTTCTCGAGGAACAGGGGCACTGATCGCCACGTATTTGTGCGGAGATTACCAAAGTGCAGGTGTACTTCCACTCTGGTAATCTGTCCCGATTTGAAGGGAACGTTTACATTGTAAACATTATGAGGCGTTCCCTGGTCCTTCTATTAGTCACCTCTTTTCTGCTCGGTTTCGCTATCGAATCCGGACTTGCGCAACAGATGGCAGCGCCGCGCAAGATAACCAACAAAGTGGTTCCGATGTATCCACTCGTAGCCCGTAACCTAAATTTGAGTGGAACGGTCAAGCTGGAGGCAGTGGTGCTCGCGAACGGCGAACTCAAATCTGTCCAGGTTAAGGGCGGAAATCCGTTGCTGGTGCAGTCGGCTCAAAACGCGGTCCACGAATGGAAATGGGAAAAGACCGATCGTGAGTCCGTGGAAACAGTAGAGTTTCACTTCCATCCATAGCGAGCTGACGGTCCCCGGACGACTCTCGCGTGTCGGGTCGCCTTTCGTTGTGGTAAAACCGTCTGTGATCTTGACACGAGTCGAGGGCAGAGAAGAATTTGCCTGGGGCGGGGGGAGGCGGTGAGGGGGGTCTTCATCTCCCTTTCAGAGAGCCGCTGGCTACGGGCCCTGGCGGAACGGTCTTCGATTGGGCAGTCCATCTCTGGCCGCTTCGTAGCCGGCACTCAGGTAGCTGACGCAATTCAGGTCACACAGACGCTGAATCAAGCTGGACTCAGCGTTTCCATTGATAATCTCGGCGAAAACGTAACGACTGCTGACGAAGCCCGGCAGAGTGCCGAGCTTTATCAGCAGTTGCTCTCAGAAATCGCAGCGCGTGGTCTGAACGCGAATGTGAGCCTGAAGCTTACCCACATGGGGCTCGATGTTGACCCGCAGCTTGCCCACGAGCAAGTTAGCCGGTTGATAGCAGCGGCCGCTTCGCTGAAACCTAAGAATTTTGTTCGCGTGGATATGGAAGGTTCAGCGTACACGCAACGAACGTTGGACTTTGTGCGCGAGCTGCACCGTATTCCGGAGAACCGCGGCGTAGTGGGTGCCGTCATTCAAAGCTACATGCGGCGATCGGAGGACGATGTGGCAACGCTACTCGATGAGGGCATCCGGATCCGGCTTTGTAAAGGAGCGTACAAAGAGCCGGCTGAAGTTGCGTTTCAAGCCAAGTCTGAAGTGGACGCGAACTATATCGAGCTGATGAAGACGTTACTAAAAAGCGGCATCTATCACGGGCTGGCAACTCATGACGAAAAGATCATTCGGGAGGCCAAGTCGTTTGCGATTCGCGAGAAGGTTCCGCGCGACAGCTTTGAATTCCAGATGCTCTATGGAATCCGTCGCGACCTGCAGCAGGCGCTGGTGCGCGAGGGTTGGCGAATGCGGGTCTATATTCCCTTCGGTACAGAATGGTATCCATACCTAATGAGGCGCTTGGCGGAGCGTCCGGCGAATGTGTTCTTCGTTGCGCGAAACCTGCTCAGGAAGTGATTGGGTGTGTTAGAGAGCGCATATCGTCAAGCGGAGTGCTTGACTCGCAGACCATTATCCTCAGGGGCTGACGCCCATTTTTGGAGGCTGTTAACGCAGGGCCAGAGGCCCTGCTCCACCCAAAATCGTTTTCAACAAAGTTGAAAATTCCACAGTGAGAGCGGCAAGAGAGCTGGTCTTCCCCGGTAGTGAGGGACCGGGCAGTTTTTTCAGCAGATTATGTAGCCTGCTATGGCGGCGGATCGGCTGCGGCAACTGCTGCGCGTCCTGCAGCGAGAGGCACTGTTACCTGCACGCAAGTGCCCGTGTTGCTCGACTCGACTTCGAAGGCGCCTCTGAGTTCACGGATTCTTTCCCGCATCCCCGCGAGGCCCACGCCGGAAGTGCCCGACAGTCTAAATCGGTCGAGGACATCCTTGGGGATACCCAGTCCAAAGTCTGTGATTGATAATGCGGCATGGTCGGGAGCGGCGGTGAAAACGATTGCCGCCGAGCTGCTCTTGGAGTGGCGATGAATATTCGTGAGGCTCTCCTGAAGCACGCGAAATAGAGCAATTTCGACGTCGCGCGGCAGCCGGTTCGGGGGCTCAGCAATGTTTATCTCGAGTTCCACACCACTTCGTTTTGCAAATCCTTCCGCATACCATTTCGCAGCGGCGGTGAAACCGGCTTCGTCGAGACCTGGGGGGTGCAGTAAATGAGAAATGGTGCGAATTTCCTTTAGCGACTCGTCCAGAAGATTCAGGCACTCGGTATACCGGCGGTCGCCCTCGTTGCCTGCGGCCAGCGATGCGAGCACCATTTTTGTCGCCGCGAGATATTGGCCGATGCTGTCATGAAGTTCGCGCGAGAATTTCCGGCGCTCATCATCCTGCAACTGCAGCAACCGTGTGCTCAAACGCCGCGCCGCCTCGTGACTCACGTGAGCGGCCTTTTCTGACGCATGAGCTTTGTGCTCGGCATCCATAGCCGCTTTGGCAGCTCCGCTCGCGGCTGCTTCCGCTTGTTCTCGTGCGCGCAACTCATCCCCTAAGAGGCGGTAATGCCAGATCAGCAGCAGGACCGCTGCAGCGAAGCTCACCACGAGCAGAACGATCGCGAGAAGGAAGTGTACCCGGGCAGACGCAGTGCTTAGTTGCAGCAACCGGGATTCTTCGGCGCCCATGGCGCGGGTAACAGATACGATCTCATCTGCGAACACGACGCTCTGACGCGTCATCTCGGGCTGCCCGGCCGGAGCAGGCAGACCGCTCTTCTTCAGTGCAACGGATTTTTCCCAGAGCTGAACCCGATCGTTAACCAGTCGCTCCAGTTCGTCGCAATGGCCCTGTTGTACCGGATTGTCATGGGTCTTCTCGCGGAGCTCTTTCAGCACGACGGGGATGCGGGCGGCAAAGCGCTGGTACTGTGCGAGGGCATCTTCATCACCACTAAAAACGTAGGTTAGCCTAGCTCGCGCTGCGGAGGCGATCGCCGACTCGGTTTCTGCCAACAGTTCCTGTACCTGATGGGTGCGGAAAACTGAACTCTCACTCTCTGCAAAGTTGGCGAGAGTGCCGTAAACCAGCACTGCACAAGCAAGCAGAAGGCCGATGGCGATGACAAACGCAATCGCGGCTTTGAAGCGGCTCGACATAGTCCTCTTGCTGCGAGCCGCTACTCCCCAAGAAGACTGAGGCTGGCGGCCGTGAAATCTCCGCTAAGGATTGGGTTGTAGCAGATTTAGGCGATCTGCGAACGATTTTACCGCATACCGCCGCTGCAAATAGTCAAACTTTATCGTGGCGGCCGTGGGATATAGCGCTGTGGTCCGGTGTTCGGCTGAGCCTGTGTGGGCGCGGGAGTCAAAGGCAAGCGCGCCGCGCCGTTTAGCACCTCACGTTCCTCAGGCGAAAACTGGCTGAAGCGTCCGGATTGGATCTCGCGTTGACGGGCATCCGGCGGCATAGCGCGTAGCGTTTCAAGGGCATTTTTCACTGCCTGGCGCCGATCTGGCGGCAGGTTCCTGTACCTGGAATCGAACGAGCGGAATTCCTGCTTTTGCTGGGGTGTCAGGTGCTCCCAAGTCTCCATGCGCCTTAGGACCTGTTGCTTGCGATCTGGCGGCAGGCTATCGAAGTGCTGCAGTCGCTGTTCGAACTTCTGTTGCCGGTCCTGCGGAAGCCGGCGGAACTGGGGATCGCTCTGCAGGGCGCGCCTTTGCTGGTCCAGGGGCTGATCACGGTGCTGATTTAACCACTGACCGGAGTGATGGCCTTCGGTCGGCGGCTGATATGGTCTCGGTTGCGGCCGCTCCACGCGCGGTTCCGGCTGAAACTGGGGACGTTGCTGAGGTTGTGGACGCGCCTCTTGTCGGACGGAGGGTTCGCTGCGACTGGGCCGCGGCCGTTCCTGTGAACGTGGTTGCCTCGCCTCGGGTGGACGCGGAGCGGGTTGCTGCTCGTTTCGACGGTTCTGCGCGAAGGCGGAGAACACCAGCAGCGTCATCACCGTGCCGACGACGGCTACCCGCCTTCCGACTTGTGACACCAACGTCATTCCTTCATCCCCGGGGCACGTGCTCTTTGTTCTTACGGATTTGCGTTCACATCCTGCTGGACCTGCAAATCATCTAGCAAGTCAGAGGGGGAATCCGAATCCGAATCCGAAAACATGTCAAGATCTTTGTCCAATGTCTGTAGGTCGCTTACCGCTGTGCCCGGCTGAATTGACTCAGGCTTGCCGGTTCGTCCCACCCAGACCGTAACGCCGGCGACCAGCACCACCGCGAGAGACACCGCCATCGCGGGGCGGCGCACCCAGGCGAACCAACGCGAAGGGTGCTTCGCCGCTTCCTCACGCAACCGTGCTCGCAATCGCACATCGAAATACGGCGAAGGCTCTGGGGCCTGCCATTCATCCAGCAACGCCATCGTCTTGCGAAACTCATTTAGCTTTGCGGCGCAGTCTGTACAAGAGCCCACATGGGCGTTGACCTCAGGCGCGGTGGGGCTGACCCCGGCGGCCAGATCCGGCAGCAGTTCGCGAATTTCTGTGCACTTCATTTTCGTATCCTTCATACAAACTCTTTCAGCTCGTTTCGCAGCGTTTCGTACGCGCGGAAGAGCAGCGACTTAGTGGCTGATTCACTCAGCTTCAAAACTTCTGCGATCTGGCGGTAATCCATCTGCTGATACTTATGCATCAGGACAGCCATTTTTTGCCGTTCGGGCAACGCCTCTACCTTTTGCTTAATTGCAGCCAGGCGCTCCCGGCGCAGAATCTCTTCTTCAACGTTCGGCGCTTTGTCCGCCAAATCTGGAGTCTGCCCGGTGTTCGTATCCGGCTCATCCAGATTCACCGTATTTTCCGGACGCTGATGCCGTGTGTCACGCGCATAGTTCACGCCCAGGTTGGTGGCGATTCGATACAGCCAGGTCGTAAACTTCGCGCTCGGTTCGTAACTTGTACGAGAACGATAGACCCGCAGGAAAACCTCCTGCGCGAGATCCTCGGCTGCAGCCGTATTGTGGGCCATGCGATACATGAAATTAATAATCGGACGCCGATACTTCTGCACCAGAAAATCGAATGCGGAATCATCGCCCGCTTTCACGCGCAACATCACGTCAGCGTCGGTCAGTTCTCCGGCAACGGGATCCGCAACCGCCGCGGTAGAATGCACGCCCATTGCGAGCAACCCGCGATTTAAGGCTACGCTGCTCACATTGGAGTTAACCCGCCCAGGCTCAGAAAGTTGCGTCTCCTCTGGATTTGGATCGCCGGCGTAAGTGTCCTGTTTGGAATTAGTTAGAGGAGGTGAGATTGCGGTTTTTGGCTTCTTCCACATGAGCCTTCGGGCCGGTCGGTCGGAAGGGCCGCTCCAGAACGCGTCTTTCTTTCTTTGTTGCGGCCCGAACGTAGCCTACCACGCGATGCGAAAGCAGGGAACTGGCGCGTTTGCTAGAATATGGCTTCCGTAAGTGGGCGCTTAACTCAGCGGTAGAGTGCCATCCTCACACGGTGGAAGTCGTAGGTTCAAATCCTACAGCGCCCACCACCTGAATCGCTCCAAGAGAGAAGTTTATTCTGGCGACTTCGCCGGTGCTTGCAGTCCCAACTCCTTCATCACCATTTGCAAGTCTTTCCAGGCTTCTTTCTTCTGGCGCGGATCGCGCAACAGGAATGCGGGGTGGTAGGTCACCGCAAGTTTGGTTCCGCGGAAATCATACCAACGGCCGCGGAGTTCGGTCATCGGGGCATTGATTGCCAGTAGAGTCTTTGCAGCGACCGCGCCCAGTGCTACGAGGGCCTTGGGATGGATGGCTTCAATCTGGCGCATGAGGAACGGCGAGCAGGTTTCACACTCGTCGCGCTCGGGGGTGCGATTGCCTGGGGGTCGGCACTTGATGATGTTAGCGATGTAAACGTCCTCACGGCGGATGCCCATCGCTTTGATCATGTTGTTTAACAGTTGCCCCGCGCGGCCTACGAAGGGTTCACCTTGCTGATCTTCGTCCGCCCCTGGTGCCTCTCCAATGAACATCAGATCAGCGTTGGGATTTCCCACACCAAACACGATCTGCTTGCGACCTTGTTTGTGTAGGCGGCAGCGGGTGCAGTCTCCGAGGTCTTCGCGGATTTGGCGGAGGGAAGAGGCGGGGTCGGCTAGGCCAAGGTTGGTAGTAGCGGACAAGTTTTGCTCCTCGCGAATGACAACAGCCGCGGGCGAGGGCCGCGTTCGACTTCGCTCAGGGCAGGTCCGCGCCACACCTTCTTGAGAATCCTGAAGATCGGCGGCAACCGGCTGGCGATAGAAGTCGTATATGCCGAGTTCCTTGTAGTAGCGGACGCGGTCGGCAAGTGCGCGACGGAGATTTGCATCGAGAGTGCTGGACATGGGCAGTCAGATTGTAATTGATGGTGGAAGTTTTCCTCGTGGATATTCGGTGGGGGCCGATCGAACCCTCAGCGCCTAATGGCGAAGGACTCAGCACGGATGCAGCACGTCTGAAGACGTGCCCTGATACAAAACATGTTCATCGGTTTGCTTCGT
>WNGL01005248.1_pt1 | contig 15406 bp, 13 predicted proteins | sample 5400591 | NCBI WGS metagenome assembly WNGL01 (sample SAMN13153377, study PRJNA577476) | soil metagenome | isolation source: 80 cm soil or saprolite under Garry oak tree replicate 1 | place: USA:California | collected 2016-06-15
GGCCCGGCAGGTGCGCCGGCCGATGCCGCGCCCGCCGGCCAGCCAGGCCCGCCGGGGCACGGCCTTCCACCAGTGGCTCGAGCAGCGGTACGGCCAGCAGCTGCTCATCGACGACAACGCCCTGTTCGGGCCGGAGGAGGGGGAGGTGGACGGGGAGACGCCGGGGGAGGACCATCTGGCCGCGCTCCGGTCCCGGTTCGAGCACAGCGAGTGGGCGGACCGCTGGCCGCGGGCGGTCGAGGTGCCGTTCGAGACGCTCGTCGGCGACCGGCTGGTCCGCGGCCGCATCGACGCGGTGTTCGCCGACGCGCCCGGCGGCGGCTACGACGTGGTCGACTGGAAGACCGGCAGGCCGCCCGCCTCCGAGGCCGAACGGCACGCGGTCTCGGTCCAGCTCGCCGCCTACCGCATGGCCTGGGTGGCGCTGGCCGGGGTGCCGGTGACGGCGGTCCGGGCGGCGTTCTACTACGTCGCGCACGACCAGACGGTCCGCCCCGCCGACCTGCTCGACGAGGCCGGCCTGGCCGCCCTGATCGAGCAGATCCCCGCCGAGGCTCTACCCTTACCCCCACCCCCACCCTAGGTGTGCTCGGAGAGCAGCACCGCCCTGGTCCCCGGCTCCAGCGCCTCGAACACGTGCGGCACGTCGCCCGGGTAGCGGATGTAGTCGCCCGGGCGCAGCTCGGCCGTCTCGCCGGCCGCCCCGACCAGGGCGCGCCCGGCCCCGAGGACCACGTGCTCCACCACGCCGGGCATGTGCGGCTCGGACGCCCGCGCGTGCCCGGGCTCGGCCTGGATCCGGTAGATGTCGAGGCGCGCGCCCGGCATGGAGGCGGCCAGCAGGGTGGCCTGGTAGTCGGCTTCAGCCGCGGCCACCGTGGGCCCCTCGTCAGCCCGGATGACCTGGGTGTGCGGGCGTGGCGGGTCGAGCAGCCGGGAGAACGGCGCGTCCAGCGCGACGCAGATCGCCCACAGCGTCTCCAGGCTGGGATTGCCGGCGCCGGACTCCAGCTGGGACAGCGTGGACTTGGCGATCCCGGCGCGGCGGGCGACCTCGGTGAGCGACAGCCCGGACCGGCGGCGCTCCCGGCGCAGTGAGGCCGCGATGACCTCGAGCGGTGCCTTCGACGGCGTCATCGGCTCTGCCCCTCGCTCCGCCCCACGCCGACTGTTCGTCATATAAGTCCATCCGTTCGGTTTGACGAACGACCAGATCGGTGTCCAGAATAAACTCCGTGAGTTCGATACGTAGAACTCTAGAGCGCGGCGTCCTCACTGACGCTGTGCTGGTTGACGTGGGGCTGACCTGCCTGGCCGTGTTCTTCATCGGCCTGTCCTACGGGGCTGTGGCGGCCGCCTCCGGGTTCCCGCTCTGGGTGCCCGCCGCGCAGAGCCTGCTCGTGCTGGCCGGCGCCTCGGAGTTCTTGTTCATCGGGATCGTCGCGGCGGGCGGCAGCCCGATCGCGGCCGCGCTGGCCGGGATGCTGGTGAACGCGCGTCACCTGCCCTACGGCCTGGCCCTGCCGCCCGGCGTGACCGGCCGCGGCTGGCGGCGGCTGCTCGGCACCCACGTGATGAACGACGAGAGCGTGGTCTTCGGCCTGGCCCAGCCGGATCTGCCCGGCAAGCGCGCCGCCTACTGGGCCTGCGGCCTCGGCGTGCTGGCCTGCTGGCCCGGAGGCGCGGTGCTCGGCGCGCTGATCGGCTCCGTGGTGCACGACACCAGCGCGTTCGGCCTGGACGCCATGTTCCCGGCGGTGATCCTGGCCCTGATCGTCAAGGATCTGCGGGACGCCAGGACGCGGCGGGCCGCGCTGGCCGGCGCGGCCGTCGCGCTGGCCGCCACCCCGTTCCTGCCCGCCGGGCTGCCGGTGCTGCTGGCCCTGGCGGCGGTGGTGCTGCTGGTCAGGTCGCCCGCGCCCGAGGCGGCACGGTGAAGGACAGCACCCTGGTCGTGGCGGGCATGGCCACCCTGGCCGCCGGGACCTACGCCTTCCGCCTGTCGGGCCAGCTGCTGCGCGCGCGGATCACCGTCCCGCCCCGGGCCACCCGGCTGCTGGAGGCGGCCGCGGTGATCTTGCTGGCCGCCCTGGTGGCCACCACTGCGCTGACCGAGGGCCACGGCTTCTCCGGTTTCGCCCGCCCGGCCGGCGTCCTGGTCGGCGGCGTGCTGGCCTGGCGCAAGGCGCCGTTCCTCGTCGTCGTCATCGCCGCCGCGGCGGTGGCCGCCGGGTTGCGCCTGCTCGGCGTGCGCTGAGCCGACCAGCCTAGCTGGTGAAGTACCAGACCTCGGGCGTGAGGTAGAACTGCGTCAGGCTGGCGAACGAGTCCCGCGGGCCGGACAGCCGCTTCGTCCAGGCGAACACGCTGTCCGGGGTGGGCTGGAAGAGGGCGGGCTGCTGCGCGGTGAGGTAGGCCGCCTCGTTCGTCGCCGCGTTCGGGTCGGAGCCGTTGACCGAGGCGTCGATCAGCTTGTCCGCCTGCGGGTCGTGGTAGCTGCCGATGTTGAAGCTGCCCGTGGTGTTGAACACGGTGATCGTGGTCGGGTAGGCCACCTGCGTGTACGCGCCGATCTCGGCCATCGCCCACTTGTTCTGGTTCGAGGGCGTGAGCAGGTTGTTGTCGTTGGTGATGATGTTGGCGAAGGTGTTCTCCTGCAGCGTGATCTCGATCCCGGCCTGCTTGGCCGCCGCGGCCAGGGCGCCGAGTTCCTGCCCGGTCAGCGACGAGCTGTTGCTGTAGACGAGGTTGAACGTCAGCCTGGCGCCCGCGGGGATGCCGTCGCCGCACTGGCCGGGGCCAGAGCCGGGCCTGGCGCAGGTGTCCGTGCCGCCCGGCACCACGTTCCAGCCGTGGCTGGCCAGCAGGTTCCTGGCCGTGGCCACGCTGAACGGGTAGGTGTTGCTGGCGTTGGCCGGGGCGTACTGGTTCGCCGGGATGGGCGGAACCGGGCCGTAGTCCTGGCTGCCCGCGCCGTTCATGAACGTGCGGATGTACGTCTGCTGGTCCTGCAGGTGCGCCATCGCCTGGCGGAAGTACAACTGCGCGACGACGCGGTTGAAGCTCCCGGTCGTGTCCTTGAAGTTGTACACCGCATAGGTCCAGCCGAAGTCGGGGTAGCCGAACACGTTGTACCCGCTGGACCTGACCTGGCCCAGGAGCGGCAGGTACTCCGGCGGGACCAGGGCCACGTCGATGTCGCCGGCCCGCATGGCGCTGAACTCGGCCGAGTTGGAGCCGAACGTGACCTGGGTCAGCTTGGTGATCATGTGGCTGTCCGGCCCGCCGTAGCCGGGGTTGGCGACCAGCGAGTCGCCGTTGCTGGCGTTGTAGGAGAGCAGCCGGTACGGTCCGTCGACCACCTTCCACAGCGGGCTGCTGGTCCACGTGCCCGTCGCCTTGGACTGGGCGAACAGGTAGTCGTAGATCTTCTTCGCGTTCCCCGGGTCGGTGTAGTCCAGGGCGGGGCCGCCGGCCGCCGCCTTGGCCCAGGCGTGGGCCGGCATGGGCTGGAGGGCCTCGAGCTCGTCCTTGTAGAACCAGTTCGGGTTGACCGCCGCCGTCAGGTTGAGGACCAGCGTCCTGGCGTCAGGGGTGCTCAGGCTGGCCAGGTTGTCGGGGAAATTCCCCTGGCTGTACAGGGCCCAGTTCGCCGGGTTCTCCTTGACCGCCGCCTTGATCAGGTCGATGTCGAAGGCCACGTCCTGGGCGGAGACCGGCGTGCCGTCTGACCACTTGTACGCGGGGTTCATGGTGATGGTCACGGTCTTGCCGCCGTCCGACCAGACGGGCGGCCTGGCCAGGCTCAGCGTGGGGTCGATCTCCGGCGAGGCGCCCTTGTCCGGCCAGTACAGCGGCCGCCACATCTCATAGTCGAAGTCGAGCACGTTGTAGACGGACTCGTACGTGTCGGAGGCGAGGGGCAAGATCCAGTTCGGCGTGTCCCCTGGCGGCAGCGCGAAGCTGACCGTGCCCGCGTGCGGCGTGCCGGATTCGGCCGGGATCGTGCCGAAACCGCCCGGCGGCTGCTCCTGGCTTCCCTGGCCGCCGCCTTGGGTGTTGACGTTCGCCTGGTGGTGACCGGAAAAAGGTGACGTGGCCAGGATGACCGCGACCGCCACGACCGCGGCCCCCAGCGCGCTGAGCCCGGCGACGAGGGTCCGGCGACGGCGCGGCGGGCGGGCCGACGGGGGAGCAGGCGGCGTGTAGCCAGGCGGCGTGTAGCCCGGCGGCGTGTAGCCAGGCGGGTACCCGGGCGGCGAGTACGGCATCGGCGGCACGGCCGCCGACGCGTAGGGCGGCGTCGACACCGGCGCCCGGCCGGACGGCGGTGGGGTGGGCCTGGCTTGCTGCGGGAGGGTGGGAGCGTCGTCTTGGAGCGCCGCGGGCTCCGCCGGCACGTACGTGGACCGCTCGGTCCGCTGATAGGACGGGACCGACGGCGGTGCCTGCGCGGGTGGCGGCACCGGTTCCGGCACAGGTGCCCGCGGCGGCGGCGAAATCGACGGCGAGGGCGGCGGCGAGGGCGAGGGCGGCGGCGCGTGCCCAGGCGCGGGCGGGTGAGCGCCGGGGACCCCGGTGATCCGGGTCCGGTAGGAGCCGATGAACTCATCCAGCGCGGCCGGCCAGAACGACGTCGCGGAGTGCACCGGTTCCACGTGGGCGGTGATGACGTCCATCAGCCCGGCCACCGTGGGCCTGTCCTCGGTGCGCTTGGCCAGACACCGCCGGAGCAGGCCGGCCAGCGCGACGGGCAGGCCGTCCAGCACCGGCTCCCCGTGCACCACCCGGTAGATCAGGGCGACCGCGCTGCCGTCGCCGAACGGCCCGTGTCCGGTCGCGGCGAAGGCCAGCACCCCGCCGAACGAGAACACGTCGCTGGCCGGGCCGACCGGTGTCCCGCTCGCCTGCTCGGGCGACATGAACGAGGGAGTGCCCACGAGCATCCCGGTGCCCGTCATGCCCGTGCCGTCCAGCGCGCGGGAGATGCCGAAATCGATCACCCGTGGCCCGTCGGCCGCGAGCAGCACGTTCGACGGCTTCAGGTCGCGGTGGATCAGGCCGCAGAAGTGCACCTCGGCCAGCGCCTCGGCCAGGCCCGCGGCCAGCCGCCACACAGAAACCTCAGGCAGCGGCCCCAGCTGCTCGACCGCGTCGGCCAGCGACGGGCCCACCACCAGCGTCGTCGCGAGCCACGGCAGGTCCCCGTCGCCCGCGTCGACCACCGCCGCGGTGTAGGCGCCGCTCACCTTCCGCGCCGCGGCCACCTCCTGCCGGAACCGGCTGAGGAAGGCGTGGTCGCGAGCCAGCTCGGGGTGAACCACCTTCACGGCCATCGGGCGCCCGGCCGGCGAGAAGCCGAGGAACACCTGGCCCATCCCGCCCGATCCCAGCCTGGCCTCGAGCCTGTACCGCCCGACCTGGCGTGGATCTTCGGCTCTGAGCGGCTCCATCACCGTCCCCCATCAATGGTTGCCTCGAGCGCCCGGATATGAGCGTAACGTGACTAATTGTGCCGCACCAGGCCCGGCCGGGGGACGAAATGCCCCGGCTTGCGAGCGCCCAGGTTCAGGCCTGCAGGTAGCGTTCCACCGCCTCCACTTTCGCGGTGAGCGCCCCGGTTACACCCGGCCTGATGTCCGCCTTGAGCACCAGGCTCACCCGCGGCGCCCGGGCCGCGACCGCATCCACGGCCCGCTTGACCACCGCCATGGCCTCGTCCCAGTCGCCCTCGATGGTGGTGAACATGGCGTCGGTCTGGTTCGGCAGCCCGCTGTCCCGGACGACCCGCACCGCCTCGGCTACTATCTCCCCGACCGCCTCCCCGGTCCCGAGCGGCGTCACGGAAAACGCAACAAGCACACCCCACTCCTCTCCCTAGCCGCCATCCAGCCGCAATGGCCCCACAGGCACCCCGAGCCGCCCCGCGGCGCTCCGCTCCGCCCGTCCGCGGCTCCCTCTCATCATCGCGGACCGAAACCCTCGCAAGAAATCCCAGGCCCCCCAATCTCACGATGGTCCCGGTCGGCTTGCCTCGCCGGGTAATGGAAGAGCCTGCGCCCCGAAGGCCCCATCGACGCTCAGCTATTGGGGTCAGGGGCCCACCGACCCCGCTGGCAAGGCGTCTTGACCGGGGTGCGGGGCCCCTAGGCCCCGTCTATCGGGGCCATGGGGCCCGAGCCCCCGTTGCCCGCCGCCGGCCCGCCCGCCGGGGCGAACCCGCCACCGCGTGCACGCCACCAGTGCCTTAACATTTAAAAATCGTGAAAATCCCAGGTCAGTTCGCCATGGTGGGTGAACTTTGTGGCCAAGCGCGCGATTGAGGCCACACAATGACGGCATGACCGGTTCTCTCGTCGCGGCCAGGGGCGCGGCCAGGGGCGCTGTCGCCGACGCGGCGCTGTCCGCCCACGCGCAACACGCGCAACACGCGGAACGCGCGCACGGAGCGAAACCGGCCACCGGGACGACGCCGCTGCTCACCGTGTCCGGCCTGAGTGTCAGCTACGGCCGGCTCCGTGCCCTGGAGAACGTCGACCTCAGCGTGCAGAGCGGCGAACTCGTCGCGCTGGCGGGCGAGAACGGCGCGGGCAAGACCACCCTGGTGCGCTGCATCGCCGGTGACGTGGTCCCGGCGAGCGGAGAAATCCACCTGGGCGGCAAGCGGGTGCCGCCGGATCCGGCCGCCGCGGCCCGGCAGGGGGTCGCCGTGGTCTGGCAGGACCTGGCCCTGTGCGACAACCTGGACATCGCGTCCAACATCTTGCTCGGCCGGGAGACGCGGCGGCTCCTGATGTCCGACACCCGCTTCCACGCGGCGGCGGCATCGCTGCTCGGCGAGCTGCGCATCCCGCTTAAGGACACCACCCGCAACGTCCGCTCGCTGTCCGGCGGCCAGCGCCAGCTGGTGGCGGTGGCGCGGGCCATGGGCAGCAAACCGCGGCTGCTGGCCCTCGACGAGCCGACGGCGTCACTCGGCGTCAAGGAATCAGCCCAGGTAGAAGAGCTGATCATGGGCCTGCGGGCGCAAGGCACCACGATCTTGCTCGCCTGTCACGACATCGACCAGATGTTCCGGCTCGCCGACCGCATCGTGGTGCTGCGCCAGGGCCGGATCGTGGCGGACCTGCGCCCGGCCGACACGCATCCCGACGACGTGGTGGCGCTGCTGTCTGGCCAGCAGATCGATTCCTCCGCGCGCCGCCAGCTCACCCGGCTGCACGGGCTCACCGACCGGCTCGTCTCGGCGGACCCGAGTTCCAGCCTGAGCCTGATCCTGTCCGCGCTCGGCGCGGCGCTCAGCAGCGAACGGCTGTGCATCCACCTGGTCAGCGACCGGACCCTGATCTGCGCCGCGTCGCTCGGCTTCACGCCCGGCCAGCTGGAGCCGTGGGCCCGGCTGCCGTTCGGGCCGGTCGGCGGCCCGGTGGGCCTGGCCGCGGCGGACGAGCGCCCGGTCATCGCGGACAACGTGCGAGGCGGCGCGGCCTGGCGGACCTTCCGCGACCTGGCCACGACGATCCGGGTGGCCAGCTCGTGGTCGGTTCCCGTGCTCGGGCCGAGCGGGCTCAGCGGCGTGATCACGGTCTTCCGTACCAAGCACGGCGCGCCGCAGCGCGACGAGCTCGACCTGGTGACCGTGTACGCGGGCTACGCCGCCAGCGCGATCGAACGGGACCGGCTGCTCGACCAGGTGACCGCCAGGAACCGCGTGCTCGAGACGATCAGGGAGATGCTGGAGACGCTGGCGGGTCCGGTGCTGGTCAGCGACGGCCTGGTCGTCGCGCTCCAGTCGCTGCGCCGCGGCCTGCAGGCCGAGGAGGTGGCGCTGATCACCCAGCCCGCCGGGGAGTCCCCGGCCCGCTGGCGGGCCTACGCCGGCCCGGCCGGCACCGACCCGGGTTCGGCCGCGCCGTCGCTCAGGGAGATGGCGGCGGACGCGCTGTCTCGCGCGCACCCTGACGGCGTGGCCCGGCAGCTGCGCGGCAGCCGCAGGCACCGGGCCCGGGCGGTGGTGTTCATGGCGGTCGGCGGCCCCACGGTGCTGCTGGCCAGCTGGCGCCGGGTCCCGCCCACCAAGGAGGAGACGGCCCTGATGGAGGACGCGGCGAACTCGCTGCGGCTCGCGCTGGAACGCGAGGAGGCGGCGTACGCGCATCAGGAGGCGGCGGCCCTGCGCCGGTCGCGGGAGCTCCAGCGCGGGTTCTTGTCCCGGCTCAGCCACGAGCTGCGGACCCCGCTGACGGCCATCCGAGGCTACGCGTCCAGCCTGATGCAGCCGGACGTGACCTGGGACGGCGACTCCCAGCAGCGCTTCCTGGACCGGATCGCGGCCGAGTCCGCGCGCCTCGGCCGGCTGGTCGATGACCTGCTCGACTTCTCGGCGATCGAGTCGGGCATCATGCGGCTGCAGCGGGACTGGTGCGACATCCGGCTGGTGATCGAGGCGGCCATCGGCTGCCAGCCGCCGGACCACGCTGAGTCGACCGAACTGACCTGCGACGCCAGCCTGCCCGTGGTGTGGGCCGATCACGACCGGATGGAGCAGGTCTTCGTGAACCTGCTGAACAACGCGTTCGGTCACAACCCGCCGGGAACCCGGGTGCGGGTGACCGCCGAGGCCGGGCCGGCCGAGATGATCATCAGCGTGCTGGACGACGGCCTGGGCATGCCGCCGGAACTGGCGGCCGCGCCCTTCGAGCCGGCCCGCCGCCCCCGCCAGGCCGCCACCGCGGCCACGGCCACGACCCCAGCCACGGCCACGACCCCAGCCACGGCCACCACCGCAGCCACGGCCGCCACCGCAGCCACGACCACGACCGCAGCCACGGCCACGGCCACGGCCACGACCGGGACCGCGGCCAACGGGCGGGCCGCGGGCAGCGGCAGGAAGAGCGCCGGCGCCGGCCTGGGCCTGTCCATCGCGAAGGGCATCGTGCAGGCGCACGGCGGCAGGCTCGAGCTGGCCGCGCAGCCGAAAGGCACCTGCTTCCGCGTGTACCTGCCGGTCGAGGCCGAGGTCCTGGAGGCCATCCGGACGCCAGGGCCCCGCGAACCACAGCAGGCCGACAGCGCAGAAGCAGAAGAGGCGGGGGAATGACCGAGGACGTTCGCAAGACCTGTGCCCTGGTGGTCGAGGACGACCCCAACATCGTGGACCTGATCCGCTCCAACCTCGCGGTCCGCGGCTTCGACACCGTGGTGAGCGTGGACGGCATGCGGGCGCTGCAGCTGCTCGAGACCGAGGACCCCGACATCGTGCTCCTCGACCTGATGCTCCCCGAAGCCGATGGGTTCGAGCTCTGCCGCCAGATCCGCGAGCGCTCGCCGGTCGCGATCATCGTGGTGTCGGCCCGCGGCGGCGAGCGGGACAAGGTCACCGCGCTGCACATGGGCGCCGACGACTACATGACCAAGCCGTTCAGCATCGAGGAGCTGCTGGCCCGGATCACCGCGACGCTGCGCCGCACCCGCCCGGCCGCGCCCACCGAGCCGCAGGCGCCGCCGGTCATCGTGGTCGGCGACATCCTCATCGACCTGGCCCTGCAGCAGGTGCGGCGGAACGGGCAGCCGGTCCACCTGACCCCGACCGAGTTCGCCCTGTTGCGCGAGCTCGCGGTCAACCGCGGCAAGCTGCTCACCCACGCCCACTTGCTCAGGAGGGTCTGGGGGCACGGGTACGAGACCGAAACCGAGTACCTGCGCGTCTACGTCCGCCGGCTGCGAGCTAAGCTCGAGGCGGAGAACAGCGCGCCGCTCATCCTCACCCAGCCACGGGCCGGCTACCGGCTGGCCCCCGAATGATTGCGCTAACAATAACGCTGAGGTGACGAAATTAAATCAGTATTAGCACGACACGATCGCCGTTCACAGTATCTTCATGGACCGGCACCGATGTTAACGCTACGTTAATTCCTGCCGTTCTACTGTCATAGCCAAGACGCTAAAGCCGCGAAATTTCGCCAGGCAGCGAGGCAATCGCATGCCCTGGATGCGGACCGTCGGCCGTTCCTTTACGACGCAAGGTGGTTTACATGATTCAGCTGGCCAGGAAAGGGGCTGTTGTAGCGTCAGCGTCGCTGGCCTTGTGCCTCGCCGCTGCAGCCTGCAGCAGCAGTTCCTCACCTTCTAGTAGCACCACCCCGACCAGCTCGAGCACCGCCAGTGCCAGCAGCCCGGCGGTGTCGATCTCGGTGACCCAGTTCGACAAGACCTTCTCCGCGATGTCAGCGCTGAAGCCCCTCGCCGCCGCGGGCAAGGGCAACGTGGCCGTCATCCTCCCGGACACCGTGACCTCGGCCCGGTACGTCCAGTTCGACGCCCCGTACCTGACCCAGGCGCTAACAGCGGCCGGCCTGACGTCTTCCCAGTTCACCGTGCAGAACGCGCAGGGCAGTGACGCCACCGAGCTCTCCGACGCCCAGACCGCCATCACCAAGGGCGCCAGCGTGCTGGTCATGGACCCGCTGGACGCCGGGGTCGGGGCGCAGATCGAGACCTACGCCGCGTCGCACGGTGCCAAGGTCATCGACTACGACCGGCTGACCCTCGGCGGCAGCCGCCAGTACTACGTCAGCTTCAACAACGTCGTCGTCGGCCAGACGATCGGCCAGGGCTTCGTGTCCTGCGCCGCCGACTGGAAGGTCACCAAGCCGAACGTGCTGGTGATGAAGGGCGACCCGACCGACAACAACGCCACCCTGTTCGCCCAGGGCTACGACGGCGTGCTCGCGTCGCACTTCACCGACAAGAGCTACACGCTCGTCGGCACGCCGGCCGGCACCTGGACGCCCTCGGTCGCGCTGAGCGAGTTCCAGCAGCAATTCACCGCGCACAAGAACATCAACGCCGTCCTCACCCCGAACGACGACAACGCCGCGGCGATCGTCCACTACCTGCAGAGCCAGGGCGTCAAGCCCAAGACCTTCCCGGTCACCGGCCAGGACGCGACCACGGTCGGCCTGCAGAACATCCTGGCCGGCTACCAGTGCGGCACCGCCTACAAGCCGATCTACCTCGAGGCGCAGGCCGCCGCGGCGCTGGCCATTTACCTGCGGGCCAGCCAGACCCCGCCGAGCACCCTGGTGAACGGCAGCACCAACGACTCCAAGGCCAGCACCGCGGTGCCGTCGGTGCTGCTCACGCCGAAGTGGGTCACCACGGCCAACATGGCCGCGACCGTCGTCGCTGACCAGTTCGTGAAGACCGCACAGCTGTGCGTCGGCCAGTACGCGGCCGACTGCAAGGCCGCTGGGATATCGTAATGACCAGCACGTGGTCGAACGTAAGGAGGCGCGCCCGGTGACCACTCCGAGCGCGGACGACGCCCGGCCCGCCACCGCGGGCCGGGCGGCGGCTCCTGAGCCGGGCCAGCCCCCGCAGGCGCCGGACCCCAACGGCCAGCCGCCACTGCTGCGGCTGGTCGGCGTGGGCAAGAATTTCGGCCCGGTGCGCGCCCTCATCGACATCGACCTGGACGTCCCGGTCGGCCAGGTGACGGCGCTGGTCGGCGACAACGGCGCGGGCAAGAGCACGCTGATCAAGACGATCGCCGGCATATGGCCGCAGGACCACGGCGAGATCCTCTGGGAGGGCCAGCCGGTCAGGTTCCACTCGCCGAAGGACTCCGCCAATCACGGCATCGCCACCGTCTACCAGGACCTGGCGCTGGCCGACAACCTGGACATCGTGCAGAACATGTTCCTCGGCCGGGAGCTCCTCAGGGGCTGGATCCTGGACGAGACCAGCATGGAGACCGAGGCCAAGCGCACCCTGGCCGACCTGTCCGTGGTCACGGTCCGCTCGGTCCGGCAGCCGGTGGGGTCGCTGTCCGGCGGTCAGCGCCAGGCCGTGGCGGTGGCCAGGGCCGTGCTGCGCCAGGCCAAGCTGGTCATCCTGGACGAGCCCACGGCCGCCCTGGGCGTCACCCAGACCCGCGTCGTGCTCGATCTCATCCACCGGCTGAAGGACCAGGGCATCGCGGTCATCGTCATCTCGCACAACCTGAACGACGTCCAGTCCGTGGCGGACCGGGTGGCGGTGCTGCGCCTGGGCCGGATGGCTGCCGTCGGGCCGCTGTCCGAATTCGACGCCCAGTCGATCGTCGACCTGATGACCACGGGTACCTCCAGACGCCTGGCCGGCGTGCCGGCCGAGCAGTCAGCCCAGCAGGCAGCAGGGAGCTCCAGTGAGCACTGACGTACAGCCGCCGCCCGAGGCCGACGAGGTCGCGGAGCAGGCGGCCGCCATCGCCGCGCCCGAGGTCATCGCCGACTCGTTCGGCGAGTACGTCAAGATCTGGTGGACCAGGGTCCGCAGCGGCGAGAGCGGCGCCCTGCCCGTCATCCTCGGCCTGGCCGCCATCGTCATCTACTTCCAGACCCGGAGCTCGCTGTTCCTGTCGGCGGGCAACCTGGTCAACCTGATCGAGCAGGCGGCCTGGATCGTGACGCTGGGCATGGCCGAGGTGTTCGTGCTGCTGCTCGGCGAGATCGACCTGTCGATCGGGTTCTCCTCGGTGATCGGCGGGGTGTTCACCTGCTGGCTGCTGGTGCCGCCGAACCCTGCCCCGTGGCCGCTGGCGGTGCTGGTCGGCCTGGCCTTCCCCGCGCTCTACAGCGGGATCCAGGGCGTGATCGTCACCTGGCTCCGGCTGCCGTCCTTCGTGGTCACGCTGGCCGGGTACCTGTTCGGCCAGGGCTTCCTGCTGTACATCATCAACACGGCCGCGCCCAATTCCGGCGGGACCATCAGGCTGTACAGCAACGTCCTGTCCGACATCGAGAGCGGCGCGATGAGCGTGACGGCCGGCTGGATCGTCATGGCGGCCGCCGTGGTGCTGGCCGGGGGCCTGTTCGTGGTCCGGGACGGCCGGAGGCGGGCCAGCAAGCTGGCCGCGCCCCCCGTCAGCGTGACCTGGCTGAAGGTGGCCGTGATGGCGGTCGCGGGCGTGGTCGTCGTGCTCATCGGCAACACCAACCGCGGTATCGCCGTCGTGGTGCGCGGCGTGCCGTGGGTGGTGCTGGTGATCCTGGTCGTGCTCGTCGCGTACAACTTCCTGCTCGGCCGCACCCGGTTCGGCCGGTACATGTACGCGATCGGCGGCAACGCCGAGGCGGCGCGGCGGGCCGGCATCAACCTGAGCCGGATCCGGGTCCTCGCGTTCGCGCTGTGCGGGCTGACCGCGGGCATCATGGGCATCATCTACACCTCGCTCCTCGGCTCGGTCTCCGCCAACGTGCCCGGCGGGCAGAACGTCCTGTACGCCGTGGCCGCCGCGGTCATCGGCGGGACCAGCCTGTTCGGCGGGCGCGGCAAGATGCTGGGCGCGGTCCTGGGCGGGATCATCGTGGCCGTCATCTACAACGGCCTGCAGCTGCTCGGCCTCGGGGCACCGGCGCAGGCCATGTGGACCGCTGCCGTCCTGCTCGCCGCCGTCACGGTGGACACGGTAGCCCGCCGCGGCCAGACAACCACATAAGATCATTTAATTCCGAACGGGCCGGGGTGCATGCCCCGGTCACCGTGGGCAGATACCTTCCATGCGCCTCCCTGTTTTGTCCTCCGACGAGATGACCGCCGAGCAGCGGGATCTGTACCGCGAGATCCTGGGCGGCCCGCGAGGCCAGGGGCCGCGCGCGGTCCTGCTGTCCAGCGGCGCGGGCGGCCTGGCCGGCCCGTTCAACGTGATGCTCTACGCCCCGCCCGTCGGCCACGCGCTGCAGGAACTCGGCGCGGCCATCAGGTTCCGCACGCAGCTCGCGCCGCGGATCCGCGAGATGGCGATCCTGGTGGTGGCGCAGGCCTGGAACAGCGCGTACGAGCGGGACTCGCACGAGCTGATCGGGCGCGACGCCGGGCTCACCGAGCCGGAGATCGAAGCGCTCCGAGCCGGCGCCGACCCCGGCTTCGCCGACAAGGACGAGCAGGTCGCGTACGCGGTCGTGCGGGCGCTGACCGGCCCGGAGCCACATACCGCCGACCTGGACGACCATGCGTACGACACCGCGGTCACCGTGCTGGGCGAGCGGGCCCTGGTCGAGCTGTCCGCGCTGGTCGGCTACTACGCGACGCTGGCCCTGCAACTGCGCATCTTCCGCGTCGACCCGTGATCGCCGCAGGCAATTGAGAGTTTAGACAGCTCCGGTACCTGGGAGTGGGAGCCGGTACCGGAGCTGTCATCCCCCCTTACCGGATTCACCATCACCGTATCAGACCAGATCAGATCAGTCCAGTGTGGATATGTACTCTGGTCTGGCTTTGTTCTGCTAAGTTAATGCCCGTGGCCGAACTTGGTACGGTTGATGCCGATTTGCCGGAACCGGCGTATCAGCAGCTCGCGGGCATTCTCACCCGGAGAATCCTGGCGGGGGAATGGCGCACAGGCCCGCTGCCGTCGGTCAAGGCCCTGCAGCAGGACTACGGCATCGGCCGTGACACCGTGCTGCACGCCCTGCGCCTGCTCCGCGACGGCGGCCTGATCTTTACCGTGTCCAAGCGCGGCAGCTACGTCAGCCCGTCCCGCTGATCGGCTAGGATGCCGCGGTGGTGTCGGTTTTGTTTGCGCTGCTGACGGCGCTGGCCAACGGGCTGGCGTCGGTCTTGCAGCGGATGGCCGCCGCGACCGCGCCCGCCGGCAAGACGCTGCACCTGTCGCTGTTCTCCTACCTGGTCAGGCGCAAGGTCTGGCTGGCCGGCATCGGCATGGTCATCCTGGCCTCGGTCTGCCAGGCGACCGCGCTGGACACCGGCCCGGTCGCGCTGGTCCAGCCCATCTTCATCATCGAGCTGCCGTTCACCCTGCTGGTGGCGAGCCGGCTGGCGCGGCGCAAGCTGCCGCGGCGGACCTGGTGGGCCGTCGGCCTGGTCACAGTGGCCCTCGGCGCCGGGCTGGCCGCGGCCGCGCCGTCAGGCGGCGGGTCGCACGCCAGCCTCAAGGTCTGGGCGGCGGCGCTGATCGTCACCGCCGCCTTCGAGACGGTGCTGATCGTCGTGGGCGTGCGGGCCAGGGGCAACGCCCGCGCGGCGGCGTTCGGCCTGGCCGCGGCCTGCGGCTACGCGCTGACCGCGACGCTGATGAAGAGCGCGGTGTCGGCCCTGTCGCAGGGCATCGCGGCGTTCTTCACCTCCTGGGAGCTGTACGGGACCGCGGTCGCCGGGGTCGGCGCGCTGTTCCTGCTGCAGAACGCCCTGCAGGCCGGATCGCTGGTCGCCGTCCAGCCGCCGCTCACCCTGGGCGACGCGCTGATCAGCGCCTGCTACGGGGTCACCGTCTTCGGCGAGGACGTGAACACCGGCGGCTGGCTGCTCGCCGCCGAGATCGTCGCCGTGATCGCGGTGGCCCTCGGCTGCATCGAACTGTCCCGCTCGCTGGCCATGGTCCACGTCCCCAAGCCCGCCGAGTGAC
>WNGL01005251.1_pt1 | contig 15400 bp, 6 predicted proteins | sample 5400591 | NCBI WGS metagenome assembly WNGL01 (sample SAMN13153377, study PRJNA577476) | soil metagenome | isolation source: 80 cm soil or saprolite under Garry oak tree replicate 1 | place: USA:California | collected 2016-06-15
CGACATCCGCCGCGTGCTCGCGCTGCTCCCCGCGAAACGCCAGAACCTGCTCTTCTCGGCGACTTTTCCCGACGAGGTGAGAAAGCTCGCTGCGGGCTTCATGCATGACCCGGTCACCGTGGAAGTCGCGCGGCGCAACGTGCCGATCGAGCTGATCGGCCAGGTCGCGCACCCGGTCGACAAGGACCGCAAGCGCGCGCTGCTCGCGCACCTGGTGAAGTCGGGCAACTGGCAGCAGGTGCTCGTTTTTTGCAGGACCAAGCACGGCGCGAACCGCCTCGCCGAGCAGCTGGAGAACGACGGCATCGAAACCGCCGCGATCCACGGCAACAAGAGCCAGCCGCAGCGCATGAAGGCCCTGAAGCGCTTCAAGGACTGCGAGCTGCAGGTGCTCGTCGCCACCGACATCGCCGCTCGCGGCATCGACATCGAGTCGCTGCCGCACGTCGTGAACTACGACCTACCGCACGTCCCGGAAGACTACGTCCACCGCATCGGCCGCACCGGCCGCGCGGGCGAAACCGGGCAGGCGGTGTCGCTCGTCTCGGGCGAAGACCGCTCGTACCTCCGCGACATCGAGCGGCTCATCGGCAAGAAAATCGAGCAGCAGATCATCCCGGGATTCGAAGTGGGCTCGGGCTACCACAGCGCGCAGCCCGAACCGCAGGGGCGGCGCGGACAACAGCGCCAGAACCAGCCGCGCAACTCGGGAAACCAGCGGAACGCGCAGCGGAACCAGGGCAACGGCCAGCGCCGGCCCGTGGGCCCGATGCGCGGATCCCAACCCTCTCCCTCTGGGAGAGGGCGCGAGCGCAGCGAGCGGGTGAGGGACGGACGCCGGCCGGAGCGGCAGGTCGCGCCCGCCATGCCATCGGAAAAAGCCCAGCAGTCGGTTCGCCAGGAACAGCTCGAGTACCACCGGCACCAGCAGGCGGAGGAGCGTCAACGCGAGCCGGCGCCTACGAAAGAGCGGGGGAAGGAGAAAGCTGTGCCGGCGCTGTTTGGGGTGGTTGGGCGGAAAGTGGCGTAAAGAGATCTACCTTCTACGCTAGATAGACGGGCGGCCTCGGCCGCCCGTTTGTTTTTGGGGATCCTGGCTCAGCTTTTCGAGCGCGCCAGCGTAAGCAGGTGAGGGGCGTCTACAGTGCTATCCTTCACTTCAAAATCCGAGTCCCACAAGTGTGACTTAGGGAGACAAGACACTTTGTAAGGGACTACCAACGTTCACCAACAAGCTAGCTATCGATGACCCCGGGTTCAATCGTCCGTTGTAGAAACCGCGATTGGGTGCTTCTTCCAAGCGACACGGCCGACGTATATCTACTACGCCCCCTGACCGGCGCTACGGATGAGGTCGTGGCAATCCACAAGCAATTGACAGATCTCATTGGTTACGATCTCCCCACTGAACGCGTCCAGTCGGCGAGTTTTCCGTTGCCTACCGTCAACGACCTTGCTGACGCCACTAGCGCCCATCTTCTTTGGCAAGCCTCCCGCCTAACCCTCCGGGAGGGTGCGACACCTTTTCGCTCGCTAGGACGCATATCGATTCGCCCGCGGGTTTATCAATTCGTCCCGCTTCTCATGGCGCTGCGGCTCGATCCTATCCGCATGCTTATAGCCGACGACGTGGGTGTAGGCAAGACGATCGAGGCGCTACTCATCGCGCGCGAACTCTATGACCGCGGGGAGATCAAGCGCCTATGTGTACTCTGCCCGCCGTACCTGTGCGATCAGTGGCAGAGAGAGATCGCTCAGAAATTCAACCTTGAAGCTGCCGTGATTCGCTCCGGCACCGTTGGGCAACTGGAGCGTCGTAAAGCGGGGACCGACAGCATCTATCGTTATTATCCGGTGCAGGTGGCGAGCATCGACTTCCTCAAGAGCGACCGCAACAAGCATCTGTTTCTGCTGGACTGCCCTGATCTTGTGATTGTGGACGAAGCACATGGCGCCGTAGGCACCGAAGCGAACCAGAGCCAACAGCAACGTCATCAGCTACTGCGCGACATTGCAGAGAAGAAGGACCAACACCTCATTCTTGTCACTGCAACGCCGCATAGCGGCATTGAAAGCGCATTTCGATCCCTGCTCGGGTTGCTGCAGCCGGAGTTCGGCAAGCTCGACACCACAAGCCTTACCGAACCGCAACGAATCGATCTTGCAAAACACTTTGTACAGCGTACGCGGCGCGATATCGAAAACGATTGGGAAGGTGAACACTGTTTCCCAAAGCGCGAATCCACCGACGAAATCTACCGACTTTCCCGAGCGTACCGAGAGCTTTTCATCAAGACTTACGACTTCTGTTCGGAGATGGTGAAGACCGGAGAGTCGCTCGATAAGCGAAAACAACGCGTGCGCTATTGGGGTGCGCTGGCGCTGCTGCGCTGCGTGATGTCGAGTCCAGCAGCCGCCACAGCCGCACTTGAATTGCGGCACGGTAATCTCTTGCCAGGGGAGGGTGAGCCGGAGTTCAATTCATTCGTGTTCGAGTCGTCTGAGGACCGCACAGACGACGATCAACCGACGCCTCCTATCGAATCCGCAGAAGCGACCCTTGCTGACGCGGAAAAGCGTCGGCTGCGGGAACTAGGCCGACTCGCGAGGAATCTGCTCAACACGCCCGAAGATACCAAGCTCGCCGGATGCGCGGAGCTCGTTAGCAAGCTACTCAAGGCCGGATTTCATCCGATCGTCTGGTGCAGATTCATTGCCACTGCCGAGTACGTCGCAGAGAGGCTTCAGCAAAAGCTGAACAACATGTTTCCGGGTCTCCGTGCCGTTGCCATCACAGGACGACTCGGCGATGACGAGCGCCGCGCAAAGGTGGATGAACTCGGTGAAGAACCCCGGCGCGTATTGGTCGCCACCGATTGTCTGAGCGAGGGTATCAACCTTCAGGACGGCTTCAATGCAGTCCTGCACTACGACTTGCCCTGGAACCCCAATCGCCTTGAGCAACGCGAAGGTCGAGTCGACCGTTACGGTCAGAGTGCCCCGGTCGTGAAGGCGATTCGGTATTTCAGCCCAGACAGCGCTGTCGACGGCGTAGTGCTAGATGTTTTGCTGAACAAAGCCCGTGAAATTCACCGCAGTCTTGGCACGCATGTACCCGTTCCCCAGGAAAGCGAGACCGTTACTGAAGCAGTGCTGAACGCGCTTTTCTTGCGCGGCCGCAAAGACAGCCCGGACCAGCTTATCCTCGACCTAGGCTTCGATGATTCGGAGGTCAAAGCCTTTCACGGGCGTTGGGAGCGGGACGCTGAGCGTGAGCGCATCAACCGCACGCGTTTCGCACAGCGCGCCTTGAAGCCCGAAGAAGTCCGGAAGGAGCTGGAGGCCACGGACTCCGTACTTGGCGACCCAAACGCGGTACGGGAGTTCGTTCTCAACGCGGCACAACGTCTCGGGCTAAATATTGCTCGTGATAAACGTCAGGACGTTTTACGCGTCGCAGTCGGTTCGGAGGCGACCGCCGCGCTTCCGGCGGCGATCAAATTCGTTTTGCCGACGACAAAAAGTGGTCAGTGGCTGATCAGCTTCACCTCGCCGACCCCGGAGGGTGCCGAATACCTTGGCCGCAACCACCGTTTTATCGGAGGGCTGGCGCGCTACTTGATGGAAGAAGCGCTGACAAAAAGCGCTAACGCCATCGCCACCCGGTGCGGCGTGTTACGCACGCGCGCGGTTTCCCGCCTTTCCACTATCTTGTTGCTGCGTGTGCGGTATTTGATCCAGCAGCCAAACCGAGCGCCTCTCTTATCGGAAGAGGTTCTCGTTTGTGCCTACGCGCAAGGAACGAACGGCGAACGCGATTGGCTTGCCGAGGACGAAGCCCTGCGGCTGCTCGCCCACGCACAGCCCGAAGCGAACATCCCCATGCAGGAAAAGCGTCAGCTTGTTAGCGCGGTGCTTGAAACGTGGCCCAAGCTCGACGCCGCTCTGAAAGAACGAATCGACACTCGCGCTACCGCGCTTGAGCAGAGCCACAAGCGCGTTCGGCAGGCCGTCCGGTTGCAGGTGCGTGAGCTGAGCGTCGCGCCGCAGTTGCCGCCCGATCTCCTCGGAGTTCTCGTCCTCCAACCGATGGTCTGACAATGGCGGCATTTCCCTCGATCCGCATCGAAGGCGGCCTTCTCGGGCCGGACGTGCTCGATCAGGTACTCGCCGCCGATCTGTCAGGCCAACGGTCAGCCGATTTCGGGCTTGAGCCGCGGCGCAATCTCACCGATGAGATTGCCGCAGCTTTTGCCGATGCGCGCGCGCTGTGGGGCGTATTTCAGCATCGGCTCTCTCGTTTGCCCGAGAACGACATCGCGACCAGCGTCACGCGGGACGCGTGGGTCATTCCGTTTCTTGGCCTTCTCGGCTACGACCTTCGCTATAACCCGCGTGCCTTCGAGGTCGATGGCCTGAGTTTTGCGGTATCGCATCGTGCAGGAGAAGCCGACGATGCGCCGCCCGTACATGTCGTCGGCGTGCGCCAGGAACTGGGGCGAGTCGCCACTTCGGGTCGCCCGCGTCTTTCGCCACATGCGCTCGTCCAGGAGTACCTCAACCACACAGAGCACCTTTGGGGGCTCGTGACGAGCGGGCTTACGTTGCGGCTCTTGCGTGAGTCCACCTTCGTGCGGCGTCAGTCCTACGTGGAATTCGATTTGCAGGGCATGCTTGAGGAGCAGCGCTTCGCCGATTTCGCCGCCCTTTATCGGCTGCTGCACCGCACGCGGCTGCCACGTGGGCTGGTCGATGCGCGCGATTGTCTTCTCGAAAAGTACTATGCCCACTCGGTCGAGCAGGGCGGGCGTGTGCGCGAGCACCTGCGCGACGGCGTCGAGCAATGTCTGACGCTACTTGGAAACGGTTTTCTGCGGCACCCCGCGAATGACGAGCTGCGCCGGCGCGTCGCTCCCGATTGCCCGGGGAATGAGCGTATCACCGCCATCGAGCTTTACCGGCAGCTCCTAAGACTCGTGTACCGGTTTTTATTTCTGCTCGTATCGGAGGACCGCGGGCTTCTCAGCCCCGATCCGGTGTATCGCGAGTACTACGGCGTTGCGCGTCTGCGCCGGCTGCTCGAAAGCCGCGTGGCGTACACCGATCACGACGATCTTTGGCAATCGCTGCGCGCGCTCTGGAAGGTGTTTTCGGACGAGCGGCTGGCGGCTTTCCTTCAGCTTGCGCCCCTGAACGGCGAGCTGTTCTCTCCGCAGGCGCTTGATGCGTACACGCTTACGAATCGCGATCTGCTCGATGCGTTCTGGCGTCTTGCTTGGTACCGAGAAAGCTCCTCCACACCGCCGCGCCGGGTCAACTATGCGGCGCTCGATGTCGAGGAGCTGGGCTCGGTGTACGAGAGCCTGCTCGAATTTCATCCACATCTTTCCGGATCGCCAAACGCACCGGCATTCGACCTTGTGCTTGAAGGCGGCGAGCGTCGCTCGACCGGCTCGCATTACACGCCGCCGGAACTCGTTGCTCCGCTGATTCGACACGCACTTGAACCTGTCCTAGAGGAGCGACTGCACTCAGGGTCGACGGCGGAGCAAAAGATCAGCGCAATCCTCTCAATGAGAGTCTGCGATCTCGCGTGCGGCTCAGGGCATTTTCTCCTTGCAGCAGCGCGGCGCCTAGGCAAGGAGCTCGCACGCCTGCGCACCGGTGAGGACGAGCCCGCGCCCGAGCGCGTGCGCGAGGCAGTGCGCGAAGCGATCGCGCATTGCATCTACGGCGTCGATAAGAACCCGCTGGCCGTGGAGCTGTGTCGCGTCGCCCTATGGCTTGAGAGCTATGCCGAAGGCAAGCCGCTCACATTTCTCGATCACCGCGTCCGTTGTGGCGATTCGCTTGTGGGCGTTTTGATCTGGAGACGCTCGGAACTGGAATTCCCGACGAGGCCTACAAGCCGATAGGTGGCGACGACAAAAACGTCGCTCGACAAGCAAAAAGGCGCAACGCCGAAGAACGAGCGGCGTCGCTCTTTCACGCCGAATTCGCAGGTGAAATCATACGCATCGCGGAGGAGTTGCGCGCAGTTGACAAATTCCCCGAAGACACAATCGAGCAAGTCCGAAAGAAGGCGGAAGTTTGCGCCCGTATTGAGCGCAGCGCAGAGTTCGGGCGCATCCGTCTCGCGTGCGACGCCTGGACGGCTGCGTTCTTCCAGCCATACCCGAATCCATCTGGTGTTTCAATTACAACGGAAACGGTTCGCTCTGCCCTATCGAGAGGGGTTATTCCGGACGCACGGCAAGCAGGATTCGTGGAGTTAACCGCTCTTCAACGGCGATTTTTGCATTGGCCGCTCGCTTTTCCTGAGGTGTTTGCGGGTCGTGCATTCGACGTAATGCTGGGCAATCCGCCATTTGTTGGAGGGCATCGCATCTCTGCAGATGAAGGAACTCCTTACAGGAAGTACCTAGCTGAGAACTATTTGTCCATGACCGGCAAGACCGACCTCTGCGCACTATTCTTTCGGCGCGCCATTCGCGCTGTTCGCGACGGCGCCGTGGGGATGATCGCAACGAATACGATAGCCCAGGGTGACACGAGAGAGGCGAGTCTTGCCGTTCTTCTTCGCGATGGCGCCGCAATTACCTTTGCTCAGCGCTTCGTGAAATGGCCGGGGATGGCCAACGTTGAGGTTAACCTCTTAGCGTTGCGTGGACGCGAAGGGATTTACACACGAGAACTTGATGGTCAAATCGTGGATTTCATTTCGTCTAAGTTGGACGATGAGCCCGAGGCTGAAGCAAGCCGGCTGCGCAGCAATCGCGGTTTGGCATTTCGCGGCCTAAACCCTCGCGGGGCCGGTTTCATTATTGACCCTTCGGTTGCACAGTCCCTTCTCGAACATGATCCAAGATCCAGTGAATGTTTGGCACCGTTCCTAAATGGTGATGATTTGAACTCCGATCCAGAGAGCAAACCAAGCCGATTCATCATTAACTTTGGAAATTGTTCATTAGAAGAAGCCGAAGACTTTCCGAACTTGCTTGAGATAGTGCGACGTGATGTTCTACCTCAGCGACTTGAGCTTGACGACGAAATTGGGGGATACCACCGCTTAAGGGAGCTATGGTGGCAGTTCGAGTACAAGGCAGAACAACTGCATGGTGCGGCGCACCGTCTTGGGCACGGTTTCGCTCGAGCTCGATTGAGCGAATATCACATGATTGTACGAGTTCCAGGCAACTGGCTATTCGGTGAACAGACGATATTCTTCGCCTTTGACGACTACTATCATTTCGCCTTGCTGCAATCCCATCTCCATGAGGCGTGGGTCTGGAAGAATTCGTCAAGCCTCGAGTCTCGGAATCGTTACACGCCGACTGACTGCTTTGAGACGTTCGCGTTTCCGCAGTCGGCGCCTGTCGCAGCGCGTGCCGAGGCAGAACGAGTCGGTGAGGAATACCACGAGACTCGACGCCAGATGATGCTGAGGCGGCAGCTCGGCCTCACGAAAACCTATAACCTGTTCCACGATCTGGAGTGTACCGATGCGGACATCGTGCAGTTACGGAAGCTGCACGCAGCGATGGACCGGATGATTCTTGATTGCTATGGCTGGTCGGATCTCGATCTGGCCCATGGATTCCACAGGAACGAGCGTAGCCAGACGCGCTACACCATCTCGCCCGAGACGCGACGCGAAGTGCTGAGGCGGCTCCTCGCGTTAGATCTTGAAGTTGCCGCACGGGAGCGCCCAGGCGAACTGGCAGATTTGTTATGAGCCTCCTGCAAAGGTCAACGCGACAACTATGCATGCTGAAATCATAAAGGGTTCTACGAAGTCGTGAACATCTTCGACCTGCACGCTTCAGTCCTCCGAGACTACCGCGACTTCGTGCGCTCTTTCTTCACGGTCGCGGACGACCGGGCGCGCGCGTTCGTTGAACACGCGCTCGACGAAGAAGCACGTCTATGGCCTGACTACCTCTTGCAGGTGAGTCCGTCGTACGCCCGTGGCGCGAGCGTGGACGAGCTTGCCGCGCGCGGCGAACTGCGCGAGGAGACAGCACGCATTTTTCGGACCCCTGAAGGTCAGCCGATTTATCTCTATCAGCACCAGATTGAAGCTTTTGCGAAAGCGCGCGCCGGCGAGAGTTACGTCGTCACAAGCGGTACGGGATCGGGCAAGAGTCTCACTTACTTTCTGCCGATCATGGACGCTTTCCTGCGCGCGCCACCTGCGGCGGACCGTGTGGCGACGCTCGTGGTGTATCCGATGAACGCTCTCGTAAATTCCCAGATTCAGGCGCTCGAAAAACTCAAGGAAGAGTATGAGCGGCGTACCAACAAGCCCTTCCCGGTGACGTTTGCGAAGTATACCGGTGGCACAACGGAAGCGGCGCGTGAGGAACTGCGCCAGCATCCGCCGAAAATTCTCCTTACCAACTATGTAATGGCTGAGCTGCTGTTGGTGCGGCCGGAGGATCAGCGCTTTCTCGACCGATCGGGCGGAGGGCTGCGCTTCATTGTTTTCGACGAGCTGCACACCTACCGCGGTCGGCAGGGCGCAGATGTGGCGATGCTGATCCGGCGTATGAAGGAACGCTGCGCAGCGCCGGGGCTTGTCCATATCGGCACGAGCGCGACCATGGTCGCGGACCGAAGCGCCAAGCCCGAGGAACGTCGCGCGACAGTGGCAGAGTTTGCCCATCGCTTTTTCGGACATCCGTTCACCGCCAACCAAGTGATCGAGGAAACCCTCATTGTCTTTACCGAGGGCGGCACCCCTTCGAAAGATGAGCTCGCAGCAGCACTCGCTGGACCAGTGCCGTCGGTACTTCCGGAGTTCCGTCGCTATGCGCTTGCGCGCTGGGCGGAAGCCCAATTCGGTGTTGAACCGGAGGAAGGTGGGCGACTCAAGCGCCGTATTCCGAGGACGTTGGCGAACGCCGCGGCAAGCCTCGCAGAAGCGAGCGGCGTAGACGCAACGATTTGCGAGGCGAGGCTCCGCGACATGCTCACCCGCGGTGGTGAGCTCGTGCGCGAGGATGGCGGTCGCGCGTTTGCCTTCAAGTTGCACCAATTCATCGGGCAGGGCCGCGCGCTCTTCGCAACATTGGAAGGCGCGGATGGGCGCGAGTTCTCGATGGAAGGCCAGATCCAGGCTGCGGGCGGCCGGCTGTACGCGCCGATCAAGTTCTGCCGCCAGTGCGGTCAAGATTACTACCACGCGCTGCGCGCGGAAACGCGGTTTCTGCCGCATCCGGTGGGTACCGAGACTGAGGACGACGAAGCCGATCCCGGGTACCTGATGCTTGCACCCGCAGAGAATGATTGGAGCGAGGAATTGATTCCCGAGGAGTGGCACGACGCTCGGGGACGGCTCAAACAGAACAGGCGGGATCGCGTGCCGCAGGCCGTTTGGGTGAGCCCGGACGGAAGTTATTCTTCGAGCCCGCGCGAGAGCACTGTCAAGATGTGGTGGCAGCGCGCGCCCTTTCTGCTTTGCCTCCACTGCGGCGAGTTCTACACCGAGCGCGAACGAGAGTTCGGCAAGCTCGCTTCGCTTTCGAGCGAGGCGAGAAGCAGCGCCACCACGGTGATTGCGGCGTCGCTACTTCGCAGCGCCGTCGGGACCCGCGCGGCCCGGGAGAAGCTATTGTCGTTCACCGACAACCGGCAGGACGCGTCGCTACAAGCGGGCCACTTCAACGATTTCGTGCACATGTCGCTGCTGCGTTGCGCCCTGCATGCGTCGCTCGCGCGCGAACGGGAATTGACGTTCGATCGAGTAGCTAGGGAAGTGGTTGGATCCTGCGGTCTGGCGATCGGCGACATCGCGCGCAACCCCGAACTCGACGAGTACTCGGAGGCGGCAAGCGACGTGTGGCGCGTCTTCACGGAGCTGATCGAGTACAGGCTCTACGAAGACCTCCGACGCGGCTGGCGGGTCGTGCAGCCGAACCTCGAACACTTGGGATTGTTGCGCGTAGGTTATCGCGGGCTTGAAGCGTTGTGCGCCGACGACGCCCGATGGCGCTTTCATCCATCTCTTGCAGCGCTCCCAGGGGCTGAACGCGAGACTTTGGTACGCGTGGTGCTCGATCAATTCCGTCGCAAGCTCGCAATTTCCGCTCGGTGCTTGCAGGAGACTCAGCAGCAGCAGATTCGCAGGCGAGCCGAACAACACCTGAACGAATTCTGGGGGCTCGATCCGGATATCAACGAGCTACGTACGGCAAACCGCTTTGTCCGGCTCGGTCGCTCGCAACGGCCGGTCGACGGGTTCAGCCTGGCCGAGCGCAGTGCGCTTGGACGATTCATTCGCCAGCGGCTGGACCTGGACACGGCCCAGTACCTCGCGCTTCTTGACGGCTTACTTGCACTGCTTGTAGGACAGGGATTATTGCTCAGGCTCGATCCGGTCGAGGATCACAGGTTCTATCAGCTCGACGCAGCGTGTCTGCTTTGGCGCTGGGGCGACGGAACGCCGCCACTACCTGATCCGATCTATTCGCGCCGCGCTGAAGGCTACGCGGAAGCGCAGGCCCGCGTAAATGCGTTCTTTCAGCGCCTCTATCGAGAACCAGCAGCGACGCTTGCCGCACTTGAGGCGCGCGAGCATACAGCCCAGGTGGTGGAGGTCGGCGAGCGCGAGGTGCGGGAGCGGCGTTTTCGTTGGGAAGATAGCGACACCCGCAAGCAGGCCGAGGTTGGCCGACGCTTGCCTTATATGGTCTGCTCTCCAACGATGGAGCTGGGCGTCGATATCGCAGACCTCGACCTCGTACACCTTCGCAATGTTCCGCCGACGCCCGCGAACTACGTGCAACGCAGCGGCCGAGCTGGGCGTCAGGGCCAGCCGGGTCTGGTCTTCACCTACTGCGGGGCACTGAACAGCCACGATCAGTACTTCTTCAAGCGGCGCGAGGATATGGTCGCGGGCAGCGTACGTCCTCCGCGCCTCGATCTCGCCAACGAGGCGCTGCTGCGCGCGCATCTACACGCGGTGTGGCTTGCGCAGGTGCGCTTGCCTCTGGGGCACTCGATCGAGCAGGTGATCGACACGGATCAACCCGCACTGCCCCTGCGGGAGAATGCGGCAGGGCAGATACAGCTTGGCGAAGCGGTAAGACACGAGTTGCGAGCGCGTGCTGGTCGCATTCTGTCAGCGGACGCGGGGATTCTCGGCGCGGCCGGGTGGTTTGGCGAGGCTTGGATCGAGCGCGTATTCGCCGAAGCGCCTAAGCGTTTCGATGAGGCGTTCAATCGCTGGCGGGAGCTGTTCCGATCCGCGACGCGGCAATTGCTCGAAGCGCAGAATGCCCTCATCCGCGCGCGCCGACCGGAGGAGCAAGCCGAGGCTCAGAGGCAGCAGCAGGAGGCCCTGCGACAGCGGAACCTCCTCCTGCAGATCAATATCACGCGAGAGGAAAGCGACTTCTACCCGTATCGGTATCTTGCGAGCGAAGGATTTCTACCCGGCTACAACTTCCCGGCGCTCCCGGTTCGTGCCTGGGTGCCGCGAAAGGGCGGGGAGTTCATCGCACGACCACGCTTTCTTGCGCTGCGTGAATTCGCGCCGAGCAACATCCTTTACCACGAGGGTGCGAAATGGGAGGTCGTCGGCTTTCAAGCGCCGCCAGGCGGCCTCGATGAGCGCAAGGCGCAGCGCCGCTTATGCCGAACGTGCGGTGCTTTCTGTGACAACACGCTGGACCTTTGCTCTGTCTGTCGTACGCGGTTCGATGGGCAAAACAGCCTTGTCGCACCAGTGCTTGAGATGCCGAACGTTCGGACGCGCCGTAGAGAGCGGATAACGTGTGAAGAGGAAGAGCGACGTCGGCGCGGTTATCACCTGGAAACCTGCTTTCAGTTTTCTGAGGAACCGGGCGGCGCGCGCACACAGGATGCCGATGTAGTCTTCGATGGAACGGCGCTGCTTCACTTGAGGTACGCGCCCGCGTCGACGTTGTTGCGCATCAATCACGGTTGGCGGGCGGCTGGGCAGCCGGGCTTTCTCATTGATTTTGAAAACGGGGAGATTTTCGGCTCTGGACCTCCAGTCGGCGACCACCCTGCGCGCCCTCGTCGCCTGGAGAATGTCCGACTATCGGTGCATGGAACTCAAAACATTCTCCTCGTGGGATTTGCGCGGCCTGATCTGCGCAACGACCCGGTGCTTGAAACAACGCTCCAGTATGCGCTGCAGCGCGGGAGCGAACAGCTCTTTCAGCTTGAGGAATCGGAACTTGCCGCGGAACGGATCGGTATCGATGAGCACCGCGCGATCTTGCTCTCGGAAGCCGCCGAGGGAGGCGCAGGCGTTCTGCGAAGGCTAGTCGAGGAGGCAGATGCGATCTCGCGCGTCGCGCGAGAAGCGCTGATCCGCTGTCACTTTGATGAGCAAGGGAACGATCAGAAAGTGGATTGCCAGGCAGCCTGCTATGAATGCCTCATGAGCTTTGGCAATCAGCACGAAGCACTTCAGCTTGACCGCCGCAGGATCCGCCAGGTGCTGCTTGACTTGTCTGCAAGTCGAACCCTGCCGCGAATTGGTGGCCGCGAATGGGGGGCGCATCTTGAGTGGCTGCGCTCGCTCACCGATTCGCGCTCCGAACTCGAACGCCGGTTTCTCGCCGCACTGGCCGCCAACCACCACCGCCTGCCGGACGAGGCGCAAAAGTCGATACGCGAACCGAACTGCATTCCAGATTTTTTCTACGCTCCCAACGTGTGCGTATTCTGCGACGGTTCGGTGCATGACCAACCAGCACAGGTAAGCCGAGATACTGAGGTCAGGCGCGAGTTGGGGAATCGCGGCTATCGCGTGATCGCGATTCGATATGATCGCGATTTGAAGGTTCAGATTGCCGAGCACCCGGATCTGTTCGGCAAGATCCCTTAGCGCGCTGCTGCAAGGCGTTGAAGCCTCCTTCGTAGTCCCTTAGCCGACTAGACCATAAAGGATTAGTCACGTGGAACCAACTCACAGGAAGATTCAGGCTCTCGTCGATATGTTTCTCAATCGTGAATTGCTACTACCCGAGATGCAGCGCAAGTATGTTTGGCGCTCCACACAGGTCAGAGATCTTCTAGATTCGATTTATCGAGACTATCCATCTGGCTCAATCCTGATTTGGGAAACTGAAACGCTGCCTGTCGTCAAGCCTATTTCATTCGAGAAAAAGAGCGAACAACCGATCGGCAAACAGCTCCTACTGCTCGACGGCCAACAAAGGATCACTTCTCTCGCAAGCATCCTTGACGGCAAGGAAATTCGTATTCGCGAAGGAAGTTCGATCAGGAGAAAATTTATCGATATTTTCTTCAATCTTGATCATCCTGATGAGGCATATGGAGAATCGACAGAGCTCCCACAGTTTGATGTAGGGAATACCGTTGAAGCAAAATGGGATGAGGACGGAGAATTCTACGCGGCCAAAATACTAAAGGTCTCAGGCAAAACTTTCTACGTAGAATACGAAGACGGCATTAAGGGGATGACAGAGGAGATTAGAGACCTCAGTACTGAGTCGAAAAAGGAACTCTACTTTCAAATTCGGAATCGGATGGTTGAGAATAACCCAACTTGGATTTCTGTTACCAAGCTATTCAAAGAAGGCGTCGGGACTATTCTCCGACAAATTAAATTAGGTCCCGACTCTCCAAACTACGACAAATATAACGAACGGCTTAACCAGCTCTACAACAGAAAAGAACACTATTTGTATCCGATTCAAATAATCCGAGGGAAATCCTATGCGGAGGTCACCGACATATTCATTCGAGTGAACTCTACCGGCACAAGACTCAGAGGGTCGGACCTAGCCCTGGCTCAAATTACATCTGTCTGGCCCGGGTCCATGAAGCTATTTGAGGAATTTGTCGACCAATGTATCAAAAAGGATTTTTATCTGGATGAAAATTTCCTTGTGAGATGCTTAGTTGCGATTGCTACGAATCAAGCTAAATTCGACAAGATGAATCGCATGTCAGCGGATAAGCTCAAGGACTCTTGGAATCTTACGAAACGGGGCGTACAAAATACAATTAACTTTCTCAAGCAAAACGCCTTTGTTGACAGTTCAGCGATGTTGCCCTCGCCAATGTTACTCGTTCCTCTCGTGTACTACGCCGCCAAGAGCAATCTGGCTGAGAACAAGAAGTCCGAAAATGGCTTTCTTCTTTGGCTATACAATGCCGCGATTTGGGGACGATATAGTGGCTCAACGGAAACGAGATTAACTCAGGACCTGATGTCGTTATCCAAACCAACGCCTTGGCGTGCGCTTATCGACAATGTTTGGCAGGTCGTATCTAAAGATCGACAGGTTACAGCTGAAGACTTCCGCGGAAAGAATGTCAATAGCCCACTATTCTTCATGATGTATGTACTGGCCAGAAAAAATAAGGCGAGAGATCTCGAAACTGGAAATGTGATCTCATATACGAATTTCGGGAAAATAAACGAAATTGAATACGACCATATCTTCCCGAAATCAAAACTCGACGAGACCTACAAGGATCAACCGTCCAATCAACGAAAAGCGATTGTTAATGATATTTGCAACCTCGCCTTCATGACGAAGCAAGGCAATATCATCAAGACAAACGACGATCCCGAAACCTACTTTCCCAAGGTATCGAAGAAACACGGAGGCTATGAGTATTTTGGCCGCCAATCTATTCCTCACGATTCGTCTTTGCTTGTATATGGAAGATACGAGAGGTTTCTGGACAAACGGGCGCAGCTGCTAGCCAAGACAACAAATGATTTCTTGAGTACCTTCAAATAACACATTTAAGTTGAGGATACGGGTGTTCCCTGCTATTGGAGCCGGCAATGAGTATAAGTAAGAAGGGGAGGAGCGTTTATCTTGAGGTCGGATTCTGGCTCGAAAAAGACGGGTCCATCCATCTCGCCGCTAAAGGCGTGCGGGGATTCCACGTTGCAGTAAACCAAGAGCCACACAAACGAAACGGACACCCCACTCTTTTTAGAAGGCTAGCAAAGTGTTTGAGGGATGCGGGCGCTCCGTCTCCGACCGTTTCAAATTAGCGCTGGATGCGTACCGCTTCTTGGCGTTGAGGCTTTCTTCGTAATCCTCTCATCAACGCAATGACCACATGACTCCCCCAGACCCCTCCACCGAAACCACCGCCCCCCATCCCAGCGAAGGCCTGATCACGCTGACCCACGCGATCTACGCGCTGCACGCGTTCAGCGCAATCACCGGGTTGCTGAGCTCGGCGCTGATCCTCACGGCCTTTCTCACCGGCTGGCCGTCGATCATCGCGGTGATCCTGAATTACGCGAAGCGCGCGGAGGTGCGCGGGACCTGGCTCGATTCGCATTTCGGCTGGCAGATCCGCACGTTCTGGTACGCGCTCGTGTGGCTGCTCGCGGGCGGGGTGGCGTTCTTCACGCTGGTCGGGATTCCGG
>WNGL01019099.1_pt1 | contig 15399 bp, 12 predicted proteins | sample 5400591 | NCBI WGS metagenome assembly WNGL01 (sample SAMN13153377, study PRJNA577476) | soil metagenome | isolation source: 80 cm soil or saprolite under Garry oak tree replicate 1 | place: USA:California | collected 2016-06-15
CGGCGGCGCGGCGCGCGGCCGGCCTTGGTCTTGGCGAGCTCCGCCCGTCCGCTCTTGGATGCTGCGAGTTGTGCGCGAAGTGCGGCGTTCTCGGCGACGACATCCTGGTGTGAGGGCAGCTCCGCCGCCGGCTGACGGCGCGGGTCCGCGCGCGCGCCGCGGTCAGCGCTTCCACGCGTTCCCGCAAGAGTTTGATTTCCGCCCGCAATTCGTCGTGCTCGCCGACGCTGGCGCGCGGGGCGCCCGGCGAGAGATCGCGATCGTAGCGCCACCAGTCGAGGCCGATTTCCTGAGCTTTGTCGAGGGAGCAGACCAGGAGGCGGATCCGAATCGTCAGCAGCTCGACTTCAGCGAGCGACACTTTGATGTCCCCCGCAATGACGAGCCCCTTGTCGAGTACCCGGTCGAGAACGTCAACCAGTCCGGTAGCCCGATGTGACCCGGGCATCTCGAGAGCCATCTGAGTTTTGGACTATATCCCGACATAGTGAGAGTGGCAACCAAGGGCACTCAATACACTGGCGCGATTCATGGCTGAGCTAACGAAGTTCGCGTTTCAGGACCTTGCCAGTGGCCGTCATCGGCAGTGCATCCCGAAACTCCACGATCCGCGGGTACTTGTACGAGGCCAGTTGCTCGCGTGACCACGACACCAGCTCATCCTCCGTGAGCGACGCGCCGGGTTTGCGGACGATGAAGGCCTTCACTTCTTCGCCGAGCCGCTCATCCGGGACCCCGACCACAGCGCACATGGCGACTGACGGATGTGTAATCAGCAGCTCTTCGATCTCGCGCGGATACACGTTGAAGCCCCCGCGCAGGATCATGTCCTTCTTGCGATCGACGATCGCCAGGTATCCATCCGCGTCGAACTGGCCGATATCGCCGGTGCGAAACCAGCCCGCGCGCATCGCTTCCGCCGTCGCGGCAGGGTTGTTGTAATAGCCCTTCATCACATTCGGCCCGCGCACCAGGACTTCGCCGCGCGCGCCAACCGCGACCGGCGCGTCGTGCTCGTCGACGCATCGAAGCTCCACCCCGAAGACAGGCAGTCCCACGGTGCCCGGCTTCGTTGGCCGCTGCAGCTGATTGAAGGCGGCGACGGGCGCGGTCTCGGAAAGGCCGTAGCCTTCGAGAATGCGAACGCCGAACGTGCGCTCGAAATCATGGAGCACCTGCACGGGCATCGGTGCGCCGCCCGACGCGCACAACCGAAGCGAGGCGGCCGCACGGCTCACGTCGACGCCGGCGCTTCGCACCTGCTGCAGCAGCGCCCAATACATCGTCGGGACCGCGACCCAGAGACCGACCTGCTCGCGGGCGAACGCGTCGAGCACCGCCTGGGGATCGAAGCGCGGCAGCAGTACGAGCCGGAATCCCCCATACAGTCCGGCGTTCATCTGCGTGGTCTGCGCCGTCGAGTGGAAGAGCGGCAGAGTGATGAGCGTGACGTGCTGCCCATCGGCTCCGCTGTCGAACGCCGGGCGGAACATGTCGAATGACGAAACGGCGTTGCTCACCATATTGCCGTGCGTGAGCTCCGCGCCTTTGGGATGGCCGGTGGTGCCCGAGGTGTACAGGATGACCGCGGTGTCGTGCGGCTCGCGTCGCGGCGCATGGAACGGCGCCGCATCCTTCATGATCGCCGGCAGGGGGGTCGTCGCCGTCGACGTCCGGGGTGCCGCGGGATCGCGCGGGATCACGATGAAATGCGGACATCGCGCCTCGGCGGAGGCCGCCGCCGACATCTCGCCCATCGGCATATCCGGCGTGCCTTCGAATGCGAGGAACGCCTTCGCGTCGCTGTCCTTCAAGTGATATGCGATCTCCCGTGCCTTCAGAAGCACGTTGAGCGGCACGACCGCGGCGCCGCTCTTCAGGATCCCGAAATACGCGATGGGAAACCACGGCAGGTTCGGGCACAACAGCGCGACGTGGTCGCCGGCACGGATGCCGAGCGCATGAAGCCCGGCCGCGACCTGATTCGCGCGCGCGTCGAGCTCGCCGTACGTGAGCTGTTCCGCGCCGCACGTGACGGCCATGCGATCGGGCGTGAGACGCGCGGGATGCTCGAGGACGGACGCAAGATTCAGAGTGGCCATATGCCTCGACGAACGGACGTCAGCGGAACGATCTCACGCTGAGGGCGCAGAAAGGCAGAGGACGCAGACGATAACAACGGGCCACGGGCGTAACTCACGCGAGGCGGCCTGCGACCAGTCAGCCTGCGGCTGGCGTGAGGACGGGTGCGGGATCCACAGAAACAAACAACTCGAAATCTAGTGTTGCTTGTTTCCGTGGATCCCGCACCCGTCCTGCCGCGCAAAGCGCGGCGTCGCAGGCGTTTAGACATCTCTGCGCGCTCTGCTTTTCCGCGTGCTCTGCGCGAGATCGTACGTTCCCCTGCGTTCCGTCACTTCTTTTCCAAGCCCCAATCGAAGTGTATAAACCCGGGCTTCTCCACCCGCTCGAAAGTGTGCGCGCCGAAAGCATCGCGTTGCGCCTGCGTGAGGTTCTGCGGGAGACGCGGCGAACGGTAGCTGTCGAAGTAGGCGAGGCTGGCGCCGAGCGCGGGGACGGGAATGCCGGCCGAGACCGCCGCGGCGACCACGCGCCGCCACCCGGGCGCCGCGCGCTGGACGTCAGATGCAATCGACGGATCGACGAGCAGATTCGGGAGGGCTGGAGTTTTTTCGAACGCGTGGCGCACGGGATCGAGCAGGCGCGCGCGAATGATGCAGCCGCCCTTCCAGATCCGCGCCATCTCGGCGAGGTTGATGTTCCACGAGTACTCCATCGATCCGGCGGCAATGAGCGCCATCCCCTGGGTGTAGCAGCCGATGCGCGCGGCATACAGTCCGTCACGCAGATCGTTCTGCCAGGCGGCCGAATCGCGCTCGGCAAAGGGGGCGCGCGTGTCGCTTGCCGCCAAGGCCGCGCCGGCTGCGACCCGCTGATCCTTGAGACTCGACAGAATGCGCGCGTCCAGCGCAGCAGCGATCGTCGGGATCGCGACGGCGCGTTCGAGCGCCACCTGCGCGGTCCACTTCCCGGTGCCTTTCTGTCCCGCCTTGTCCTGAATGACGTCGACCATCGGCTGCTTCGTCTGCGGATCGACGACCGCGCAGACGTGCGCCGTCAGCTCCACCAGAAACGACTCGAGCGGACCCCGATTCCACTCCTCGAACACGCGTCCGGCGTCCGGCGTACTCAGCCCCAGCCCGCGGTGCAGCACGTCGTACACCTCCGAGATGATCTGCATGTCGCCGTACTCGATGCCGTTGTGGACCATCTTCACGAAATGGCCCGCGCCATCCGGGCCGACGTGCGTTACGCACGGCCCCGCGTCGGTTTTCGCCGCGATGGCCACGAGCACGTCCTCGATGCGCGTCCAAGCGTCTTTCGATCCGCCCGGCATCAGGGACGGACCAAAGCGCGCGCCTTCCTCACCGCCGGACACGCCGCACCCGACGAAGTGGAGCTTCCGCTCTCGAAGCGCGGCTTCGCGCCGGCGCGTGTCTTCGAAGTACGAGTTGCCGCCGTCGATCAGGATGTCGCCGGGCTCGAGCAGCGGGGTCAGCTTCTGGATCATCTGGTCGACCGGCGCGCCGGCCGGAATCATCATCATGATCCGCCGCGGACGCTCGAGATCCGAGACCAGCGTCTCGAGCGTGCGGTCGCCGGTGAACTGCTTGTTCGGGTGATCGCGGAGGAAGGCGTCGGTCCAGTCGGTCTCGAGATTCCAGACTGCGACGGCGAACCCATGCTCCTCGATGTTGAGGGCGAGATTGCGACCCATGGTCCCGAGGCCGATGATGCCGAACGTACTGCGACTCATGCCGATATCTCCCGCGCCCCGGCGAGCGCCCTCTCGAAGGCCAGATCGCGCGTGCGCACTCCCAGTTCCTCGGCGATGAGCGACACCAGCGTGCCCTCGGCCAGAGGAACGACCCGCGCGCTCGATCGAAGCCAGCCGGCAAAGAGCCGCGCCGACGGCGGATCCGCCGCCTCGATGTACAGGCGGCGGATGGAGGCAGCGCCGGTCCGTACCTGCGGCAGATCGAACATGTGCGCCAGCGCGGCGCGCCACCGCGTGAGTCCGGCCCACCGCAGATCGGTCAACGCCGTGCGCTCGATGAGTGCCCCGGCGCGCTGCCACGCTTCATCGGGCTGCTCGGTGTCGAGAATGAAACGGTCCGCGAGGTCCGCCAGATCGTCGAGCGCCTCCACGGAGCCGCCCCGCCACCAGACGGCCGCCGGCAGGCTCGACAGACGCAGCGCGGCAACGGCGTTGTTCAAGTACTGCGGCGCGAGGCCCGCGATGGCGATTGCGCTCTCCGTTACGCGCGCGACGGGGGAGGTCCGGTCCCCTTCCGAAATCAGAATCGCGCGCACGCCGCTGGCTTCGCCGAGCTGTTCGAGCGCGTCGGCTGCAGCGACGAGCCGCTCGCGCGTGCCGACGACGATGACCGTCGCGGTGAGCGCGCGAGCCGGAGAGTGCTTGTGGCGCCGGCCAGCGCGAACCAGCCGCGCGAGCGTCGCTTCGATGTCGGCGAAATTCACGTCGCGGCCGCCGGGCAGCAGGCCTTCGAACATCGACGCGCTCACAACGTCCTCCATCGGCGGCCGTCCGCGGCCATCATCGCGTCGGCTTCGCGCGGTCCCCACTCGCCGGCTTCGTACGACGGAATTGGGGCCACTCCGGAGCCGCGCCACGCCTCATGCACCGGTGTGATCAGGTTCCAGGACGCTTCGACGAAGTCGTGCCGCGCGAAGAGCGTCGGATCGCCGAGCATCGCATCGAGCAGCAGCGTCTCGTAGGCTTCCGGGACCGGCACGCCGAACGCGCTGCCGTACCGGAAGTTCATCATCACCGGAGCCAGCTGCATCCGCGTGCCGGGCAGTTTGGCTTCGAACCTGACCGAGATGCCTTCGTCTGGCTGCACGTTCACAATCAACAGATTCGATGCGATCGGCGTCGGGCTCACGCGCTTGAAGATGTGCAGCGGCGGACGGCGGAACTGGATCGCGATCTCGGTCGTCCGCTTGGGCAATCGTTTTCCGGTGCGGAGGTAAAAGGGAATCCCCGCCCACCGCCAGCTGTCGAGGAACATCCGCATCGCGACGTAAGTCTCGGTCGTCGATGCTGACGACACGCCGTCCTCTGCGCGGTAGCCGGGCACTTCGGCGCCGTTCACCCATCCGGCGCCGTACTGCGCGCGGACGACGTGATCGGCAGCGCCGCTTTCGGTGACCAGCGGATGCATCGAAACGAGCACGTCGAGCTTGCGGTCGCGCACGTTCTCCGCCGAAAACGCGCTCGGTGGCTCCATCGCGACCAATGCGAGCACCTGCATGAGATGGTTCTGCACCATGTCGCGCAGCGCGCCGGCGCCTTCGTAGTAGCTCGCGCGCCGCTCCACGCCGACGGTCTCGGCCGCCGTGATCTGCACGTGATCGATATAGCGCCGGTTCCACACGGGCTCGAACATGCCGTTCGCAAACCGGAAGACGAGGAGGTTCTGGACCGTTTCCTTCCCCAGGTAATGATCGATGCGAAAGATCTGCGATTCGTCGAGGTGCGTATGGAGCAGCTGATTGAGCGAACGGGCGCTGGCCAGATCCGTTCCGAATGGCTTTTCGACAATGACGCGGCGCCAGCCACCACCCTCGCCGCTCTTCGTGAAATTCGCGGCGCCGAGCTGCCCGACGACCGTGCCGGACACCGCTGGAGGAATCGCCAGATAGAACAGGAGCCCCGCCTCGATCGCCCCGATCTCCTTCACTTTCGCCGCCAGCCGCTGATACAGGGCCGGATCGTCCATCTCGCCTTGGACGTAGAACAATTCACGCGCAAGAGCGGCCGACACATCGTCTGGGGGGGCGACGCCGGCGAATTCCTTGAGGCTGTCGTGGAGCTGGTGGCGGAATTCGTCGTCCGTCATCGCGGAGCGCGCGACGCCGATAACGGTGAAGCGCGCGGGAAGACGCTGGCCGCGCGACAGTTGATACACGGCCGGCAGCAGCTTGCGGCGCGTCAGATCCCCGGACGCGCCGAAGATCACAAGGACGGTGCGGGCCGGCGTGGGCTCGATGCGCAGGCCGTCGAGGAGAGGATTACCGTTATCGGCACCCGGCACAATCCACGACTATATCAACTCCCAACGACACAACTCCCAACGCCGCAAGGAGAGCTCCTTGTGGAGTTGGGAGTTGGGGCGTTGGCAGTTGTCTACGGGTTATCCGCGAGGAACTTCAGCGCCTTCGGCGTCGCGAGCATGCGCAGCTGCGCGCGGGCGCGCTGACGCAACAGCGGATCCTTCTCCGTCGTCGCGATGCGGATCAGCTCGTCCTCGTCTCGCGCGGTGAAGAGCGCCGTCAGGACGGCGCCGCGCGAATCGCGCGGGAGCTGGCCGTACAGGACGCGCAGTTGATCGCGTGCGGCGGGAATGCGCCCGAGCGTCAGAATGGCCGGGTTGCGCACGTTCGGGTCGGTTTCCGCCTTCGCGATGCTGAGAAGGGCGGCGCGGTCGGCGCGCTCGCCGAGCGACGTCACCACCTGGCGCCTGATCTGGGGCATCGTGGAGGCCGAATAGACGCGCAGCAGCTCCGACGAGACGTTCGCGTCCTGAAAGCGGCCCAGTTCGCGAATCGCGGCGAGCCGGACGGGTACGGCGCCCCGGTTCGCCAGTTCGACCACCGTGCTGCGCGCTTCCGACTTCTGGGAGTGCGCGAGGACGAACACCGCGCGCCGCGCTTCGTCGGGACTATTGCCGTCAAGCGCGATCTCCCTCAGCAGAGGGATCACGCGGTCGCTGTGCTCGTCGAGCAGGTTCTGGAGCGCCAGAATGCGGAGGTCGGTATCGGGCGTGTACGGCATCGTGCCGAGCCAGAACTCGGTGGCCGGAGCTGGCGGGACTGGAGACGGCGGCGCAGGCGGCGGCAGGGTGACGACAGCAGGCCGCAGCGGCGCGGCCGGGGACGTCGTCGCGGGCGGCGGCGTGGTGACCGGACGCGGCGGCGGGGCGGCGGGAGCCACCGCTGGCACGGGCGCTGTCGGAGCCGTGGTGGCCAGCCGGGGCGGCGCCGGCGGCGCTACAATGGCCCAGAGCACGTCGTCGCGCCGCATGCTTTGGGCGATCTCGATCTGCAGCGAGCGCGCCGGGCGCACCCAGCGGCTTGACGGGAAAGCGCGTTCGAGACGCGTGATGGTCTGGATCGCTCCGACGTCGTCTCCGGCCTGGTGCTCGCTGTGCGCCAGCCAGAAGAGCGCTTCGTCCCGATTCGTCTCCTTCGGGTCGTTGGCGGCCGCCTGGAGCTCGGCTATCGCGCGGGTCCACTGCTCGTCGGCGATGTAGTCCTTCGCTTGCGCGAGCCGCTTCGAATCAGGGGCGGGAGCGGCGCAGACCAGTCCCGCGCCGAGGAGCCACACCGCAATTGCAGCCGTCGCCGTACTCCGTATCTTCATATCAGCCTCAGATTCCCGCCGAATTCGACGCGACCACCTGCATCTTCACCACGAGGTCGCGCCTGCTAATCAACTTCTGCACGCGCTCGAGCGCATTCCGATCGGTGTTGTCGCTCATGGACGCTTCGATCAGGACTGTCTCCAGATCGCGCATGACGCGAGCGACGTCGGTCATCCCGCGATCCTGCGCCGCCATCCGGTAGAGGCGCGTGTCGGACAGCAGCGTGCCCGCGAGCTGACGCTCGTATTGCCAGTCCGCCGCCTTGGCCTTGGGATCGAGCGTCGCCAGTCCGAGCACGACGAGTTTCGAGCGCTCGAGGTGCTCCGCGCTGACTTCCCGCAGTGAGCGTTCCTGCGTCGGCGACGCGGCCCGTGCGACAGTCGCGCCGGCGACGGGCGGCGCGACGAAGGCGACGGGCGTGTCGGCAACCCGATGGAACCGCGCCGCAATGATGACTCCCATGGTGACCAGCGTCACCATCGCCGCGAGCGCCAGTGCCTGGCCGGCGGACCTGCCGACGCGCCTGCCGAGCGAGCGCGGCGCCGCGTCCGCCGTGCGAGTCTCGACACCACACGCGGCGTCGAGTCGCCGCGTGAATCCCGACCAGTCTCCAGCCGGAGGCGCCTCGACGACCGGCGCAGCCGCGAGCGCACGACGGATGGCATGGAGATCCTCGAACCGTTGCCGGCAGTCCGGGCACTCGCGCAGATGCGCCGACACTCGGCCGTGTGCCGCTGGATCCAGCTCGCCGTAGAAATCGAGCTCGATGTCGGGAGACGCGGCAAATTCGCAGTCGCTCATGCCCGCTCTCCCGTCGTGACGCGCGCGCTGATCAGCGCCGCACGCAGCCTGTGAACCGCTGCATGCAGTTGCCGCTTCACCGTACCCTCGGCGAGGTCGAGCGCGCTCGCGATTTCAGACAACTTCAATCCTTCATGATGCCGCATCGTAAAGACCAGCCTCTGTCCCGGCGGCAGCCGCGCGATTTCGGCGGCGAGGACCTCGCCCAGTTGCCCGCCGTAGGCCTGATCTTCGGGCCCTGGACTTCCCTCGGGCGTGTTCACCATGCGCAGCTCAACATCCTCTGTGAAGGGCGCCCATCCCGCGGGCGCCTGCCGGCGCCTGTGGTCGATGCACGCATTCATCACGATGCGATACAGCCACGACGTTACCTGCGCGTCGTACCGGAACCGATCCAGGGATCGGTACACCTTGATGAGCACGTCCTGCGCGATGTCCTCGGCATCGTGGTGGTTGCCGGCGAACTGAAACGCCAACCGATATACCCTCGCGCGATGCCGCTCCACGAGCGCATGGAACGCGGCGCCGTCGCCGGCCGCCGCGCGGGCTATGAGATCCGAATCCGCCGTCGCACGGAGGCCGCCGTCCACTGTCAGGAATATGACGTTAGAGGAGCGTGTTCGGTTGATCGGACGCTATACTGAAAGGATGCCTTCGTCGCGTTCCACCTCGTCTGAGATCGCCAATCCGCTCCGGCGCAACGTTGCCATCATCGCCCACGTCGATCACGGGAAAACGACGCTGGTGGACGGCCTCCTGCGTCAAAGCGGCACATTTCGCAGCAATGAGCGCGTTCAGGAGCGCGCGATGGACAACACGGACCTGGAGCGCGAGCGCGGCATTACGATTCTGGCGAAGAACACGGCGGTCCATTACCACGACGTGCTCATCAATATCGTGGATACCCCGGGGCACGCGGATTTCGGGGGCGAAGTGGAGCGGACGCTCTCCATGGTCGACGGCGTCATGCTCCTCGTCGATGCATCCGAAGGACCGCTGCCGCAAACCCGTTTCGTCCTGCGCAAGGCTTTCGAACGCCGTCTCCCGCCGATCGTCGTGATCAACAAGATCGATCGTCCCGACGCCCGGGTCCAGGAGGTGCTGAACGAGATTTACGACCTCTTCATCGATCTGGACGCCACGGAAGACCAGCTCGATTTTCCCGTCGTCTACGCGAGCGCGAAGAACGGCACGGCCAGCCTCTCTATGGAAGTGCCGGGCGAGGACTTTCGTCCTCTCTTCGACGCCGTTCTTCATCACGTGCCGCCGCCGCGCGGCAACGTGGACGGCCCGCTGCAAATCCTCGTCGCCAACCTCGATTCGAGCGACTACCTCGGCCGCATCGCCGTCGGGCGGATCTTCAACGGCCGCGTCAAGATCAACGACCCCGTGACGGTCTGCAAGCTCGATGGCACCTTCCATGACACGAAGGTGACGAAGCTGTTTGCGTTCGACGGCCTGAAGCGGATCGACATCGAGGAGGCAGCGGCCGGCGACATCATCTGCCTCGCCGGCATGGAGGACATCACGATCGGCGAGACCGTCGCCGACATCGAGCATCGCAAGGCGATGGCGGTGATCGCGGTCGACGAGCCGACGGTGTCGATGGTTTTCGGCGTGAACACGTCGCCGATGTCGGGCCGCGACGGACAGTTCGTCACGTCCCGGCAAATCAAGGATCGGCTCGACAAGGAGCTGCTCGGCAACGTCTCGATTCGCGTTGAGCCCACCGACACGCCGGAGCAGATGAAGGTGCTCGGCCGCGGCGAGCTGCAGCTGTCGATTCTCATCGAGATGATGCGGCGCGAAGGATACGAGCTGCAGGTCTCGCGGCCGGACATCGTGACGAAGCACGTAAAGGGGCAAATCGTCGAGCCTGTCGAGGAGCTGGTCATCGACGTCGCGGAGGAGTTCCAGGGCGTCGTCATCGCGCAGGTGGGCACGCGGCGGGGCACGATGACGAAGATGGTCAACCATGGCAGCGGACGGGTCCGTCTCGAGTTCCGCATTCCGGCACGAGGGCTGATCGGGTTCCGGGGTCAATTCCTGACCGAGACCAAGGGCACGGGGATCATGAACCACATCTTCGCGGGCTGGGAGCCATGGCACGGCGCGATTCCGTCGCGCACGACCGGTGCGCTCGTCGCGGATCGGAACGGCGTCGCCACCGCCTATGCCATCTGGAACCTCCAGGAGCGCGGCGAGATCTTCATCGAGCCGGGTGAGAAGGTCTACGAGGGGATGCTCATCGGCGAGAACGCCCGCGCGTCCGACATGGACGTGAACATCACGAAGGAAAAAAAGCAGACGAACATGCGCGCGTCGACGGCCGACGAAGCCGTCCGCCTCATCCCGCCGCGCAAGCTCGGCCTCGAGCAGGCGATCGAATTCATCAACGATGACGAGCTCGTCGAGGTGACGCCCAAGAGCATCCGGCTGCGCAAGCGCGTACTCGCGTCGAATATGCGACCGAGGCGCAGCGAACAGTAGTCAGTTGGCGGCTGCCGGTTACCGGCTACTCGGTACTGGCACGAACTTCACGTCCACGGGCGAGCCAACAGCAACGGTCGTACCGGTAGCGGTCAGCTTCCCGGTCGCCCGATCGATCTTGAACACCACCACCGAATCCGATTCCTGGTTGCCGGCGAGCAGATAGCCGCCGCCGGGCTCGATGCCGAAGCCGCGCGGGGTCTTGCCTCGAGTTGGCGTGTTCGCGACATAGGTCAGGCGCCCGGACGACTTGTCCACCGAGAAGATCGTAATGCTGTTGTGGCCGCGGTTGGAGCCATAGAGAAAGGCGCCTGTCGGTGAGAGCTCGAGCTCCGCGGTGCTGTACCCGCGCTGCTGGGTCACACCGGGCGGCAGCGTTGACAGCGACTCGATCCCTGTGAGCGCGCCCGTCGTCGCGTCGCGCCGGAAGACAGTGATGGTGCAGTCCAGTTCGTTGATCACGTATACGAAGCGACCCGACGCGCTGATCGCCATGTGTCGCGGTCCCGCGCCGGGCTTGAGCGAAGCGGAGTCGGGCGTCGCAGTCGTCAGCGTGTGCTTCGCGGCGTCGAAGCGGTAGATCATCACTTTGTCGAGTCCGAGGTCTGCGACATACGCGAACTGGTCCGACGGGTCGACAAGGATCTCGTGCGCGTGCGGCTCGCGCTGGCGATCGGGATTCACGCTGCTGCCGGTCCATCCTGGTCGAGACTGAGATGCGCCGGACCTGGTCCTGCCGAGCTGCGCTGGTTCAACGGCATCAGGGAGCCGCTGTCTTTGTTGATGGCGAACGCGCTCACCGAGCCGACGGGCTCTCCGCCGAACGTGTCGACCTCGTTGACGGCATAGAGAAAGTCGCCTCGAGCGCGGACGGTGAGGAAGCTCGGACTCGGCGTTTCCGCTGCGAGCTGCGGTGGCGACAGCTTGCCTGAGCCGACGTTCAGCCGGGAGACGTAGATGCCTTTACTGTTCGCGCCGGTGTACGTGCCGAAATACACGAGCAGCTCGTTCGGCGGCGCCGCCGAAAGCAGCGCGTGGATCCCGAGCGCGAGGACCGCCGCAAGGGATACCCCGATCCGTTTATTGGTCACCGCTGCCTCCAGAACCAAGAATGATGGAATACCATTCTTCCAACCGAAACACGCTATGTCCCTTGGAGAAGGAAATCGAGCCGCTGAACACCCTCGATGCCACGGCCCAGGATCTGTTGTTGCGATGTATAGCTCGGGTGGCTGGCCACCAGAAAGATCGTGTTGGATCCAATGGTCCCGGACGAAGGACAGCCCCAGTCGATCCGATACCACCCATCGCTCGATGTCGTGGTGTGCGTGCTTCCGAAGAAGAGAGCGACTGAGGCACCCGCGATGGGGCGCAATGTCCTGGCGTCCATCACAACGCCATATCGGGACACGCAGGTCCCCGTATCCACCAGTAGATCGCCGCGATAGTTCGTTCCGGCGGGGTAGCCTCGTCCCGCGAACGAGTTGTTGACGGCGAAGTAGTAGAACATGCCCGTGTATTGCGGCTGCGGCAACGAGTACCGTCCGTTGGCGTCGGTGACTGTCCCCGCTCCGTCTGCGACAGGATCGCTGCCGACGCGAACTATGGCGCCGGAAATCGGAGTTTGTGTCTGAAAGTCCAGAACGGTTCCCTGCACAAGCGGTGGAGTCGGCGCTGTTGGTACGCCATCGTCGCCGCAAGCGTGCAGGGTCACCACGGCGATGAGAACAGCTGCGCCTCGAACAATCCGCGCCATCACGTCCTCCTGAGCAATCTTAACGCGACCCCCTACTATCGCGCTTCAATCTAGCTGCGCCCTCGCTAGTGTCCCGTCACCGTGGATCGTGGCATAAGTCCCGGGCGCGGCGCCCGGATGGCAAGGCGCGACGACCGAGAATACCGGGAGTATTTGAGGAAGGAGCAACGCAGGCAGCCGGGATGCCCCGCCCGGGAATTATGTCGCGAACCACGGTGACGGGACACTAGGACCCGGCCAGCGTAATCACGCGCACCGGGTTGGCGCGCGTCCCCAGGAACTTCTCCAGGTCCGCCCACGAGACGACCACGCTCGCGGTATTGATGTTCGGATGAAAAATCAGGCGCTCCGCGCCGCGGAGGTCCTGATCGATCAGCACGCGGACGGAACCGTCGGCATCATTGATCAACCCAAACGGCGACACGGACCCCGGGGTCAGTCCGAGCCTGGCCTGCAGCCGCTCCGGCGATCCGAAACTCAGACGATCGTCGCCGACCAGCTTCACGAGATCCTTCAGGTCGGCGCGCTTCGAGATCTCCAGAATCACCAGATAATGGCGATCCCCCTTCTTGTTGCGCAGGAACAGGTTCTTGACCTGCGTCGCCCGAATCGGGTCCCAGTGTTTCGACGCGTCCTCGCCGGTGAAGACGGCCGGGTGCTCGTAGCGTTCGTAAGAAATGCCGAGCGCGTCGAGCGCGGCGTAGACGGCGGGCGCAGGATCCATCGTATTGTTGATCGGCGGGGCCCCCTGCACCCCGCCTGGCTCACTCCATTGCGCGGCCGACACGGGCCGCTCCATTCCGTTCGCGTTGTTGATCGGCGGGGGCCCCCCTGCACCCCGCCTGGCTCACTCCATTGCGCGGCCGCAACGGGCCGCTCCATTCCGTTCGCGTTGTTGATCGGCGGGGCCCCTTGCACCCCGCCTGGCTCACTCCATTGCGCGGCCGACACGGGCCGCTCCATTCCGTTCGCGTCTGGGACACAATACCTCTTCATGGCTCTCCTCACCCGCCGGTTCGATGAGGCCGTCGCCTACGCGCACGCGATCCATGCCGAGCAGACCCGCAAGGTCAGCGGCGCACCGTATATCGGCCATTTGCTCGGCGTGTCGTCGATCGTGATCGACGATGGCGGTACGGAGGACGAGGCGATCGCGGCCCTGCTGCACGACGCGGCGGAGGACCAGGGCGGCCGCGGCCGGCTCGACGACATCCGCTCGAAATTCGGGGAGGCGGTCGCGAAAATCGTCGAGGACTGCACCGATTCCTGGACGACGCCGAAGAAGCCCTGGGCGGAGCGAAAGAAGCAGTACGTCGAGCACGCGCGGTCGCTCGCCGCGTCGAGCCTGCGCGTCTCCGCGGCCGACAAGGTGCATAACGCCTATGCGATCCTGCGCGGACTGAAGACGGCCGGCGAAGCGGTCTGGGAACGGTTCAACGCGACTCCGGATGACATCCTCGCGTACTACCAGTCGCTGGTGCGATCGTACCGCGATGCCGGCGGGGGCCCTCTCGTGGAAGAACTCGATCGGATCGTCCGTGGGATCGAACGGGAAATGGGCTACTAGGACGTCCGGCGCTCGAGCACCTGCAGGTGCCTGAGCATGCGCTCACGGTGCTCGATTTCGCGGCGGTTCAAGCGGCGGGCATCGGTCCGGTTCAGCCCCGGCGCATGAGGTTCGAGACGATTCTCTGGCTTTGTGAGTAACCTTGGCCGCAGCGGAAAGCGAATCACCATGAACGCGAGACTACTCGGTGGCGGTGACAAGCTAGGTCACGCCCGCGTCGCTCTCATCCTGCTGGCCCTCTGTCCATGCACGGCGGTCCCCGTGAGCGCCGGGCCGGGCGATTACATCGCGCGGCGCTTCGATGTCGTCGCGCGTCCGGTCAACGGCTCGCTCGACGTCACCGAAACGATCACATTCGAGTTCCAGTCGGGCACGTTCCGCAAGGTGTGGCGCGAGATTCCGGCGACGAGGACGGACGGAATCGATGTCATCGGCGCCGCCATCGACGGATCTCCGGCGACGCTCGGCGATGGGCCCGGCCACATCACCATCAGCGGACGGACTCATACCAGGGTCGAATGGCAGTTCGTGCCCGTGGGCCTGTCCGTGCACGTATTCACGCTCCACTACGTCGCGCGGGGCGTTGTCTATCGCGACGGGCCGTGGGACGTGCTGCGCTGGCGTGCGCTGCCGGCCGAGCACCGTTACGCGATCGACGCGAGCCGCGTGCAAGTCGAGTCAGGTAGCATCCACGACACGCCCCTCGAAACACACCGCGTTGACCACGCGTCAGTCGCCACAACATCCACGGGCGTCGACATCGAGGCGTCCGGAATTCATTCGAATGGATGGTTGATCGCGGACCTCCGGTATCCCGCGGGACGTCTGATTCAGGCGCAGCCGCAGTGGCGACAGCGCGAAACAGACGCGGCGGTGCTGGCGCCGCGGTGGATGCTCGCTGCGGCGGTCCTGCTCGCGATAGGGCTTGCGCTGATCGTGCTGACGAGGCAAGGATATCCGTCCTCGTCGATCGAGATCGGCGATACGACGGCCGTGGAGCCCCCCGAGGCGCTGCCGGCCGCGCTCGCGGCGGCGCTCATCGGTAATGGACGCATGCTTGGACATTTGGCGGGCGCGACATTGCTCGATCTGGCGGACCGCGGCGTCCTGACGGTGCGCGAGCTGCCGCGCAGGTTGTGCGTGCGCGACTACGAGCTGTCGCAGGTCCCGGGACGCCACGATCTGGCGAACCACGAAGCCGAAGCGCTCTCACTCGCCTTCGGCGGACGCGGCGATCCGGTTTCGCTCTCGATGGCGCGCCGACGGCTCGCGCGCAGAACGCGGCGCTTCGCGCTCGCGCTGGAGAGCGATCTGGC
>WNGL01005252.1_pt1 | contig 15395 bp, 15 predicted proteins | sample 5400591 | NCBI WGS metagenome assembly WNGL01 (sample SAMN13153377, study PRJNA577476) | soil metagenome | isolation source: 80 cm soil or saprolite under Garry oak tree replicate 1 | place: USA:California | collected 2016-06-15
CGGCACGTGGGCGCCCTTCTTCAGCAGCACGCGCGCGACCATCACCTCCTCGCCCACCACCATTTGCCGGTCGAGCAGAGGGTTCAGGTGCTCGAGCTCGACGTCTTTCCATCGAATGTATTTCATGGGGGCCTCTTTCTTCGGGACTTCTCCGGCGTGGCTCATTTTCCGGCTCCGCAATTCCGTTTCATTTTTCGAGTGTCCTGCAAGCTTACCGCGCCACCGCGGCGCGCCAGTGCGCGGAAAGCGTCAGCATGCGTTCGACGGCCGCTTCGAGCAGCGGCGTCGCGCTGGCAAACGAGAACCGCAGGAAATCTTTCCCTGCCGCGCCAAACGCCGTCCCCGCAATCCCCGCCACGCCCGCTTCTTCGAGCAAGCGCCGGCCCAGTTCTTCTGCTGTGAGTCCTGTCTCCTCGACGTTCACCCACGCGTAAAAGGCGCCTTTGGGCGGCAGGCAGCGGAAGCCGGGAACGCGATTGAGCCCCGCCGCAAATGCGTCGCGGCGCTTGCGGTACTCCGCCACCATGGCCTCCACCGCGTTTGTCGAATCGCGCAGCGCCTCGATGGCCGCCACCTGCGCAAACTCGTTCACGCTGGTCCACACATTCATCACCAGCAAATCGAGCGCGTCAATAATTTTTACCGGCGCGGCGGCATAGCCCAGCCGCCAGCCGGTCATGGCAAAGCTCTTCGAGAAACCGTCCACGATTACGCTGCGCTCGGCCATCCCCGGAAGCAGCGAAATGGAATGGTATTCGCCGCCATACACGATGCGCGCATAAATCTCGTCCGTCACCACCCACAGGTCGTGCCGCGCGGCGAGTTCCGCCAGGCGCTCTTGCGCCGCGTCGCTGTACACCGCGCCGGTAGGGTTGTTTGGCGAGTTCATCAGCAGGACGCTTGAGTGCGGCGTGATTTTCGCTTCGATCTCGTCCAAGTCCGGCTGGAATTGGTTCTTTTCCAGGAGTTGGTAGGGAACTGCTTTGGCGCCGAGTCCGCGCGCCAGCGAGGGATAAATCGGAAAGCCGGGGTCCGGGTAGAGCACCTCATCGCCGGGCTCGACCAGCGCCATCATCGTCAGCGCCAGACATGGCTTGCACCCCGGCCCCACCAGCACATTCTCGGCCGTGACCTTCAGCTTGCGCGTGCGGTGCAGATACTCCGCGACGGCCTCGCGGAGCTGCGGCAGCCCGCGCGACGCCGTGTAGCGGTCGCGCCCTGCGGCCACCGCCGCGCGCACCGCGTCCACCACCGGAGCAGTAGGGTGGTAGTCCGGCTCGCCCAGCTCCAGATGAATGACGGACCGGCCCTGCCGCTCGAGTTCCTTCGCGCGCGTGAAAACCTCGAGCGCTCCCTCGCCGGTCATCTCCTTGAGCCGTGCCGCAAGCTTCCTCATCGCCTTTCCTTGCCAAGTCTCCCGGTTGGCCACCGGGCCGCGATTATACCAGCAGGACAGGCGAGAATCTTCCAGTAGCACAGGCTTCAGTTCACCCTGAGCTTCGAAGGGCCCGTGTGGTTTTGCCGGCCTGATGTCGTTCCGAGCGGAGGGACGCGATAGCGCAGCATCCCGAATCCTTCGGGACGCTCTTGTATTCCGCGCGCTTTGCGCGCGTCGCGTCTCGAAGTCGAGGAATCCCTCCGAGAATGCTCGCCCCGATCCAACCGGGAAAGCCCCGCTAGGATGGCTATGCGGAGGTTTCACTCCAGATTGCGCGTCGAATACTTGAACGCCAGTTGCTCCGAGCCCTTGGCGGAGTCGCGGGCGCCCTCGATTGCCAGCATCCTTGCCTTTGTCGCGCGTCCTCCGTGAGCGGAAAACCCTCCGGGTTTGCCGCCGGCGGCCACCACGCGGTGGCAAGGGATAATGAGCGCGATTGGATTCCTGGCCAAAGCCTGCCCAACGTCGCGCGCTGCCGCGGGTTGGCCCAGGGCTTTGGCAAGCTCGCCGTAGGTTCTGGTCTCTCCCGCCGGGATTTCTCGAGCCGCTTCGTACACCTGCCGCGCAAACCGATCCGCTCCGTCCAAGTCAATGGCGATGTCCTGAAAATCCTGAATTTCGCCCTGAAGATGCTTGCGGATTTTTTCGATGACCTCGGCGATTCGCGGCGGAGGAGCGCTCGCTTTACGCGCGCCGGAGTTCCGCGCCATTCTCGATTCCGTCATCTTCGCCGTCGCTTCGGGAAGTTGCAGGCAAGTCACGGCAGGCGGCACGCTGGAATCCCCGCGTTCGCTCCAGGCAATCCCGCACCAACCCAGCGCCGTCTCAAACACGCAGTAGGCTGCTTGCTTCATCGGGATAGTTCGAACGCGTTTAATTCTACTTGGCTTTCGCGGGGCTTAGGCGTAAATTTTTGCTGACCAGCCCCCGAGGTGCGCGTGAAACTACTTATCGGTTTGTCCTTGCTGGCCATTGCTGTTTTTTCTCTGGCTCCGCCGCTTCCTGAAGCGCCTACCGGTTTTGACAACAAGAGCAACGGCATGGTGGACGACGCCACGCACGCGGCGGACCAGGCAAAGTTCGATGAAGTCGAGCAAGTCTCCGACGGTCTCGGCCCGCTTTACAACGCGCAATCCTGCCGCGAGTGCCACCAGAACCCCACTTCCGGCGGCCCCAGCCAGGTGACCGAATTGCGCGTCGGCCATAACGGCCCCGATGGCAAGTTTCAGAATCCGGAAATCCCCATTGCTCGTGGCGCGGAAATCATCAAAGGCCGCTCTTTGGTGAACGACCGTGCCATCTGCCCGAATGCTGCTTTCCCCAGCACGGAAATTCAGGAGCGCGTCCCGGACTCGGAGAAGATTCGCACGTTCCGCGTTTCTCTAAATGTTCTCGGCGATGGATTCGTGGAAGCCGTTGGCGATCAGACGTTCGTCGATCTCGCCAGGGAGCAATGCAGGAAGAACCACAACAAAATTTGCGGCCAGGTCCTCTACGTGCCCATCGTGGAAGCACCCGGCCAGACCGCCGTCGGGCGCTTCGGCTGGAAAGACCAGCACGCCAGCCTTTTGTCGTTTTCCGGCGACGCCTACCTCAACGAAATGGGCATCACCAATCGGCTCCAGCCCGACGAAGTCACCAACCTCTGCAACACCGCCTCTGAGCCCAACGACACGCCCGGAGCGGACGGCCTCGCCGACATTGACCGTTTCGCGCGCTTCATGCGTGCCACCGAAGCTCCTGCGCGCGACTCCAAAGTCGCGCAAACTCCTATGGCAAAAGCAGGCGCCGAGTTATTCGACAAGGTCGGCTGCGATATTTGCCACGTCCAGACGCTGACCACTGCCCCATCCGGCACGAAGATCAACGGCGGCACCTTCACCATTCCGCCCGCGCTCGGCGAAAAGCAGTTTCACCCCTATGGAGACTTCCTGCTCCACAATGTCGGAACGGGCGACGGCATCGTCATGGCCATGACCGAGCATTACGGCAAGAACATGTACCGGATCACGTGGAAAAATCTTTCCATCCCCGAATTTCACAATACCGCGAACAAAATCCGCACCGCCCCGCTCTGGGGCGTCCGCCTGCACTCGCGCTTGATGCACGACGGCGCGTCCGTGACTCTTCTCGACGCCATCCGGCGCCACCGTGGCGAAGCCGCTCACGTCACCGAAAAATTTGAAAAGCTCCAACCCGGCGAAAAGGAAGCTCTTCTCGAATTTTTGCGCTCCCTCTGAGTAGGGCAGACGGGAATTTTATCCCCCCGTCGGGACGCCTGTTCCCCTAATCTCGCCCCTCGGCGCAACGTAGCTCAGCCGCCCGCCCGTCCCGCGACCAACACGGAAAAGCATTGAACAACCAGCATCGCAGCTTGTTGGCAATGGGCTCAGGCAGGCGAATGATGCGCAAAGAAAGCCCTATCATCACACGCGAGCTTGCAATTCCTGCAACGGCACTTCGGACATGGGCACAAGCTTGTAGCGACGCATCTCGACGACCTTTATCTCGTCAGGATGCGATCCCGATGTGAACTCAATCAGCACTAGCGATCCGTCGTCCGTCTCTTGAATGCTAACCGGTTTCAGAATAAGGTCGGGATATCGGTCACGGGCAAAATCAATGCCCTGCATGATTTGCGTTTTTGAGAGATGGTCCTTCGCGCTCTTGGCTTCGATAGGCACGACAAACTGCTTGCCACCTGAATTCAGACCGACATACAAGTCGTCAATCTCCACCTGGCCCTTGCCCTTGATCGACGTGCGCAGATGGTTCTGCAAATGGTAACAGGTAATCCCCAAGAAAATGTCGAGCATCCGGTTGTAACGAATCTTGGCAAGAGTTCCTTGTTCATCCCCGCCCGCGTACTCCAGGACAATCTCGGGTGTCGCGTCAGGCAGTGAGATCGCGTACAGGTCGGTCTGAATCTTGACGATCGGAGACTCGGTCAGTTTAGTGAAAGCGTACCTAGCTTTGCCTCTTCCGACGATCATCCAAGGCCCGAGTCTGTCGATCGGCTTTGGTAAAGAACTCCGGCCCGAACTGTATTGATATCGAATGTCGGCAATGTTGTTTTCCTTGTAGCCAGAATGCTTTTTTGAAACTTGCGCAACTGCCAGACGAATGTCATCCATCGTAAATGGGACCTGGCGTGCGCCCTTCCGGTACCTCTTCCGAAAAACGATTTTGATTACTTCATCGCGATTGCGGGCAAATTCTTCTCGCGTAGGTTTCATTGTCATACTTTCTGCAAGATGAGGATTTCTTCACGGACTCTTACGGTTCGTTGGTTGGTTTCGGAATTCCGCACTTTCGTTCCGACGCGTTCTCGCCAGAGTTCTCGGCCAAGGAGCTTGAAGCCTTCCGCTTTGGCAACCTCGCCTAGCAGCTCAGCTGTGGCGATCGGCACCATGAGGAAGGATAGTTGATCCCCGACCACATATACCAAATTGGCCTTTGACTTCAGCTTTGGTCGTAGCGCACGAAAATGGCGGCGCATTCCACCAAAATAATGCGCAACGACCTTGTGATACAGTTTCTCGAACCCGCTTGTCTTTCTCAAGTCGATCCGGCGTTGTTCGATCTTCTGACAGACAGCCTGAATCGCCCTAAACTCCCCGACCTCATCGCCGTCATTGTCCAGAACGAAAACGTTGCGCGTGTTGGAGCGCAGCATCGACTCTTTGATAGACCGAAGTTCTTCCCGATTCTTCAAAATGCCAAGCAAAAGTGATTCCACGCGAGTGGTGCGAGTGTAGTCCTTTTCGTTTGGATAAGGCGGAGAAGTGATGACGCCCGCTAGGCCGGAGGGTATGTGATCGAGACGGCGAGCATCATCAAGAAACACCCGGGCCTGCACCTTATCATAGGCGCCCATCTTAGCGCGCTCCGTTTCCAGAATCATTGTGTTGACACGCGACGCAAAGTGCTCCAGAACGTCAAAATCAGGTTTTGCCTTGGTGCGATAAATTTCCGGCCCAAACGCGAAATTTCCTGCGCCGTTAGCGATCACATGAGCCATCGCGAGAAGGAAAAAGTCACGAATCTCCTGCGGATGGTTCTCCGTCGCTCCTTCAATCTCATCGCGAAGGATCAGCAATCGCCGGAGCGGCCGTTCACTGAGAAATCCGGTTGGCAAAACCCTTTCTTCGTCGTCACTCAGTCGATAGTCGTTTTTTTGATAAGGCCCTTTTTCTCTCCCTAGGAAAGCGTACAGAGAGAGCGGAGGCAAATTGTCCCGAAGCATTTGCCCCTCGGCTTCGGTAAGGATTCGCCGTAGGAGGGATGACAGAAGATCGGTATTCAAGGTCCAGTTCGTTTTCACGCGGGAAATCAAGACAGCAAACGGATGGGCATCGCACCCCACGCTGGGAACACCTTGCTTCTTTGCTTCGACCAAGGTCGTGCCTGTTCCGCAAAACGGGTCACATATCAAATCCCGCCCGCGAAACTCGAACCGATCAATGTACCGGCGCACTAAGTGCGGCGGGTACGACAGGACAAACCGGTACCAACCATGTACCGGCGTGTCTTCCTTCTGAATTGTGTTTATCCCCGCTTCGTGTTGCACACCGCATGTTTAGCACAACTCCTGTCGCGGTGCTAAGTCTTTCCCGGAACCTCCCACCTGCGCAAGCCAGTCGCTAGTCGATCATTTCGGTGGTCGGGACACTGCTTAAATTCAAATTGAGACCCCAGTCGCCCCAAATCAGGGGCAGTGGGTCAGTTTGAATTCTTCATGCCTTTAATTTCTTGGAGCGTTTTTAAACTGGCCCACTACCAAATTAGGCCTTGACAATCGTTGCCGATTGTGCTACTATTGCAACATCGTAATCGCCAGGAGCTGCTAGGGAACCGCAAGAGAGCCGCCAGAGAGACCGCAGCAGGTCGGGAAAGGCAAAGGGAAACTAAGATGTGCGCAGGTTGCCTTAGAAATTCTACTTTCGACTCTCAACTCCTTTATATTCACATACTTCCCCGTTCTGCGTCTGTAACCCGTTTAGATTCACATACTTCTCAGAAAATAGGCATCTATATCAAAACACATGGTTTCAAACCCTTTAGGGACACATACTTGCAAGCTGCTATTTCACAAAGCCTTTTGAATCACATACTTACAAAAAACAGGGGGTGGGGGGTGAGGGCGTCAGAACACGAGCACACGGGTCACGAGCGTTGTTTGCGAGTCCCGACTCCTGTCGGGACCAATCACGAGCCACCAGCCACAACAGCGGTGGGTGAAACCCGTTTTCCCCGGCGTACATCCAACCCAATAGGCAAGCGCGTCCCCGGAAAAAGGGGGTGGCTATGACCATCCGACTCGTAAGGCTTCTTAGCATTCTTTCCATCATCGCTTTGATTGTTGCGTTCTCTCCTGCGGCTCCGGCGGCGGATTACAGTCACGCGCGGATTGTGCGCCTCAGCCAGGTGCAGGGCGAAGTCAAAGTCGCGCGCACGGATTCCTCCGAGGGCTCGTCCGGCCAGAATCTCAACTGGGAAGAAGCTGTCGTGAACCTTCCCATCCGCGAAGGATATGTCCTGGCGACGGGCAATGGCCGCGCGGTCGTCGAATTCGAGCATGTCGCGATGGCCTATCTTGCAGACAACTCCGTCCTGCAATTCACCGGGCTGGCGCTTTCCGACGGCGCTCGCCTAACTGAGCTGACCCTGACGCAGGGTACCGCCACGTTCTACGCAAACCCGGCGAGCGAAGATTCGTTCGTGGTCAAGTCGCCCAGCGTCGAAGTGAAACTGGCGCGCAAAGGCCGCTTCCGTCTGGACACCTACGACGACGGCAGCGCGGTTGACGTCCAGCAGGGTGAAGTGGACGTCACTTCAGGCGCCGAAGGCGCCGAGACCAACCACGTGACCAAGGGACAATCGCTTTCTTTCCGTGCCGGCGGCCAGAACGACGTCACCATCGGCCGCCTGCCCGATGAGGACGACTGGGACCATTGGGTTTCCGATCACGAAGATTCCATTCTTTCGGCCACGAATTACGCCAATACCTACGTGAATTCGCCCGACTATTCCGCGGGCCTTTCCGATTTGTACACCTACGGCAATTGGTTCTCCGATCCGGGTTATGGCTATTGCTGGCGCCCCGCTGGTGTTGGTTATGGGTGGTCCCCATTCTTCAATGGCCAGTGGGTTTTCTTACGAGGCTTCGGCTGGACCTGGGTCAGCTTCGAGCCGTGGGGCTGGATGCCGTACCACTTTGGCGGATGGGTGTTCTCGCCGGTTTATGGCTGGCTGTGGGTGCCCGGCGGATTTGGATTCGGAGGATTCCGCAATTGGCGGCCGGCCACAGCGGTTTTTGTGCGAGGCAGTAACGGTCTGGTGGGTTGGGTGCCGGTCCATCCGCACGATGCGCGCGGGAGCGCTCCCGCGAATTTGGCTCAGGGAGTGATTACGCGTGCCGCCGGTGGCGGCACTGTCGTTCGCCTGCCCGTCGAAGGTATTGGCAAAATCAAATCGGTGAGCGCCCCGCCGCGCGGCTTTACTGGCGCGCCGCCGGTTTCCGTTGCGCCGCCGTTGCTGGTGTCGCGCTCGCTGGCGGGCGATGCCGGCGTACCGGGGGCTGCCCGCGGCTCCTCCGGGATCGTCTTTGATCCCCGCGAGCGCAAATTCGTCAATTCGAACCCGGCGGCAAGTTCCGGATCTTCAACCGCACCAGCGCTGCAAAAGAACTCAGCCGACGCAGTGAGGAAGCAATCGGAAGTGATTTCAAGCGGCAATTCCGCACCGGGCGCGCCATTAGTGCGGTCTGCGCCGTCTGCTAATGGCCCGGCGGCTCCTTCGAATCGAACTTCCAACGCTGCGATAGAGACGCATCCGTCTTCCTCAGGCGCTTCCGCGGCGCCGCGAACAACTTCGGCGCCTCCGCGCTCACCGTCTCATCCGTCTTCAACGCCGCCTGCGGCGCCGTCGCATCCTTCCTCGACGTCCCATCCTTCGTCTTCCGGCGGGAGCTCGCATCCTTCTTCTTCGGCTCCGCGCAGTTCCGGCGGCAGCAGCAGCAGTAGTAGCGGCAGCGGCAGGAGCAGCAGTAGTGGGAGCGGAGGTAGCAGCCGCCCGCACAGATAGCGGGACACTGGAGTACTTATAAAGCTTTCACTCGAAAATCATGCCCGCATATCCCACGACTTCCGAGCGATCCCCGGTCACATCGGCCGAGGTCGCATATTTCACCAACTCCGCCCGAGCTATGCCGAGGCGCTCCGCGGCGGTCAGCGTTGCCACCGCAGGACCGACGCCGCACATCGAAATTTTTTCCTGCCGCACCGTGTCGTAAAGTCCGCGCGGGTCGAGCTTCAGAATCTGTTCGATGGCCTTGTGATCCTTGCGCCGCGTGGTTGCGTCGTCTTCGTAATGGTTCATGTCCGAAGTCGCCAGGATGAACACCTGCTCTTCGTGCGCCGCCACAACTTGCGCCACCGCCTCGCCCACATCGCGCAACTCTTCGTAGCGTACCGTGCCCAGCGCGACGGGGACAAACCGGAATTCCGGCACGAGCACCTGGAGAAACGGCAGTTGCACTTCGAGGGAATGTTCCGCGCTATGCGCCACAGCATCCTCGCGCAATAAAGGGCAGGCGCGTTTCAGTTCCGCCGCAAGTTCGGCGTCAACCGGCGCGAGGCCCAGAGGAGTTTGCCAGGCCCCTTCGGAGAGAATGGCCAGCGGCTGGCCACGCGGAAAATGGCGCACGCCAAGCACAATGATCCGCTTCGGCAACTCGAGCGCCGCAAATACCGAGCCGGCCACCGCGCCCGAATACAAATACCCCGCGTGCGGCACGAGGCATGCGCGGACAGTCTTCTTAGGAGAGCTGGCGGCAGCGGAAACATACTGCTGAATCTGTTTGGTCAACTCGCCGGCATCGGCGGGATAGAAGCGGCCGGCAACTGCGGGAGGGCGAAGCATCGAGGCGCTCCGCAATCTAGATGGGCTTGGAAGGTTTTCCTTTGATCTTCAGCGCGGTGTTGCTCACCGGATCGTAGGTGACGATGACTTTGTCGCCGTACTGATAGCCGCCCCTGTCCACGATCTTCTGCATCTGCTCGGATACTTCCTTGGACAGCGGGAAGGTGCGCACCACCATTTCGTTGTCTTTTCCGCGCACAGTGATTTGCGCGATGTTGGCGTGCAAAACCGTGCCCGCAAATTTCGCCGCATTGGTCTTCGGTGTTTTCGTTTTTATGGTGATGGGTTTGGCTGTGTTTACCTGCGCATCCGCGGGCACGCTCGACAGACGGCACAAGATGATTGCAGCGGCCAGCAGCCAACCCCCGCGCCAAAAACCTCTGCGTAAAAATCTCCGCGTTCCCATCGAGCCCGCCCGCGTCAAGACAGGTCGTCCACAGCAATGCGCAGCGATTTCAGAAAGCGAATGTCCTGCGGCGTCATTTCCAGCTTCGTCGCGGTCTGCTGCGATTCCTCGAGTTCCTGATCGACCTGGATCCGCAAGGATTCCAGGAAGCGCCGGTCCTGCGGGGTTATGCGTTCCGGATCGGAATCGGCATCGCGCCGCGCCAGCCCGATCGTGGCATCGAGCTTCAACACGATATCGTAGCCGTGAGCGCGCACGCCGGCGATGGCGCCGGTGATGCGCTCCGATTCCGAAACCGTGTCGTTGATGGCGTGACCCAGCTCGCGCAGAAGATTCTTCAGTTCGTCGTCGAGTTGCACGGCCGACCTCCTCCGAGTTCCCTGCTTGATTCTAGGCGCTGCCGATGCGAGTTACAAGGCCTCTCCGCATGTCCCTTGTCTAACCTGACTACTCCCCCTGTGGGCTTTCCTCCTCCTCGTGCGCCGCCCGGCTTTATATTAGAATTCCCTTATGCCGGATGCCATCGCCGCAGCCGCACGCACCGGGACAGGATTCTTCCGCAGACTGGTGCGCGCTTCGAAGCAGGTGTTCCATGAAGTGACCGGAGCCGCGTTTGCGCTCCTGGCGCTCGGCTGGTGCAGCGCATCGCTGCGCTCCTGGCAGCACGGCGTACCGCTCTGGCAGGTGGGCCTGGGCTTGAGCGTCGCGGCCCTGATGGTGGCGTTCTCCGTGGTGTCGTTTCTCGCGGCGCGGCGCGTGCCGTAGGACAAATGTCCAGTTCAAAACAAAGGCCGGCCTCCGTCGGGGAACGCAAAGAACGCTTTGCCACTCTCTCCGGCATCCCCTTGCAAGCCGTCTACTCCGCGGAAGATTTGGGCGGTTGGGATTCCGATGACGCGCTGGGCTACCCCGGTGAATTTCCCTACACGCGCGGCATCTATCCCACGATGTACCGCGGCCGCTTCTGGACCATGCGCCAGTACGCCGGATTCGGCACGGCCACGGAATCGAACCGCCGCTACCGGTACCTGCTGAGCAAAGGACAGATGGGCCTCTCGGTGGCATTTGATCTGCCCACGCAAATCGGCATGGATTCCGACCATCCGCTCGCCGCGGGCGAAGTGGGCAAGGTCGGCGTGGCCATTGATTCGCTCGAGGACATGGAAACGCTCTTCGGCGGCATCCCGCTCGAACGCGTCTCTACCTCGATGACCATCAACTCGACCGCGGCGATCCTGCTGTGTCTCTATGTGGCCGTCGCAAAAAAGCAGGGCGCGAGCCTCCAGAAACTTTCCGGGACGGTGCAGAACGATATTCTGAAGGAATACGTCGCCCGCGGCACTTACATCTATCCGGTGCGCCCGGCGATGCGCATCGTGACGGACATCTTCGCGTGGTGCCGCTCCGAGTTGCCCAAGTGGAACACGATTTCCATCTCGGGCTACCACATCCGCGAGGCCGGGTCGACCGCGGATCAGGAAGTGGCGTTTACCCTGGCCGACGCCATCGCCTACGTTCAGGCGGCACTCGATGCGGGGCTCACCGTGGACGAGTTCGCGCCGCAGCTTTCGTTTTTTTTCAATGCGCACAACGACCTGCTCGAAGAGATTGCCAAGTACCGGGCGGCGCGGCGCCTCTGGGCGCGCATCATGCGCGACCGCTTTGGCGCGCGAGACCCCCGCTCGCTGCTGCTGCGCTTTCACGCGCAGACCGCCGGCTCTTCGCTCACCGCGCAGCAGCCGGAGAACAACATCATCCGCGTCGCGGTGCAGGCACTGGCTGCCGTGCTCGGCGGCTGCCAGTCTCTGCACACCAATTCGCTCGACGAGGCGCTGGCTCTTCCCACCGAAGACGCCGCGCTCATCGCCCTCCGCACGCAGCAGATCATCGCCCAGGAGACCGGCGTCACCAACACGGTGGACCCCGCCGGCGGCGCGTATGCCATCGAGCATCTCACCAATGAAATCGAAGCGCGCGCCTCCGATTACCTCCAGAAAATTGATGCCTTGGGAGGCCCGTTTGGAGGAATGTTGCGGGCCATTGAGAGCGGCTACATCCAAGGAGAAATCCAGAAAGCCGCCTTCGAATACCAGCGGGCGATCGAACGCGGTGAGAAAATTGTCGTGGGGATGAACCAGTTCCTCTCGGAGGAGGAAAAGACGATTCCGATTCTGCGCGTTGACCCGGACCTCGAGCGCTCGCAGATCGCGCGCCTTCACGCGCTGCGCGCGCGCCGCGACGCCACGCGCGTCAGGCAGGCGCTTGGGGAAATTGCCCGCCGGGCCGGCACAACAGAAAATCTGCTTCCCGCAATCCTCGCGGCCGTCGAAGACTATTGCACCCTCGGCGAAATCTCCGATACGCTTCGCCGCTCCTTCGGCGAATATCAGGAATCGGTGGTGATCTAGGGAACTTGCGGCTTCGAAGCGTGTCCCGGCCAACTGCCTATGCCCGGCCCCAGCGATCTCTCACGCGAAATCCGTTGGCCGAAGCGGGTGAGCACACCCGGCGATGCGGTCCGCTTCATTGACGCCGTTGGTTTCTGCTTGCTCTTTCCCGTCAAGAATGTTGCGCTGCCTTCGCTCTATTACGCCACGGCGCGGCGCATCCCGATTACCTGGGACAAATACGCCATAAGACTCTGGGAATGGAAAGATAATTTTCCGCGGCATCATCGGGCGTACTACGCAAAATACTTCAAGGGCCGCGGCACGTTCATCTCACTGAAATTCCTGCCGCATTTTCTGGCCATGCGCGACGCCGCAGCGGCGCCGGAGGACTACGAGCGGTTCTATGCCGCTGGACGAATCACGCACGATGCCCACTCTATTTGGAAATCGTTGGCAGAGCTTGGACCGCTCGCCACACTGGAACTGCGCCACGCCTGCAAAATGGACAGCAAAGCCGGAAACGTGCGCTTCAAGAAAGCCATGAATGAATTGCAATGCCTTCTGATCGTCACGCACTTCGGCGCCGAACAGGAAACCGCGGCGTGGGCTTCGGGCCGCTTCGAATTGACCGCGCGCGCATTCCCGAAGCAAGCCGAGCAGGCGCGCGGCATCGCGACGGAATCCGCCCGCGCTGCACTTGTCCGCAAGTATCTGGAGTGGCATCCCCACGCCCCAGCGATGACACTTGCTCGCCTCTTCGGCTGGTCAAAGACCGACGCTGTCGCGGCCAGGGCGGCCGCCGCGGGATAGCATTTGCCCTCCCGCTGAGGGCGATAACAACAATCGCAAGCGGCTCACGCTTCCATTCAGTGTAGTATCCTCTGGCAGGGGGAACCCCTTGAAGCTGATTCTGGCCTCCGCATCTCCGCGCCGCGCGCAGGTTCTGCGCGATGCTGGACTCACGTTTCAAGTGATTTCTTCCGCGGTGGATGAGACCCCGCTTCCCGGCGAACCGCCGCAAGAGCTGGTCCGGCGGCTTGCCGAGAGCAAAGCGCAACTGGTCACGCAGCGCACCGTCGGCCCCGCACTGATCATTGCCGCGGATACGGCCGTCGCCGTGGACAGCCGCGCCCTGGGCAAACCTCGTTCCGCCGACGAAGCGCGCGAGATGTTGCGGGCACTCTCCGGACGGACGCATAGTGTCCACACCGGCCTCGCCGTGATTCGCCTTCCCGATGAAGTCACGCGGCTGGAACTGGAAACCACGCAGGTCACCTTCGCTCCTCTTTCCGATGAAGACATCGCCGGGTACATCGCGACGGGTGAGCCGTTTGACAAAGCGGGGGCCTACGCGATTCAGGGCTGCGGCGGGCGGTTTGTCACGCGCGTGGAGGGCTGCCATTTCAATGTGGTGGGATTGCCGCTACCGCGGCTGCTTCGCATCCTGCGGGAACTAGGCTGGCGGGAAGCGTAGCGCAGGCTCAGCCTGTGCTGCTGCGCGAAAAAGCAAGGGCGGCCACAAGGGCCGCCCAGACTCGTCCGGCGCACGATGAATCGCCCGCGCGGAGTTATTTCTTTTCTTGTGGCGGATTGCTGGCAGGCGGCTGACTCGCCGGCGGTGGGGGCTGCGACGATCCGCCCGACATGCCGTCCTTGAAGCTGCGTATGCCTTCGCCCAGTCCGCGCATGACTTCAGGAATTCGGCGCCCGCCGAAGAAAATCAAAACAATCGCCAGGACAATCAGCCAATGAAAGATACTGAACTCACCCATCGAAATCCTCCACGCGCCCTATTGAAAACTGCTCCCACGGTACTCCAAGAAGCCTTGCGCGGCAAGTCCGCGGCCGTTTGAGCTCATAGGATAGCACGTTCATCGCCGACGCGGCGAGTTACGCGCTCGCGGTCCAGGTATTCAAGCAAGGGAATCGCGTATTTCCGGGTAACGCCGGCTAAATCCTTGAAAGTGCCTATGGGCAAGCGGCTGCCCTGGGCCTTCTTGTATCCCTCCAACATGCCGCGCAGGGCGTCGAGCGCGGCGCGGTGAAAGACCAAACCTTCCGTCACCTTGACCAACTTCTGCTCGCGCAGAAGCATTTGCAACAGTTTCTGTGCGCGTCCCTTTTCGACCGGCAATTTGGCCAGCACCTCTTCGAGCGAGGGAACCTTCAACCCCGCAGCGGAAAATGCCGCCTCAATCTGCTCCTTGGCGCGCGCCTCTTCCGGGAGCAGGGTGATTTCCTGGCCGGCTCGTTTGACCATTTCCCCCGAAACGACAAGTTTCTTCTCCGCCGCCAGAGCTTCCAGAGCGGCGCGGAAGACTTCGTCGCGTACGCGTGGCGCCGTGTGGACACGCAAATCCTCACGCGCGATGCCCGGGGCCAGCGGATTGGCCTTATGAAAGCGGTCTACTTCCGCGGCGAGGCCGGTCTTTAGCGCCGCGAAGCGAGACGCCAGAACGAGCACGAGCGGTTGCTCGCTCGCCGCGCGGACCTTCCCTACGTTGGCGAGCGAATCCGCCTCGCGGCGAATCTCTTCCTCGAGCCAGCCCGTGCGCGATACCAGTTCGCGCAGCCCGGCTCCCTGCGGCGCGAGCTCCACGAGAGCCTGAAGAATCTCGCCGCGGCGGCCATGCTCGAGGGTTTGCAAGAAAGCTGCAACATGCGTATCGCGCCGCGTGTGCCTGGACGCCAGAGCATCGAGCACGGTTCCACCGGCAATGGTAATAACCGGCGAAAATTGCCGCAAAATAAAGCGGTCGCCCGGCAAGACCAGCTGCGGGTCTTGCAGCTTTAACTGGACGAGCGCCGCTTGCTCGGGGAGCAACTCGGCGCGATCGAGCAGGATCACCTCCGCAATGGTTTCGGCGGTGCCCTGATGGAAATGGACCCCCGCGCGGTTCTTCATCTTCCGCGCCGAGGCCAGCAGGTGTAGGCGAGCATCGAGCCGCCGCGTTGGCTCAAAGCGCCCCGGCGCCATCAGCATCATCCCGCGCTCTACATCGGCCAGCTCGATTGCCGCGAGATTTACGGCGGTGCGTTGCCCGGCAACAGCGCGCTCGACCGCGTGTCCTCCGGACTGCACGCCGCGAACGCGCAGCCTCCGCCGCGCCGGGAACAACTCCACCTCGTCTTCACGGCCCACGGTGCCGGACACCAGAGTTCCGGTAACCACCGTGCCGAACCCCTTGATGGCAAACGCGCGGTCAATGGGAAGACGAAAATACCGCGCGGCATCCTT
>WNGL01011868.1_pt1 | contig 15395 bp, 14 predicted proteins | sample 5400591 | NCBI WGS metagenome assembly WNGL01 (sample SAMN13153377, study PRJNA577476) | soil metagenome | isolation source: 80 cm soil or saprolite under Garry oak tree replicate 1 | place: USA:California | collected 2016-06-15
CTCTGGGCCGGCTGGCCGTTTTTTGTCCGCGGTTGGAATTCGCTCCGCAATCGTCACCTCAACATGTTCACGCTTATCGCGCTGGGCGTCGGTACCGCCTACGGCTTTAGTGTTGCTGCCCTCTTTTTCCCTCAGGCATTTCCACCCGGTTTCCGGACCGGCTCGGTCGTTCCACTTTATTTTGAGGCCGCCGCTGTAATCACCACGCTGGTTTTGCTTGGACAGATGCTTGAAGCCAAAGCCCGCAGCCGAACCGGTGCGGTAATAAAAGCGTTGTTGAATCAAGCTGCTAAGACAGCCCGCGTAATCCGAGATGGCAAAGATGTGGAAGTCCCCGTCGCTCATGTGCAGAAAGGGGATCTCCTCCGCGTTCGGCCCGGTGAAAAAATTCCCGTGGACGGCGTCATTGTCGAAGGTCAGAGCAGCGCCGACGAGTCCATGGTCACCGGCGAATCCATGCCAGTCAGGAAAGTCGCTGGGGATAAAGTCACCGGAGGCACACTCAACCAAACCGGTTCGTTCCTCATGCGAGCCGAGCGAGTCGGCAACGAGACACTTCTGTCACAAATCGTGGCCATGGTGGCAAGCGCGCAACACAGCCGCGCCCCTATTCAACGCCTGGCCGATAAAATCTCCGGCTATTTCGTCCCGGCCGTCATCACGATTGCTGCTCTCACCTTTTTCGGCTGGGCGATGTTCGGTCCGGAGCCGCGTTTCGCATACGGTCTCGTGAACGCGGTCGCCGTTCTTATCATCGCCTGTCCTTGCGCACTGGGCCTCGCCACTCCCATGTCGATAATGGTCGGCGTCGGCCGCGGCGCCCGAGAAGGTATCCTCGTCAAAAATGCCGAGGCCTTGGAAACCTTGGAGAAGGTCGATGTCGTCGTTGTCGACAAGACCGGCACTCTCACTGAAGGCAAGCCACAACTTGTTCAAATCGTAACCGCTCAGGGCTTTGAAGAAAGCCAACTGCTGCAGCTTGTCGCCAGCGTGGAACAACACAGCGAACATCCTTTAGCGGCTGCCATCGTCCGGGCAGCCAAGGAGCGTACGCTGGTTCTTGTAGAAACCGAACACTTCGACTCCATGACCGGTGGTGGCGTGACCGGCACAGTTCAGGGCCACCAGGTCTTGGTCGGCAACCGACGGCTTCTCGAAAGCAAACGCATCCACGATCTCCACTCGCTCGAGCAGGCAGATCAGCAATTACAGGCTGACGGTAACACCGTCATCTTCGCCGCAATCGACGGCAAAGCCGCCGGCATTTTGGCCGTAACGGATCCCATTAAGCAGGACACTCCGGAAGCCATCGCCGAGTTGCATCGACTTGGCTTAAGAGTTGTCATGCTAACAGGGGACAACCGGGCGACAGCCCAAAGTGTTGCAAGCAAGCTGAACATCGATGAGGTCCATGCCGAAGTGACTCCCCAGGATAAATATCAGGAAGTGAATAAACTCCGCGCAGCGGGCCACATCGTAGCCATGGCGGGTGACGGTATCAATGACGCTCCCGCGCTCGCGGCTGCTGATGTTGGAATCGCCATGGGCACTGGTACCGACGTCGCTATCGAGAGCGCCGGAATAACTCTAGTGGAAGGCGATCTTCGCGGCATCGTCAAGGCAATCCGCCTCAGCCGTCTCGTTATGCGGAACATCCGGCAAAATCTTTTCTTTGCCTTTATTTACAACATGCTCGGCGTGCCCATTGCTGCCGGTGTTCTCTACCCTTTAATTGGCATTCTCCTCAACCCGATGATCGCCAGTGCCGCTATGAGCCTCAGTTCGGTGTCCGTCATCGCCAACGCCCTCCGTCTCCGGAAGGCCTGATTCTAAAGCACTGTTCTTAGACTTATTCTTTTTGTGTCACCACGTCATCCACCCACGAAAAAGTTTTCATCATGGTGGGAAAGCCGAGCGTCGTCGTGCCCAACAAAGCCACGTGATAAATTTCCTCCGCGGAACACCCCGCTTCGAGGGCACGCCGCGTATGGCTATGTACAGCGCCCTCCATCTGGCCGCCCACGGCGATGGCCAATTTCACCAGGGCGCGCGTCTTGTCGGCCAACGGACCTGCCTCGGCCGTCGCGGCGCCGAGCGCATCGTAAGCCTGGAAAACTTTGGGATACCTTTTCTGAAACTGGAGGTAGCGGGCTGGTAATTTGTTCGGACCGGGTGTGTGTGATTGCGCGCGTTCAGCCATAAAAATGCCTTTCCGCTGTTTTTTCTAACCGTAGCTGTTTCGCACCCAACTGCAAAGCTTCTTCTCATCAATCGTTCCAGCGAGTCTTAAAAGCAAATCCCGTGGCAAAGCGGTGCTCGCCGAATCCCTCTTTTCTCGCGCGTTGCTTGACCCCCTCTATCGCGGCGGATTAGGCTGCATTCGTGTCAGGCTCGTCTCAAACTGGAAACCGGGGTTTGGAAACCGGCGACTCGCAGTGGCGGCGTTGGCGAGCGGCTGCCTGCCGGTGGGGGGTGGCCATTGTGTCGGTTGCGTCCGCAGTCATCCTCGCACAGGTGCTGGAGCATTACTGGCAATCCACTCCTTTCGTATCGCTGTTTCTTTGCGCCATCATGTTCAGCGCCTGGTTCGGTGGATTCAAGCCAGGCTTGCTCGCCATCGCCCTCTCGGTTCTGGCTTTCGATTATTACTTCCTGCTTCCGACCCATTCGCTGGTGCCGAATTTGAACGAGCTGCCACGCCTTGTCCTTTTTTCGATTGCAGCCTTAATGGTTGGGTTGCTGAGCGCCGCACAAAGGAGCGCTACAGAATCGCTCAGGCGGGCACGGGATGATCTGGCTGCAAAAGTTCAAGAACTCAAGAGCGCCAACGAGGCATTGCACGCAGAGAACGTCGAACGAAAGCTGGCCGAAGCTGCGCTGCAAAAGGCGCAGGCCGAGCTCGCTCATATAACTCGCATGACCACCATGGGCGAATTGACCGCCTCGATAGCCCATGAAGTCAACCAACCACTCACCGCAGTCCTCAACAACGCCAATGCCTGTCTCGACCTTCTGCCTAAGGGCGCACCAAACATTGAAGCAGTTCGAGAAGCGTTAACCGAGATCATTGACGATGCCGACCGCGCGGGCGCCGTTATCCTGCGAGTCCGTCAGTTGGCGAAAAGAACGCCCGTCGAGCGGTCGCTTCTGGATCTGAGGGATGTCGTCAACGATGTTCTGGCGCTTGCTCGTTATGAGTCCGTGGCGCGCGGTGTCACCATCCGCACCGACCTGTCCCAGGATTTGCCGTCGGTCCTGGGCGACCGTGTTCAACTGCAACAGGTTTTGCTCAACCTGGTGATGAACGGAGTGGATGCCATGAACTCGGTCCCCGAAAAGACACGAATTCTGTTGGTTCTTGGAAAACACGACGCAACCGCCGGAACGTCTGCGGTCCTCCTTTGCGTGCAAGACGCGGGTGTCGGGTTGAAAGCTGAAGAAATGGAGCGGCTTTTTGAGCCGTTCTACACCACCAAAGCCAACGGCATGGGCATGGGCCTGACCATCTCTCGCTCGATTATCGAGGCGCATGGCGGCCGATTGTGGACCGAGCCAAATCGGGGGCCGGGAGCAACCTTCTTGTTCAGCCTGCCTGCCGCGCCGAAGCACCCTGGCGCGAGTGGACCGGAGTCGCGCGACTCAGCATCATGACCCACCAGGAGTGCGCCTGTGGTCCTCCTTTGTGTGCAAGACGCCGATTCCGGGTTAGAGCCTGAGGAGATGAACCGGCTCTTCGCAGGGTTCTAAATAAATGGCTGAGGCTGGGCTTGCGCAAACGCACCGAATATGTGAGGGTTTTTAACATGCCGAGTATGCCGCCAACAGTTTGCGGGAGTCGCAACAGGTTCTGCCGATCCGCCGATAGCCCTCATCGTGTGCTGCTTCCCGTCCCGGGCGAGCCTGGACCAAAGGTCAGTGTACTGCGAGGGGGGCATTCTGTCATGCTTGAAACCAAATCAATGGCAGGTTGGCGCACGCTGAAGGGGTTTTTCGTCAGCGAGCACAACCATTCCAAAACTGAAAGGACCCCGTCATGAACGTCGCTAGTGCTGACAAGGAAAATCCGATTCGCTTCGCCGGCTCGGAGCTCGGCGCGCATCGGCACATCTGCGGATTCTTCCGCACTCCAGAGGAGGAGTATTACCTCCTGCTGCCGTTTATCAAAGAAGGCTTTGAGCGCGGCGAAAAAGCCTTCCATGTCGTTGATCCCAAACTTCGTAATGACCACCTTCGGCGGCTAAATTCTGCCGGTATCAACGTGGCCGAGGCAGAGGAAAGCGGTCAGTTCGAACTTTGCAACTGGGAGCAAATGTATCTCCGGGACGGCTACTTCGACCAGGATCGAATGCTCGCGCTATGGCGGGACGTGCTCGTGGCCGCCGGGCAGCGCGGTTTTCCTCGCACCCGTCTGGTCGCCCACATGGAGTGGGCGCTGGAGGATCACGAAGGCGTGAGTGACCTGATGGAATACGAGGCGAGGTTCAACCTGATGCACCAGGGCGGCCGCGACCCGGTCATCTGCACCTACGACCTCACCCGGTTCAGCGGGGACGTTATCATGGGCGTGTTACGAACTCATCCGATGGTGATCCTCGGCGGCGTGTTGCAGGAGAATCCTTTCTTCATTCCTCCGGAGCAGTTCTTGCAGGAGTTGCGCGAACGCCACGTTCGCGATGGATTGCAGCCCGCGGCGAATTGATGTGCCCGGTGACCCAAAAGAAGGCAAGGAAGAGATCAGGCGGCTGCGAAGTTCTATTAATGACCTGATCAGCATCCAGGCTCTGCCCGCGATCTGGAACGGCCGTGAGCCAGGCCACATTGTCAGCACGTTGCTCGACGTACTGGTGAGCATGCTGCGGCTGAATTTCGCCTACGCACGATTGCGCCATTCCATCAACGGATCGCCCGTTGAGTTCGTCCGATTGACGCAACGTCGCACTCCCCCGCCGCAACCCCAGGAGATCGGTCGCGCGCTCGACTGCTGGTTGACCAACCGCTCCGCCAATGCACCTCTGGCCGTGCCGAATCCGGCGGACGACGGCGAGGTCAGGATCGCGCCTCTTCGGCTCGGGCTCATGGATGAAATCGGTGTCCTGGTCGCCGGCTCAAAGCGGGCCGATTTTCCGACACCGACCGAAACGCTTTTGCTACGGGTGGCGGCGAATCAGGCCCTGGTCGCCTTGCAAGAAGCCCGGCAATTGCACGAGCAGCGGCGCGCCGCGGAGGAACTCGAACGACGCGTCACAGACCGGACCGCACAACTGACCACCGCAAACGAAGCGTTGCGCGAGTCGGAAAAAAAGTACCGCACGCTGTTCGATTCGATTGACGAAGGGTTTTGCACTATCGAAGTGCTGTTCGACGGAAACAATAATCCGATTGATTATCGCTTCCTGGAAGTCAATCCGTCGTTTGAGAAACAGACCGGGATTCAAAATGCTCGAGGCAGGAGAATGCGCGAGATTGCTCCGCAGCACGAAGAGCACTGGTTTGAAATTTACGGTCGAATCGCCTTGACGGGTGAACCCGTACGTTTTGAAAACCAAGCCGCACAACTGCAACGTTGGTATGACGTTTATGCTTTCCGCGTCGGAGAACCAGGGGACAGAAAAGTCGCCATCCTTTTCAACGATATCACGGAACGCAAGCTGGGTTTGGCGAGTAGCGGGACGAGAAGCCGCGCATCTTTCCGAGGAGTGGTATCGCTTATATGGCTTTGATCCAGAAGAGGGCATGCCGGCTTGGGAAGAGCGCCTCCAGCGCGTTCATCCGGAGGATCGTGCCAAGTGGCAGGGGACAATCGATCGAGCAATCCGTGAAAAGTCAGATTACCAAGTGGAATTCCGAATCCTTCTTCCGGACGGGACGGTCAAATACATCCATACGGTCGGCCATCCGGTCTTGAATGCAGCCGGGGATTTGGCGGAGTTCGTAGGTAGCGCGACGGACATCACCGAGCGCAAGCGGGCCGCGGTGTTGCTGGCCGGCGAGAAACGGCTTCTTGAGATGATAGCCAGGGGCGATTCTCGCGCTCTTGTCCTGGAGGGCGCATGCCGAGTCTTCGAAGAACTGGCCAGCGGTTCTCTGTCTTCGATCCTTTTGTTGGACCCGAAAACCAACCAGCTTCGGCATGGCGCAGCGCCCAGCTTGCCAATAACCTACACGGAGGCAATTGACGGCCTCGTCATCGGCCCCTGCGTGGGTTCGTGCGGAACGGCCGCTTACCGCGCAGAGCAAATGATCGTTTGCGACATCGCCACGGATCCGCTATGGGCAGATTACCGCGATCTGGCGCTGGGTCATGGGCTGCGAGCGTGCTGGTCCACGCCGATACTCTCCTCAACAGGCAAGGTTTTGGGGACCTTCGCTATTTATTATCGCGAGCCGCGCAGCCCCACTCCGCACGAGCGTGAACTCATCGAGCAAATCACCCATCTCGCGAGTATCGCGGTCGAGCGCGAGCAGGCCGAAGAAGCGCTACGGCAGGCGCAGGCGGATCTTGCGCACGTCAGCCGGGTGACCACCATGGGTGAGCTGACCGCCTCCATCGCCCATGAAGTCAACCAGCCACTAACCGCAGTCGTCAACAACGCCAATGCCTGTCTCGACCTCCTGCCCAAGGGCGCTCCGAACGTTGCAGAGGTTCGAGAAGCGCTAGCGGAAATAATTGACGATGCCGATCGCGCGAGCGCCGTTATCCTCCATGTCAGGCAGTTGGCGAAAAGGGCGCCCATCGAGAAGTCGCTTCTGGATCTGAGGGATGTCGTCAAGGATGTTCTGGCACTTGCCCGTTATGAGTCGGCTGCGCGGCGCGTCACGATCCACACCGATTTGCCCGAGGACCTGCCATCCGTCTCAGGTGATCGTGTGCAGCTCCAACAGGTTTTGCTCAACCTGGTGATGAACGGAATGGATGCGATGAACACAGTCGAGGAATCGAAGCGTGTCCTGACAATTTGCGGGCGCCTCGAAACACGGGATGGAATGCGTGCGGCCTCGCTCCGCGTGCAGGATTCAGGCACCGGGTTCAAACCTGAGGAAATGGACCGGCTTTTTGAGGCGTTCTACACCACTAAACCCCAAGGCATGGGTATGGGTTTGGCAATCTCTCGCTCCATCATTGAAGCTCATGGCGGGCGGTTGTGGGCTGAGCCGAACCAAGGACCCGGTGCGACCTTTTTGTTCAGCCTGCCGGACGCAGGCCATGCCGCATCATGACCGAGGCCGAGCCTATCGTATTTATCGTTGACGACGATCTGTCGGTTCGTCGTTCCACCGAGCGTCTTATCCGAGCAGCCGGACTGAAGGTCCAAACCTTTACTTCCGCCCGGGAATTTCTAAAGAACCCGCGACCTGAAGGAGCAGCCTGCCTCGTGCTCGATGTGCGCATGCCAGGGTTGAGCGGCATCGAGCTTCAACGCGAACTGGTCCGATCTGGAACTCACATTCCGATCATTTTCATTACCGCGCACGGCGATATCCCGACGACGGTGCGCGCGATGAAAGCGGGAGCCGTGGAATTCCTCACCAAGCCCTTCCGCAGCCGTGGTCTGCTGGACGCGGTCCGCGCCGCCATCGAGCGGGACCGATCAGCGCACAAAGAGCGATCTGAAACCAGAGAATTGCGCCAGCATTATGAACAGCTTACCCCGCGTGAGCGCGAAGTGATGCCTCTCGTTGCCGCCGGACTGCTGAACAAACAGGTCGCCGGCGAACTCGCCACCACCGAGCGCACGATCAAATTTCATCGCGCGCACATCATGCAAAAGATGCGCGCAGAATCTCTCGCCAATCTCGTTCGGATGGCTGAAAAGCTTGGAGCCTCCAGCCCGCTTAAGTAAGAAGCTACCTGTCCCAAAGGACAGCCATCGGCACTGTCCCAAGGTACAGTAGAATCCTCCCCGCGTACGCCATTACTGTGAGGCATGAACAAATTGTGGTTGAGGGACAGCGAGGGACGCAAAGAAGAATCGTCTGAAAGTCCGCTCGTTTCAATCGTGGACGATGACATCTCGGTGAGGAGGTCAACTCGGCGGCTCCTCTGCAACTCCGGCCTGCGGGCCGAGGTCTTCGCGTCGGCTGAAGATTTCCTGCAATCGGCGTGTGTGGCAGAGACAGCCTGCCTGCTGCTCGACATGCGCATGCCGGGAATGGGCGGTTTGGAGTTGCAGCGCCGCCTGGCTGAAACCGGCCGGTTGATTCCAATCGTCTTCCTCAGCGCCCGAGCCAGCGAGGAAGAGGAATGCCGGGCGTTGCGAGCGGGTGCGGCTAACTTTTTGCGCAAACCCGTCAGCAAAGAGATGTTGCTGCACGCAATTCGTGCCGTGCTCGAAGGCCCAGCCAATTAACCATGGAGAAAGTTATGACCACTACTATTGATAAATTAGTCGCTCCTCCTGCGAGAGAGGTGGATTGGAAGCGAGCAGGATCAGCGGTGCTCACGTCTGATGAAACGGATTCGGGTGCCAGCAGTGATACGTTCGCGGGCCAGGGCGCGAACGCCCTGGCTCTCGACCAGGGCCTGCCGCGATTGCTGTACGAATTGGCGGTGCGCCTCCCCGTGCAACCGGATATTCAAGCCCTGTGCATCTGGCTCTACGAACCGGTTCGCCAGGCCATTCGTCTGCACGTGCTGATGGCCGATCTTCCGGCGAAGATCAGGACCGGCATGGACTTTCCCGTGGAGGATTCGATCGCAGGGTGGGTGTGGGAGCGTCAGCAACCGCTTACGATCAACACGGAGGCAGAAACGCGTTTTCCCGAGTTCGCCCGGGCCCTGTTGGAAGCAGGCATCAGGTCCTTTTGCGCTGTCCCTTTGATGATCGGGAACCGCCGCATCGGCGTTTTGGGACTCGCGAGCAGCAAACCTGCGGCGTTTCGTCATTTCAACCTTCAGTACATGCAGCGGAGCTCTCCAGAACTTGCAAACGTCGCCGACATCCTTCCTGATCTTCAAGGCTCGGCCGACCGGAAACGGAAGCGCGATGACGAACCGATGTACATCGAGGAACAAGTGCGCCCTGAGGATAAGTTTGATGACATTATCGGTCGAAGCGCTTCGCTCCGGGCTGTGCTCGATCAGGTCCGAATCGTGGCCCCGACCAACTCCACGGTTCTCGTCCTCGGTGAGACAGGGACGGGCAAGGAACTGATCGCCCGCGCCATCCACAACCGCGGTTCGCGCCGCGATAAACCGTTCGTGAGAGTAAACTGCGCCGCAATTCCCTCGGGACTGCTCGAAAGCGAGTTGTTCGGTCATGAGCGGGGGGCGTTCACCGGAGCCATCGCGCGCAAGATTGGACGCTTCGAACTCGCGAACGGCGGCACGCTGTTCCTGGATGAAATCGGTGACATTCCCCCTGAGTTGCAGCCAAAGCTCTTACGGGTCCTCCAGGAACAGGAATTTGAACGGCTTGGCAGTACAGTGACTACGCGCGTGAACGTGCGCGTCGTGGCGGCCACGAGTCGCGACCTGCCGCAGATGGTGGCGAACCGTGAGTTCAGAAGTGATCTCTATTATCGCTTAAACGTGTTCCCGGTGCGCCTGCCGGCATTGCGGGAACGCCCTGAGGACATCGCGCTGCTCGTACGCCACTTTGTGGATCTCTGCGCCAATCGCATGAACAAGAAGGTTGATCGTGTTCCTAAGGAGGCGATGGAAGTTCTGCTCACTTACCCATGGCCGGGCAACGTGCGGGAGTTGCAGAATTTTATCGAGCGAGCGGTTATTCTTTCGACTGGCAAGGTTTTGAGACCGCCCTTGGCCGAACTGAAGCAGTCCGTCGCCGATCCGGGGGCTTTCGGAGAAAGCAACGTTCCCAAAACCGTAACTCTAAAAGATGCCGAGCGCGAACATATCGTCCAGGCGCTCGCTGAAACCAATTGGGTCATCGGAGGCCCGAAAGGCGCAGCCGCCAGACTCGGGTTGCAGCGCACGACTCTAATCTCCAAGATGCAAAGGCTCGGCATCTTGCGCGCTCAAGCGTGAAAGCGCAAAGAATAAACCTGATCGGCTCCGGTTAATGTGATTGCCGGTGGCGAGTTGTCATCACTTGTCGATCGTAGAACTTACCCACGCTCCCTGCGTTTGAAGACATAAAACAAATAAGCCAGCGACGGCAGCAGCAGGATCGCACCGAAACCCAACGCAATCACCAATAAGCGCAGGGTGAATTCAGGAGCAGCGGCGTTAGTGACGGTGACATCAGGCGTAACCAGATTGGGATATTGTGCCAAACCCCAGCCCACAAGAATGAGGGTGACTTGTCCAATCGCGGCAAGCCGTGCCAACACGAAGCGTCGCAGCCAGAGGGCAATCAATGCCGCGCCCGCAAAAAGACTCGTCCACACCAGCAGCACCGGCGCCCACCAGCGCGTCAATTCGTAATACATCGCCGGTGCGCCTCGTCGGGAAGTGAGGAAGACCACCAAGGCAATGGGCGCAAGCGCCAGCCCGGACCACAAGGAGCGCCGGCGAAAATCGTCTTGCAGGCCAGGTTCACCCCGGGTGTCGAGCGTGAGGTAAGTGGCTGCCAGAAACGCGAAGAGTCCGAGCGCAAACACGCCGCAGGACAGCGCAAATGGCGTCAGCCAGCCTGCCATGAAGCCGCTGAGGACACGCCCTTGCTCGACGCGGATTTGGCCGGTGGTTAAAGCGCCAAGGATGACCCCCTGGAAAAAGGGGGTTAAAAAGCTGGCCATCCCGAAGACGTTGCTCCACCGGCGCCTATCCTTCACGTCGTATTTGCGGAACACGAACGCGGAGCCGCGCAGCACGATGCCAAGGAGCATCACAGTCGTCGGAATGTTGAGCGCCGTCATCATGGTTGCGAAACCTCTCGGGAATCCGGTGAACAGCAGAACAATAACGAGAATTAGCCATACGTGGTTGGCTTCCCAGATGGGCGCGATGGCGTCCGCGATCGCCTCACGCTGCCGTTTGGCGCGAGGCCCGAACGCCAGCAAGTTCCATATCCCACCGCCAAAATCCGCGCCGCCCATGAGCGCATAAACAATGAGCGACGATAAAATGAACATGGCGACGATGACCTCAAGCACGAGTTACCCCGCTTGGTTGGGCTGGCACAAGACTGCCGGTTTCTAAAAACTGGCGGCGCAGGAGAAACACAACGACAATTGCCAGAAAGATGTAAACCGCGGTGAAGATAACGAACGGCACGACCAGTCCCGGCATGGGTGTTACAGCTTCGCGAGTCCGCATCACGCCATAAATTATCCAAGGCTGGCGTCCCAATTCCGTTACGACCCATCCGGTTTCAATTGCCAGAAATCCCAACGGACCGGCGGCAACCAGACCGCGTAAAAACCATCTGTTATTAGGCAGAAGCCGGTATTTCAGCCATAACACATCCGCACAGAGCGTCAGCGCGAGCATCAGCATTCCCGAACTGACCATGATGTCGAAGGACCAGTGCACGACCCGGACATTCGGCCATTGGCCGCGGGGGAACTCCTCCAAGCCGACCACTGTCGCGTTCGGGTCGTGCGCGGTGAGGAGACTCAGTCCGCGAGGAATCTTCAAGGCGTAATCGGTCTTCATCGTTTGGTCCTGCGGAATCCCACCGATAACCAGCGGCGCTCCGGCCTTCGTCCGATAGTGCGCTTCCATTGCCGCGAGCTTGGCCGGTTGCAGCCGGGCGACCGCGCGCGCACTCAAGTCGCCGCTGAGGATTTGCAAGGGCGTGGAGATACACGCAACGGCAAGGGCGAGGCCCAGCGCGGCTCGATGAAAAGGGCTGCTCCGGTCACGCAGCAGAAAAAAAGCATGAACTGCCGCCACCATAAAGCCTGTGGCCACAAATGCCGCCAAAGTCATATGCACGACTTCGTGAAAAGAGGCGGGGTTCAACATCGCCGCGATGGGATCAATGTCCGCAATCTTTCCATCGACGATTTTGAATCCAGCGGGCGAGTTCATCCACGCATTCGCCGTAACGACGAAGATGCCCGAGAGAATGCCGCTGATGGCCACAACCACGCCGGACAGCCAGTGAATGAGCGGTGAAACGCGCTTCCATCCGTAAAGATAGACCCCCAGAAAAATGGCTTCGGTGAAGAACGCGAAACCTTCCAGCGAAAACGGCATTCCGATGATGGCCCCGGCCTGCTCCATGAAGCCGGGCCAAAGCAAACCAAGCTCGAACGAGAGCACCGTGCCCGAAACCGCGCCCACCGCAAACAAAATGGCTGCGCCCTTCGCCCACCGCTTGCAGAGATCAAGATACACCGGTTGCTTCGTCCGCAGATACATCCCCTCAGCGATGGCCATGAGCAGCGGCATCCCGATCCCCAACGCAGCAAAGACGATGTGGAAGGCCAACGACATGGACATCTGTGAGCGAGCGAAGAGGAAATCACTCATTCCATTACAGCGTTGACAGTTTCCAGGTTCTAATCAACCCAAAGGACGATCTTGCCACGCGTGCGGCGGGCCTGGCTCAGTTGTTGAGCGAGACGTGCCTCCGATAAGGGCAAGACTCTTTGCACAAACGGTCGGAGCCTTCCTGAATGACATCTGGTTCATTTTGACGGCGAGAGATTTCTTGGCCCATATCCCGATTGATCGAAAGGAGTTCTGCCCGAACTTATCAGAATCGCAACTCAAGGAATTTCAAGCCTGAGACTTTGCCCGAGGCAGGATCTCGCACAACGTTATCTTCTGCTGAACCGTAGCGTTCCGGCGCCGCCGGGTTGATGAGTTGCAATGGATTATCCGTTTTGGCCAGTTGGACGAGAATGCCATCCACTTTGACGTGGCCGTGCGCTGTCTCGTTGGGCGCAGGTTTCTCGACATGGAGCGGTGTTTTCCGCGCGCGCGACTCGATTTGCGCTGTTGATTTCTGATCCTGCTGCGGAGCAGCATGTGCCTGCGCGCTTTCCCTGACGGGAGCCGGCTTATCTATTTGTGAGTGAGCTGGCGACGGGGGATTTTCGGCCCAAGCCGACGCTGCCAAACTTAGAAGCAGAAGCAAACATAGTTTTTTCATGACGTATTCCTTTCCATCAACGATTTCATTTGGCTTCCGACAACAAATTTGCGCTTGAAACCCCCAACCCTTTGGCCAGCTTTTTAATGGTAAGCAGCGTGGGGTTGCGCGCGCCCCGCTCAATGCCCGCAATATAGGTGCGATGCAAATCGGCACGTTCAGCCAGTTCCTCTTGCGAGATTCCAAGGCCGGACCTGAGCTTCCGTACGCACGCGGCAAAACACGGGATGACAGTTGACCTATGCATGTTCTTGGAGCAGCCCAGGAAGAGCATGGGTGGAAGGTTTCGGCGGACGGACCAGGAATGGAAGAGCCGCGCTTAGCAGCATGATTCCAGCGATCAGGTCGAGAGCCTCTGTGTAGTAGCCCGTGCTCTGGCGCACGTGCGCGATCAGCGTCGGCCCCAGCAGGCCGGCCAGTCCCCACGCCGTCAGCATCAGCCCATAAATGGAGCCGACATTTCGCGCACCGAAGAAGTCGGCGGCAAAGGCCGGCATGGTGCCGAAGCCGCCGCCGTAACACAGCAAGACGATGAAGGCCAGGACTGCGAGTCCTCCGAAGCTGTGAACTCGGGACAGCAGGAAAAAGACGATCGCTTGCGCCAGAAACATCACTTGAAATACCCGGCGTCGGCCGATGAAATCAGAAAACCAGGCCCACAGAAATCGGCCCGCGCCGTTTGCGATCGAGATGATTCCAACCAGACTCGCGGCCGCGACCGCCGAAACATGAGTGATTTCCTGCGCCATGGGCGCAGCCTGGGAAATGATCGAGATGCCGGCGCTGGTGTTCAAAAAGAGAATGGCCCACAAGCCGCACCATTGCCACGTCTTGAGAGCGGCTCCCAGCGTGTAATCCTTGTCCGAGCGTTGCTGTTGCTGGCTGACCGGCGGTTGCCATCCGGGCGGGCGATAGTCATCGCGCGGATTTCTCATGAAAAGAGCTGAACCCGATACGGCGATGAAGTAAGTGAAACCAAGAATGGTAAAGGTTTGCGAAACCCCGACCCACGAGATCAAATGTTGGGCAACCGGTGCGGTGATGAGCGCACCCGCGCCAAATCCGGCGACGGCGATTCCGGTGATCATGCCGCGTTTGTCAGGAAACCATTTGATGAGAGTCGCCACCGGCACGATGTAACTCAAACCGAGGCCGATGCCGCCCAGCACGCCGTAAGAAAGGTAGAGAAGCCCCAAGTGGCCTCCCACCTGTCCCGCGAGCACCAAGCCCAGGCCGTAGCAGAGGCCTCCGATGGCAGCCACACGGCGAGGGCCGCTCCGCTTCATCCATAAACCGCCCGCGAAGGCGGCAAAGCCGAGCATGAGAATCGCGAGTTCGAAAGCCAGTGTGACCTGAGACACCGTCCAGCCATAGCTTTTGGTCAGCGGAATTCGAAAGACACTCCAGGCATAGACCGCGCCGAGTGCGAGTTGCATCACGACGCCTGCAGCCGCGATCAGCCATCGGTTTGAACTGTTGGTAGTCATACGATTCATCCTTGTTAATGAAGGCAGATCACCGATGGCCGCCGCCGACATGGCCGCCTCCGCCAACGTGGCTACCGCCGCCACCGCCAGGATGGGCAAAGCCACTTGGGGAATGCGAAAACCCGCCGCCAAACGAATGGAAGTTGTTGAACCGTTGTTCGCCCATGGCGCGGCCGAAGGCGTGTGGTTGCAGCTCCGCTCGTGGCGCCGCGGGCGCGGGGTGCCACGCGGGGCCGGTGTTTCGTTCCCAGGAGCCGGACGGGCTTTGGCGATAGACGCTTCCGTCTCTACCGCCGTAGAGATTGTGTGGCGTGAACGGCCGCGGCGCTACGGGCGCTGGCGGAACGTGCGCCTGGAAATTGGGTTGTTCAAATCCACGTGGCACTACGGCCGATTCTGCAACCTGCGCGTGGAAATTGCCGTGGTAGGGGCCAAGAGGCGCGACACCGGCATGGTCGAAGGCATGGCTCGAATATGGACTGAAGTGGCCGCTCCAATTGCGCGACCATTCCCGACCGTTCCACGCGTTGAATCCATACCCGTGTTCGGCGTGCGCGACGCCCGGCCCCCAGTGGTGATAAATGTTAACGTGATTGAGGCTGACGTGATCGTAATCGAAGTAGTGCCGCCACCCCCATTCATACGGCCCCCACCACGGATGCCACCACGTCCCCAACCATTCGCCGGCGCCAAATCCGAAGCCGAACCCAATCCCCCAGTTGTCGGCGAACCCCGCCCCAAATCCATAGGTACAGGGCGAGCCTAACCAGTAGCTTCCAATGTAGGGCGGATAGTACCAACCCGTGCCATAAACCACGACGTGGTCCGGGCACACCTCGGTCCCGAGATAACCGGGCGTATAACCGACATAAACCACGTCGGGCGTCGAACCGTAAACCTG
>WNGL01010602.1_pt1 | contig 15394 bp, 16 predicted proteins | sample 5400591 | NCBI WGS metagenome assembly WNGL01 (sample SAMN13153377, study PRJNA577476) | soil metagenome | isolation source: 80 cm soil or saprolite under Garry oak tree replicate 1 | place: USA:California | collected 2016-06-15
ATGTTGCCGTGATCTGAAAGACCGCATCGTCAAGCTCGCCCCCGTGCGACCACGGCGTTAGCGGGTTTCCCGGTAGCAATTGCAACACTCCTAGAATGGATGCGCGATACCAGACGGCCAAGACATTTGCGCCGGGGCTGCACGCGCTTTCATAGAGTCCGCTACTAGGACTTCCAGTTTGACCTGCTGAAGTGCGGGCCTGCAAGTCGCTCATCATTGTCCAAACATTTCGGAGGTCGTCAGGATTCACGGCGGCTACATCATTGCCACGTGCGGCCCAAAAATCGTGGACTGCCATAGCCCAAGAAATTCTATCGTTCATGGGGGATTCCGTAGAATTCAGTTCGAACGTCGGAGCGGTGCTCCATGCTAGCTTGTTTTTTAAGTGACAGGTAACTTGCCATGAACAACCGAGCCGTCAATCAGTAAAAGACCTGCAATCGGCGTTCAGGTCGCTCTTTGGGCCGTTTCTGGTAGCAAGGATTGCTAATGTTGGCCGATGGATCAATCGGAACTCGTTTGACTGGTCCTTAGCCAATTGCTCCAACTTACGGATGCCGTCCTCTTCACTGTCGATGGTGGCCTTCCAGATCGACACCCCATCGGCCAGAACTTCGAAAACGTCGTAGGCGCGGTCCATATTCCCTCGCAACGCCCACGCGGGTTCGCGCTCTTGTCATCAAGAACTTTCGGGTGTGGCTGGATCGTAGCATCTTCCTCAGTGGAAACCAAACACTTCTAATGACCGACGGTCAAACTGTTCATGGATTTGTGAGAGAAGAAACAGTAGATTGGCGCTCTCGTATGGGGTTTCCATTCGTCCGCCAATGGACCCGAATAAACCGAGGCAAGCAGAGCGAAGGCTAGTCCCAGTGTCCAAATGTGAACAGCTTTTCGCCAATGTCTTATTGCACCCTGTTGTGATGAGAACGGGCCTACCCACGCCGGACCTGAGAAAGTTGGACCTATATGGCGTGTCGGGTGACCGTCCATTTGATTTGCTGGTACTTGGAAGGGAAGCTCTCGCCGAGCGTGGAACGTGAGATCGAGCGGCATCTGAGTCGATGCTGTGATTGTCGCCTCATTTTGGAAGCCGCAACCACGACTTTGGCTCAGCGTTTTGAGAAGGGCAAGGCGGTACACGCAGCCTGAGGGAAGCCTCAAGGTGTGCCCAAGGCTTAAAGACGAGCAACAGATGTCCTCAATGTAACGTACCGAATTGGGGTTAAAACACATCCTTGCGGCCAATCTTCCGCCACATCCTATCGGCTACGAAACGATTGTCAAAGGTGCGGCGGAGCCAGCGGATTGAGTTGACCGTTCCAGTTGTCGTTCACAGCCCTCCCAAGGAAGGCCCGCAGGGGGCGCATACTGATTGCGAGGTTCTTCACCATGTTAGCAAGTGCGTATGGCTCTGGAAATCAAGAACCTTGATGATGAGATCGCGGAATGTACGGAACACAGAGATCATTTGAATAAGGCAAAGCAGAGGTAAGCTGGAACGAAGGGCGCTAGACTTGGAATCCGTCCTCTGCCTTGCATCTGCCGTTTCCTACCCCGGAGATGCCCAAGTCCCTTTACTCGCGCAACACAATGCCAGCATCTAATTACATGGCCCTCAAGAAGTAGGACTAGTTCAAGGGTCATGCAACCAGGACGATATGAGAAACGAACTGTGCAGGCTGTGGCTGTGATGCTTACCAGTCCAGACCTTGTGTTTCCAACGGAACTGACATTAACGGAGAACACAAGCGGTCGAGGTGCACGGGTCGTGACCAAGGGGCTTTGGCAGCCAAACGACTCTTTGGTGATTAAGTCGCTTGAAGGAAACCTCCAGTCCGAGGCGCGAGTTATCTACCGCCAACCAATACGTGAAGGTGTCTATGCAATCGGCCTAGAGTTACTAGCGCCGGAGGGCAAGTGGCAAAGAAAATGAGAGGATTCAACCGTGTCTAGTATTCGGTCTAGCATCAATCCGAATATAACTGTACGTCCACGGATAGCCAAAGGTAAGCCTGATGCAAAAAGGTCCAGATGGTAAACGCTGGGAGAACGCCGCGTGCATGTGGAGGGGTCGGTGTGCTTGTTAGGCAGCTCCTTTTGCTTGGCCGACGACTTTGCGGATGGCGTTGACTACGGCTTCGGGGGCGTCGATTTGAATGTCGTGGCCGCTGCCTTTGACGACCACTCGAGAGCCGTTCGAGGAGAGGCGCGCCGGCTCCTCTTGCATCTTGCCTGCCTGTACACTGCGCCTTTGCCGTTGATGAGCAAGCAACGGCAAGGATCAAGGCGAGAAAAATCAATTTGCTTCTCATGCCGCCCTTCCAGGAGATGCAAAGAGACTTAAACCTTGGAGGACGCGCGCTGATTCTGCTAGTTCAGCCGCTCCCACACGGATTCTAGAATCACAGTAACACCTTCCCTCAGCTGGGGCGTGTTTCGTATAAACAATCGATTGCCGCGCACGGTGACGAAGCGTGTTTGGTCGGTGTTAACCCAGTTTTGTAGCGAGGCAATTTCAACGTGATGAACCACCTTGTCACAAGTGAAGGTGTACCGGCCGGCATAAGCCATGAACGTGGAATAGGCCTGCGCTCTTTCTTCAGAGGGAGCTGAAACGCGGTCAGCAACGGAAAGCGGCTTTCGTCCATCGTCGGAAATGATGGCCATCATTCTGCCATCCGCGGTGTAGGTGAGGAGCCCTGAAGGGTTTGGTCCAAGAACGGCTTTGTTTACTTCGCCCTTGTCGGTCGTGGCTGTGGTTGATATGAGTTTCCAAGTTCCCACGACACTGTCCTTACACTGGGCGCTCACCGTTGGTGAGAAAACGACTGCCAGGAGCACGATCAGAAAAAATAAACTATTTCTCATGTTGGCCTCTGAACGTTAGAGATGTCGAATGGCTCATCAGCTCGACTGGGCTTCGCTCAACACCGGCTATTCCTTGGGCGGTCCGATTATGGCTCCCGGCGGCAGAGGTTGGAACAGCAGATTGTGCATGACTGCAATCGACCAGTTACCGTTTTTCTTTGTCACGATAAACAGCGGGAAATACTTTCTCGGAGGTACAGTTCCCTTGCCGTTGTAATCGATTGCGCCAACAAGGTCCCATTCACAGTGGACCGCAGCGACGTCTGGGGCAAAGAACCTGACGTGTGCGGCAGTCAGGGTCAGCGTGCTCCGCCGGAACATGCCTACGGCCAAATTAGCATTCATTTTCTTGATATCTTCGCGGCCATGAAGCCTGGTAGTGGCCCTCCAGTTGGTGAAGTCGGCATCCTCAGCAAACAACATCGCAAAGGAGAAGCCGTCGTGGGTGTTCCAGGCCGCTGCTAGATCCTCCATCAGTTTCTTGATGGCAGCTTCGTCCGGCGTCTTGCCGTCAGTTTGAGTATTCGCCGTCTGGGCCAGTGCCGGGAAAGAAGCGCATAACGCTAGCACAGCAATGAATAGAGTGTGCCTCATGTTCGTACTCCTAAGACGCGAGCGATCAAAGTGCCCAAGTGTTTAGATCCGTCGAGAGATTCTAATTCAAGGCTCCGCTCTTGAACAATTTCCGAGGTCATAAGTGGCAGGTGGTCAGGTCTGAGGCGATTGATCCGCTATTCGGAACCTGAAACACTGCCGCGTGAATTTGCCAGCAGCTTCGAATGAAACAGGGCGCGAGTTTATTTTCTGGCGAAGGCGTCGAGGGCGGAACTGAGGCGTTCGAGGGCGGCGCGGAGCGTGGGCGTGTCGCCGCCAATGCCGATGCGGAAGTGGCGCGGCATTTCAAAGAAGCTGCCGGGGACGACGGAGGTTTCAAATTTTTCGCGGAGCAATTGGAAGAAGGCTTCGGGATCGCGGCTGTGCGGGAGGCGCGGGAAAACGACCGTGCCTGCGGGAGGGCGAAAACATTCGAGGTCGTGGCGCGAGTCGAGGAAGGAGTCGAGCAGGGCGCGATTGGCGGTGAGGAGAGAGCGAGCGCGTTCGCGGAATTTTTCGAGATGATCGAGGGCGGTGACGGAGAGACGTTCGGCGGGATGCGCGCCGGTGGCGGCGAAGAGATCGTTGAGGAGCCACATGCGGCGGGCGAGGCCGGGAGCGGCAAGGATCCAGCCGCAGCGCAGGCCGCTGAGGCCGTAAACCTTGGTGAGGCTGCTGGTGACGATGAAAGGATTCTCTTTAGCTCCTGCGATCCCATTGCCGATAGGAAAGCAAAAAGGCGCGGGCTTGCCGAAAAGCATTTCGAGATAAACCTCGTCGATTAAAACGCGCACCTTGGAGCGCATCGCCAGCTTACCGATAGCTCCGACCATTTCCGAGGAGAGGAGCGCGCCGCTGGGATTGTGGAGATTGGTGAGCACGACGAGGCGAGTGGAGTTGGTGATGGCGCGCTGGAGTTCGTCGAGGCTGATGGAGAAGCGCGATTCGAAGCGGCGCGGAAGGCGTTTGACGCGCGCGCCAAGATAGTTGGCGACGTCGAGAAGCGGGCCATAGGCGGGCTGCTCGAGGACGATTTCGTCGCCGGGTTCGAGAATGGCGGCCATGGCGAGGTGATTCGCCATGGAAGTGCCCGCGGCGGTGACGATGCACTCTTCGGGGATGCCGGTATGCACGGCGAGCCGCGCGAGCAGCGGCGCGTGCCCGTAACCGCCGGGAGCGGTGATGTCGAGTTCGCGGACGTCGAGAGGAAATTCTTCGCGCGAAATGCCGATGAGTCCGCTGGTGGCGAGATTGTATTTGGCGTGGGAGTGCGTCTTGGCCCACTCCATATAGAGCGAGCGCTTGGTGCGAACAGTGCGAGCTGGCCCACTCCATGTAGAGCGAGCGTTTTGTGCGAACGGTGCGAGCGGAACTGCTCATGCGGCGGTGGCCTTTCGACTTTGGGCTTGCCAGAAAAAGTATACGGGCAAACCGGCAAGAGCGATGCCAAGACCGATGGAGGAACGCAAAGGATCGCGCGCGAAGGTGCTGATGACAACGAGCCATTCGGCGGCGATGAAAAGCAGAGTGGTCCAGGGATGGTCGGGGACGCGATGGTCGGTGGCGGCGGAGGGAGAAGAAGTGTCGCGGCGGCGCAGCACAAGAAGGCAGATGGCGGTGAGGCCGAAGAAGAGCGAGTCCATGGCGACGACGTAGTTGACGACTTGCGCGTAGGTTCCGGTAAGGGCGATGAGGATGGCCCAGACGCCTTGCAGGGCGATGGCGATAACCGGGACACGCGTGCGGGGATGGACCCAGGCGACGCTCCGAAAGAAGACGCGGTCTTCGGCCATGGCGAAATAGACGCGCGGGGCGGTCAGCATGGATTGCGCGAGAAAGCCGAAGGCGGAAAAGGCAATGCCCGCGGCGATGAGCGCGCCGCCCCGATTACCGAGGGCTCCGCGCATCACAGTGGAGGCCGGAGTGGTGGCGTTGGCGAGACCGATGGGACCGAGCGCGCGGACATACACGAAGTTCACGGAAGTGTAGACGGCGATGACGCCGAGAACGCCGAAAACGAGGCCGCGGGGAAGCGTCTTGCGCGGATCACGAACTTCGCCGCCGAGGAAGCTGGAGGTCTGCCAGCCGCCGTAGGCAAAGAGGACAGGCGTCATCGCGGAGCCGAATGCGAGCGCGAGGCTATAGGAGGGCGGCTGATCGAGAAGGGGGCGAAAAGAGATTTGCGAGGGGCCGCCGCGGAGGAAGCTGAAGAGTTCAAGCACGCCGATTGCGGCGATGGCCGTGAGCGTCATGGCGGATTGCACGCGGCTGCCTGCACGGACGCCGAAGCAGTTGATGGCGGTGAGCAGTGCCAACGCGGATACGGCGATGAGCGAATCGTTGATGGGCCAATGGGTGAGTTCGAGGAAATAGCGGGCGAACGTGACCGCGACGGCGGCCATGCCGCCGGTTTGAATGACGAGAAGGAGCACCCAGCCGTAGAGAAACGCGACGCCGGGATGGAGGGCTTCGCGGAGGTAGGCGTATTGGCCGCCGACGACGGGCAACCGCGAGGCGAGTTCGGCGTAGATGAAGCCGCCGAGAAGCGCGACGAGACCGCCGACAATCCAAACAGAGAGGATGAGAAATGAAGTGTGGACGCGTTCGGCGACGAGATAGGGATTGATGAAAATACCTGCGCCGATGATGCCACCCATCACGGCCATGGTGGTGCCGAAAAGGCCGAGATGGCGCGCGAGGGCGGCGCTGGGCGAGGGTTGCGCGGCTGGGTTTTCTGGCGAACTCACGATGTTTGGCTCAACTGGAGCTCACGCTTGGGCCAATTCGTAGAGATATTCGACTTGAGAGAGCGCGGCGCCGTCCATGCCTTGCACTTTGGGATTGCTGGATTCGATGACGTAGTACTCGTCGGGTGCGTGGGCGCCGTTGCCGTGGCCGAGGCCGAAGTGGCCGGCCGGTAGGCGAAGTGGATCGCCCGTGAACACATAGCCGGGCCAGGAACCGGCGAGGCGCGGAAGAATCACAGGGTCGATGCCATTCTTTTTGTAGACGGCCGAGGCTGCGCGAATGACGGCAGAGTCGGCGGGAGTGGAAGTGGAATCGTAGCCGCCGGTCATGTTTACGTCGATGTCGCCGAAACCTTTTCTCGCGAGATGCGCTTTGAGCAGGGCGAGGGATTCGGAGGCGGTCATGTCGGGAACGAGGCGAAGATCGAGCTTGGCGATGGCTTTGCCGGGAAGAATGGTCTTGCCGCCCGGGCCGGTGTAGCCGCCGACGAGGCCCTCGATGTTCACCGTGGGGCGAGAGACGAGCAGTTCGAGGGATTCCTGAAAGCTCACGTCGTGAACCCAATGCTGGATGCCGAGAAGTTTTTTGGCTTCGGCTTCGTTCATGCGGCGCGCGGCTTCGGCGATCATTTTCTTTTCGGAGTCGGAGAGCGGACGGACTTTGACCGTGTAGCCTTCGATGGCGGGGTCGTTGCCGTCGGGCGAGACGAGCGAGGCTAGCGCTTCGACGAGATGCCATGCGGGACTGTCGAGACGCGCTTTGTTGCTGGAGTGGACGTCCTTGCGCGGACCGCGGCCCCAGCGTTCGCCGCTGGAAGTGAGTTCGCACTCGATGACGCCTTTGGCGCCGAGGAACATAGAGACTTCGCCGTCGAGTCCTTGCGAGGCGAAAGGCATGAACACACCGCTGCACTTTTTCAGGGCGGCGGCGACTTCGGGATTGCGAACAACTTGTGAGAAATGCGGTGAGCCAATTTCTTCTTCGCCCTCGGCAACGAAGACGAGATTCACGGGGAATTTTTTGCCTGCGCCGCGAATGGCGTGGAATGCGGCAAGCAGCGTCGCTTCCGGACCTTTTTGATTAACCGCACCACGGCCCATGATGATCTTGCCGAGGCCGGGCTTGTCGAGAAGAGCGGCTTCGAATGGAGGAGAAGACCATTCGGCGGGATCGGCTTGCTTCACGTCATACATGAAATAGAGGCCGAGCGTTTTGGGAGCGCCGGTATCGAGCGTGGCGAAGACGCCGGGCTGGCCGTCGGTGGGCATTTTTTTGACGCCGCTGAAGCCGGCTTCGCGGAGCATTTGCATCATCAGCTCGCAGCCTTCGTTCATGCCGCGGTTTTCGGCGGCGATGGAAGGCTGGCGAATCCAGGTTTGCAGACGCTTGACTGCTTCGTCGTGATGCTTTTCGATTTCAGCGCGAATGGCAGCGAAGTCGTCGGGATGCGCCTGCGCCCAACGGGGAATGGCGGTCAGCGCGGCGGCGGCTGCGGCGCCTTGGAGGAAGGTGCGGCGATCGGTGGGTTGTTCGGTGCTGTAATTGGAGCTGGATGACGCTGACATGAGAAGCCTCCGCGAAAGATTTTGATGAAATCCGAGAAGGAAGAACTATACGACCACTTCAAATACGGGCAAAGAACTTAGTCGGCTGAGCCAATGGCAGCGCAAGGGCTTTGGCTAACCAAGCAGAACTTTGTTAGAGCGAGCCGCTAAGCTTAGTGATTCACGAAGCGCGCGATTGTTCCGTTGGCTCCGACGGCCCAGCCACGATTGGCGTCCAGAATGGTCCCGGCGTTGAGATTGAGCGAGTCGGTGTGAATCCAGTGAATGCCGTTATCAGTGGTGATGTCTTCGCCGGTGGGTCCGACTGCCACCCAGCGGCCGCCGTCGACGTGGGCCAACGCCGAACGGAATCCGCCGGGCGGGCGAACTGCGAGCCGCCAGGTCTTTCCGTTGTCCGACGAGGAAGCGGCGACGTGCTCGCTATTGGTTATTTCCTTGTAGTCTCCGCCGAGGGCGATCACATGGTTCTCGTCAGCGCCCACGGAAAAAATCCCCGAAGAAGGGTTGCCTTGTAAAATCGGCGTTCGTGCAAAAGTCCACGTGATACCGGCATCGGTTGAATGAAAGATGCGTGCGGCGGGGCCACCGGTGGCGAAAAGGATTTCTTCGTCTCCCAAGAGCGCGAGACACGAATTACTGGCGGCGAAGGCGCCCTCGCTGCCTAAAGCGGGGGGCATATTGTCCGTAGGAAGCGGGTTCCAGTGCTCGCCGTCGGAGGTTTTCAAGAGAACGAACTTCCCGTCGATAGGATCACCCAGAGCAAGGCACACTGTTTCAGAGAGGCAGGCGATGGAGTCGAGAAAGAATTCCTTGCGATTGTCGGAGTATTGCAGATTCCAGGTTTCGCCTCCGTCGGTAGTCTTGTAGATGCGAGATTTCTCGCCTTCGCCGCTAGACATAACGTAGGCAGCTCTTTCGCTGAAGGCCACGATGCCGCGAAAATCGAGCGCATCACCATCTTTGACATACACGCGTTGCCAAGTCTTGCCTTCGTCGAGCGATTTCAGAATGACGCCGTTAGAGCCCGAGGTCCAGACAATGGGAATTTGCGCCCCTCTTGGGTCATGGCCATAGACTGCGCTGACGGCGCGAAGGTTGGTGTCGATGCCGCTGGTTTGCACCTTCCACGAGTGTGGTTCGGCAGGGGTACTGCAGAGGAAGAAGAACAATGTGACGATGAGGGAAAAGAGCTTGGCTTTCATTGTCAGCTCGCAGCCCGATGACGGGCTATTAAGAGGCCTTTATAGCACGTAGACTTCGGCGCCGCGGGAGCGAAGGCCCTTGTCGAAGGTAACGAGCCGCAGACCCGCCACTGACGCAAAGGCCAAGAGGTACGCGTCCGCCCACACTTTTGGAGAAGGACTTCGAAGCGCGGACAGCCTGCGAAACTCGGGCTCGATGATCTCCGGTTCGGGAACGAAGGCAATCCGATCATCGGCGCATACCGTGTCCCATAGGTCCCAAGCCTCGGGCATTTTCTTAACATCGCTTCCCATTACATTTGCGCTTGTGAGAAGCCTTAGAACTGTTATCTGGGTGATACGGCAGAACAAAAACTTTTCTTCGCTTGATTGCTCAAACCACGCTTTCGCATTCTCCGAGTGGATATGCCGGCTCCACAAGAGCGCCAGCCAAACATTGGCGTCAAGGAAATTCAACGCGTTCATATATTTGTTCGTTCGTCAAATTTACTTTCGGACCGTCCGAGACAATCAGGGGGAACTTAACTCTGGCCGAACGGGGACGCTTGCCCTTCACAAGACTGACTCGCACACCCAAAAGAATTAACTCGCGGACAGATCGTCCCTGCGCGGCAGCCTGCTCCTTAAGTTTGCGGTACAAGGAAGCAGGAATATCAACGGTAGTCCGAACGGCCGGTTCTTTCATGGACATAGAGAGGATTATCGCATAAATGCCATAAATATGGAACGACGTCAGGGACTCTGGTTATGAGCCAAATGATGGTTTCTGCTTCCCTGGCGAGTTGGCCTAATGGGTCAGGTTCACAAAGACTTTTCCGCCTTTCATGACGAAGACGACGCGGCGCACGGCGGTGATGTCCTTGAGGGGGTCGCCATCGAGGGCAATGATGTCGGCGTCGAGGCCTGGAGCGATGGAACCGGCGCGGTCTTGAATGCGGAGGGCTTCGGCAGCGAGCGAATTGGCGGAAACCAGCGCGGCCATGGGATCTTGACCACAGGTCTGCACGCGATAAAGAAATTCCTCGGCGTTATGGCCATGAGCCCCGGCGACGGCGTCGGTTCCGAAGATGACTTTGAGCCCGCGAGTGATGATGGCGCGGCGAAACAGTTCCTGAAATTCGGGCAATACTTTTTCCATGATCGTAAAGCTTTCTTCGCTGAAGTACGGAGTGCCGAGATAGTGTGATTTGTTGTCGAGATAGTTCTGGAGAATCAGCCCGGCTTGCGGATCGAAGTATGTGCCGCGTTCGGCGAGGAAGCGCAGGTCGTCGTCGGTTGCATAAAGGCCGTGCTCCACTTCGGTGCATCCCGCGAGAGCGGCCATGCGTACCGAGGGGCCATAGGCATGTACCACGGACCGAAGATCCAATTTTTTCGCTTCGTCACAAATAGCATTGAGCTGGTCTTGAGAAAGCGTGGGCTTGCCGCCTTGACGGATGCTGCCCGACGCAAAGATCTTGATGACATCAGCGCCATCCTTGGCGCGCTGCTGGACCATGCTGCGCAACTCTTCGGGCGTGCCGGTGGCGTCCCCTTTGCCGGTGATGGGCTCAAGAGAAGTGAGGATCCGCGGGCCCGGCAATCCGAAACGGTCAATGGCATCGCGGAGGTCTTTATCAAGAGGCGAGCCGAGGCTCTGTACGGTGGTGAAACCGGCAGCGAGCATCTTCCAATTGTTCGCGGCGCCTGCGAGGACGGTTTGCTCCTTAGGCTCGTTCTCGCCAGCGAGCTTGCCCGTGGCGTCGAAATGCCAAGTCGGGTGGACGTGCGCATCAATCCAGCCGGGCAGGACCGTCAACCGGGAGAGGTCGTAAGTGATCGCACCTTTTGGAGCGGCTTCACCAACGCTCGCAATCTTTCCGCCTTGGACTACGACAACTGTGTTGTGCAGTGTCTTCCCTTTGCCATTAAAGAGGGTGGAAGCCCTCAAAACGATCGGCCGCTCCTGGGCGGCTATAAATCCCGCGGTGAGGCACAGCGCGAGTAAAACCAGAGAGACCCTGAATCTCAGGCAGGTTGACGGCATTGACATGGCAACTCCTACAACGCAGGAATCCTGAATGAATTCTCGCGCGCCGCATCATAGCGCCGGGTGCGATTAGCCGCAAATGGAACGCGGCTGCATTCGCCACTCACGAACGACGGGCAACAGATTTTTCGAAAAACAAGCGTGAAAGAAACTAATACTTTGCAGTAGGATTCTGCGGGCATAGACTGGCGTAGCTTAAACGCCCGCAGAGCGGGAAACGGGGTAAGCGCTCCAAAAGCGCAGAGTTCTAGGAGAGAGTGAAATGCTTGCAAGAAAAGCAAAAAGCGGAAGTCTGCCATTCGCGTGTTTGTTGATGTTGAGCCTGATTCCCGCAGTCGCCTTCGCGCAGTATCATCCGAAGGACACGGAGTGGGCCTCGTATGCCGCGGACCTGGCGGGAACACGATACCGGCCGCTGGACCAGATCAACGCCTCCAATTTCAGCAACCTGGAAATCGCCTGGCGCATTAAGACCGACAATATCGGCGACCGGCCGGAATACAAGCTCGAAGGAACGCCACTGATGGTGAATGGCGTTCTTTACGCGACGGCGGGATCGCGACGCGCGGTGATCGCGCTGGATCCGGAGAGCGGAGAACTGCTGTGGATTCATGGCGAGCACGAGGGCAAACGCGGCGGGGCGGCTCCCCGGCAGCTTTCGGGCCGCGGGCTGGGCTACTGGTCTGATGGAAAAGAGGAGCGAATCTTCTACGTCACTCCGGGCTTTCGACTGATTTGTCTGAACGCGAAAACTGGTCAGCGCGTTCCTTCTTTTGGCGAAAACGGCATTGTGGACCTGAAGCTCGATGATGACCAAACGATCTCGGACTGGAACAACAACCGCGAATGGGTGCCCAACCCTGAGACTGGCGAAATCGGGATTCAGTCGGCCCCCGTCGTGGCCGGCGACACGGTCATTGTCGGGGCAGCGTTTCGCGAGGGCATGACGCCGAAGAGCATGCGCAACAACAAGGGCTACGCACGCGGATTCGACGCGCGCACCGGCAAGCGCCTCTGGATTTTCCATACGATTCCGAAGAAAGGCGAGTTCGGTTACGACACCTGGGAGAAAGACTCGGCAGAGTACACGGGCAATACGGGCGTGTGGTCGCAAGTGACGGTCGACGAAAAGCTGGGTCTCGCGTATCTGCCGGTGGAATCGCCAACCAGCGATTTCTACGGCGGGCACCGTCCAGGAAACAATTTATTCGGCGAAACGCTCGTGTGCGTGGACCTGAAAACAGGCAAGCGCAAATGGCACTTCCAGTTGGTGCATCATCCGCTTTGGGATATGGACATTTCGTCCGCGCCAATCCTCGCCGACATCACTGTAGACGGGAAACCAGTAAAGGCCGTCGCCCAACCGACCAAGCAAGGATTTCTTTACATGTTTGACCGAGTAACAGGAAGGCCGATCTGGCCCATGCCTGAGCGCCCGGTGGAAGTCGGAAATGTGCCGGGCGAATGGTATTCGAAGACGCAGCCTATACCCACAAAACCGCCAGCCTACAGCCGCAACGGGGTTTCCATTGATGACCTGATTGACTTCACTCCCGCGCTGCGCAAGAAAGCAGAGCAAGACGTCGCGAAGTATCATCTCGGTCCAGTCTTTACGCCGCCGACGGTGAGCAAACTGGAAGGGCCGCTCGGCACGCTCACCATGGGCACGGCATCGGGCGGGACCAACTGGCCTGGCGGATCCTACGATCCCGAGACACATATCGCCTACCTCTATGCGTGCAATTCGTGTATTGAGCCGATCGGGCTGGTGGAATCGCCTAAAGAGGTTTCCGACCTCCGGTACATTTCTGGTGTCGCGGGAAGAGAGGTACAAATTCTGCGGGGGCCGGGGGAAAACGCTGGCGCGGATTCGCCGAAGCCGCCCAAAAAGCGGGCGGGCGGCAGCTACAGCCGCTTGGAAGAGGACGACTTGCCGATTGTCAAGCCGCCCTACGGAACGATTACGGCAATTAATCTCGACAAGGGTGAATTCGTCTGGCAGATCGCCCACGGCGAAACTCCGGATGTGGTGCGCAATTCGGAACTCCTGAAAGGCATGAACATCCCACGCACCGGCCAAACCACCTACAACATCGGCACGCTGGTGACGAAGACGCTGGTCATTGCCGGCGAAGGACAAGTGACCACAACGGCGGATCATCCGCGCGGCGCCATGCTGCGCGCTTATGACAAGACGACTGGAAAAGAGGTGGGCGCGGTGTTCATGGCCGCACCGCAAAGCGGCTCACCGATGACCTACATGGTCCACGGCAAGCAGTACATCGTGGTGGCGGTGAGCGGCGGGCCGTATTCTGGCGAGTACATCGCCTACACGCTGCCGTCGGCTGGCGAATGAAGAGACTGCCCTTATTGTTGGGACCGACGCTAATCGCATCGTCGTTTTTCGCGTTGCGGGCACAAGAGCCGGCAGAGTCGCGTTCGGTTTGGGATGGTGTCTACACCGAAGAGCAAGCCAAGCGCGGAGAGCCGATCTACCAGAAAGAATGCGCTGCCTGTCACGGTGCCATGCTGACCGGAGGGGAGTCCGCGCCGGCGCTGACTGGCGGAGCATTCCAGGCGAATTGGAATGGCCTTACGCTGGGCGATTTGTTTGACCGCATCCGCAAGACCATGCCGCAGAGCAAGCCGGGGAGCCTGACGCGCCAGCAAGGAGCCGACGTTCTGGCATTCATGCTCAGCGTCAACAAATTTCCAGCAGGCAAAACAGAGCTTTACCGGCAATCCGAAATGCTGAAGGAAATCCGCTTCGAGACCAAGAAGCCCGCGTCGAAAAACTGATTGACGCGTGAATGAGAGAAATTTCCGCTCCATCGGTTTCTTTTTGATTTCTTCGAAATGGAGGGCTTGCTCGATGAAGAGAATGCTTCCCCTGTTTATCCTCGCCGCCGCGCTCATCGGATACATGGCCGGATATGCATCGAAATCCAGCGTTAGTCAGCAGGCGCAGTCTGTTCTTACTGGCCATTTCGACGATCTGTCGATAATCCCCAGCGCCAACGCACAGGAAGGAAAACAGGAGCCGATGCCCTTCGGCTACAACTCTCCTCGGCGCCCAGCGCTGGCCCCGGATGCTCCGCCGGTCACCTACTGGAACATCGATGACATTCGCAAAGCCCATACCGAGCTGGCCGAAACGTCGATGAAAGCGGCGGCGCGTCCGGGCAGTGGCAGTTCGCAATCGTTCGGCGGCGGGCCGGTCAACGTTTCCACGCGCAATTTCGCCATTTTCATGCTGTACCGCTTGCACCGCGACAAGCCGGTGCCAAGCCTTACCAAGGTCAACAGCATCTGGGACGACGCGGAAATGCACGCAGGCGCTTACGATTTCTACGTCATCACCGGCGGCACGGGCGAAATGATTGTCGGTGGAAAAATTGCCAACATGCAGAACCTGCGGGACAAAGACGGCATTATACCCGGAGAGTATCGCGGCCAGCCTATCGAAGGCGGGCAAAGGTTTAAGGTGAAGCCCGGCGACTGGCTGCTGATTCCTCCGGACACGCCCCACCAGCCAAAGCCCGATCCCGGCGGCTTCAGCTACATGATTATGAAGATCAATGTAGGCTCTTATCCCTGGGCGCTGATTCGCTGACGGTGGAGGAGACTCGCAGGCCTGAAAGAGTTCAACGGAGCTCGCCGGGCAGAACGCCTTTTTTGCGAGCTTCGTCGTAAAGCGCCTCGATCTTCGACTCCAAATCTTTCCTTTTGTCCTGAAGGGCGCGAATCCGGACTTCGACGGGCTCGCGCTCGTATCTTCTGTCGAGCTGAACGCCGCTTGCGGTGTTCGTAGGCTTGCCGTCGCTGAAATTCTTCAAATCGGTAATCTGCTTGTTCACGTCCTCGAATTGCTTCTGAAATTTCTCGAGCTGACTGCGGACGGATGCAATGTACTGCGGAGTGGCGGTCCTGGGACCCACCGGCTTCGACTTCTCTTTGTTATCCCCCACGACGGAAACTGCGCCTGGCGATTTGGAGATGTCCTCGTTGGTCCAGACCTTTTTGGATTTTTTGGCATCCGTCGAAGGAGTCGAATTCTGCGGCTGCGAAGCCGGCGGGTGCGCATTCGGATCCGTTGTTTGCGCGACCCCAGGAAGAGCAGCGAAAACGAGCACCAGAACGGGCAGCAAGAGTGGGCGGAGCACGGATCCTCCAGTCTTTCAGAGTCAGGGCCCTTTTGCTTCCAGTTTAAGGGGAAGTGCTTCAGGGATCGGCGGTGGCAGAGTCCGCCTTGTTCAAGTCGCCACGTACTAGCTCTTTTCGAATGGCCTCGATGGCTTCCTTGGGCGGACCAATGTAGCGGTAATTTGAATAAAAGGTACGCTCGTGCATGGAAAACCCGGAAAAGAGTTTGCGCCCGTCAAAAT
>WNGL01005255.1_pt1 | contig 15392 bp, 11 predicted proteins | sample 5400591 | NCBI WGS metagenome assembly WNGL01 (sample SAMN13153377, study PRJNA577476) | soil metagenome | isolation source: 80 cm soil or saprolite under Garry oak tree replicate 1 | place: USA:California | collected 2016-06-15
CTGCCCGAGCACGTTTCCGACGAGCTTGCGCAGGATCAGGCGCTCGAAGAGCCCGCCGAGCAGCGCGAGCACGAGCCCGCCGACGACGGCCGCGATCCACAGGTTCCGCAGGCCGTCGGGGAAGGGCAGGGATACGACCAGATTCACGCGGGGGATCGGGACGCGCAAAGTCAGCCCCGGAACGATGACCGTCGCGCCGATGTAGGCGCCCAGCATGAACAGCGCGCCGTGCGTGAGATTCGCGATGCGCATCAGTCCGAAGATGAGCGAGAAGCCCGCTGCGAGCAGGAACAGCAGGCCGCCGAGGGCGAGGCTGTTCAGCGTCTGTATGATCCAGTACTGCACAAGAAACGGGGCCGGTTGTCCCGGCCCCGTGTTCCTCCCTTGCTTACGACTCGAGATTCTTCGCGGGCGGCCAGTCGCGCGAGTACACCGGATTCTTCAGGAACTCCTCCGGCTTGTAGGTCCAGAACTGGCTCACGTTCGGGTAGGTGTGGATGACGCGGTTCACGAGGCGCCCGTCCTTGCGCTCGACCTTGCGGATGTACACGCTCCCGACCACGTTGCCGTAGCGGTCGAAGGAGACGGGCCCCCGCGCGGTGTCGACCTTGATGGCGCGCACGGTCTTCATGAACGCCTGCTTGTCCTCGATGTTGCCTTTCAGCACCTGCAGAGTCGCTTCGAGGACCGCGGCTTCGACGTAGGTCGCGGCGGCGTAGAACCCCGGATCGTAGCCCCAGTCGACGCGGAAGCTCGCGGCAAAGCGCTTGTTGATCGCGTTCTCGATCTCCGCCGAGTACCAGCAGGAGGTGACGATGCCGAGCGCCTCGTCGCCCATGTTGCGCAGAACCGCCTCGTCGAATGCGGTCATGCCGCCGACGACCGCGATCTTCCCCCGGAGGCCGTACTCGTTGAACTGCCTGAAGAAGCGGAAGCCGTTCGAGCCCGCGAAGCCGAGGAAGATTCCGTCCACGTTGGTCTTCAGCTGGGCGATGTAGGTACCGTAGTCGGGAACGGTGAGCGGCGAGAACAGCTTCTGCACGATCTTGCCGCCCGCATCCTCGAACACGCGCTGGAAGCCGGCGCACATCTCGTGCCCATAGGCGATGTCGTCGGCGATCGTCGCCATGCGCTTGTACTTGAGCGTCTTGGCGCAGTAGTCGGCGAGCGGTTGAGCGCTCTGCGACGAAGTCGAGGTACCGCGGGTGAACCAGGGATTGGGCTTCCTCTGCGTCATGTCCTCGGCGGCGGCGACCGAGAGGGTCAGAAGCTGGGCCTGCCGGATGTAGTCGTCGGCGGCGAGCGCGGAGGCGGTGTCGAGCGGGCCGATCATGACCTGGATGCGGTCGCGCTCGACGAGCTCCTGGATCTTGGTGCGCGCCTGCGCCGGCACCCCGCCCGAGTCGCCGACGAAGAGGTCCACCTTGCGGCCGGCCAGGGTGGTGTCGCGCTCCTTGAGGTACTGGACGAGCGCGCGCTCCATGTCGATTCCGCCCGAGGCGAGCGGGCCGGTCTTCACCGTCATGAGGCCGACGCGAATGGGGCTGCTTTGCGCGCGGACAAATGACGGGAGCGCCGAAGTGCTCAAGCCCGCGCCCGCGGCCTGGATAAATCGCCTGCGATCGAATTTCATGTCCTCCTCCTTTGAATCAGTGGGCGGGGCTCTTCGGGGCGTCCGGCTGCTTCAGCGGCTGCGAGCGGTCGAAAGCGTCGATTTTCATGCATTCGCCGAAAATGCGCATGACCGTGGGCAAGCCTGAGATCTCGACGTTGAAGAACTTCGCTCCGAAGACCTGGGAGACCAGGCAGAGGTCGGCGATCGTCGGCGCGTCGCCATGGCAGAATCTGCCCGTTTCCCTTTCCTTGCCCAGATGCCCTTCGAGCGCCTTCAGCGCCTCGAGCGTCCAATGCGCAAGCCACCTGTTGCGCGCCGGCTCGTCCTGATGCATCTCCTTCTCGAGGTAGCCTCGAATTCGTGGAACGACCAGCGGATGCCCGTCGCTCACGACGATCTGCGCGAGCCCCCGCACGCGCGCCCGGCCCCGCGGGTCTTTCGGCAGCAGCGCCGGAGTCGGGTGAGTCTCTTCGAGATACTCGAGGATGGCCATGGATTGGAAGAGCGGCGGCCCGCCGTCCACCACGAGGGCCGGCACCACGCTCTGCGGGTTAACTGCCTTGTATTCCCCGGAGTGCTGCTTCCCTTCCAGGAGATTGATGGAGATCTGCTCCGCCTGGAGGCCTTTCAGAGCGAGCGCGGCGCGCACGCGATAAGTAGCGAGCGAGCGCCAGAATCCGTAGAGCTTCATTGCCACTGCTTTCCCCTTTGACTTTAGCCTAGCGCTTCGGCGGCGGGCCAGCACTGTAGGCTGATGATGTGTCGCGCAATAGCCAGTCCGTCCCACCTCGAGTTGGATTGCGCGAAGGTGGCGGATTCCATTGGTATGGGTAGTCCATCTGGGCAGCGATGCGCGTGCGCGCATCAGGGCCCGCCAATCTCTGTATCAGGTGCAGGCCCAGGTCAATAGCGGACGAAACGCCATCCGCGGTGATGATGTCCCCCTCATCGACCACTCGTTCTTGAACCACCGCCGCACAGTAGGGTTCTAGCTCCTCGTATGCACTCGGATGCGTGGTTGCGCGTCGACCCCGAAGGAAACCCGCGGCTCCGAGAAGGAGAGCGCCAGTGCATACCGATACCTTCAGCGGCACGGATCGCGCAGTTTTCAGCCAATCGAGAAAACCGCGGTCATGTTGGAGGTTCCTCGTGCCGAACCCGCCGGGCACAAAGAGCATGTCGTAGGAACTGAGAGGTTCGGCTACGGCATCAGCTTCAAGCTGAAGCCCGCGATCATCGACAACATGCTGGGTCATTGAGCAGATGCGCCACTCGAAGTCGTCCATTATCTTCATTGACTTCAGACGCGTAACGGGGTCGTAGAATCCGATGAAATCTAGAGACGTGATGCGGTCAAATACTACGAAAGCGGCCTTCATAAAACTTGCCTCCAGCAATGTTGCGCGTGATATCTAGCTTCCTACTCAATCGGCGTATACACCTGCCTTGCGAATGATCGGCCCCCACTTATCGATCTCGGATTTGAGCAAGGTACGTAGTGATTCCGGATTCGCCTTGGCTGGCGGGACTGGCTCGGCACCAAGCTCGGCGAGCCGGGTCTTGAACGCGGGATCTCTGACCGCCGTTTGCAGCGCCGCGACGAGCTTGTCGAGCACCGGTTTGGGAAAGCCTTTAGGCCCCCACAGCCCCCACCAAATGACAACGTCAAAGCCCGTCAGCCCTTGCTCATCGAGTGTCGGAACGTCGGGAAGCGAGGCCACACGCGTCCTCGAGGTGACGCCGTAGACCTTGATCGCGCCGGCTTTGATCTGCGGTGTCGTAGTGCTTGTCTGATCGCACATGACGTCGATATGGCCGCCCAGTAGATCGTTCATCGCAGGTCCGGTACCCTTGTACGACACCGTGGTGAATTCGGTCTGGATCATGTTCATAAACAGCAGCCCGCACAGATGCGAGGCCGAGCCGAGGCCTGCATTGCCGTAGGTGAGCTTGTCCCTACTTGCCTTAGCGTAGGCGAGGAAATCCTTGAAATTGTTCGGTGCGAGCCCTTTCTTAGCGACAAGACTCATTGGTACATCGGCGACCTGCCCGATGGTATCGAAGTCGTTGACGGTGTCGTAAGGCAGCGCCCGGTACAGTGCCGGCGACGTTGACATGCCGATATGCATCAGCAACAGGGTGTAGCCGTCGGGCCTGGACTTGGCGACCTTGTTGATGCCGATGGTGCCGCCGGCGCCAGCGGGGTTTTCGATGATCACCTGCTGCTTGAGCGCGGGGCCGATGGCCGGACCGAGGTTACGCGCCAACGTATCGCCTGGCCCACCGGGCGCGAACGGCATGACCAGGACTATCGGCTTGTTCGGATAATCTTGGGCCCGTGCGCCCCCAGTGGCTGCGCCAAGTGCAAGCAGCAAAACTGCAATTGTGGCCTGATGGCTTCTGCTCATCGTAGCCTCCCTCAGTGACCGATAGGAAATTCATTCCAATGCGGGGCCATGGTGTCAGCGTCCAGCGGTTACCATGATTTCCACCAGAAGCCCGGAGCGCACAAGGTCGGCGCGGACGCAGGCGCGCACTGGCGGATTATCACGGTCTACCCATTCATTCCACGCCGCATTGTGACTCTCGAAGAGCCGCATGTCCGACAACCACACCTGGGCGCTGAGCAGCTTCGACTTGTCGGTGCCGGCCATCGCGAGCAGCGTGTCGATCCGCTCGAGGACCTGCCGGGTCTGCGAAGTGATGTCGCCGCCGGGGTCGGGCGTCACGCCCTGAAGATAGACAGTATCGCCATGTACTACGGCGCCACTGATGTGGGGCAGGTTGTTGGGTCGCTCGACGATACCATGCCGACTAATTTTCATGAGAGTTCCCCTATCTTAACCCTCAGCGCTTGGGTGGAACGACGGGAACCAGAACAAACGACTCCCGTCCCGGTCCGGCATGAAGAGTGTTTCTGCCGCCGAAGACCGCCGCAGGACGGTCGCGCGGGTCATCGTGCAGGAACGGCCCGCAACCGCGCAACTCGTTCTTGAAGTTCGAGAGCCTGGCGCCCGTCGACTTCTGCCACTCATAGTCCTTTCCCCGCACGGTCAGGGCCACCCTGTGGCCGGCAGGGACGACGATCGAGGTCGGCCAGATCTCGACGTCGACCTGCACCACCTCGCCGGGCTCGAGCGGCTGCGGTTCGTCGTGGGTGTGGTAAGGCCGGTACTCGGTGGAGAGTTTCGGATCGAGCTTGCGGTGCGAGGCGCGCAGCCAGCCTTGCGCGACCGGCGTATGAGGATCGATCGCGCCCATGAATACCACTTCCCGCATATCCGGAGAGAACACGCGGAAGACCAGGAATAGATCGGCATCCCTCGTCGACGAAGACACGAACAGTCTCGCGGCGAGCGGCCCCGTGATCTCAGTCTCGCTCCCAAGCGGCGCTGAAACGAACGTCACGCCGTCGCCCAGCGCGTCGTAGCTCACGCTCGCCGCGTTCTTTGGCGATTCCGAAACGAGCGCGTGGCCGGCTGGGTCGAGGTGGAATTTCGTCCAGTGCGTGCGCGCGATCGGCCATTCGTTTTCATGCCGCTCGACGAAGCGGTCGATGTGCCTCACCTGAAGCTGCACGCGGGCCTGCCTGTCCCAGCCGTTCTTCTCGCCTTTCAGGTAATACGCGAAGAACCGTTTCTGAAGCCCGAGCCCGTAATCCGTATAGAAATGCGTCCAATGCTCGATGCCGTGGGCTTCGAGCCACTTGTCCTTCGATGCGGCGCGCACGAATCCCTCGAAGTTGCCGCGCGGATGCAGGCCCTGCCCGCCCCAGTTCGCCGCCGAGAGGAAGGGCACGCTGATCCTGTCCCAGACCGGGGAGCGCCCCTTGTGGTAGTCGTCGTCGAGCGGATGCGCGAGGATGTCATCGCCGAAGTCGCAGCGGTTGCGCTGCAATTCGCGGTCGGCGAGCGTTTCATCTCCGCACACGAGCTCGCCCGTGACCCGGCTGCGCGGGCCGCGCTCGCCCAGCCCGTACTGCACCGTCTTCACCTGCATGTCGTACCAGTTGGCCCAGAACGTCGAGAGAATCCCGCCGTGGTGTGTCATGTCGCGATACCAGTCGGCCGCCCCCTCCCAGATGCACATCGCGGCAAGATGAGGCGGCGCGAGCGAAGCGACGTGCCACTGGTTGATGCCGTAATAGGAAATGCCGTTTAGGCCGACCTTGTCGCTCGCCCACGGCTGCACGCCCGCCCACTCGATGCACAGGTAGAAATCCTTCGTTTCGCGGGGGGAGAAATGGTCGATATAGCCGGGCGAGCGCCCCGCGCCGCGCGAGTCGACGCGCACGCACGCATATCCGTCCGGGACCCATTTCTCGGGATCGACGACTTCCCAGTTCTGGTACTGGTTGGTCGACCCGAAGGCGACGTCGGGGTGCTCGGCGACCATGCGCTGCCAGGCGCTCGGATAGCCGTCCTGGAATGCGAGGCCCTTGGCGTAGGGGCCGTAGCTGAGAATGACCGGAAATCGTCCCTCCTTCTCCGGACGGTATACATCCGCCCGCAGCACCAGCCCGTCGTCAATCCCGATCGGAACGTCCCAGTCGATGCGCATTCCGTCGCGGACTTCGCTCTTCGTCGACGCCATGTGTCGAGTGATTTCGGCTTCGTTGGAGCTGTTATAGTTGTCGCGCCAATTTGACCGCACGCTCTGGCGCCGTGTCAACAGAACGGATCAAGGAGAAGAGAATTGAAGATCGGAATAGCGGGCACCGGCAGAATGGGAGCCGCAATCGCCCAGCGGCTGCTTGGCCTCGGCCATGAAGTGACGGTGTGGAACCGCACGGCGGAAAAGACCGGTCCGCTCGCCGCCACCGGGGCCAAGGTCGCCGCAACACCGTCGCGGCTCGCTTCCGCATCGGAAACGGTCATCACCATTCTGACCGACGCGGCCGCGATAGCCGCCGCCTACCACTCCAAGGACGGGCTGCTCTCCAGCGACGTCTCCGGCAGGCTCTTCGTCGAGATGAGCACCGTGAGGCCCGAGACCGAGCGCGCGCTCGCAGGAAAGATCCGCGCCAAGGGCGCGGCGATGATCGAATGCCCGGTCGGCGGGACGATAGGCCCGGCGAAGGACGGGAAGCTCTTCGGATTCGTCGGCGGCGAGGCCCCGGACGTCGCGCGCGCGCGGCCGCTGCTCGAGCAGATGTGCCGGCGCATCGAGCACGTCGGCCCGGTCGGCGCCGGGGCGAGCATGAAGCTCGCGATCAACTTGCCGCTGCTGGTTTTCTGGCAGGCCTTCGGCGAGGCGCTGGCGCTCGTGCGTCCGCTCGGCCTGGACGCCGCGCGGCTGGTCGACATCTTCAGCGACACCTCGGGCGGTCCCGCGGTGCTGAAGAATCGCGGACCGGCGCTTGCGGCAGCGCTCCAGGGAAAGGAGGTCGGGCCCATCACCGTGGACATCGACGCGATGCGCAAGGACCTGCGCACCATGGTCGAGGAAGCGAGTGCGCTCGGCACCGAGCTTCCCGTCACCTCCCGCGCGTTGGAGTGCTACGACCAGGCCTCGGGAGCGGGCCTCGGCAAAGGGGACATCACGGCGATCCCGGTGCGCTGGATGAAGCGTTGAGGCTCCGCCCGGCTATTGCACCGGGACGACAGCGTCCAGCCGGGAGAAACACTCCCGCCGCGCCGTCTCCAGGAAATCGCGGATGAAGGGCTCGCGCGCCATTTCGGTGGTCGTCGCCCCGTGCAGGTTGCTCCACAACCCGTTCCTGCCGATGCTCCGCGCGATCACGTACTTGTAGTCCACGTAGTTCTTGATCCCCCAGTTCGGCAGCGCGGCGACTCCGCGGCGGCTCGCGACCAGCTGCAGGATCGCGACCGTGAGCTCCGTGGTTCGCCGCGCGGGGCGCACTCCGGCAGGCTTGAGCACCCGGCGGATCAGATCGATACGCTCCTCCGGGACGGGATAGGTGATCAGGGTTTCCTTCGCGAAGTCGCCGGCGCTCAGATAGCGCTTGTCGCGCAAGCGGTGGTCGGTCGGCAGCACCGCCAGCACCTCGAATCGGAACAGCGGATGGAAGACGATACCGCGGCGCGGCTTGTTCTCCGACCCGATCACCAGGTCGGTCTTGCCGTCGGCCAGCATGGCGATGGGGTTCGGGTGAAATCCGGACACGAGGTCGAGCTCCACTTCCGGCCAGTCCTTCCTAAACACGTCCATGATCGGCATCAGCCAGTCGAAGCAGGTATGGCACTCCAGTGCGATGCGCAAAGTCCGCGCCGGCGTACGCGCGAGCTTCGCGAGGTCGCGCTCCGCGGTCTGCACCTCGCCCATCACCGAGCGGGCGAGCGCCACCAGCCTCTGCCCCGACTCGGTGAGCTTCACCGACTGTCCATGGCGCTTCACCACCGCCACGCCATAGTGCGACTCGAGCGCCTTAAGCTGGTGGGAAAGCGCCGACTGCGTGAGGTGCACGCGGTCGGCGGCCCGCGAAACGGTTCCCGTCTCGGCGAGCGCGACGAGCGAGCGGAGATGGCGTAGTTCGAGCATCGCGTATTATGAATACCACTCATAGTTTCTGCAAGAACTTTCACTGGATTCATAGTCTGGCGTGCGCGATCATGCTAGCCGGGCCAAAATGCAACCTGACCGAACCGACGAGCTTCGCGCCCTCCTCTCGCGCCGCATCCTCATACTGGACGGCGCGATGGGCACGACCATCCAGGGCTACAAGCTCTCGGAGACCGACTTCCGCGGCGAGCGCTTCGCCGCGTCCCCGCGCGACCTCCGGGGCAACAACGACCTGCTCACGCTGACACGGCCCGAGGTGATCCGCGAGATTCACTCCAAGTACCTCGCGGCCGGCGCCGACATCATCGAGACCAACACCTTCAACTCGAATGCGCCTTCGCAGGCGGACTACGGCCTGGAGCGCCATGTCTACGAGCTGAACCACGCCGCGGCGAAGCTCGCCCGCGAGGCGGCGGACGAGCACATGGATCGCGATCCCGTCGAGCCGCGCTTCGTCGCCGGCGTGCTCGGGCCGACCAACAAGACCGCGTCGATCTCGCCCGAAGTCAACGATCCGGGTTTCCGAAACATCTATTTCGACGAGCTCGTTGCAGCCTACGGCGAGGCGCTCGCGGGTCTCGCCGACGGCGGCGCCGACCTGATCCTTCTCGAGACCATCTTCGACACGCTCAACGCCAAAGCGGCGGTCTTCGCGATCGAGGCCCTCTTCGAAGAGCGCGGACGGCGGCTCCCCGTCATCGTGTCGGGTACCATCACCGACCAGTCCGGGCGCACGCTGACCGGCCAGACTCCTGAAGCCTTCTGGAATTCCCTGCGCCACGCGCGGCCGATCGCAGTGGGCCTGAACTGCGCGCTGGGCGCGAAACTCATGCGTCCCTACATCGAGGAGCTGTCGAGTGTGTCAGACGCGTTCATCAGCTGCTACCCCAATGCGGGATTGCCGAACCCGCTCTCGGAGACCGGGTACGATGAAACCCCGGAATATACCTCCGGTCTGCTCCGGGAATTCGCGGAGAGCGGCTTCCTCAACATCGTCGGCGGCTGCTGCGGCACCACGCCCGATCACATCCGCGCCATCGCAACGGCGGTGCGCGAGCTTCCCCCGCGCAAGCCGCCCGCCACCGAGAAGAAGCTGCGGCTTTCGGGCCTCGAGCCCTTGAATATCGGCGACGAATCCCTGTTCGTCAACGTCGGGGAGCGCACCAACGTCTCGGGCTCCCGCGCTTTCGCCCGCCTCATCCTCGCCGGCGACTACCAGGAAGGCCTCTCCGTGGCGCGTCAGCAGGTCGAGAACGGCGCGCAGCTGATCGACGTGAACATGGACGAAGCGATGCTCGACTCCCAGAAGGCGATGACCACCTTCCTGCACCTCATCGGCTCCGAGCCGGACATCTCGCGCGTTCCGGTGATGATCGATTCCTCGAAGTGGTCGGTGATCGAGGCGGGACTGAAGTGTGTGCAGGGCAAATGCGTGGTCAACTCGATCTCCCTCAAGGAGGGCGAGGAGGAATTCCTCCGGCACGCGCGGCTCGCGCGCCGCTACGGAGCGGCCGTGATCGTCATGGCTTTCGACGAGCGCGGCCAGGCCGACTCGCTTGGGCGGAAAATCGAGATCTCCAGGCGCTGCTACCGCCTCCTGGTCGATGAGGTCGGCTTCCCGCCCGAAGACGTCGTCTTCGACCCGAACATCTTCGCCGTCGCCACCGGCATCGAGGAGCACAACAACTACGGGCGGGATTTCATCGAAGCGACGCGCGCGATCAAGCGCGAGCTGCCCCACGCCAAGGTCTCCGGCGGCGTCTCGAACGTGTCGTTCTCCTTCCGCGGCAACGACGCCGTGCGGGAAGCCATCCACACCGTCTTCCTCTACCACGCCGTCCGCGCCGGCATGACCATGGGCATCGTCAACGCCGGGCAGCTCGGCGTCTACGAGGAGATCCCGGCGGCGCTGCGCGAGCGGGTCGAGGACGTGGTGCTCAACCGGCGGCCCGACGCGGGCGAGCGGCTCGTGGAATTCGCCACGACCGTGAAGAGCCCGGACAAGGCGCTGGGTGACGAGCTGGAGTGGCGCAAGGGCTCGGTCGAAGAGCGCCTTGCACACGCTTTGGTCAAAGGGATCGCCGATTGGGTGGTCGAGGATACCGAGGAAGCCCGCGCGAAGTACGAGCGCCCGATCCAGGTGATCGAGGGCCCGCTCATGGACGGGATGAACGTCGTCGGTGACCTGTTCGGCTCGGGCAAGATGTTCCTGCCCCAGGTGGTGAAATCGGCGCGCGTGATGAAGCAGGCCGTGGCGCATCTCGTCCCCTTCATCGAGGCCGAAAAGGAGAGGTCGGGCGACCTGAGGCCCAGAGGCAAGATCGTGGTCGCGACCGTGAAGGGCGACGTGCACGACATCGGAAAGAACATCGTGGCGGTCGTGCTCCAGTGCAACAACTTCGAGGTGATCAACCTCGGCGTCATGGTGCCCGCGCAAAAGATCCTCGACACTGCGCTCGCCGAGAAAGCCGACATCATCGGCCTCTCGGGCCTGATCACGCCTTCCCTGGAGGAGATGGCGCACGTCGCGCGCGAGATGCAGCGGCAGGGGTTCACCCTCCCCCTACTCATCGGCGGAGCGACGACTTCGCGCGTGCACACCGCGGTCAAGATCGCGCCGCATTACGCGAGCCCCATCGTGTACGTGCCCGACGCTTCCCGGTCGGTGTCGGTTTGCTCCAACCTGCTCTCGAACGACTTGAATCGGGCATACGTGCAGTCCGTTCGCGAAGACTACGAAAGAATCCGCACGCAGCACGCGGCCAAGAAAGGGCAGACGCTCGTGCCTATAGCCCGGGCCCGGGCCAACGCTCATCGCATCGATTGGCGAGGATATTCACCGCCGCGCCCCCGGGTCCTCGGCCGCCGGTTCCTGCGCGGCTACGATCTCGCCGAGATCGCCCGGTACATCGACTGGTCGCCGTTCTTCCAGACCTGGGACCTCGCCGGCAGCTATCCGACGATCCTGGATGACCCGGTGGTCGGCGAGGCGGCGCGCTCGGTGTTCGCCGAAGGGCAAGCGCTGCTGCAACGGATCATCGCGGAGAAATGGCTGACGGCGAGCGCCGTGTTCGGACTCTATCCGGCAGCGAGCACGGGAGACGATATCGAGGTCTACGCAGACGAATCGCGCGGGGAAGCGGCGATGGTCTGGCACTGCCTGCGCCAGCAGGCCGAAAAGGCGAGCGACCGGGCCAACCTCTGCCTCGCCGACTTCGTCGCACCGCGGGACTCGGGCGTTCCCGATTATGCCGGGGCCTTCGCCGTGACCGCAGGCATCGGCGTCGACGCCAAGGTAAAGGGGTTCGAGGCGAAGCACGACGACTACAGCGCGATCATGGTGAAGGCGCTCGCCGACCGGCTGGCGGAGGCATTCACCGAGCTCCTGCACCAGCGAGTGCGCAAGGAGTATTGGGGCTACGCTGCCGAGGAAAAACTGACGAACGCCGAGCTGATCGCCGAGAGGTACCGCGGAATCCGGCCCGCACCCGGCTACCCCGCCTGCCCCGACCACAGCGAAAAAGGGGCGCTCTTCGAGCTGCTCGCGGCGCACCGGGCGGGAATCACGCTCACCGAGACCTACGCCATGCTGCCCGCCTCGAGCGTGAGCGGCTTCTACCTCTCGCATCCGGAATCGCAGTATTTCGCGGTGGACAAGATCGGCGAGGATCAGGCTGCCGACTACGCGCGGCGCAAGGCCCTCGCTCTGGAGCAGACCGAGCGCTGGCTCGCGCCCAACCTCGCCTACGAGCCCTGAATGCAATCCCAGAAAAAACACGCGCGCACATTCAGCTTCGAGTTCTTCCCGCCGAAAACCCCGGAAGGGATGGAGAAGCTGCGCGCGACCTGGAAGCAGCTCGCGCAGTTGAAACCCCGCTTCTTCTCCTGCACGTACGGCGCGGGCGGCTCCACGCGGGACCGCACGCTGGAGACCGTCCTCGAAATCCAGGCCGCCGGACACCGCGCGGCGCCGCATATCTCCTGCATCGGCGCAACGCGCATCGACGTCGCCGCGACGCTCGAGCTGTACAAGTCCAAAGGCATCGGCCACATCGTCGCCCTGCGCGGGGACCTGCCTTCAGGCGCCGCCAGCGCGGGTGAGCTTCGCTACGCGAGCGAGCTGGTGGCTTTCATCCGCGAACGAACCGGCGATCACTTCCACGTCGAAGTCGCCTGCTATCCGGAGTTCCATCCCCAGGCGCGCAGCCCGCACGAGGACCTGCGGAATTTCAAGCGCAAGATCGACGCGGGCGCGGACACGGCGATCACGCAGTATTTTTACAACATCGATTCCTATTTGCGTTTCATCGACGACTGCGAAGCGCTCGGCATCGACCTGCCCATCGTCCCGGGAATCATGCCGATCGGGAATTTCTCGCAGCTTGCCCGCTTCTCGGACGCCTGCGGCGCCGAGATTCCGCGGTGGCTGCGCCTGAAGATGCAGAGTCTCGGCGACGACGTCGCCTCGATTCGAAGCCTGGGCCTCGACGTGGTGACCGACCTGTGCGACCGGCTGCTCTCGGCCGGAGCTCCCGGCCTGCACTTCTACACCATGAACCAGGCGGGGCTCACCTCGACGATCTGGCAGCGGCTGGGGATTTGAGCCCGGCTCGGCGTGATCAGTCCCGTCTGGGCAAGGCCTCCGCGCGCGACGGCTGCCAGCCGAGCCGCTGCGAAACCGCCTCGGCAGCGTCCACCAGCTCGCGCACCCAGTTGCGCGCATCTGCGCGGCCTTACCTGTTGCAGGTTCACACCGGTGTCTCTACCCTTGACGAATAAGGCGTCAGAACTTAGCCTCAAGGAATCGGGCGATCTGATGAGCGTTTGGGGCGGTTATCTTCGGGTTCGTACTGATTTGGAGGAGGGGAAACCATGAACTATGAGGTCCTCAGAGGCGTGTGTGTTCACGTATGGCAAATTTCATACCGGTCTATTCAGTCCCTGGTAGCGCACTGCTCTGTTCCGCCGGAAAGGAGGCGTCCTATGGCCACGCACCTACCGCGTATCCTTTTCTTCGCGCTGATCGCAATCTTCATCTGGCCGTCACTGGCTCCGGCGCAACGGCCACCGGTGCGACCGGCGGTGCTCGTTAACCCGCATGTCCAGGGGAACGGGACCGTCACGACCATTCAGGAAGGGATCGACATGGTGGCCCCCGGTGGAAAGGTCATGGTCCTGCCCGGGACCTACGACGAGGCCATTGTGATCGACAAAGGGCTTACGCTCGAAGCCGTGGGCAGCGGATCGGTGATTGTCGCACCACCCGAAGTGACCAATCCCGCATTGATTGCTGTGCGAATCGACACGAACGATCCGGTAACGATCCGCGGGATCACCGTTCAGTACACCGGGGGCGCAGGGATCCGTGGCGATGGACCGGTGGACCTCACGATTGAACGAGCTACACTCCTGGCGGTGAATCCTCCCCTCGGGGCCACGGCCCTCGTCAGCGTGCGTAGGAACGTCGTGAGTGAGACTCAGCCCAAGCGGGCGCGGCTCGTCGTGCGCCACAGCATGCTGGATGGTAGCATCACGTGCTCGACGTGGCACGACGCTTGTACCATACCCACCAACAGGCCGCCGATGTTCCCGCAGATCTTCGGCATAATACTCGGGTTCGATGTCGATGCAGTGCTTGAGGAAAACGTGATTCGGCGGGCTGGTGGCGGCTGCATCTTCGTGGTCATGCGTGACGACCTCGGCGGCGGGACCAACGTCGACATCGTGGGCAATGACCTCGACGAGTGTCATCCACTAGGGCGCGCCGGGTCCATCGTGGTGGGAACCCTCGCAGGGGTTCCCTTGCCGTCCCCGACACACCCTGTGACCGCGACGGGTGAAGTGAACATCGTGGGCAACACGATCCACAACAGCTCACTCTCGTGCCTGACGACGAGCGCGATCGTCTACGAGGTCTTCACGGGGCGAATCGAGCGCAACCGTATCCTCAGCGTCGTGCAACCTTGCGCCACGCCATCGCTCCGGGGTTTGCCGGCAGCTGTCTGGGTCGGAAGTCTCCCGGCCCGGGGCTTTCCACGCGTGAACGGCGTCACCGTGCGGTTCAACAACATCGAGGGTAACGCACAGGCCGGCTTGCGTGTCGCGCCGAACATGTCTAGCCTCCCCATCGACGCCTCCTGCAACTGGTGGGGCTCGGCGAGCGGCCCGTCCGGTGCCGGCGGGGGCAGCGGGGACGCCGTTGTAGTGGAAACCGGAGCGACAACGCCGACGTTCATGCCATGGGCGATCGCGCCGATCGCGGAAACCGACGAGACCACGTGCACTGATTAGACTCGCGCGGGAGGGGAGAAGTAAAAGCTGCGAGGTGGCAGGGACGTTTGGTCGCGCGCTGGCGGAGCGGGGTCCTGAAGAGGCCAGCGTCGGTGGTCGATTCCTTCACCTGGCACGTACCAGCCGACGTAGCGAACCAGATGCTTCGTAGCGATCCGGAATGTGGCGACAAAGAAATTCGAGCCTGCGCGCAGTTCGATCAGTCCCGCTCGTGCAAGGCCTCTGCTCGCGAAGACTGCCAGCCGAGCCGCTGCGAGACCGCATCGGCGGCGTCGACCAGCTCGCGCACCCAGCCGAGCAGCGCCTTTCTCGCCATGCGGTGCACCGGGCCGGCGATGCTGATCGCCGCAACGACGTTGCCCGAGTAGATTCGTATCGGGGCGGCGATCGAGCGCAATCCGATCTCGCTCTCCTCGTCGTCCACGGCGTAGCTGCGCGCCCGGACGGTCGCCAATTCGCGGCGCAGCGCCCTGGCGTCGACGATCGTCCTCGGAGTGCTCGCCGGAAGCCCGCGGGCGATGATGCGCTCGAGCTCGTCCTCCGGAAGGAACGCGAGCAAGGCCTTGCCCACGGCGGTGGAGTGCACGGGCGCGCGGGTGCCGACTTTCGAACCCATGCGCAGGGCCTGCTTGCTCTCGTGGGTGATGATGTACAGGATCGAATCGCGATCGAGAATCGCGAGATGCACGGTCTCGCCGGTCTTCTCCATGAGCGTGCGCAGGAAAGGCCGCGCCTCCATCGTGAAGTCCATCTTCCGGCGCACCATCGCCCCGAGCTCGAACAGCGCGAGCCCGAGATGATACTTGCCGTCGCCGGAGTTCTGCTCGAGGATTCCCTCCTCGAGCAGCGTCGAGGCGAGGCGGTGAACGGTGCTTTTCGCGAGGCCGAGCCGCTTGGCGAGATCGCTGATGCCGATCTCGTACTCGTCTTCTGAAAACGCCTTGATGAGCCGCAGGGAATTCGC